>Ga0190269_10000680_pt1 | contig 17031 bp, 13 predicted proteins | sample Popmic249IS_FD_133749 | JGI IMG/M metagenome (GOLD analysis project Ga0190269, IMG submission 133749) | Populus adjacent soil microbial communities from riparian zone of Blue River, Arizona, USA - 249 IS | ecosystem: Environmental > Terrestrial > Soil > Riparian zone | place: USA: Arizona... | reverse complement strand
TCGGCTGACGCACATCGGGTCCTTGTGTCAGTGCGCGGGCCTGCGAGAGGATGCGCGCACGCGCATCGAACGTGGACGCTGCGCGCTGTCGAGGGGGACGCGTATGTGGAAGCACGGAGTGCTCTTGGGCGCGTTGCTGATCGGATGCAGAACGCCTCCGGTGATCATCGAGGACGCTGGCACGGAGCCACCGCAAGCCGATGCGGGCGCGTCGCAAGCCGATGCGGGCGCGCCGCTGACGGACGCGGGCGCGCCGCTGACGGATGCGAGCGCACCGGCAGTCGATGCCGCCTCGCCTCCCGATGCGGCGGCGCCGGGAAGCGACGCCGCTGCACCACAGATGGACGCATCCACTCCGCCGCCGGACGCTGCAGCGCCGGCCGAGCGCGGCAAGCCGCTGGTCACGCTGCTCATCGACACGTCGGGCTCGATGACGTGGAGGGCGAGCTGCGCGTGTGAGAGCGTGGGCTGCCTCGAGTGCGACGTGGACTGCGCGAGCCCGGCACGCCCGCGCTGGCACGATGTGCTCGCCGCCGTGAGCGGCAGCTTCGACGGCTACGCCTGCTCGTTGCTCGCGCGCATCGAAGACAACGGCGCGAGCTACGACGTCGGCTACACGCGTCCCATCATCCGGCTCGCACCGGGCGTGCAGCAGCGCGCCGATGGTCTGCTCGATCGCTACCAGGATCGCGTGCAGTTCGGGCTCGCGACGTTCGACGCCATGCTCACCTACTCAGGCGTGAGCGACCTCGTCGCGCTCGGCGACTTCGACTTCGCGCGCAGCAGGGGTCCGTACGGCGCCCACTCCTACGCGGGTGGCGATCAGAATGCCCTTCGCGTGCGCCCGGATGGAACGGTCGTGGGCAAGGTCTACTATCCCACGAGCGGCGAGGACTACTTCGTCGACTGGGGTGTGATGAGCGCGCTCGCGCCGAGCGGCGCGCTGCTCCTGCCGCGCAGCGATGCCTATCCACCGCAGGTCAGCGCCGACATCAAGCAGCAGCTACGCGACTTGCAACCGTTCGGCGGCACCGCGACGAGCGCCGCGCTCGACGATCTCTACTTCGCGTTCGGCGCTGAAGACGCGAGCGACGCCAGCGCACCGCGGCCGGGCAAGCGCTACCTGCTGCTGATCACCGACGGCGTGCCGGACGAGGCCTTTCGCCAGTACGGCTGCGGCTGCGCCGCAGAAGGCACGTGCCCGCCCGGAGAAGATCCCGCGCGCATGAGCTGTCCGTACCCGACTGCCAGCGCCGCAGCACAGCACCTGCGCTGCGGCTTCGATCCGCAGAGCTGCAACGGCCCCGTGTCGCAAGTGCACGTCGTGTCGTACAGCGCCTCGACGGAGCTGGACCGCAGCGAGCTCGGCGCGCTCGCAGCTGCTGGCGGCGGCACGGCGCTGTTCCCCAACGATCCGGACGAGCTGACCCGCGCACTCGACCAGGTGCTCACGGAGATCCTCGCAGACAACACGCGCTGATCAGCGCTGCAGCCGCGCCACGGCCGCGATCTGCGCCTGCAGGTTGTGCAGCTCGCGCTGCAGCGCGGCCCCGTTCGACTCCAAAGCGGCTCGCAGCTCGCCCGGAAGCGTTTGGCTCAGCACACACAGGAGCAAGGTGGTGACCTCGGCGCGCTCGCCGCCGACAGCGGCAGCAATTTCCGCGTACGCGGGCACTTGCCGCAGCTCGGAACGCGCCTGCTCGAGCGCCTGAGCGTGCAGCGGCGCGTGCGGCGTCCGCAGCTCGACGTACGCTGCGAGCGGCGCCACCGTCTGTGCGAGCGTCGAGAGCTCGACCGCGCCCGTCACGTCCGCGAGCACGCGGCGGAGGCGCGTGGAGAGCGCCGGCCAGCCATCGTTCGCGCAGCTCAAGGTGAAGCCGAGCGCCACGCCGCTGCCGCGCGCGCGCAGCACGAGGTACCCGCGCGGCTTGCCGGTGGCGTCGTCGTGGCTGTGCATGGCCTGCCACAGGCGCTCGATCGGCACCCAGTGTGGCGGATACTTGAAGCGCGCGACGTCGAGGATCAGCGCGAGATCGCGCCCCGCATGATAGCCACCGATGGGCGAGAAGTGACCGGCGCCGGTCTGCTCCAGCTCGCGGCGATCGTACGAGGCGATCACCACGTGGGCATGGGTCTGCGGCTCCGCGATCGCGGCCCTGAAGCTCGCGAGGCCCTCCTGGCTCGCGCGGTGCAGCTCGACCTCCGCCCCGTTGCAGCGCGCGAGGCACGCCAGCTCGTCCATATCCAGCCCGCGCCGGCGGACCTCCTCGAGCGGCACGCAACAGTCGAGCAGATCCTCCGCGAACCAGCGCCACGGGCCTTTCCACAGCCGTCCGGGATCCACGCCGAGCGCGTTGAGCGCGACGACGAGCGAGCCGAGCCCACAAAATGCGGGGTCCGCTTGCGTGTGGAACTGCTCCGCGAGCGGAAAGTAGGCGTCCATGCCGCCGGCCGCGAGCGCTTCGGCGAACAGCTGCCGGCCCTCAGGCGAGGAAAACGCCACGCTGCCCTGCGGCAAAGGGCGGCGGTACAAGGTCGTCGCTTGCATGGCCGCAGTCTAAAACACTTGAGAATCGAGCCAGTCAAGCTGCCCGAACCGGACAGAACTGACGCGGGTGGCTATCCAGCCAAACACGCAGGCCGAAAGCTGTGCAGCGTTCGGTCGCCATCGAGGGTGCGCAATGTTATGAACGGTAGGCGGCCCCACGGCCCGCGGAGGTGTTGCGTGCAGGTCTCGATTCGCCTGGTTAGCGCTCTGATCGCCGCCGTCGAGCGCGCAGGTGGCCGACGCGAGCACTTCCTGGCGCTCGCGCGCATCGATCCCGAGCTGGTGCTGCGCGGCGATGCACGCCTGTCCGTGGAGGAGTACATCGCGGTGCTCGAGGCCGCGCTCGAAGCGACGCCCGATCCCGCGCTCGGTCTGCACCTCGGCGAGCACGCGCGCTCCTCGATGTACCACGTGGTCGCGCACCTCGTAGAGCACGCCAAGACGCTCGGCGAAGGCGTGGACATGATCCTGCGCTACTCGAGCCTGCTCGCGTCCGGCTTCGAGCCGCGCCTCATCGAATACCCCGACCGCGTGGCGCTGCGCCTGCCTTATCTGTGCGGCGAGAGCGGAGCGGTGCGGTTGACGGCGGAGTTCGCGATGGCCGGGCTGATGCGCATGCTGCGCCAGTTCCTCGGCGAGGGCGTCCGGCCGCTGCGCGTGTGCTTCGCGTATCGTCAGCCGGCCCATCACAGCGAGTACCGGCGCGTGTTCGGTGGCCTGGAGTGCTTCGGTCAGCCCTACACGGAGCTGCAGTTTCCGCGCGAGTGGCTGGCGCGATCGCAGCTTTACGCGAATCCAGAGCTGCACATCCTGCTGCAGACGCACGCCGAGCGCGAGCTGGCGCAGCTGGAGCGCGGCGGCTCCGTCCGCGAGCGCGTGGAGCGTGTGCTCGCGATGAGCGATCCGCGGACGCTGCCGAGCATGCAGGACGTCGCGCGCGAGCTCGACATCAGCGCGCGCACGCTCGCGCGCAAGCTCCAGCTGGAAGACGCCTCGTTCGCGCAGCTGATCGAAGATCGGCGTATGCGCGCAGCCAAGTCGCTGCTGCAGACCGGCCGGCTGACGATCCAGGAAGTGGCTGACGCCATGGGCTTCGCGGACGCGCCCGCGTTCTATCGCGCGTTCAGGCGCTGGACGGGCCTGACGCCCAAGCAGTATGTCGCAACGGTCTTTCGCTGACCGTTCGCGCAACTCGCGATCGTCAGGGACACAACCGGCTCGCTTCTGTCTAACCTGGGCCAGCGCTTGTCTGCCCAAAGACATTGAGGGTCCGTTCCCAAGGCGCTACGCCATCGGCACATCGAACGTCGTGAATTGCACGGCGGTCGCGAAAGGAAGCCGAGTGACGACAGGTTCTGCGATCGCTGGTCAGGGCGCCCGATGGGCGCTGCAAGGTTGGTTCTGCCTGTGCGTCGCAGCGGCCTGTAGCAACACGCCGGCTGCCGAGTCGATGGCTCCTGCCGTCGGGAGCGCTGGTAACGGTGCGCCCGTCGTCGCCGCTGGGAGCGGCGCAACCCCCGCGTCCACCACACCTCGAGCGGGGAGCAGTGCCCCACCGACGAGCAGCTCCACGACGGTGGGTCTCGCGGGCAGCGCGGCCGTGGGTACGGCTGGCAAGCCGGCGGGCACCACCGCAGGCGCGAGCGCAGCTGCGGGCGCTGCAGCTGGTAGCGGCTCGCTGCCGACCGCGGGGACGGGGGCCCTCGCTGCTGGCAGCGGCGGGATGGCGTCCGCCGCCGGAAGCTCCGGCGCGAGCGCGGCAGGCACGGGCGGCTCTGCAGCTGGCAGCAGCGGCGCAGCCGCTGGCGGTGGCAGCTCGGAGGGCGCCGTCAAGCCGCCTTGCCTGAAGAAGCCCAGCCAGGTGGTCGTGGTCGGCGACTCGTATCTCAACTGGCTCACCCACACCTTCCCGGACGACTTCAGGAAAGAGTTCGGCGGCGCGTATCGCATGTACGCCGTGGGCGGCGCCTCGATGGCGTCGGGCGGGATCGCGGGCTTCATCCCCGATCAGCTGACGATGGCCATCGCGGATGACAAGGACATCATCGCCAGCGTGATGACGGGCGGCGGCAACGACATCCTGATCGCCGATACGATCAAGTACCCGGGCAGCGACACCTGCAAGGACCGCACGGACGCTCCGATGCAGAAGGTCTGTCAGGACGTGATCGCCAACGCCATGGATACGGCCAAGAAGCTGATGTCCACGGCGGCCGACGCGGGCATCAAGGACGTCGTGTACATCTTCTATCCGCACATCCCGGGCGGTGGCTTCGGCGGCATGAACCCGAACTACATCCTGGACTACTCGCTGCCGCTGGCCCGCGACCTGTGCAATCAGGCGCTGGCCAACACGTCCGGCAAGCTGCGCTGCCACTTCCTGGACCTGCAGCCGGTGTTCGAGGGACACAAGGACTGGTTCGCGGACGACGGCATTCACGAGAACGGCCTGGGCTCTGCGGCCATGGCGAAGGAAACCGTGAAGCTCATGAAGGAAAAGTGCATCGCCCAGCCCGCGTCCAGCGGCTGCTGCGCAGAGTGACGAAAAATTTCCTGACCCTCACAATCCCGGCCACCTCACTGTCGCGATGGGCGACAGTCAGGACTGGGATGTGAGGCATGCGCCAAGACAGGACACTGAAGTGGCAGCGCGCCTGGGCGGCCCTCGGGTGCCTGGTCCTCGTGGGCGCCTGTGCGCCTGATCTAGACGCGCCTCCGACTGCGCCCGCGAGCCCTGTCGCGCCGAGCGGCGGCGCCCGACCGAGCGCGGTCGCTCCGCATCCGGGCATGAGCTCTGTGCGGGCAGGCGCAGGCGCCGAGGCGAGCGGCACGGGCGGATTGCCCCGAGCCCTGAGCGACTCGGCTCCCATGGCCGTGTGCAAGGGCGGCGTGCCGGGGATGGACAGCGACAGCATGAAGGCCCTGGGCCTGACCGTGGCGCGCGAGTACGGCGCCGTGAAATACCTGTCGGATCGCAATAACCCCATCCTGAGCCTGCAGACGATCCTGCACGTCCCGAAGACGCCCACGGCGCGGCAGACGTTGTTCATCTGGCCGGGCCTGCAGTCTCGCGGCGCGAGCGATCCCGGTCGCATCGGCAACGGCGTCTTGCAGCCGGTGCTCACCTGGGGCCCGTCGTGCGCCCCGAACGCTCCCCGCGATGCGTATGCGGGCTGGTGGATGGCTGCCATGTACGTCAACGTTTCCGCGAACGAGGCCGGTCCCACGAGCTGCGCGGGCGGCGACTTCATGCAGACGCAGGTCGGCGATCAGCTTCGAATCGCGATGAGCTTCCATGCTGACAAATGGACGCAGACGGTTGCCAACATCCGGACCATGAAGTCCGTCGATCTGACATCCGATCTCAAGGGTCAGGTGCAGAACTGGGCCACGTGGGCGGTGGAGGTCCCGAGCGGCGAGAGCATCGAGCCCGCAGAGGACACGCGCTTCACGCAAAACGTGCTGACGTTCACCTCGCCCGTGGCCACATGTCAGCCGAGTCAGGCCGGCGCGAGTGACTACTGGTCGGCACCGGTGCTGTCCCCCGACGGTCTGCACTGCTGCTTCGACGAGATCATCTTGCGCGCCGCTCGCAGCATGGGCCGCTGAGCCGGCGCTGTATAATGAAGCATCCGCTTCAGCGCGCCGGCGAGACGCGCTCGCGTTCCGTGATGTAACGCAGGAGCCGGTCGCGCTCCGACTTGAGCTGACTGTTTGGGAAAGTGCGATCGAAGCGCGCGAGCGCCTCGCGTGCCTCGGTGAGACGGCCGGCGTGCGCGGCCAAGGTGGCCATGCGCAGCAGGGCTGTCTCCTCGCTCAACGTGCTCACGACCGGCTTCGGTGCGGGCTCGCGCTGCGCCGGCTGGGCCGGCTGCGTCGGCTGGGCCGGCTGCACTGGGGGCCGCCGGCGCACACGCGTGGGCGCGGGGGCAGGCGCGGCGGCGGGCGCACCGGCATGCTCCAGCGCTGGCCGCATCTGCCCCGCATCCGAGGTGTGGGGCACGGGCGGAAGCTCCGGCGCTGCAGCTGATGGCGGCGGAGGCGTGACCTGCGTCTGGGGTGCGGGCGCATGCGCAGCGGGCGGCGGCGGGCGCTGGACCTGCAGGTACGTTACGGCTGCGACCACGACCAGGCTCAAGCCCGCCGCGACCTTCAGGCTCAGGGCGGACTTCGCGGCGAGCTGCGTCGCGCTCGGCTCCGGCACGCCCGCGACGCCGCCCGGCAATAACTGTGACTTGATGCGCGCGAGGCGCGCGCGATCGGGTAGGTCCGCCTGACGGGCGGAGGAGAGCAGACGCGCGAGCTCGTCATCGTCCGGCGTCATGGGCGGGAGCTCCCGGGCTCGAGCAGCGCGCTCGCCAACTCTCGGAACTGCGCGCGCGCCAGCCGCGTCCGCGAGTACACGGTGTTCAGGGGCACTCCGAGGATCTCGACGATCTCGGGCGCGGTCAGTTGCTCGATCTCCACCAGAACGAAGGTCTCACGTAAGGTCTCGCTCATGCGCGCGAGCACCGCGTCCACCACGCGCGCGGCCTCTGCGGCTTCTGTCTGGGCCGCGGGGTCGGAGCCCGCAGGCAAGCGATCGAGCTCCGGGGTTTCATGGCGCGCGCGGTCGCGTCGGCGCCGGTGATCGCGCGCGACCTTGCGTGCGATACCATACAGCCAGGTGCGCTGGCTCGACCGACCCTGAAAGTCTTCGCGCCGTCGCCAGGCCACGAAGAACACGTCCTGTACCGCGTCGTCGACGGCTGCGTCCGGGACCCCCAGCCGCCGCAGAAAGCGAAACATCTCCGGGGCGTAGGTGTCGTAAGCACGCTCCAGCTCAGCCAGCTCAGCGGTCTGTTCGGGAACGGCATCGAGCACGAGGGGAAGCATAGCTGCGTCGGTAGTGCCGGCTGCGTCCAATTCCTTCACGCGCCCGTGCAGCCCGACGCTCACACCCCCGCCCGCTCACATTCTTGCAATCACCGTTGCGCTCGAGGCGCAGCGGAGCGAAGAATGCGCGCCCGCTCGCCCGTGTGCGCTCGCGCCACGCCACGCAGCGCTCGCGCGCGTGACGAGAAAGTTTCCGGAGCGCGGCGGCAGCGCTAACTCGGAACGTGCCCAAGTCAGCATGACATTGTGCACAACTAACTTGTTAGTCCCGCGCGATTGATCGCTGTATTCTCTCGCGCCTTGCGGTAATGTCCGGCCCGACAACTTAGGGCGTTGAGCGGGGCGCCCGGCTGCCGCAACGGTGCGAGCACTGGGGAACGCAACCAACGCTCAGCGCACGAACGATCTTACTTAGACGGGGGCGTTAAACGTGGTCCTTCGCAGGCGAGCACGCTCGCAGTACGACCTTTTGATCATGAAAACCGGCGCGCCGCGCAGTGCCTCAGAGGCGCTGATGGTCGAAGCCAGACCGGCTGCACCGCCGCCGCCACCTCCCCCGCCCCGCGCCGGACGTCCATTCGCACCGCTCGCGACGCGGCCGCAGTTTGGCCCTGGTGTCGTGCCGTCGAGTGTCGCGAGCGCGCCCATCGCGCGCGGCCACGCACCGGCGCAGCCCGCGCGCGCGGCCTACGGCATCGAGCGCCAGCGTGCACGTGTCGATGAGCCGTCGGAGCCGTCCTCGCAGTTGATCACGCCCACCGGTCTGACGCGCAAGCGCTGCCCGACCTGCGGCGAGCGTTACCCCGGGGACTTCCGCGTCTGCCCGCGCGACGCCTCTCCGTTGCAAGAGATCCTGAACGACGACGGCGATGCCCTGCTGGGCAGTGTGCTGGGCGAAACGTATCAGCTCGTGCGCGTGCTGGGCGAAGGCGGCATGGGCCGCGTGTACGAAGCGCGTCACACGCGCCTGCTGAGCAAGCGTTTCGCGATCAAAGTCCTGCACGGTGATCTCAAGCGCCAACCGGAGGTGGTCGGTCGCTTCCTGCGGGAAGCGGAAGCCACCAGCGCGCTGCAGCATCCCAACATCGTGGGCGTGCTGGACGTGAACGAGCTGCCAGATGGTCGGCCCTATCTCGTGGTCGAGCTTCTGGAGGGCGAGCAGCTCGGCGCGTACTTCGAGCGCACCGGTCGGCTCTCGGCCGAGGAAGCCGTCACGATCATCCGTCCCGTGTGCCAGGCGCTCATGGCCGCGCACAGCAAGGGCATCGTTCATCGCGACATCAAGCCCGAGAACTTGTTCATGGTCGGCGAAGGTCGCAGCCGCACCACGAAGGTGCTGGATTTTGGCATCTCGCGCGTCGGCGCCGCGACCGCGAAGCTCACGAAGACCGGCACGGTCATGGGCACGCCCACGTACATGCCGCCGGAGCAAGCGCGCGGCCGGCGCGTGGATCAGCGCGCGGACGTGTATTCGGTCGGCGCGATTCTGTACGAGGCCGTGACAGGCAAGCGCCCGTTCGACGGCGTCGATCCCATGTCCACGCTCGCGGCCGTGCTCAACGATGAGCCCCCGCGCCCGTGCGCGCTCGTGCCGAGCCTGCCACCGGGCCTCGAAGTGGTGATCCAGAAGGCGATGGCCAAGCTGCCGAAGGATCGCTACCGCACGATGCGCGAGCTGGACGCCGCGCTCGCCGAGTTCGATCCGCAGGAGCTGTACGAAGCGCGCCGCATGGAGCAGCAGAGCGCGGCCGTCGCCGAGGTGGGCAAGGCGCGTCACTCACAGCTGTTCAGCTTGCTGACCGCGGACGCGCGCGCGCCTGAGCAAGCGCGCTCCAGCCTCGCGGCCTACTCCATCTTCGGTGGGCTGTACCTACTCATCGGTCTGGTCGAGGTGAGCCTCGGCGCGGTGCGGCTGACGCGCGGCTCGGCGCCGCTCACCAGCACGGAGATCTTGTTTGCGGCGCTCGGCTCATCGGGCCTCCTGCTCGCGCCGTTCATCGTCTGGGCCTGGTACCTCACCGCGCGCGTGTGGAAGAGCACGCCGCGCGTGCTGGACGTGCTCGATGGGACGCGGCACGTGCTCGGCGCGAGCCTCGGCGCGTACGCGGGCTTGACGATCCTGATCCGGATCCTCGCGAGCACCTTGCACATCGATCCGAGCGGCATCGCGTGGCCGGGCTGGGGGGTGCTGTCGTTCGTGCTCGCGGCCATCGTCGCTGCGGTCGCCGCGCGCCAGTCGTTCCGCTCGTCGCAAGACACGGGAGACGCTGCAGAGTAGTCACTTCGAGCGCGCGCCGTGCTTGCGTCTGGCGCGTTCTTGCGCTCAGGTTCGCGCATGTCGATCGTTGCGCTGATCAAGGGCCGGCGGGGGGCGAGTGGCTTCGGCTACGCGTCCACCGCCGAGGAAGTGACCGCGGGGCTGGACCTGCGCGGCAAGAACATCCTGATCACCGGTGTCAATTCCGGCCTCGGTCAGGAGAACGCACGGGTCCTCGCCGCACGCGGCGCTCGCATCCTCGGTTGCGCGCGCACACACGACAAGGCGCTCGAAGCGGGCCGCCACTGCGGAGCGCAGTTCGTGCCGCTCGCCTGTGAGCTGTCGGAGCCCGCGTCCGTGCGCGCGTGCGTCGCCGAGGTGCAGCGACAAGGGCTCCGGCTCGACGGCATCATCTGCAACGCGGGCATCATGGCGCTGCCAGAGCGCAAGCTGCAGCACGGCCAGGAGCTGCAGTTCCTGACGAACCACATCGGCCACTTCCTGCTCGTGACCGGGCTCTTGCCGCAGCTCACGGAGCATGCGCGCGTGGTCGTGTTGTCGAGCAGCGCGCACAACGCCGCGCCGAAGGCGGGCATCCAGTTCGACGACCTCAGTCTCGAGCGCAGCTACACGCCGTGGCGCGCTTACGGCCAATCGAAGCTCGCCAACCTGCTGTTTGCGCGCGCGCTCGCGCGCCGCTTCGCGGGCAGCGCGCGTACTGCGAACGCGGTGCACCCGGGCGTGATCGCGACCAATCTCATGCGGCACATGAACCCGATCGCTCGCGCCAGCATGGGCCTCGCTGAGGTGATCGCGCTCAAGACCATTCCGCAGGGCGCGGCCACGCAGTGCTACGTCGCCGCGCATCCGGCCACTGCAGCCATCAGCGGCGAGTTCTTCGCGGATTGCAACGTCGCTCGCTCGTCCGCCGCGGGCCGCGACCTCGCGCTCGCGGAGCGCTTGTGGATGGTGACCGAAGAGATCACCTCGAAGCTCTGAGCAGCACCGTCGTGAGTGACGGAACGAAGTGTCGGAGCTCTCCCGTCTAGATTGACGGCAATCGCGTCGCTGCTGATTTGACGTGCGCGTGTGGCGTGAATCGTTAGATTTGGCTGGTATGGCGAAGCCAGGGATGATCTCGGGGGCCGCGGCGTTGCCGCGCTGGGCATGGATTGCGTGCGTCGTCGTGAGCGCCGCCGCGTGCGACTCGCTCGACAGCGACACTCGCACCGACGGCGATGAGGTGGCGCCGCAGGCGTTGCCGCCGCCCTCAGCCGGGGCGCCAGCCCGCGCGGACGCCACTACAGTCGCGGGTAGCAAGGCGGATGGGGCACGCTCGCCGGCCGAAGCAGGCAAGCCTGCCTCCGCAGCTGGCAGCGGCGGTGTGGCCGGCGCCGCTGAAGCCAGTGGCGGCCGGAATGCGGCGGCTGCTGCTGCCGGCGCAAATGCGGCTGCTGCTGGTGGCGGCGGTGATGATGATGAACCTGACGCTGGCACCGGAAGCGCTGGCGCCTCGAGCGAGTCGTGCACGGACATCCGCCAGCTCGACTTGCTGTTCGTCGTCGACAACTCCAACTCGATGGCGGGCGAGCAAGCGGCGCTCAAGCGCCAGTTCCCTGCGATCATCCAGGCGCTGAGCAGCGGACAGCGACCGGGCCCAGACGGCAAGTCTTTCCCGGCGGTGCAAGACATGCACGTGGGCGTGGTCTCCACGGACATGGGCATCCCCGGGGTGGAGTTTCCCTCAGGCAACTGTCGCGCCGACGGCGGCGACGACGGTCGCCTGCGCAGCGGGCCGGCGGGCCAGCCGGGCTGCGACGCCAGCTATCCTTCCTTCCTTTCGTACCAGGGTCCGAAGAGCGGTGCCCCAGTCACGGATCCCGCGAAATTCTCGAACGACGTGAGCTGCCTCGCGAGCCTGGGCACGGGCGGCTGCGGCTTCGAGCAGCAGCTCGAGGCGCCGTTCAAGGCGCTCTGGCCCAAGGTACAAACGGATGCAGCCGGCAACGTGATCACGCCCACGCAGTACCGCTTCCTCTCCACGACCGAGCAGGGCACGTGGGGCAGGGGTGATCTGCCGCTCGAGCAGGGCGGCAACCTGGGCTTTCTACGCAACGGGCGCGACGGGAGCGGACCGTCGCTCATCGCAGTGGTGCTTCTGACTGACGAGGAGGATTGCTCGGTCCGGTCCACCGACCATCTCAAACCGAACAATCAACTCCCGGAGGACAGTCCCTACCGCATGCAGGACATCAACCTGCGCTGCTACTACAACAAGCAGTCCCTGTTCGACGTCAAGAGCCGCTACTACGACGGCCTGCGCAAGCTGCGCCCCGGGCGTGAGGAGCTCGTGCTGTTCGCCGCGATCACCGGCGTGCCCGTGGACCTAGTGGGCCCAGACGCGCTGGCGAAGGTCGACTTCGAGTCAGACGACCCGAGCTCGCGCGACAAGTTCTTCGACGCCGTTCTGAACGATGCGCGCATGCAGGAGACGCTCGATCCCCTGACCAATCCCGGCAGCGGTCAGGGTAACCTCAAGCCTTCGTGCTCGCGCATGGCACCCGGTGAGGCACAGCCCTCCACGGCCTATCCGCCACGTCGCATCGTCGAGCTGGCCAAACACTTCGGCAAAAACGGCATGGTGCAGTCCATCTGCCAGGACGACTTCACGGTCGCGAGCTCGGCGGTCATCGACAGCATCGCGCGCAGGCTCGAGCGGCCCTGCCCGCGCTGAGCTTCAGGGTGCCGTCCACTGCAGCTGCATGCGGCGCGCAGGGCTCTGCCGCGCGCCGCATGTCGCTGCCGGCTGCGGGCTGTCTACAAAGCCGAGCGAAGTGTAGAGCGCGTGTGCGGCTCGGCTCGAGTCGGTGACTTCGAGCTCGAGGCTGCTCGCGCCGCGCTCGCGCGCCCAGTCGCGCACCGCAAGCACGAGCGCACGCGCGAGGCCGCGGCGTCGAACGTTCTCGGCCACCCACATCGCGTTCAAGCTCGCGCGGCTACCAGCTGCATCCAGCACGCCGACGGCCATGCCGCACGGCACGCCTTCGCGCAGCACGAGAAACCCGCGGCTGCGCTCGCCCACCTCGTTGTCGCGCGCCCGCGCGCGCCAGCGCTCCTCGCTGAGCTGAAGCTCCTCTGCGAGCGTGGCCTCGAACGCATCCGGGGCGTCGGCAAGTGCGGCCAGACGCACGGCCCGCGCCAGCTCCCACTCTCGCGCTGTAATCGGGCGAAGCTCGAACGTCAGGGCGCCGCTGTGGATGCTCACGCTTTGTGCGTAGCGCGTCGAGCGCAAGCGCGCCACGGGCCAGTGCGAAGTGCCGCGGCGAGCGGCCATTGACAGGTCCAGGTCAGCCGCTAGATTGCCCTCCCCCACGGGCAGCGCGCGAGCGTCTATGAGCTTGGATGAGAAGCAGGACGTCACCTGGACCCACAGGCTGGGGCAGAGGTGATTCGCATCGCCCCTCCACACGAGCTGCTCGCACTGGCCGCTCGCTTTCGCTCCCACAGCGCCGCCTGGCATGCGCGCGCGAGCCATCCGGCGCTGCGCTGGCTCGGCGCGGCGACTGTGCTCGCGGCGGTGATCTCCAGCATCTACCTGGTGTTCCGCGGCTGCGACTGCATCTCGCGCCAGTACGACGACGCCTACATCACGTTTCGCTACGCCCGCAACTTCGCGACCGGCCACGGGCTCGTCTTCAACGTCGGTGACCGCACCGACTCGGCGTCATCGTTTCTCTACACGCTCTTGCTCGCGCTGACGTATCGCGTGGGCTTTCACGATCTCCCGGCGCTCGCCGCGAGCTTCGGTGTCTCGTGCGCCGGAGCCGTGGCCGCGCTCGTGTATCTCGCCGCGCTCGAGCGTACGCGCCGACCGCTGCTGTCCTGGCTGCTCGCGCTGCTCACCGGCACGCACGGGTTGATCGCGGCCTGGTCGGTGAGCGGCATGGAGACGCTGCTCTTCACGGTGCTCACGACGGCGGCCGTGTACCGGCTGTTCGTGCGGCAGGCGCTCGGCTGGACGGAGGTCGCGCTGGTCTTCCTGTGCGTGCTGACGCGCTTCGAGTCCGTGCTGCTCGCGGCGACGTACCTCGGGCTCGCCGCGGCTCGCTTCGCGAGCTCGCAAGGCGCGGAGCGTCGACGTGTGGCGTGGCAAGTGCTCGCGCTCGGCGCCGGCACGGCGGCGTTCCTCGCATACAAGTACGCGCTGTACGGCACGATCATCCCGCACGCGTTTGCGCTCAAGACCATCACGCGCCTGTACGCGCCCCGACCTCGCGCCCTGTGGCTCGTGTGGAGAGAGCACGCGTTTGCGCTCTTGCTGCTGGCAGCTGCGGGCCTGTTCTGCCTGCCGCGCACGCGCCAGAGCCTCGGCTTCGCGCTGTTCAGCGTCTCCTCCGCGATCTCCGTGTGCGCCGGACCGTACGCGGACTGGGCCCGCTACTCGGCGCACCTGGTGCCGCTGTGCGCCATCCTCGCGAGCGTGCCGCTGTCGCGCCTCGTGCAGCGCTTGCCGCTGCTCGCGCTCGCAGCCTGCACGTTCCTGGGCATGCAGGCGTGGAGCTCGTTCGACAAGCGGCGCGGCGACATCGAGGCGGGCGCCGCCCACGAGCGCTGTCGCAAGCGCATCGGCCAATATCTGGAGCGAGCGCTCCCGGCGGGCTCGCTGATCCTGTCCAGCGACATCGGCGTGATCGCGTACGCCGCCCCCAGCATGCACTTCCTGGACGCGGTCGGCCTCACCTCGAAGGACATCCTCCTGCCGCGCATGCGCGGTCAAAATGCCGATGCGCTGTTCTCGAAGCTGAAGCCCGTGCTGATCGCCGACACCTGCTCCGGCTCGTGTACGCGCATCCAGGACTTCGCCGCTTACAACTGGCTGCACGAAGGCGGCTACTGGCGCACACCACTGCCAGACGAGCACTACACCGAGCGCCTACACGACGGCCGTGTGCTCACGCGCTGTCAGTCCGCGGACGGCCTCAGCTTCGTGGCCGCGCGTTTCGAGCTGAGCGACGCACCTTGAACGTGCTCGCGCATGTGGCGCACAGCGGCGCGGACAGCCGCACCTTGGACCACGTTCAAAACTGCCATGTCACGGTCTAGCATGTTGCATCCCCTTGGCAGACGAACCGCAAAACCTTCCGGCGCATCCCGGCGACGCGTGGCTCGAGGAGGCGCTGCTGTTGGCTGCATCGGAGCTGTCGGCCTTTCGCGCCATCGCACAGAGTGAGCGCGATCGCCTGCTGGCCGCGGCCGAAGCCACACGCGCTCGAGTGCACGCGCTGGAAGAAGAGCTCAGACAGAAAGAGCAGAGGCACGCGCGCGATCAAAGCGAGCTGCGAGCGCTGCTCGACACCCAGCTCGCCGAGCGCGAAGGAGCGTGGCAGCACTTCAGCGAGGGCCTGCGCGAGCGTGTGGCGAACCTCGCGGCCGCGCGCGAGCAGCACGAGCGCGACATGGAGGAGCAGAGCGCGCTGCGGCAGAAGCTGCACGCGCTGCGCACTCAGCTCGACGGCGCGCAGGACACGCACGCCGAGCTCGAGCGGCGCCTGCTCGCCGGTGAAGAGGCGTTCGCGCTGGCAGCCGCGGAGCTGCAGAAGTCGCGCGACGAGGTGCAGGCGCTGGGTGGGCGCATCACCGAGGTCAGCAAGGAGCTCTCCGCGAGCGCCGCGCACTGCGCGCAGCTGCAGATCGAGCTGCGGGCCGCGGACGCGCAGCGGCTCGAGGGAGAGGCGCAACGTCGCCGCCTGGAAAACGAGCTCGGCGCGCTCGGCGCCCAGCTGCGCGAGCTGCAGAAGGAGCGCGAGGTGCTCATGCTGCGCTCCGGCGAGCTGGACGCGCTGCGCGCGAAGCAGGGTGCGCTCGAGGCGCAAGCGCGCGAGGGCGTCGAGGAGCTGGCGCGGCGCAAGGCGCGCATCGACGAGCTGAGCGAGGACAGCCGCCAGCTGCGCGAGCTGCGCGAGACACACGCGGAGCTCAGCACGCGCGAGCGCGACCAGGCCGAGGAGCTGGAGCGCCAGCGCGCCCGCGTCGAGGAGCTCGCGGAGGACAGCCGCGCGCTCGCGCTGCTGCGCACGACCTACGACGAGCTGTCGGCCCGCAGCCGCGAGCAGGCGCACGAGCTGGACGTGCAGCGTGCGCGCGCAGAGGAGCTCGGGCGCACGAGCCGCGAGCTGGACGCGCTGCGTGCTCTGCACGGTGAGGTGGAGCTGCGCGCGGAGAAGCTTCGGGCGGAGCTGCTGGAGGCGCAGCGCCGAGCGGCGGAGCTCGACCGCGCGCGTGAGGAGCTGCGCGATCTGAAGCTGGAGCACAGCCGGCTCGAGCGCGACCACGGCGAGCAGCAGGGTGAGCTGCAGCGCGAGCGCGAGGAGAAGCGCGCGCTCGCCGGGACGCAGGAGGAGCTGCAGCAGCTGCGCGAAGCGTACGCCGGGCTCGAGGCCGCGCACGCCGCGCAGGTGGCGCAGCTCGAAGCTGCAGAGGCGCTGGCGCAGCAGGCGGAGCGCACGCGCGCTGCCGCGGAGCAGCGCGCGCTCGAGGCCAAGCAGTTCGAGGAGCGCGCCCGGCTGCGCGTGCAGGAGGCCGAGGCCGACGTGCAGGCCGCGCGCCGCGAGCGCGATCAAGTGCGCGCCGGCGTGGACGCCCGGCATGGCCTCTTGACCAACCTGGAGCAGCAGCTGGCGGAGGCGCGCGAGGCGCTGCAGCAGCAGACCGAGACGCGCTTCGCCATGCTCGACATGGAGAAGCAGCGCAGCGCCAAGCTGAAGGCCGAGCTGGAGCAGCTCCGCGCGGAGCTCCTGCAGCTGCGAGCGGCAGGGACGTCTCTGCCCGTGCAGGGCGATGCGTCGTCCAAGGACCTGGATCGGCTGGATGTGCCGGGCGTGCCGAGCGGCGGTGCTGACCTCGACACGCGCGCCACGCAAGACATGAAGCCGGTGCGCGCGGCGGCTGCCTCCGAGCTGCCGCAGCCCGCGGCGGCGAACGAGCAGGGCGCCGAGGCGAGGCCGAGCGCGCTGCCGCTTCCGAGCCGCGCGCCTTCGAATCAGGTGGCGCCGACGCCGGCGCAGAAACGCGCGGGTACCGCGTACAAGTACACGGAGCTGGCCGAGGAGCAGGTGTACATCCCCTCGCGGCTGCCGGGTGCCGCGGGCAAAGGTACCGGCGGAGGCTCCGGAGAGCGATGAGCAAGAGCGTCTTGATCGTCGAGCGGCCCGGGCAGTTTCGCGACTCCTTGCTGCGCGAGGTGAGCCAGCGCGGCGCACAGGCGCACGTGCGCGATGACGCCATGGACGCGCTCGCCTCGCTCGAGCGCCTCGCGCCGCAGATCGTCGTGGTCTCGGACGATCCGGGCCCG
>Ga0190269_10000679_pt1 | contig 17038 bp, 9 predicted proteins | sample Popmic249IS_FD_133749 | JGI IMG/M metagenome (GOLD analysis project Ga0190269, IMG submission 133749) | Populus adjacent soil microbial communities from riparian zone of Blue River, Arizona, USA - 249 IS | ecosystem: Environmental > Terrestrial > Soil > Riparian zone | place: USA: Arizona... | reverse complement strand
GCGCCGACGATGCCGTAGAAGAGGACGCGGTGCTGGTACTTCGCGGGGATGGCGAAATAGCCGAAGACCAGCACGAAGACGAAGATGTTGTCGACGGAGAGCGACTTCTCGACGATGTAGCCGGTGAGGAACTCGAGCGAGACGCGCCACGCCGCGCCCGACGGGTCGAAGCCGGGGATTGACATCAGGCGCGCGTCCTGCGGGAACTTCCACAGCGCGTACTGGTAGAGAAGAAAATTGAAGCTGAGGGCGAGGGCGACCCAGACGACGCTCCACGCCGCCGCCTCGCGGAACGAGACCTCGTGCGCCTGGCGGTGGAACACCCCCAGGTCGAGAGCCAGCAGCAGGAGCACGAAGCCTGTAAAGCCTAAATAGAACCACCAGTAATCGGCAAACGGGAACAACTCAACCATCACCCAATCCTTTCACGCCGGACGTTTTGAACGAGCGCGCAAAAAGAAGGACCTTCTGCGCGCTCCGCGAGCCGCAAAAGGTCTTGGTCATCGAGCTACGGTTGACTCTCCCCTGTGAGCCGGATGCCCCGCGTCGGGCAACGTATTGACGGCTTCACCGGACCCCTAAAGAGCGGGCGACCTACTCCCCTTTCGAGTGCCGCATTTTACGGACCGGGTGAACACCTGTCAACAGCAGTGTAGGTTAAATTCTCGTTAAGCGACGGGGAGCCGCCCGGCATCACAGCCGCGGCCCGCCTCATCTTCCCGCGGTCCTGAGGCCGCCTGACAAAAGGCTGACGCCGAGCAGCACCGTAATTAAGCCCGTGAGTATAGTCGAAGCCCACATGCAATAACGCGCCACGTCGCCCCACTCGCCCCACGCGCCTCGGAGGCCGAAATAAACAAGCAGCACACACGCCAAGCCGTTACTTACAACGCCTACGAGCACGGTGTTGACCGGCGCCCCCCCCCGCTTCAGGTCTCGTAAGCCGAGCGCGTAACCCACGAGCAGCGCCAGAAAGGCCGCGCCGAGGAGGCGCGTGAACAGCAGGGGCTTCGGCTCGGGCACGCCCAAACTCTCGAATTGCGCCCCGGAGAGAAACAGGAGCGACGCGGACCAGCCTACGGTCAAGAGTATTTTCAGAATCAAGGTCGCCTTTAATAGATACACGGCCGTTCTCTCCGAAAGCACCTCCGACTAACGGCGGCCCGCCTACTTCTTCTCGGCGGCGAGCGAGCGGACGCGCGCCGACCAGTCGGCGGCCGTGAGCGACTTGAGTTGCGGCTGCTCGGCGGCGGCGTGGACCAGTTGCCTGAAGGCCGGGAGGACTGGGAAGTCAACTTCCGAAGGCGTGCGCGCGACGCGGTCGAGCAGCGCCAGCCGCTCTTCGCGCCAGCCGAGGGGCGGCGCGGCCCCTTCCGACAAATACTGAATCGCTTCGAGCCCGGCGGCGCTCATCGCGGCGAGGTCGTCGGCGAGCGGCACGGCGTCGCGCATGAGCGGCGAGCGGTCCGCCATCACGCGGACGGCGGGCTGCACCGCGCGCCACTCTTCGAGGAAGGCGCGCACGCGCTCGCGCCGCGAGAGGAAGCGCGGCGCGTCGTCTATCAAACCTCCGACCGCCGACGCGAACTCGCGCGCCGCGCGGCTGTCGGGCCGCGCCGCGTCCACCAGCCGGACGAGCGGCGTCAACTGGTTAACGGGCCGCACCTTCTCGCGGCCGAAGAAGGTGGGGCGGAGCGTTCCGACCAAAGTCTCAAGCGGCCCCACCTGCTCGCCGCCCGCGAGCCGGCGCAGCATCCGTGCCGGGCCGGTCTGGTGCGTCAGCCCCAACTCTTCGAGTTGCAGGCTGACGGCTTCGAGGCGCCGGTACATGTCCTCAACGTCGCGGACCTCGCGCGGCGACCAGAACCGCTCGGCGACGGCCGCCATCCGCGGCCAGATGCGCCCGTCGATGGTCTCGGGGCCGACGTACTCGGCCCACATGCAAGCCTCGCCGCCGAGCACGCGCGCCGCCTCCTCTGCCGTCAGGTTGTGGCCCTCCGGCAAGGGGTCAACGAGGTAGTGCGCCGAGGCCGGCAGCAGGTGGTCGAGGTAGTAGCCGTTCGAGAGGAAGCCGGGGTAGCCCTTCTTCGCGCCCTCGGCGAGCGACTGCGGCCCCCGCCAGGACTGGATGACGGTGTCGCGCGGCAAATCCGGGTGCAGTATCTCGTCCCAGCCGACCATCTTCTTGCCGTGCTTCTGGACGATGCGCGAGACGCGCCCGTTAAAGTAAGCCTGAAGCGCGTGCTTGTCCGCGAAGCCCTTCTCCTTCATGAAGGCCTGGATGGCGGGGCTCAGGCGCCAGTGTTTGCCGGTCACCTCGTCGCCGCCGACGTGCATGTAGGCGTCGGGGAAGAGCGCGGCCATCTCGCCGATGAAGCGGTCGAGGAACTTGTAGGTCTCCTCGCGCGTCGGGTCCATCGCGGCGTCGAAGACGCCGAAGCGGCGCTCGATGGTGTAAGGGCCGGGCGCGCTCCCGAGTTCGGGGTGGCCGACGAGCCAGGACGTCGAGTGGCCCGGCATGTCGAACTCGGGCACGACGCGGATGCCGCGCTCGCGCGCGTACTCGACGACCTCCCGGATTTGCTCCTGCGTGTAGAAGAGCCCGTCCGAGCCCATCTGATGAAGCTTCGGAAACACTTTGCTCTCGACGCGGAAGCCCTGGTCTTCCGTCAGATGCCAGTGAAGGACGTTGAGCTTGACCGACGCCATCGCGTCTATGTTGCGCTTCAACACTTCCAGAGGCTCGAAGTGGCGGCCCACGTCTATCAGGAGCCCGCGCCAGGGGAAGCGGGGGCGGTCGCCCACGCGCGCCTCGGGGACGTAGTAGCCGGCGCCGTCGGCCGTCACGAGTTGAAGAAAAGTTTCGAGGCCGCGCAGCGCGCCCGTCACCGTCTGAGAGTTGACGAACGCCTGCCGCTCCGAAACTTCGAGCACGTAGGACTCGTCTTCGCCGAGCGCGGGCGTCTCCAAGCCCGGCCCCTTGCACTGAACGACCAGATTCGCCGCGGCCGGTATCTCGGCAAGGCCGCGCGCGAACTCCATCCCCGTCCGCCTCTCCAGCCTCGCCACGGCGCGGCCTATCCCGGCCAGCAGGCGCGCGTCCGAGTGGCCCTGCACGGCCACCTTGAACGTCGGCTCGACCTTCATCCGCGCGCGGAGCAGTTGCACCGAGACGGGCACGGGCATCAGGTTGTGACGCGCGCCCAGCGCGGGCGTGCGCGCCTCCTGCGCCGAAAGGCTCTGGGTCAACAGCAGCAGGGCGGCGAGCGCGCGGGCGTGCTTCAGCGTTTTCATGCGGGCCGACATAGACGGAGACGTTTTTCCTTTTGGGGCGTTCAGGAGAGCGCGTACAATGCGTGACGCGGTTATACCATAACAACGACGCCCCGCGTATCGGCCCGCCCCCCGAAGGCGGCGAAGGCCGCGGCGGGCGTGTGCAGAGGAACGCCGGATGCTGAAGAGACGGTTCTTGCCCCTCCTTGTCTGTTTACACATCATCTTCTTTCTCGGGACGCCGGGCGCGACGGCGCAGGACTTTACCGCCGAGTTGAACCGCGGCGCGCTCGGGCTCAAACAGGGGGCGACGCCCGTCGCCTCGAACGTCAGACTGCGCCTGCGCTTCGCGGACAACTCGACCGTGACCGGCGACTTTGAACCGGCCGCGCGCGACGAGGGCTCGGACGAGGCCGGCCCTTTCGCCCGCTGGCGCTTCGCCTTCAAGCCGGCCGTGACGCCCGCCACGTCTGCGAGGCCGGCGGGCGGGCGGGCCTTCGCCGCGACGCTTGAACTGCGGCGCTACGCGCGGCCGGAGACGGCCGTCGCGTGGCTCGACTACGAGGGGCCGCCGCTCGCGCCGCGCGACGGCGTGATGCTTTTGATGGCGCTCGACCGCTTCGCGCGCGGGACGGCGCAGAAGCGTCTGAAGCTCTACTGGACGGCGCCCGTCTTCGTCTCCGACTACCGGCTGCTCGCGCCCGCCAACCAACTCCTTTTGTGGCAGCAGACGCGCGGCGAGGGTTATCACCTGATGGTGCCTCTGGCCGGCGAGGGGATGGTGAGCGAGGTGGGCGTGGCGGAAATTAACTACCGCCCCGAGTTCCGCGTCTCGTCTTCGAGCTACGACCCGAAGCTGGCGCCGCGCCGCGTGCCGCTCTTCGCCTACGCGACATCAAGCGACCCCTACCGGCTCGCGCGGGAGACTTACCAGAAAGCCTTCGCGGCGACGAATCAGCGCGGGCGCCTGCGCTGGCAGAAGGCTTACCCGGAAGCCTTCCGGAAGCTCGGCTGGTGCTCGTGGAACGCCTACGGCCACGCGGTCACGGAAGAGAAGATTCTGGCCAGCGTCCGCTCGTTCCGCGCGAAGAACATCCCGCTCGGCTTCGTGCTCGTGGACGACGGCTGGCTGAGCGTTAAGAACGACAGGCTGACGGGCTTCGGCGCCGACCAGTCGAAGTTCCCCGACGGGCTCGAAGGGCTCGCGCGCCGGCTGCGCGGCGAGTACAAGGTGCCGCACGTCGGCGTCTGGCACACCTTCCAGGGCTACTGGTCGGGCGTCGATGCGGACTCGTCCGTCGGCCGCGCGCACAGGCTCTTCGAGGGGCAGGACAACAAGTCGCTGCCGGACCCGCGCGGCGGCCGCGGCGAGAGTTTTTACGAGGAGTGGTACAAGAGCCTCCGCGCGTGGGGCTACGACTTCGTGAAGGTGGACGGGCAGGCCAACAACGTCCGCTTCACGGACGGGCTGATGCCTTTGTTCGACTCGGGCGCGGGCTCGCAGCGCAACCTGGAGACGGCGGCCGGCCGCCACTTCGCGGGGGGCGGCGGCGCGGGCGTCATCAACTGCATGGAGATGACGCTGGAGAACGTCTTCAACTGGCGCGACTCGAACGTGGCGCGCAACAGCGACGACTACCTGCCCGAAGTCGAGCAGAACTACGCCGACCACGTCTATCAGAACGCCTACAACGCCTACTGGCTCTCGAACTTCGCGTACCCCGACTGGGACATGTTCCAGTCGCACGACCCGCGCGCCGAGTTCCACGCCGCGGCCCGCGCCATCAGCGGCGGCCCCGTCTACGTCACGGACGAGGCCGGCAAGGAGCGCGCCGAGGTCTTGCGCCCGTTCGCGCTCTCGGACGGGCGACTGCTGATGACGGACGAGCCGGGGCAGGTGACGCGCGACACGCTGCTGCGCGACGCCGCGCTCGAACGCGTCCCGCTCAAGCTCTTCGGCCTCGTCACGCGGCCGGGCCTGCGCGTCGGGATGGTCGGCGTCTTCAACGTCAACAAGGCGGCGCCGTACGTCACAGGGTCGGTGGACGTGGGCGACGTGGAGGGGCTCGGGCGCGAGGCGATGGCGCTGTACCGGCGCGGCGACGGCCGCGTCGTGGTGCTCGCCCCCTGGAGCGATTCGATGTCCCTGATGTTCGGCGAAGGCGGCTACGACCTGTTCACGCTCTCGCCCACCGAGGGCGGCATCGCCGTCTTCGGGCTGCTCGACAAGTACATAGGCGCGGCGGCCGTCAAGTCGGTCGAGCGGCGCGGGCGCGCGGTGGAGGTCAGGCTGCTTGAGGCGGGCGACTTCGGCGCGTGGCTCGAAGAGAGGCCGGCGCGCGTCGAGGTGGACGGCCGCGCGCTCGCGCCCACGGCCTACAGCTTCGCGGACGGGCTGCTGCGCGTGCCGCGCGCCGCCTTCGGCGAACGAAGCGGAGAGCGCACAGTCACCGTCCACCTCGGCGCGCGCGGGCGTTGACACGCGCGCGGCGGCGGATTATCGTGCCCGCACTCAGTGAACGTCTCGCGCCCGCCCGCGAGACTCCCTTGAAACACTCAGACAGCGGAAGGAGGCAACTCATGGCCGAGAAATCCGACGAGAGAGAGAGGGGCTACGTCGTCATCGCGCTCACGGGCACAACCGACAAGAAGCATCAGGACTGCAAGGTGATTCCCTACGGCGAGCCCTACCCCGCCATCTACAGCCAGGTCTTCGGGCCGGCGAGCCAGCACGACTGCAAGAAGTGGGCGGCCGCCAACTGCAACGGCAAGGCGACGATCTAGCCGGCCTCACGAAGAAAGAAAAACAGGCCCTCCCTTTTCGAAGGGGAGGGCCTGTCGTTTTCGGGGCCGACTCGCGTGCGGCCCCGTCTAGAAGTAGAACTTGCCGCCGAGCTGAATCTGGCGGAAGTTGGAGCCGTTGCGGACGCTGTTCTCAGGGATAAGGATGCCGAAGCCCGAGTTGGTCGGGTTCATGTTCGGCGACCCGAAGAGCGGCGTGTTGAAGGTGTTGAAGGTCTCGAAGCGGAGTTGGAAGCGCACGTCCTCCGTGATGCCGAACGTCTTGTTCAGCGCCATGTCGAACTGCGGCGCCCAGGGCTCGCGCAGGTTGGCGAGACGCAGCGGGATGTTGGCCAGCGTGTTCGAGGTGTTGCGCAGGACCCAGGCCGGGTCCGTGCAGGGCTCGAAGACGGTGTTGGTCGTGCCGGCGACGCGGACGCCGCGGCGCGAAGTGCCGTCGGTCTGCTGGACGCAGTTGTTGAAGAAGCGGTCGAAGCTCGACTCGCCGCCGAGCGTCGGGTCCTTAATCAGGTAAACGTTCGTCGGCAGGTTCAGCGGGCGGCCCGAGCGGAAGTTGCCGACCCACGTGTACTCCCAGCCGCCGAGCAGGGTGTTCACGACGCCGCCCGAGTCGGCGAACCTCTTGCCCTTGCCGAACGGCAACTGGTAGACGCCGCTGACGACGAAGACGTGCGTGCTGTCGATGTCGGTGACGGCCTTCGTCGGCTCGGCGTCCTGATTGTTGAGGAAGCCCAGAGCGCCCAACTGCTTCGAGAACGTGTAGGAGGCGACGAAGACGAGGTCGCGGCTCAGGCGCTTCTCAAGGCTCGCCTGCGCCGAGTCGTACCAGAGCCTGCCGACGTTCTCGCCGACGAGCGTGACGCCCGTGAACTGCGGGAACGGGAGCAACAACTGCTGGCGCGAGATGGTCGCGCCGTTCAGGCCCGGGTTGCCGGGGATGAGCCCCGCCAAGGGGTTCGCCACCGTCGCGTTGAAGAAGTTCGGGTCCTGCCGGAACTGGTTGATCTGCGCGGCCGTCGGCACGTTCAGGTTGCGCCCGCCGCCGACCTGATCGTTGCCCGAGAGGATGCCGCGCGTGCGGCTCCCGACGTAGGAAACGTCGAGCTTCAACCGCCACGGAAGCTCCCTCTGGAGGCCGGCCGAGAACTGCTGGACCCAGGGGATGTAGTGGTCGGGGTCGGTCAAGGTGAGGCTCGTGCCGAGCTGCGTGGCGAGCCCCTGCGACGCGCCGATGGGTTGCAGCAGGCCCGTCGGGAATGGGTTGCTCAGCGTGTTGACGGGGATGAAGGCGTTGGCGCCGCCGCCGGTCGTGGCCGAGAAGGGCGTCGTGACGTTGAAGCCGATGGCCGCGCCGTACTCGGCCTGCGGGAAGTAGAAGGCGCCGTAGCCGCCGCGGAAGACCGTGTTGTCGTTCAACTGGTAGGCGACGCCTATGCGCGGGCCGAAGTTGTTGCGGTCCTTGCGGAACGCCTCGTCGGGCTCTCCGCCGACGCCCGCGAAGAGCAGGCCGCCGGTCAGGTTCGAGCAGGCCGCGCAGTTGGCGGCGCCGGGCGCGTTGCGGACGGCCGCGGCGAGCGGGCTCGCCTGGTCGAAGGCGAAGCCGCGGTTCTGCCGGTTGAAGCGCTCGACCGGCGGCGACTCGTAGTCGTAGCGGATGCCGAGGTTTAAGGTCAGCTTCGGCGTCACCTTGAAGTCGTCCTGAAGGTAGCCGGCCCAGTAGCCCCAGTCGAAGGTGAGCGGCGAGATGTTCTCGACGCGCGTGTCGCCCGAAGGATACCCGAGCAGGAGCGCCGCGATGGCGCTGCCCTGGTCGGAGACGTTCGTGTTCTGCGGGTCGCGGACCGTGAAGTCCTTACCGAAGCGGAAGAAGCCGCCGCCCCACGTGAACGACCCGCCGCCCTGATGGACCTGAAGGCGGCGGTACTCTCCGCCGAGCTTGAAGGAGTGGCGGCCGGTGATGTGCGTCAGGCTGACGGGGAAGCTCCACGTGTTCGTGATGTTCGAGTTGGGGTTGCGCGGGCCGAACTCGCGGATGGGGTCGCCCGCGAACTCGATGCGCGGCACGATGGAGACGGGCCGGGCCGCCGAGAACGACGCGGGGAAGCCGAGCTGCGTCGCCTCGAACGGCGAGGAACTCTGGCGGAAGGCCGCCTGTAGGAAGCGCGAGAAGCCGACGCGCACGTTCAGGATGGTCGAGGGCGAGAGGGTCGTCACCGAGTCGAGCACGGCGCCGTTGTTGGTGCGGACGAGCGGGTCCTGCGGGTCGATGCCGAGGCCGACGCGCCCGTTGCCGCCCTGCTGAATCTGGTCGCGGCGGTTGTGGACGTAGCGGAAGAAGAAGCGCTGGTTCTGGCTGTACTCGTGGTCAACGCGCAGGACCTCGGAGTGGAAGGTGTCCGTGCCGGGGAAGGGCTGGAGGAAGTTGTTGAAGCGCTGGTTGGCCGGGCCGACGTTCGGCAGCGAGAAGCCGTTGACGATGGCCTGGCCGACGGGGTTGATGCGGCCCGCCGGGATGATGTTTCCGGGGAACGGGTCGCGGATGAAGCGGCCGGGGTTCGCCGGGTCGGGGCGCGTCGTCAGAGGGTCGTAGATGGTGACGCCCGACTGCGTGAAGTTGCCCTGCCGTTCGAGCAGGGTCGGCACGTCCGAGAGGTTCGCGGCCGGGTCGATGCCCTTGTAGATTTCGAGGTTGAAGAGGAAGAAGGTCTTGCCGCCGTTCCAGAACGAGCGGCCGCCCTCGCCGAAGCGCGGGATGATGACGGGGCCGGAGAGGACGAAGCCGTACTGGTCCTGCGTGTGGCCGCCGAGGTTCTCGTTCGTGACGGGGTCGCGGACGAAGCGCGGGAAGCGCTCCTGCCCGGCCAGCGGCCCCGAGGTGAAGCGGCCGCGCGCGTTGTTGCCGAAGGCGTTGGCCTCCCACTCGTAACGGCGCGCGAACTCGTAGAGCGAGCCGTGGAACTCGGGGCCGCCCGACTTGATGGTGACGTTGACGATGCCGCCGGAGGTGCGCCCGTACTGCGCGTCGTAGGCGTTGGTCTGCACCTTGAACTCGTCGGTCGCGTCCACGGGCGGGACGAAGGCGATGTTGTTGACGCTTCTGGTGCGGCCGCCGTCCACGTCCGAGGCGGCGTTGTTGGGCGTGCCGTCGAGGAGGAACTCGTTGTGGCGGTTCAGGCCGCCGTTGATGGAGAAGTTGACGTTGTCGCCGTTGTCGAACAGGCGGTTGAACTGCGGGTTGCCGTTGAACTGCGTGCCGGGCGCGAGCACGACGAGGTTCAGGGGGTTGCGGCCGTTTAAGGGCAGCTCGTTGACGCGCATGTTCTCGATGGCCTGCCCGCGCGAGGCCGTGTCGGGCTCAAGCAGCGGCGCCTCCGAAGTGACGTTGACGACCTCGCCGACGCCGCCGACTTCGAGCTGCACGTCCATCGTCGCCTTGTCGGCCGTGTGCAGTTCGACGACATCCGTCACGGCCTTCTTGAACCCTTGCGCCTCGACCGTCACGGTGTAGCGGCCGGGCTGTAGGAACGGCACCGTGTAGTTGCCCTCCTCGTTGGTCTGGGCGACGGTGTCGAGGTTGGTCTGCTGGCTGCGGACGGTGACGGTGGCCCCGGCCACGGCCGCGCCCGCCGGGTCGCTGACGTGCCCGGTGAGCGTGGCACGGTACTCTTGCGCGAATGAGGTGAGCGCGAAAATGAGGACGACGCAAGTCGAGGCGAAGATTCGCCTAAAGGGGATGAACTTCATCTAGCCTCCTCGCACGGAACGAAATCTGAAAAGGAACTGTTGTTGATGCCAACAAACTGGACAGAAGGGCTTGTCCGACGGCTTGGAAAATCCCTGGCGGGGCGGGCCGGTGGCCTTCGAGCGCGCGGCATCCGGGTCAGGGCGCGGCGATAGTATAAGCGGTAGCCGCAAAATGCAAGAGGGCGGGTAAACGTTTACGAGCGGACAATCAATCGACTTCCGACTCGGCCAGCGCGCGCCGGTACGCCTCTCGCGCCTCTTCGTAGGCACGCTCCGCGGCCGGCCGCTCGCGCTCCGAAATCCGCGGCGACTTCTGTCGCCAGCACTGGTCAACGCCCCGCAAACACCACTCGGCGCTGCGGCGCGAGGCGCGGACCGGACGGCCCCCGACGGTGACGAAGACCGGGTTCGTGTGCGACGAAGGCAGGATGCGCAGCGCCACCCAACTGCTCCGCTCGACGGGCACGTCGAAGACGACTTCGCGCGCCGCGCCGTCGGCGACGATTGTTTTCGAGGCCACCGCGCGGCCGTTGACGACGACCTCTAAGGGCACCTCTCGCCCCCGCCCGACGCGCGCTCGCTCCAGGTCCCAGTAGGGCTGCTGGTCGTGCGGGCGCGAGCGCAAAGCCTCGTCCGGCTCCGCCGGCAGCAGCGCCGCGACGCGCGCCGTCACTCTAACGGTCTGCGGCCGTTCGAGGCGAAGCTCGCCGCCGCGCTCGCCGACCCTCTGGCCTTCGACGCGGAAGTCGAGCAGGTGGCTTTTGCCGTCCGAGACGTAGGAGCGCCCTTCCCTTAAGCCTTCGGCCCACGCGCCGAAGTCGAGCGGCCCCGCGAGGCGGACGTAGGAGCGCCCGAGCCCGACGCGCTCGCCGTAGATGCAGGGGAAGTCCGTCTCGCCGCTCAGCCGCGTGCGGAAGCCGCTGTTCAGGGTGTGATACCAGATGTTCAGTTCCCAGACGGCGGGCGTGTCCACGGCCGAGATGAAATCGACCGCGCCGTGCGCCACGTCAACGATGTACTCGTTGGCGCCGATGCCGTCGAAGGGCGGAAGCTCGTAGTTCGGCAGTTCCGTAGAGTTGACCTGCAAGCCCCAGCCCGAGTGCGCGAAGCCGACGACGGCGCCCTGTGCCTTCGCCCACTTCAGGATGGGCAGGCCCCACGTCGGCCAGTCCTCCAACTGCTTCGTGCCGGGGTAGTCCTGCTCTTTGAGGCCGAGCAGGGCGAGGTGGCCGGCGTGGCTCGAAGGGAAGCCCGAGATTTCCACGTCGTAGCGCATCAGGTTCTCGCTGGTCGAAAGCTTGCTGACCTTCGCCTCGAAGAACTGCTTCTGGAAGTAGTAGCAAGGCCCCCAGGTGAGGACCGAGCCGACGTTCAGGCCCTCGCCGACGATGTGGCGAATCATGTCGGCGGGCATGACGCCCTGCGTCGGCGCCTCGTAGTGCGAGCAGCCGGCGGCGTGTATGTGGTGGTCGCCCGAGTACCAGCCGAGCGAGGCGGGGTGGACCCAGCGTTTCAAGTCGAACGCCCACACCTGCGCCTTCGCGCCGTCGGCGACGCTGAGCGTGCGGCGCTCGACGGAGTACTCGGGGCCGCGCGTGACTTCGACGTGGTAAGTGCCTGCCGGCAGCGTCAAACGCTCGCCGTCGGCGCGGTAGATTTGCGGGTGGAAGGAGAAGTCGGGCGCGAGCCGCTTGTAGCGCGCGGGGTAGATGCGCCCTTGCGGGTCGCGTATGACGAACGAGGCGGTGGTCGGCCGCCCGCCCTCGTCGCGGACGCGCAGGGTCACTTCGGACGAAGGCCGGCAGTCGAAGAGGACGGGCACCTCGTTGCGGAAGCCGATGTCCTGACTGCCCTGCCCGACGTTGAAGCCGACGGTGGCCTCGCGCCTCCCGCGGTCGCGGCTGTAGAGCTGCACGACGCGGTATTCGAGCCCGAGCCCCGACAGTCTTGCTTCGAGCGGCTGCCGGTCGAACATCGAGAGGTCGAGCCAGCGGTTCGCAATCTCGGAAGGCTTGAGGACGGTGGTCGGCCGCGGGTCGTCGCTCCAGCCGCCGGGGATGTTCGGGTGCGGCCCGCGCGCGTAGACCGGCAGCGCGTTCGGGCTCATCGCCCGTAGCTGCGCGGTCACGCCCGCCTCGTTTCGCACCCTGACCAGAAACGAGCGCCAGCCCTTCTCTACGAGCACGGGCGTCGCCGGCCCGCGCAAGACCTTCACGCGGCTCTCGGGGCTGATTTCGACGAAGAAGAGGCAGCGGCGGTCGAGCACTTCCCTCACCCGCTGGACGGCGCGCGCCGGGTCCGGCTCGTCCGCGGCGCGCTCAAGAGCCCCCTTCTCGGCGGCGCTGAAAGGCTCGCCCAGGTAGTCCAACGCCTCGACCAGCCGGCGCACTTGCGCGAGCAACGGCTGGGCCTCGACGCCCGCCGCCGCTTCCTGCCGCGCGGCGAACACGGCCTGAGACGCCAGGAGCACGAGCGCGGCCGAGGCCAGCCCACGTTTGAAGCTGAGCAGAAGACGCATAAGAAACTAGCCTTCGAGCAGGCCGACTTCCCTGACTTCCGCCGCCCGGCCGCGGCCTCCCGTGACGAGCAGCGTCTTTATCTCCCAGGGGCCGATGCGCGCGCGGTGGTTGATGCCGAGCGGCTGACTCTCGAAGGCGAACTCGGTCTGGCGGCCGGCGCGCTCCTGCACTCTTAAGACCAGCCCGTCGCCGCGCTCGGCGCGCTTCAGGGCGAGCAGCCCGACGCCCGCGCCCGAGAGGCGGATAAAGGAACGCTCCCAGGCTTCGGTGCCCTCGTGCGCCGAGTCCATCACGTACTCGGCCGGCGTCTGCATCTCGTCGGCGAGACGGTCAAGCTCAAGCGCCGCGAAAGGCCCCTTGCCGCGCGCGAGCCAGAAGCGGCGCTCCTGCCGGCCCTGATCCTGCCACGCGCCCGCGTCGTTGTGCGGCACCTGAAAGGGGTCGTGGCGCGCGAAGGGCGCGGAGCGCACGAGGATGGTGCGCAGCAAGCCCTGGAGGCAGTCGTAAGAGTAGGTCGAGTTGTTGACGAGGCCGACCGTGTAGTCCTCGTTCCCTGCGCGGCCCTGCACGGCGACCCAGTCCTGATAGGGCTCCTCGTCGCCGTTCGCCTGCCGCTCGGCCGCGGCGCCCGGCACCTTGGCGAAGACGCGCGGCGAGGCGAGGGCGGTCGGCACTTCGAGTTTTAAAATCTGCTCGCGCTCGCGCCAGTCGATGACGAAGCGCAGTTCGACCACGTCCAGGCCTTTGAACTGCGCGATGTCGAGCACGATGTCCGAGCCCTGCCAGCGCGCGCGCTGCCGCGTGACGCGCGTGACGGGGCCGTCCTCTATCGTCTGCGAAGAGAGGAAGGTGGGCCGTCCCATCTCCTGCCGGTACTTGACGACGCCGTGGCCCCACGTGTCGCTCGGGTCGCCGATGACGACGAGGCCGAGCGGCCCGGCCAACATCTCCTTGCCGTCGGCCGCCTTCAAAGAAGAGATGCCGAAGCCCTCTTCGTTGATTTTGAAGAGGTCGCTGTAGGCGGTCGCCTCGGGCGCGGTGCCGTGGACGGCCTCGAAGACCTTGTAGCCGCAGGCGGGCAGCTCGACGAGCGCCGAGAGCCGCGGGTAGACCTGCGTCATGCTGTCCGAGGGGCGCCATTGTAGAGGGACCTTCTGCCCCTCCTTCGTTTCGAGGTGCGTGATGGGGACGGCGCCCTCGGGCACGGCCCGCCAGGGGTTCCCGCCCGGCAGTTTTTCGGTGTGGTACTCGACCAGAACCTTGCGCGGCCAGGGCAAAGGGTTGAAGGCGAAGACGGCGCCTTCGCGGACGGCGCGCGTGTCAACGCGGCGCGCGATGGCTTCGAGCGAGGCGACCGTGTTCGACTGCGCCGTGTCGCAGGCCGCTCCCAACTGGTCGCGCGCGTCGCGGTACGCGGTCAGAAGCGCCGTGCCGGCCATGATGTCGTGGAACTGGTTGAAGAGCACCTTCCACCATGCCGCTTCGTACTCGGCGGCCGGGTACTCGTGGGCGTCGCCGCCCAAGCCCGCGGCGAGTGAAATCGACTCGGCCTGCGCGAGCCAGCGTTCGGCGCGTCGGTTGAGTTGCTTAATTTCGCCGTGCGCCGAGTAGCAGCCGCGCGCGTGGTGTTGCAGTTCGCCGCGCACTACGGGGAGGCTGCTGAGGGCCGGCGAGCGTTCGACCGCGGCGAAGAAATCGGCGACGGTGCTGAAGCGCAATTCGGCCGCGAGCTTCGGGTCGGCGCGCATCTCCGACGCCTGTCGAATCTGCTCCTTCGTCACGGAGCCGCCGTGGTTGCCGACGCCGAGGAAGAAGGCCGCGTGGTCGAAGCCGGGCTGGAAGTTATTCTCGGCCGCGTTCGGGATGCGAGAGGCGGGCGCGCTGTAGCCGTTGCGTATGCGAAGCGCGAGCACGCGCGAGCCGTCCGGCCCCTCCCACCAGAAGAGGAGCGGCAGCTTCATCTCGTGCGCCTCGGGGCGCATGAAGACGTAGTAGCGGTAGCCGGCGCGGCGCAGGATGGTCGGCAGGCCCGCGGGGTGGCCGAACGAGTCGGGGTTGAAGCCTATCTGAACATCTAAGCCGAGAGCGCGTTGGAAGTAGTTTTTGCCGTAGAGGCAGTGGCGGACGAGGCTCTCGGTCGAGGGGATGTTGCAATCGGGCTCGACCGGCCAGCCGCCGACGACCTCCCAGCGCCCCTCGCGTATGCGCTCGCGGATTTCGGCGAACATCCGCGGGTCGCTGCGCTCGGCCCAGCGGTAGTGCGTGGCGGAAGAGTGGCTGTAACGAAAGTCGGGCGTCTCGCGCATGCGGTCGAGCGCGCTGCGCATCGTCGTCAGCACGAGGTTCGACCCGTCGCGCCAGGGCCACAGCCACGCCGCGTCGATGTGCGAGTGGCCGACGACGTGCAGCACGCGCCGCTTCGGCGCCTGCCCCGACGCCGGCAACACGGCCGCGGGCGCGAGAGTCGCCCCGAGTGCCGCGCCGCCCGCCTTCAGAAACTCCCGCCGCGAAACTTCAGCCATTCGCCCCCTGCTCTCTCACGATTGGACTTCGCCGAGCGCCTCGTCGATGAGGATGCACCAGACGTGCAGGAGCATCAGGTGGACCTCCTGCACGTGCGCGGTCACGTCGCTCGGGACGGCGAGCACGTGGTCGGCCGTGCCGCCGACGAGCCCGGCGGCGCCGACGACCGCGACCGTCGTCGCCCCGCGCGCCCGCGCCGCTTCGAGCCCGCGGCGGACGTTCTCCGAGCGCCCGCTCGTCGTGAAGCCGAAGGCCACGTCGCCCGCCTCGGCGAGCGCGCGGGCCTGCCGCTCGAAGAGCACTTCGTAGCCGAAGTCGTTGGCGATGCAGGTGACGGTGCCGGGGTCGCTCGAAAGCGTGACGGCCGGGAAGGGCTGGCGCGTCCGGTCGAAGCGGCCGAGCAGTTCGCCGACGAGGTGGCTGGCCTGAGTGGCGCTCCCGCCGTTGCCGAAGGCGATGACCTTGCGGCCCGCGCGCAGGGCCTCGACCGTCACGCGCCCGACCTCCGCGGCCGGCGCGGCAAGCTCCCGCGCCGCGCGTTCAATCACCCGCGCGTGCGAAGCGAAGTGCTCCGCGATGCGTGATTCTCTCATCTCTTCTTTTTAAGTTTTGACGGCGCCCCTGGACTTGCCCGCCTGGTCCGCGAGCACGGCGAGCAGCAGGACGACGCCGAGCGCGATCTTCTGCATGTAGGGGTCAACGCCGGCGAGGTTCAGGCCGTTGTTCAGGACGCCGATGAAGACGGCGCCCCAGAACGTGCCGATGACGCTGCCCCGCCCGCCCGTCAAAGAAGTGCCGCCGACGACGACCGCCGCGATCACGTCCAGCTCGTACTGCACGCCCGCGTTCGGCACGCCCGCGCCCAGCCTCGAAGCCAGAACGAAGCCCGCCAGGCCGACCAGCAGGCCGTTCAGGACGTAGGTCAGCGCCGTCACCATCTTCGTGTTGACGCCCGCGAGGAAGGCCGCCTCGCAGTTGCCGCCGACGGCGTAGACGTGGCGGCCGACGACCGTGTGCCGCAGCAGGAACCAGCCGCCCGCGACGACCAAAAGCATCAGCACCACCGGCAGCGGCACGCCCGCCACGCGCGACTTGCCGACGTAGCCGAACGACTCCGGCAGGTTCCCTATCGAGCGCCCGCCCGTGAGGATGAAGGCGAGCCCGCGGCAAATCGTCAGCATCGCCAGCGTCGTCACGAACGGGGGGACGCGGAACTGCGCGACCACGAAGCCGTTGAAGAGCCCGACCGCGAGCCCGACGCCGACGGCCGCCAGCGCCCCCAGCGCGACGCTCCCCGCGCCGCCGTCGGAGACCAGCATCGCCGCCAACACGCCGGCGAGCGCCACCACCGACCCGACCGAGAGGTCGATGCCGCCCGTCAGGATGACCATCGTCATCCCGACGGCGAGGATGCCCGTAATCGCGATGCTCAGCGCGACGTTGACGAGGTTCGGGACCGAGAGGAACTGCGGGGCGACGGCCGCGAAGACGACCGACTCCACGACGATGGCGACGACGATCACGTACTCCGCGACGCGCTGCCAGTTGAAGCGGCCCTCGCGCGCCGTGGCGTTGACCTCGCTCATCTCTTAGAAGCTCCGTTGGCGCCGGTCACTTCCCCGCGGAGGGGCCGACCGAAGCGGCGTCCACCATCTTGATCGGGACGGCGACGGTGGGGGGCACGGGGCCTCCCGCGAAGTGCTGGCTGATGGTCTCGATGGTCTTCGAGCCGATGTCGCGCGGCTGCTGCGCCACGTCGGCCTTGAGCGGGCCGCCGCTCTGGATGGCCTTGACGGCCTCGGGCGTGGCGTCGTAGCCGACGATGACGAGGTCCGTGCGGCCGCGCGAAGTGGCGGCCGAGAGCGCGCCGAGGGCCGAGTCGTCGTTGATGCCGAAGATGGCCTTGATGCCGGGGTTGCCCTGCAACATGTCCTCGGCCGCCTTGAGCGCCTGATCCCTCACGCCCCTGCCGTTTAAGACCATGACGACTTTGATGCCGGGGTGCTTCGCGATCTCTTCCTTGAACCCGTTCTCGCGATCCAGCCCCGTCTGCACCTCCTGCTGGCCGATGATGCCGACCTCGCCCTGACCATTCAGCGCACGCGCGACGAAGTCGCCCGCCATCCGCCCGCCCGCGAGGTTGTCGGAGGCGATGTGCGAGACCACCTTGCCGCCCT
>Ga0190269_10000678_pt1 | contig 17042 bp, 5 predicted proteins | sample Popmic249IS_FD_133749 | JGI IMG/M metagenome (GOLD analysis project Ga0190269, IMG submission 133749) | Populus adjacent soil microbial communities from riparian zone of Blue River, Arizona, USA - 249 IS | ecosystem: Environmental > Terrestrial > Soil > Riparian zone | place: USA: Arizona... | reverse complement strand
GTGGCGGTGGTCAGCACGTCGCCCCACAGGTCGTTGGTGACGCTGAGGTCGTCGACGTACCAGCCGTACTGCACGAAGAAAAAGAAGCCCGGCGAGTCCTGCCGGAAGCGGAAGCGCAGCCTGATCGTCTGCCCGGCGAACGCGGTCAGGTCGACCTGCGTGGCGCCAAGGTCTTCCTGCGCGAACGCGGCCGAGCCGGTGTCCGGCGTGTCGCCCATCGGCCGCATATTCGTGTAGACCGGGGTCCAGTTCGCGCCGTTGTCGGTCGAAACTTCGACGAAGCCGGCGTCACCGGCAAAGCCGGCCTCCGTGTCAGCATCCTCGTTGAAGTAGAACTCGGAGAACGCCAGCGTCGTCGCGCCCGACGCCGGAATCGCGATCGGGCTGTTGTAGGCCAGGATCGCCGAGCCGCTACCGAGGTCCTGCTGCTGGACCTGCGCCCAGAACGCGGAGTTGGCGTGCTGGGGCTTGGCCGTCGACGTCGTCCACGTCGGCGGCAGGCTGCCGGCGCCGCCGCCGCTGGTCGTCGCGGTCCACCGCGGCGCGATGGCTGTCGCGTCGTCGCTTAGCAGGGGCTCGCACGCCGAGGTCGAGCTCTGCAGCAGGTCGGGCCCGACCGCGCCGGCCGGCCGCGTCCAGTTCAGCGTGAACGAGCCGTCGATGTCCGGGTTCTCGTAACCGGCGCCGATCGACAGCGCCGGCGCCTGCAGCGCGACCGCCGTGAACTTGAAGCTGCCGATGCGCGTGTGCCAGGTCGTGAAGGCATCGACCGGCGTCGGGAAGTATTCGTTGGTGTACCAGAACGTCGTGTCGTCGATCGGGTCGACCGACAGCGCCGAGTAGTCGCCCCAGCGGCCGCGCGTGGTCACGAACAGGTACGGATTCTCCGAGGCGCCGCCGGCCTGCAGCATGGTCTCGCCCTGCGTCATCACGCCCGGCGGATCGCTGGCGAAGCGGCCGGTGTACTGGATCGACGGGAAATCGCTGTTCGACGACGTGCTGTAGCCGATCCCGATGTCGCCGAACTTGTTCATGCCGATGCTGGCCATCCAGCGGTGCAGCGGGTCGGTCGTGCTGCTCGGCGCCAGCGTGCCGGACTGGTGGATCGTTGCGGCGCCGCCCGGGTTGCGGATCTCGTACCAGCGGATGCCGTGCTGGTTGGTCTCGACCTGGGCGATCACGGTGTGATTGGCCACGATCGACTCGTGGGTGCCGAAATTGCGATAGGCCAGGCGATACATGAGCCGGTCGGCCATCGGATCGAGCTGGATCTCGGAGGCCGGCTGCGGGATGCAGACGCCCTGGTTGACGCCGAGGTTGCACGGCGTCGGCTCGAAGTCGGCGATGGGCAGCGTCGTGTTGGGCTGGCCGTTGACGCCGAACGTCGAGTTCGCAGGCGTGGTCCAGTCGACGTGGAATTTCCAGATGCGCATGGTGTCGACGGGATCGTCGAGCCAGGTGGTGTCGTCGACCTCGACGAAGTAGTTCGGCGCGCCGGCCGGCGGCGGGGTCATGCCGTCGAGCGTCGCCGGCAGGTGGCCGCCGAAGTTCTGGTTGGCGGTGAACAGGTTGAAGTACACCATCTGCGCCGGCTGTCCCGCGAGCATCTTGGCGCGCTCGAACGCGAACACGCCGGCGCCGGCCCAGGAGTTGCCCTGGAACTGGTGCGTCGCCATGTAGTACGCGTCGGGCCACAGGCCGAAGTGCGGATAGTCCTGGAAATACTTGGGACCGAGCGGGCCTTGCGGCTCGCCCATGTTGAAGCTGTACACGTACCAGGTGCCGGTTGCGTCGGGCGTCGTCGAGATCGCGATGCACTCGCGGTTCGCGCCAGTCGCATCGGTGTTGGTGAACTGGCTGATCATCCAGCGGTCTGCGAGCTGGTCGTAGATCACGACCGGGTCGCCGAGGTTGTCGGTGCGGCAGCGGTCGGTCGGCAGCAGCGCGCTGAACATCGCGTTGATCTGCGTCGGGCCGGCGGTGCGCGCGCCGCTGGCCTTGTCGTAGACCGCGATCGCCGAGTTGACCATCTGCACGTACTGGGTCTTGCCGACGGCGCCGACGGTGTCCGGCGGGATGCACCCGCAGCCCGAATCGTCGGCGTTCATGCCCTCGAAGCTCGCCATCGTCGTGGCCAGGGCCGGCGCGGGGATGCTCGCCTGCAGCACGGCGTCGACGAAGTCCGGCGACGTCGGACGGGCGGTGCGCAGCGGGACCTCGTTTCTTTCGACGCGCGGCGCCTGCGGCATCAGCCACGCCGGCGGCAGGCTGCGCAGCGCATCCGACGTCACCGCCGGCACTGCCTGCGACACGCTCGGGCCGAACGCCAGGTCGGCCGCCGCATAAGGGACGGCCGCGGCGTTGATCGGGGTTCCCGACGGGGCGAGCCGCGCAAAGCGGCCCGCGGTTTCCTCGATCTCGCCGAGCGCGGCCAGCGCTTCTGCGTCGTCTTCGCGCTGCGCGAGCGACGCTGCGACGGCGAGGCCGCCGAGCACGCAGAGGCCCGCAACCGTGGCGAGTACCGCCTTTGGCTTGTTCATGACTTTCACCGCAACTCCCCCGTTGTTCTATTCGCGGCTGGCGGCTCGCCGGCGGCGCATCACTGTCAGCAATCCGAGCGCCAGCAGGCTCCATGGCGAGAGCGCGCCGCTGAAGGGTCCCTTGCTGTCCTCGATGCCGGGCGCGGCGGTGTTCTCGCCGAGCGTGTCGTTGACGACGATGGTGACGGCGTCCGAGTTGCTGGACAGGGCGCCGCGGGCGTCACGCACCGTGACCGAGCCGGCATGGCGCCCGGCGGCGGTGTACGTGTGGGTGGCGCTGGAGCCGGCCTGCGTCACCGGTGCCGAGCCGTCGCCGAAGTCGAAGATGTACTGGACGATGGCATCGCCGTCGGTGTCGCTCGAGGCACTGGCGTCGAAGGCGACGGTCAGCGGCGCGGGGCCGGAGAGCGTGCTGGCGCTGGCGCGCGCGATCGGCGCGCGGTTGACCGGACCGACGCTGATGGCGACGGTCGCCGGCGCGCTGGCCACGTTGGAGTTGTCGCGCACGACCAGCGTGGCGTCGTATGCGCCCGGCGCGGCATAGGTGTGCTGCACGTCGCTGGCGCCATAGCGCACGACCGGCTCGGAGCCGTCGCCGAAGTCGAAGGTGTACGACAGGATGCCGTCGCCGGCATCCGGATCGGACGAGCCGGCGCCGTCGAGCACGACGGTCAGTGGCGCGCCGCCGGAGGTCTGGTCGGCGCCGAGCACTGCCACCGGCGGGCTGTCGAGCACGACGATGTTGGGCCAGGCCGCCTGGTTGGAGCTCTTCTTGCCCTCGCGGTCGTAGACCGTCAGGCGCGCTTCGTACGTGCCCGGCGTCGTGTAGACGTGGTTGACCGCCGGCACCGTAACCGTCTCGATCACGCCATCGCCGTAGTCGAATTCGTAGCTCTCGACGAAGTCCTCGCCGGGCAGCTTGGCGGCATCCGGATCGGACGAGCCGCTGGCGTCGAAGCTGACGGTCAGCGGCGGCTGGCCCTGGGCCGGATCCGGCGAGGCGGTGAGGTCGGCCACCGGCGCGGTGTTGCTGACGTTGATCGTCGCCGTCGTCGTGCTGACGGCGTCGTTCGCATCCTTCACGCTCAGCGAGACCGTGTAGGTGCCGCTCAGGCGATAGATGTGGCTGGTCGCCGTGGCCGGCGGCAGCACGGTGACCGCGCCCGAGCCGTCGCCCGGATCGAACGTGTACTCGACGACGTCGGTGACACTCGACAGCGAGCCGTCGAGCGTGACGCCGTCGCCCTTGGCTGGCGCGCTCGGCGTGATCGACAGGCGCGCCACCGGTGGACCGGAGCTGACCACGATCGGCACCGTCACCGGCGTGCTGGCCAGGCCGTGCGAGTCGGTCACGGTCAGTGTCGCGGTGTAGTTGCCGTCGTCGGTGTAGGTGTGGTCGATCGTCGTGCCCGGCTGCGTCACCGCGGCCGTGCCGTCGCCGAAGTCGAACGTGTAGCTCACGATCGAGTCGCCGCCGTCCGGATCGCTCGAGGTGCCGGCGTCGAAGCTCACGCTCAGCGGGGAATTTCCCGATACCGGCGCCGCCGAGAGCGCCGCGGTCGGCGCCCGGTTGACCACGTCGATGGCAACGGTCGCGGTCGCGCTGGCCTTGCCGAACGTGTCCTTGGCCGTGACGCCGGCCGTGAAGGCGCCGACGCTGGCGTACACGTGGCTGATCGTCGGCGTGGCCTGCGTGACCGGCGCCGTGCCGTCGCCGAAGTCGAACGTGTACGAGGCGACGGCATCGTCCGGATCGTGCGCGGTCGCAGTGAAGTCGACCGACAGCGGCGTGTTGCCGGACACCGGCGTGGCGCCGAACGAGTCGACGATCGGCTCGAGGTTCGCGCAGATGTCGGCCTTCAGCACGGAATAGTCGTAGGCGGAGTTGCCCTCGTCCACCGTCACCAGCAGGCCGCCGGTTTCCGGGGTCCCGGCGAGCTGCTGGGTCTGCGCCAGCAGGCCGGTCAGCGCATCGCCGGTCGCCAGCCCGAAGGACGCCCCGTTCAGCACCAGCGTGATGGTGCCGTCGGCGTTGTAACCGGAACCCGGCTCGAGCGCGCCGTCGTTGACGAGGTTGTTGTTGCCCTGCAGGTCCTCGACGTGGCCGCGCACGAACGACACCGCGGAGTTGGCGTCCGACGTCATCGCGACGAACTTCATCAGGTTGCTCGGCGCGCTGTCGTATGGCGTGTTCATGTAGACGGTCCACTGGCCGTTGGCCGGGACGCTCGCCAGGTTGTCCACCTTCAGCGTGAAGTAGAGGCGGCGCGCGCCGTCGTCCTGGGCCGGCTGGGCGATGCCGAGCGAGCGGACGTCGAGCTGGGCGTTGGCCGAGGGGCCGCCAGTCTGGTCGCCGCCCGGTTCGGACATCACCTGCATGCCCGGCACGACGCAGACGTCACCGGGCGCGGTCTGCACCGGGCAGGTGCCGACCGGCGTGAGGTCATAGGTGGCGTTGCCCGTGCTGTCGAGCGTGGCGCCGCTCGGGTTGCAGAGTACCGAGCTGCCGGACAGGGTCTGCACCTTGCCGTTGAACAGGGTCAGCGCGTCGCTGCCGGTCACGCCGAGCGTGCTGTCCTTCACCACCAGCGTGATCGTGCCGTCGGCGTCGTACGTCGAGGCGCCGTCGAGCAGCGCGTCGGAAGCCGTGCCGTTGGTGAAGCAGGACGGGTTGGTGTTGCCGCGGTTGTAATGGAACTCGACCGCGTTGCTGTCGCTGAACTTGGTCATCGACAGCGCATGCACGAGGCCGCCGCCGGTGAACGTCACGATCCAGCGATTGCTGCCGGACGGCAGCGTCGCCAGGTTGTTGACCTTCATCGTCACGACGATGCGCGTGCCGCTGAGCAGGCGCCGCTCGGAGACGCGGATCGCGGTGATGTCGGCCTGCGTGTTCTGGCCGAGCTGGCTGCCGGTCTGGTCGCCCGGGGGGTCCGCGATCAGCAGCGGACCCGGTTGCACGCAGCGCGGGTCGTCGGCGGCGAACGCGGTCGCCAGCAGGCACAGGCCGGCAGCGGTCGTCGCGCGGCGGCTCGTCCGCCGGCCGCGGCCAGGAGGCGCTGCAGTCATGGGATCAGCGGGCTCAGCGCGAGCCCGACCCGTACCGGCGACGGCGCCACAGGCCCAGCGCGCCAAGCACCGCGAGCATCCACGGCGCCAGGGCGCCCGCGCTCATCTCGGTGTTGTCGCCGACCGAGACCTCGATCGGCAGCTCGGTGCGGTCGCTCGCGACGCCGTCCTTGTCGGTGACGACGAGGCTGGCGACGTAAGTGCCGGCGTGCGCGTAGTGGTGCACGACGCTGGCGTGCGCCTGCGTCACCGCCGGCGAGCCGTCGCCGAACGTGAACGTGTAGCTCTGCACGGCGTCGCCGACGTCGGCGTCGCTCGACGAGACCCCGCTGAGCCGGACGTCGGCCAGCGGCGCGACCTTCGCGCTGGTGGTGCTCAGCACGGCCACCGGCGCGGCGTTGGTGATCGTCACGGCCTGCGAGGCGCTGCGCGCGTCGAGGCTGCTGTCGGTGACGGTTACGGTCGCGGTGTAGACGCCAGCCTGCGCGTACGCGTGCGTGACGCTGCTGGCCGTGCCGCTCTGCGTGACGCCGTCGCCAAAGTCGAACGCGTACAGCAGCGGCCCCTCGGCGTCGCTCGAGCCGGCGGCGCTGAACGTCACCGCGCGGTTCTTGCCCTGCGTCGACGGCGTCGCGCTCAGCGCGGCCACCGGCGGCTGGTTCGGCACCGCGATCTGGATCAGCGCGTCGGAGTCGCTCTTCAGGAGCTCGTTGTCGTACACGCGCAGCAGCACGTTGTAGTAGCCGGGCTGCGTGTAGGTGTGCTGCTTCGGCGTGAACGGCGTGACCTGGCTGTGCAGCGCCGGGCCGTCGCCGAAGTCGAGGTCGTACATCGAGATGTAGTCGGTCGTGTCCGGATCCGACGAGCCCGAGCCGTCGAAGGTGACCGTCAACGGCGCGAAGCCCTCGGTCGTGTCGGCGTCGATCGCGGCCGTCGGCGCGCGGTTGATGACGTCGATGATCGCCGTGGCGGCCGTCGTGCTGAGTTCGCCGTTCGAAGAGCGGATCGTGAGGCTCGCTTCTTTGGCGCCGCTGACCGTGTAGACGTGGTCGATGCTGCTGGTCGGACTGATCTGCACGGGCGTGCCGTCGTCGAGGTCGAACTGATACTCGACGATGGCCTGGCCTTCGGGTGCGGACGACTCGGATCCGTCGAGCGTGACGATCTCGCCCTTCGCCGCCGTGGCCGGCGCCGTCAGGCGTGGCACGAGCACGTTGAAGGCAGTGACGCGCTTGCCGCCACCGGTGATGTTCTTCAAGCCGCGCGAATCGTAGACGTCGAGCTTTGCCTCGAATTCGCGCGAGCTCTCGTCCGTTTGGTAGACGTGCGCGAGGTTGGTCGGCGGCGTGGCGCTGTCGTACGGCGGCGTACCGTCACCGAAATCGAGGACGTACCGCGCAATCGTGTCGGCCGGGGCGGGCGCCGTGTCTGGATCGTGCGCAGAGGCGTTGAAGGTCACCGTCAGCGGGGAGGGGCCGTTCGGCGGTGCGGCGGTGAACGTGTCGACGATGGGCTCGCTATTCGGGCGGCAGAACTGGTTGCTGACCGCGACATGCCCACCGTCATAGGCGAAGCCATTCGGCATCGCATCGTGTGGGCAAGCGACGCTGCCAGCCGGGGTTGCAACGCTCTGCCAGACACCTGCCGTGAAGCCGTTGATCACGGTGCCTTCGCTGAAGCCCAGGTCGCTGGCCTTCACGATGATGACGATCTTGTTGAAGGGGGCAACGTAACTGCTGCCCACCTCGGCGGGCTTCAACGTGCCGGGCGTCACGAACACACCGTCCACGTTGCCCTCGCTGTCCGGTGCGGGTGTGTAGGACTCGAACGTCGGATTCGGGCCATTCCAGGACATGCGCACGCCCTTGTAGCTCGATCCGATCTTCATCGACACGTACCAGATCGCGCCGGCCGGCTGTGGCGATTGGCCGTTCGTGGTCGTCAGCGTGAATACCACGCGGGCGACTCCGTCAGCCCAGAACGGCTGAGCGATCTGAAGCCGGAGCAGGTCGCTTCCGGGCGGCGCGGGGCCAACCAGCGTCGTGCATCCGCTGTTCGTGTCGTCAATCGCGTCCGTGGCCTTGGTCAGGCCCGGAACGACGCACAGCAGCTCTCCAGCACCCCCTCCGCCGCCGATGGTCAGGCGGATTTCGTTGCTGTAGGCACTGGCCTTTCCCGCCGCCGTATTTGCCTTGACGACGTAGAACAGCTCCGGCACGTCGCCCGAGGTGGCGTCGTCGTACAGGGTCTTGGCGTCCGGGGTCGAGCCAATCAGCGTGTAAGGCCCGGTAGACGTCGTGCTGCGGTAAATGTCGTAGTTCAGGATTGTCGAGCCGCCGGCGTCGGGTGTGCGCCACTTCAGGTGCGCGGCGTCCGCGTCGCGTGTCGAAAAGCCCGGATGGTTGAGGTTCTTGTCGAGCAGGCACGCTCGCCGGGGATTCACGATGACCGGGTTGATCGGGCCGGTGGTCGGGTCGATGCCGTTGTTCAGGTCGCTGACGCTGTCCTGGCTGGCGAGCAGCGTGCGCCCGCCGATCTGGCGCACGACCTTCATCCACGCCTGGTTGTTATTGCCGGATGTGCCGGCGACGCAGCCGGCCGAAACGCAGCCGTCGCTGAATCCCATGATGGAGCGGCCCTTGTCGTCCACGACAATCTCGTTGAAGTCGAGCAGGTTGCGCGGCGCGGTATGACCGGCACTGCCGCAGCTCGTGCCGCCGAGGCAGATTCCCGCCTTGTTCTGGACGGGGTCGTCCGGCGACACGTTGACCGTCTGCCAGGTGCGGCCCTCGTCGTAGGTCGTGGAGATGAAGGCGTACCACTTGCCGTTGAACGCGTTCTGGAAGCTGCCGCCGACGTTGGTGCCGATGAAACCGCAGGCTGCGCGGCCTGCGCTGCCGCCCCAGGCCTGGGCGAACACGCCGTTCTTGACACCGTGCGACTTGCCGATGTCTACGTCGCGCAGCCAGGTGATCGTGGAGCCGTTGCGCTTGCCGACGGCGACGCGCGGATGCAGTTCGGTGCCGCCCGCCTCGCTGTTCATGTAGCAGAAGTAGACCGTGTTGTTCGCGTCGAGCGCGATCGAAGGATCGGAGTTGTCCGCGCCGCCGGCGGCGCTGTTCGGAATCGAGAACTCGGTCCAGGGCGTCGTGCTGGTGTCGGTCGTGAAAGAGCCGCCCTGCTTGGTGCCGCAGGACTTGTCCGGGATGTACATCGTGCCGTCGGGCGCCGCCCGCAGGTGGCCGTGCAAGCCGCCGCAGCTCTGCGAATTGTTGGTGCCGGGCCCGAGTGCCGGTACGGCAGTGGACTCGAAGCTCGTGCCGAGCGTCAGGCTGCGCTGGCAATTGGCGCCGACGAGATCCTGCGAACAGTACACGACGTATTGGCCGAAGTTCTGGTCGGTCCGGAGGTCGGCCAGGGACTCCGGGATGGGGCCGGAACCGATGGTCTGGTGATCGACGCCGCCGTTGGGCGGCGAAGCGCTGGCAGGTACCCACAAGTCGCCGTCATTGTCGGTGAACGCGAACTCGCCGACCGCGCCTGCCGTGGAGTTGGACATGAAGCTGCGGCCGCTCGGCTGATCGGTCCACAGGATCGGATCGAGCCCGACGACTTCGGAGGGCACGCTCTTGTCCTCCCACAGCTCAGGGCAGGATTCGGGCAAGCCGGACGACGTGTTGGTGCCGTCGGGCTTGATCTCGGCAGGCGTGATGCGCGCGTTCGGGAACGAGTTCTTGGCCATGATCCGCCCGGTGCGCGGATTGAAGCCCATGTTGAACTCGCCGGACGTATCGTTGGCCCACGTGGCGCCGAGCGCCTCGGGCACGAACGTCTGGAAGCGGGGAACGCCCGGGCAGACCGGATCGGCGGTGCCGAAGATCGTGGCATCGCACGGGCCGGGATCGCCGCCGCCGGAATTGGCTTCGACCAATTCGGCGCGGACGTGGTACGAGGTCGCACTGCCTGCGAACAAGCAGACGACCACCCGGTACGACGTCGTTCCAGGCTGGGCCAATACCGAAACCTGTTCTGCGGAATTCGGGCTGTTATCGCTGCTGCCCAGGTGTGCGCCGGTGCCGGTGCGCAGCGTCAACACGGTGTCTGCGCTCGCGACCGGGGCTAGATCGACCTTCAGCGCGTGGGTGCTCGCGAATTCAGCCGACAGGCCCACGGTCTGCAGCGGGAACACCTCGACGGTTTGACCGCTGTTCGGGCACTGGTTCGTGGTCGTTGCAGTGGGATCGGCCGCCAGCAGCGGTCCGCCGTCGTATTCGACGTCAGGATCAGCCTCGCTGACCGTACCGCTCGATGGATTCGGCGCAGAGATCACTGCGGCGCTAACCGCCATCAGCAGCGCGACTTGGAAGGGGCGGCGCACGGTCGGCGCGAGCCAGCGCGCGTGGCGCTCGGACAGCGAAAACATGAGCTTCACGGTTTTCTCCCTTCAGCCTTGGAGCGGCGGCGGCGCATCAGCGCCGCCAGTCCGAGCAGCGCGAGGCCGCCTGCCGGCATGGCGCCGGTCACGTGGTTGTTTTCCCCGGTCGGCGGCGGACCGACCGCCTCCACCTGCGCCATCGCATCGGCGGCGCTCGGCAGGTTCTCCTCGTCGTACACGCGCACCAGCACGGTGTAGAGGCCCGGGATCGAATAGGTGTGCTGCACGACCGGCGAGGTCGTCATCTCGAACGTGCCGTCGCCGAAATCGAACCGGTAGTTCACGACGTGGTCGGTCGTCTGCGCCTGGTCAGGGTCGTACGACTGGGCGGCATCGAAGCTCACCGTGACCGGCGCCGTGCCGCCGCCGCCGTCCGCAATCAGCGCGGCCACCGGCGGCGTGTTGGTCACCTCCACCACGGTGGTCGCCGGCTCGGCGCTGACATAGCCCTGCGAATCTTCGACGGCGACGGATGCGGTGTAGCTGCCGCCGAGGGCGTAGACGTGATTGACGAAGCTCGTCGCGACCGTCGCGGCGGCGCTGCCGTCGCCCGCGTCGAACGTGAATTCGTCGATGGTCCAGTCGTTGGCCGCATCGGAGCCGGATGCATCCAGCTTGACCGGGCTCCCCTTCACGACCGTGGCCGGCGTCGCCGTCAGCGCCGCGATCGGCGTGTTGACGAGCGTGAGCGCGGTGAACTTGGCCCGCACGCTGGTCACGCCGCGCGAATCGGTGACGGTCAACGACGGATTGAAGATCTGCTCCTGCTGGCTGGACGTGTAGACGTGCTGCACGCCCGCCGGCGCCGAGCTGAAGGTCTGGGTCGTGCCGTCGCCGAAGTCCAGGTGCCAGGCCGCGATGGTGTCCTCGGGCGCGTCGTCGTCGTCGTCGTGCGCGGTGCCGCTGAACGCGACTGTTTGCGGCGAACGGCCTACGGCGGGATCCGGTTCGAGCGTGTCGACGATCGGCGCCGTGTTCGCGCGGCACGCGAGGTTGCCGACCAGCGTGTAGTTGGCGTTGCCGGTGATGTCGGACGCGTTGTTCTGCGACTTCTGGCCGCGTGGCGCGGCCGGATCGCCGCTGTAGCGGCCGGCGAAGGTGCGGATGTTCAGGCCGCCCAGGCTTTCGCCCGCGACCCGGCCCTCGAGCTTGCTGGTCGACATCGTGATCGTGACGACGCCGGTGGCGACGGTGTAGCTGCCGCTGTCCGCGAGGCCCAGCGGCGTCGGCGTGTTCGCGTTCGGCGGCGGCACGCCGCCGATCGGCAGCGCGGGCCCGAAGTTGCCGTACTCGAACCGCGGCGTGCCGGCGGCGTCGGTCAGCATCGCCACATAGGCGCGGTCGCTGCCGTCGGCGGCGATCGTGTTGCGGTTCCAGATGATGTACCACTCGCTGTTCGGCGAGGCCGCCACGTCGGGCCCGACCTGCATCGTGAACACCACTTGCGCCGTGCCGGGCCCGAGGTACGGCTCGGCCATGTTCAGCCACTTGGCGTTGACGCTCGGCGTCGGCGGCGTGTTGGCGCCGCCGTCGTCGTCGGCGACGGTGCCGTCGGGGTTGTCGAGCATGTCGTAGACGGCCAGCGCGCCGGGCAGGACGCACGGCGAGCCGCCGCCGGCGCCGATCTCGAGCGGCAGCTCGTTGCTCGGCGCGCTCGACAGCGAGGCCGTGTTGGCCTTCACCGTGTAGTAATAGAAGGGCACGGTCGGGTCGACGGTCAGGTCGTCGTACTGCGGCTTGGCGTTGGCCGTGGTGCCGATCTTCACCGGGCTCGGATCGGCCGGGGTCTCGCTGCGGAACACGTCGTAGTTGACGATCGGCACGCCGCCGTTGTCCGGCGCACGCCAGAACAGGTGCGCGGCCGTCGCGTCACGCGTCGACGGGTTCGGGTGTTTCTTCTTGCTGTCGAGCAGGCAGGGCCGCTTCGGTGCAATCGGCTTCGGGTTGATCGGGCCGGTCGCGGCAACGCCGTCGTTGGTGTCGGTGTACGCATCCTGCGACGCGAACAGCGTCTTGCCGCCGATCTGCCGCGCGATGCGCTGGTCGGCAACGCCGTCGTGGCCCGAGGTGCGCGCCACGCATCCCGGAGTCACGCAGCCGTCGCCGTAGCTGAACAGCACGCGCCCCTTGTCGTCCGCCGTGACTTCGTTGAAGTCGAGCAGGTTGCGGTCCGCGGTGCTGGCGGTGCAGCCGGTGCCGCCAAGGCAGACGCCCTCGTCGTGCTGCACGGGGTCGTTGGGCGTCGCGTTGACGACGACGAAGCTGCGGCCCTCGTCGTAGGTCGTGGCGATGAACAGGTACCAATCCCCGTTGAAGCTGGTCGTCTGGAAGCTGCCGCCCTTGTTCGTCCCGAGGAAGCCGCACGCGGCGCGTCCGGGGCTGCCGCCCCAGGCCTGGGGGAACACGGCGTTCTTGATCCCATGCGTGACGCTGAGGTCGGTGTCGCGCAGCCAGGTCACATTGGTGGTGCCCGGCGTCCGCCGGCCGACCGCCATGTGGATATGGACTTCGCTGCCGTTGGGCTCGCCGTTGGAGTAGCAGTAATAGACCGTGTTGTTGTCGTCGAACGCGATCGACGGATCCGAGCTCTGGCCCGGCGTGCTGCTCGAGAAGGGCTGGCCCGTCAGGTCATTGGTGCCGGCGACGACGAATTCGGTCCACGGCGTGATGCTGGTGTCGATGCTGAGGCCGCCGCCCGCCTTTCCGCTGCAGCCCTCGTCGGGCAGCCACGCGCTGCCGTCGGGCGCGATCTTCGCGTGCCCGTGCAGGCCGCCGCAGCCCTGCGGATTGGACGTCCCGGGGCCGGTCGCGGGCACGCTGTTCTCCCAGCTCGTGCCGAGCGTCAGGCTGCGCTGGCAGACGGAACCGACGAGGTTCTGCGAGCAGAACAGCGCGAACTCGCCATGGTTCTGCGGCGTGCCCAGCACCGACATGCTTGCCGGGAACGGGCCGGTGGTGATGGTCTGGTGATCCACGCCGCCGGAGGGAATGCCGAGGCCGATGTCGATCCAGGTGTCGCCGTCGTCGTCGGTGTAGGCGTAGGCGCCGTTGGCGCCGGTGGTCTGGTTGCTGGAGATGGTCCGGCCGGCGACCTGGCTGGTCCACAGGATCGGGTCGAGCGTCGTGGGCGTTGCGCTGCTCACGTTCTCCCACAGCTCCGGACAGGCCTCGGGCATCAGCGAGTCATCGCCGGAGCCGTCGGGCTTGATCTCGGCCGGCGTCACGCGCGCCACCGTGAAGTTGTTCTCGTTCATGATCCGGCGCGTCGCCGGGTTGAAGCCGATGTTCGACTCGCCCGATGTCCCGTGGGCGTAGCCGGCGGCGTCCGGCGGCGTGAAGATCTGGTAGCGCGGCACGCCGACGCAGGTGGGATCGGGGCCGCCGAACGACGTGGTGTTGTCGCAGGCCGTCGGGCCGCCGCCGCCGCCGCCGATCTGGGATTTCACCAGCTCGATGCGCATGGAATAGTCGGGCGTCGCGCCCGCGAACGAGCACGCGACTACGTTGTACTGGCTGATGCCGGGCTTGGTGCCGATCTGGGCGAACTCCGCGCCCTGCGGCCCTGGCCCGTCCTGGTGGACGGCCACCGTGCCGTCCGCGTTGTAGACCGTGAACATCAGGTCGGCCGGCGTCGCGCCGAGGGTGAATTCGATCTTGTAGTTGTAGCCCGCGAAATCGGCCAGGGACATGTCCGTGGTCAGGCGGAAGGTCTCGGCGGAATTGTTCGCGCACTGGCCCGTGTTGGCGCCGGCGAGCGGTCCCCCGACGTAGCTGATGACCTTCTGGGTTTCGCTGAGGGTGCCGGTGCCCGGATTGGGCGCTCCGAAGACCGTGGTCAACGCAACGAATGCAAGGGCGGGCAGAGCGAACCGCCCTCCGCGCGAGGCTAGATGCTGCATTTGTCACCCCAAAACTAGACCCGCGCCCGGTTCGGTGGTTACCTGTAATCTGAACCGGTTGTCAGGAACGGCCAAAGCCTACGCCTCCGGGGTGCCCTGTCAATAGAAAGTGCGAATTTACTACCGGGCCGTCGCCGCCCAAGCGGCTAACATGGCGCAAAAGAGCATCCAGGGGGAGTCATGCGTACGACGCCGATCAGCGCCGGCAGGCGCCAATGGGGTGTTGTCGCCTCGGTATTCGCAGGACTGTGGGTCGCGACCGCGGCCGCCGCCGCCGATCCGCTGCCCCCGCACTTCCTCAGCGTCAGCGGCCTCTACATTTCTCCGGACGACAGCCGTGGCGCCGATTTCGGCACTGGCGCGGACGTGCGCTACGCCAAGCGCTTCGGCACGAACTGGCTCGAGGGGCGCCTGTTCATGTCCATCCTCGACACCGGCGCGAAGACACAGATCGACTTCTACCAGACCGGCGTCGGCGTCGACTGGCTGCGGCCGTTCGGCGACCAGACCCGCTCGCATTTCTTCGCGTTGGCCGGCCTGGGCGCCGTGGACAACGACGTCACACCCGAGAGCGAGAGCGGCACGTCGGCCTATTTCGAGGCCGGCCTCGGCTGGCGCGCGCATACCTGGGAGAGCTGGGGGCTGCGCCCGCGCCTCGAGCTGCGCTACTTCCACGACACCTTCGGCGACGGGCCGAACGACCTGCATTTCGGCCTGACGCTCGAAATCCCGCCGAAGCCCGAGCGCGTCGTCGAGCGGGTGGTCGAGATCGAGAAGGTGGTCGAGGTGCCGGTCGAGGTCGAGAAGATCGTCGAGAAGCAAGTGGTTTGCGTCATCCCGACGGTCGAGAGCCAGCCGGTCGACGCGGATGGCGACGGCGTCATGGACGACAAGGACAAGTGTCTCGGCACGCTGGCCGGCGCCAAGGTCGACGCCGACGGCTGCATCGTCAAGAAGGCGCAGAGCATCAACCTGCCGAACCTCGAGTTCGAGCCCAACTCGGCGGTGCTGGCCGAGGCGGGCAAGGAAAAGCTCGCGCCGGTCGTCGACTTCCTGGTCAATCAATCTGACGCGCAGATGGTCGTCATCGGCCACACCGATGCGCAGGGCAGCGCGAGCTACAACCAGAAGCTGTCGGAAGGCCGCGCCGAAGCGGTGGCCGAGTACCTCGAGAGCCGCGGCATCGCGCCCGCGCGCGTCAGCTCGAAGGGCCGCGGCGAATCGCAGCCGATCGCGACGAACGACACCGCCGAAGGCCGCGCCCAGAACCGCCGCGTGGAGCTGCGGATCCAGGCCAAGTAGCGGGCGGCTACGGCTGCCGCTCGAACCTGCTCCCGCGCTTCTCGCGCGGGTTCAGGGGATTGGGCACCTCCTGGGCTTGAGGCACCTGCTCCCAGCCCGGGGGCGGGGCGGGTGAGCCCGGCACCACGTCCATCAGCGGCAGGCGGCCGATGGCGGGGTAAGTGAGGCTGCCGAAATAAAGCCACGGACCGGACTCGCGCACGCTGGTGATCGGCGCGTAGGCGTCGGCGCCTTCGTACTGCAGGTTGGCGACGACTTTGCCGTCCAGGTCCAGGCCGAGCACGAACGCGTGCAGTTTCGGCCGCGGCTGCAGGAATGTGGGCAGGCGCGCGGTCAGGTGGCGCATGAACGGCCCGCCCGGCAGCAAGGCATCGAGCTGGGGATTGCGCGGCGCGTACAGCGCGACCCAGAACCGGTCGCGGCCGTTGAACGTCACGTTGTCCGGGAAACCGGGCAGGTTGTCGATGAAGACGTCGTGCGTGCCGGCCTTCTCGCCCTTCAGCCAGTAGCGCAGGATGCGGTATTCGGCCGTCTCGTTGACCAGCACGTAGGCGCCGTCCGGCCCCAGCGCCACGCCGTTGGGGAAGTGCAGGTCCTTCAACAACACGCGCGTTTCCCTGGCCGGCACGTTGTAGCGGAGCAGCCGGCCGTTGGCGCCGTGCTCGATGATGTCCTTCATCTGCTGGCCATAGCCGAACTTGGCCGAGGCGTCGGTGAAATAGACGGTCCCGCCATCGGCTTCCGAGTAATCGACGTCGTCGGTGAAACCGAGCGGCACCCCGTCCGCCTCCGTCGCGAGCGTCTTGCCCTTGCGCCAGAAATACAGCAGGCCCTGTTTTGCATCGGCGATGATCAATCCGGCGTTCGGGCCGGAGGTGATGCCCAGCGGGCGGCCGCCGGTGTTGGTCAGCTCCATGTAGCGGGCGCCGTTGTCGTACACGAGCACGATGCGACCGTCGCGATAACCCGTGTACAGGCGTCCATACGTATCGACGTGGACCGCCTCGGGCCCCTCGCCGGCCCCGACGGCGAGCTTCTGGATGGCCTTGAGCTTCTCGTTGTAGGCGTACACGCCCTCGAGCGCGGGCGCCGGCGGGGGGGTCCAGGCAACCGGGTCCATGCCGGTGGGCCAGAGCAGCAGGTACAGGGCGGCGGCCGCGAACAGCGCCGCCAGGATCTTGACTGCCAGTTTCACCGACACCTCCAGGCTCATTGAAAATGTAGGGCCGAATTTACCACCCGATGAGTCGTTCCAAAGGGTAGAATTTGCGTTCTTGAGTTGTTTCCGAGGGGAGCAAATGCGTTCCAAGCAGAAGCGCGCTGCGGCGAGTCTCGTCCGCGGCCTGAAGATCGCCGTATTCGCAATTCCGACACTCGTGTCACTTGGGGCGACCGCGCAGGAAAAAATCCTGCTGCCAACGCAATACATCGGCTACGGCATTTCGTACCTCAGCCCCGGCGACCGCCCCGTGGATTACGGCATCGCATTCGATGCGTCGTACGCGCGCAGTTTCGCGACCGGCCGCTGGGTCGAGGGCAAGCTGTTCCTCGGCGTGCTCGAGACCGGCACCCCGACGCTCCCGGACTTCTACCAGACCGGCATCGGCGCTGACTTCATCCAGTCGCTCGGCAACGAAAGCGTCGGCCACTTCTTCGGCCTCGCCGGCGGCGGCCTCGCGATGAACGACGCGACGCCGGACAGCCTGGACGGCAACAGCTATTACTTCAACGTCGGCGTCGGCTACCGCGCGCGCATCTGGCCCAACTGGGGCGTGCGTCCGCGCTTCGAGCTGCGCT
>Ga0190269_10000677_pt1 | contig 17043 bp, 13 predicted proteins | sample Popmic249IS_FD_133749 | JGI IMG/M metagenome (GOLD analysis project Ga0190269, IMG submission 133749) | Populus adjacent soil microbial communities from riparian zone of Blue River, Arizona, USA - 249 IS | ecosystem: Environmental > Terrestrial > Soil > Riparian zone | place: USA: Arizona... | reverse complement strand
GCGCTGAGGGCCGAGGGCCTGCGCAGCCGGCTGCTCCTGCAGGTGCACGACGAGCTGGTCCTCGAAGTGGCCGAGGGTGAGCGCGAGCCGCTCGAGGCCCTGGTACGACGGGAGATGGGCAACGCGTTCGCGCTCGACATCCCCCTCGAGGTCAGCGTGGGCGTCGGCCGCAACTGGGACGAGGCCGGCCACTGAGGCGGGTCCTCGTCGGCGGGATCCCGGGGGCGGGCAAGACCACGCTCGCCCGGCGGATCGCCGCGCGCCACGCCCTGCCGCACGTGGAGATCGACGCGCTGTTCCACGGCCCGGGCTGGACGGCGCGACCGACGTTCGTCGACGACGTGGCTGCGGTGGTGGCCCAGGACGCCTGGGTGCTCGACAGCATCGGCTACGAGAGCGTGCGGGACCTGGTGTGGGACCGCGCGGACACGCTGGTCTGGCTCGACCTGCCCAGGTGGCAGGTCATGCCCCGCGTGGTGCGGCGGACAGCTCGGCGCGCCCTGCTCCGCACCGAGCTGTGGAACGGCAACCGCGAGCGACTCGGGGGCTGGCGGGACCGCGAGCACCCCATCCGGCTGGCCTGGAGCGAGCACAAGGCCCGGCGCGCCCTGGTCGCAGAGCGGCTCGCCGACCCTCGCTGGGCGCACCTCACGGTGCACCACCTCCGCTCCGCCCGCCAGGCGCGCGCCTGGCGGGCAGAGCAGCTGGGTCGGTGACCGGCGTCAGCCGCCGGTGTAGGGCACGAACTGGGCCCCCTCGCAGCTGAACCCCTTGTCGGGTGCCACCCGGCGGAAGGCGCCGTCCTTCACCTCGGCGAGGAGCCAGCAGGTCGCCGGCTTCTGGTCGCCGGGATTGGCCTCGGAGAGCAGGCCGTCGGCGTCAAAGCTCTTGATCTTGATGAGCTCCTGGACGACCTGCTTGGGCTTCGCCGCCGCGCCCGCGGCCTTGCGCGCCTGGACGTAGAGCATGCCGGCGGCCCAGGCGTAGGCACCGAACAGGTCGGCCTTGGCGTCCGGGTGCGTCCGCTTGAGCCAGGTGAGGTAGGTATCGACGCCGGCCGAGTCCTTGCGGTCCTCGCCCAGGAAGAGCGCGGTGTGGAGCGGGAGGAACACGCCTTCCGCGGCCGCCGGGTCGACCAGGGACAGGAAGTTCCCGTCGTACGCCGGGGCGGCCGTGATCACCTCGGGGCGCCAGCGCTGCTGCTGGGCGTCCTCGAGGATGCGGGCGATCGTCTGGATGTCGAAGCCGTCGAGCGTCAGCCAACGGACGCCGCTCGACCGCATCTTGATGACGTCCGCGGTGTAGTCGGTCTGCACGTCGATCCGGACCTCGCGCGTGAACGCGACCTTCCCGCCGATGGCCTCGAGCCCGCTCACGAGCTGCTTGGCCGAGAAGGCGGTCCTCGTGTTCACCAGCACCCCCAGCTTGCCGACGGCGCCGGGGTGCATCTCGGAGATCATCTTGTAGGCGCCGATCGAGGCGCCGGGCGGGCGGGGTGCCGGGGTGAGGACCGTCGCGATGTCCGCCAGGGACGGGTCCAGCTGCTGGAAGACCGCGGGCAGGCTCGGGTACTTGCGCAGCACATCGGCGCTGCACCCGTCGATCGCCGAGATGTTGCCGACGAAGGCCTCCACCTTGGGTGCGAGCTCCTCGTAGGCCGCCCGAGTGCCGTTGCAGTCGATCTTGCTGTCGGCCGTCTCGAGCTTGAGCGGCCGCCCCTCGATGCCGCCCTCGGCGTTGACCATGGCCACGAAGGCCTCCATCGCCTGGCGGGCCCCCTTGAACAGCCCTGGGACGGGGCCGGTCAGGTCGACGATGTTGCCGAGCACGATGGGAGTGCCTGCCGGGGGTGTCGTCGTGTCGGACGGGGTGGCGACGGGCTCGTCCGAGCCGCCGCAGGCCGCGAGGAGGAGTGCTGCCGCGAGCAGTGCTGCTCCGGTCCGGTGGTGGCGCCTGCGTGGGGTCACGGCTCTACCTCTTCCTCGGGTCAGGGTGTCAACGGGGTGCGGGGATGGTGGGGGGCGGCTGGCTGGTCGCGAGGTAGGCGTCGAGGACCAGGTCCCGCACCTGGTCGGGCGTGCCGCTGGCGCGCACCCGGCCGCCGGTCAGCACCACGACGTGGTCCGCCACCTCGAGCGCGGTCCGGGCGAACTGCTCGACCAGGAGCACCGGTGTGCCTTCTGCCGCGACGGCCGCCACCAGAGCGAACACCTCGGCCGCGACGACCGGCGCCAGGCCCATCGAGATCTCGTCCAGGAGCAGCACGTCCGGAGAGGTGGTGAGCGCGCGGCTCATCGCCAGCATCTGCTGCTCGCCCCCCGACAGGGTTCCTGCCAGCTGGCGGCGCCGCCGGGCCAGCGCAGGGAAGCGCGCGTACGCCGTCTGCTCCACCTGCTCCCGACGGACCCCCGGACGGTGGGTCCACATCCGGAGGTTCTCCGCGACCGTGAGGTTCGGAAAGACCCCACGTCCCTCGGGCACCGAGCACAGGCCGCTGCGGGCAAGCCGTTCGGCGGGGGCACCGGTGACGTCCACGCCACGCAGGCGGATGCTGCCCGCCGTCGCAGCCGTGCGGCCGCTGACCACGCGCATCAGGGTGCTCTTGCCCGCCCCGTTGGGGCCGAGCAGCGCGACGAGCCCCTTGGCCGGCAGGGCGAGGTCGACACCGTGCAGGACCTCCAGCCGGCCGTAGCCGGCCCGCAGAGCCGCGACCTCGAGGGCAGGTGGCCCGGCCTCGACCCGCGGTCGCGGGACGGCTGTCGTCATTGCGAAGCCCGCTCGGCAACTGGCTCGGGGACCGCCGTGCCCGCCACCTCGACGCCGAGGTAGGCCTCCTGCACCCGCCGGTCCCCGGCCACCAGGTCCGGCGTCCCCTCGCAGAGGACCTGCCCGAAGTCGAGCACGTAGAGGTGCTCGCAGACCCGCATCACCAGCTCCACGTCGTGCTCGACCAGCAGCACGGCGGTCCCCTCGGCCGCCAGCTCCAGCAGCAGCGCCCCGAGGGACGTCGTCTCGGCGTCGTCCAGCCCCGAGCCCGGCTCGTCCAGCAGCAGCACCGACGGGTCGGTGGCGAGCGCCCTGGCCAGCTCGAGCAGCCGAGCCTGGCCGGTCGGCAGCTCACCGGCCGGCGTATCGGCGACGTCGGTCAGGCCCGTGCGCTCCAGCAGCTCGGCGGTGGCGGCCGTCTGGCTCGTCCGGTGGCGCCAGCCGAGCCGTACCTCTGCGGCGAGCTGCACGTTCTCCCGCACGGTCAGGGAACCGAAGAGCTCGATCCGCTGGAAGGTCCGTCCCAGCCCGAGCCGGGCGCGATGGCGCGGGCCGCGGCGCGTGACGTCGCGCCCGCCGAGCTCCACGCTGCCGCGCGTCGGGCGCTGCAGCCCCGACGCGACGTCGAAGAGCGTGGTCTTCCCAGCGCCGTTCGGTCCGATGAGGCCGGTGACCCGGCCCGGGGGCGCCTGCAGGCTCACCCCGTCGAGGGCCTGGACGCCGCCGAAGCGCACGGACACGCCGCGCAGGTCAAGCATGGGCCAGCACCTCCCCGGCCGTGCGGCTCGGCGGAGGTCCGTCCTGCGTGGACGAGCGGCCGCTCTGCCGGTCCTGAGCCCAGGTGAGCAGCCCGCCGACGAGCCCGTTCTGGTGCGAGCCGATCCCGATCGCGCCGAGGCCGACGAGCAGCGGGACGACGCTCTCGACCTGCGAGAGCGCGTCCTGCAGCAGCGGACCGGCTTCCAGGAGCAGTCCCGCGAGCAGCATGCCCGACACCGTCTTGATGCCGCCGATCACGGCGAGCAGCAGCAGGGTGAGGCTGAGGACCAGGCCGAAGTCCGTGTTGCCGACGGCGCCCTGCTGGCCGCCGAGGAGCGCTCCGCCGAGCCCCGCCAGGCCGGCGGACAGGGCGAAGACGGCGAGCTTCGTGAGGGCCAGGCGCATGCCGATGGTGGTCGCCCCCGTGGGGCTGTCGCCCAGGGCGACCAGGCGCCGCCCGAGGCTCGAGCGCCGGAGCGCCAGGACGGCGATGCCGCACGCCGCGAACACGACGGTGACGGCGACGAGGTAGGCCCGGTCACCGGAGAGCGCGAGCCCGACCTCCGGCCTGGGGACCTCGAGCGACAGCGAGTCGCCCATCACCGACGCGTTGCCGAAGAAGGCGCCCTCCATGGCGAACGCGAAGGCCAGTGTCGCCAGGGCGAGGTAGAGGCCGCGAAGACGCAACGCGGGCAGGGCCACCAGAGCCCCGACCCCAGCCGGTACGGCGACGGCGGCGACCAGCGCGAGGAAGGAGCCCGAGCCCCCGTCGGCTCGGGCCATCACGACCGCGCCGATCCCGGCGAACGTCAGCTGGCACAGGGAGACCTGGCCGCCGTAGCCGGTGAGCGGCACGAGGCTGAGCAGGATGACGGCCGTGGCGACACCGTGCGTCAAGGCGTCCACCTGGGCGTGCGGCAGGGCGGTCGCCGCGGCGGTCACGGCGACGACGAGGACCGCCGCCGCCACGACGGAGGACCGTGCGCCCGCGACCCGGGGGGCCCGCAGCACGGCCATGCGGGCGGTGCGCAGACGGTGGTGCGGCAGCACGAGCAGCGCCGCGAACAGGAAGAGCATCGGGATCACCGGCTGCACCTGGCTGAGCCAGTCGATGGTGAGGTAGCCGACTGCCATCGCCTGCAGCAGCCCGAGCGCCAGGGCACCGAGGAAGGTGAGGGGCAGGCTGGTGAGCCGACCCACGACGGCCGCTGCGTAGCCGTTGATGACGAGCAGGGTCAGGGTCACCGCGTTCAGCTGCACCTGCGAGGCCAGCAGCACCCCCGCCAGCGCGGCAAGCGCGCTGCCGAGCCCGAACCCGAGCATGCCGACGCGGGCCGGCGACGCGCCGCTGAGCGCAGCAAGCTCCCGGTCGTCCACGACGGCCCGCATGGTGACGCCGGTCCGGGTGCGGTGGAGGAAGGCCCAGAGCCCGCCGGCCGCGAGCACCGCGCAGCTCACGATGATGAGCTGGTGCGCGGTGAGCACCACACCCGCGACGGTGACCTCGTCGCCGAGGAAGAAGGCGCGGACCCGGCGTGGGGTGGTGGGCTTCCACAACGTGTTGGCCGTGCCGATGAGCAGCAGGAGCAGGCCGACGGTGATGGTGATCGTGACCTCGACCGGTGCCCCTGCGGCGCGCCGCAACAGGAAGTGGGCGACGGCGAACCCGAGCAGGGGGGCCAGGACGAGCACGGTCAGGAGCAGCGCCCACAGAGAGCCCAGGCCGTGCCCGGTAGTGAGCTCCCAGTAGGTGAACGCCGCCATCATGCCGATCGCCCCGTGGGCGAAGTTGAAGACCCCGGAGGTCGTGTAGGTGAGGACCAGCCCGCAGGCGGTCAGGGCGTACACGCACCCGGTCACCAGTCCTGTGACGCCGAGCGCGAGGAAGGTGCTCACAGTCCTCCTGCCGTCGGCGAACGGGTGACGCGCCCACCGCGGGGAGGCGGCATCCCGCCGGAAGGTGGGCTGCCTGACATCTCCTGACAACCCCCCGGAGTGACTATCTCGCCCGGACTCCCGGACCACCGTGGTGCGCCCGAACCCGGTGGTGAGCGCCGGCTGCTGGTCGCGCGTGCACTCGGGGTGGCACAGTCTCGGCTCGTGACCCCCACGCCGGCGAGCTCGCGGGCGGGCCTCGTGACCGGCGTCGCACTGGCGGTCCTGCTGCTCGCCCCGCTGGTGGGTCCCGGCTTCGTCCTGGCCTTCGACATGGTGTTCGTCCCGGAGCTGCCCCTGGCCGGGCGGCTCCTCGGGCTGGACGGCACACCGCGAGCCGTCCCGAGCGACCTGCTCGTGGCGCTGGCCGGCCAGGTGGTGCCTGGGGCGTGGTTGCAGGACCTGGTGCTGGTGGCGTTGGTCGTGGGCGCCGCCTGGGGTGCAGCGCGGCTCGTGCCCTCCGACGCCCCGTCCGCCGCGGTCGTCGCCGCGACCGCCTACGGGTGGTCCGCCTACCTGCACGAGCGGCTCCTTCTGGGGCAGTGGGCCCTTCTCGTCGGGTGGGCGGTCCTGCCGTGGGCCGCACGTGCGGCCATCGCCTGGCGCCGCGGCGGCCGCGCCGGGCCGGCGGTCCTGTGCCTCGCCGTGGCCGCTTGCGGCGGCGCCTCCGCCTTGCTGCTCGTCGGCCTCGTCGTCGTGCTGTGCGGGCGGCCGGGGCGGGCGCTGGTCGCGACGACGGTCCTGGCACTCCCGTGGCTGGTCCCCGCCCTCCTGGCGCCCGCCGGGCTGGAGGGGGGAGATCCCGCCGGGGTCTCGGCCTTCGCCAGCAGGTCGGACACGCCCTTCGGCGTGGTGGTGAGCCTGCTCACCGGGGGTGGTGTCTGGGCTCCTGCGGCCGTGCCACCGGGGCGGGGCGCTGCCGCGGTCGCCGGCCTCGTGGTGCTCGGGCTGGCGGCGCTCGGCCTGCGGCCCACCGTCTCCCGGCTCGGTCCGCGCCTCGCGACCGCCGCGTCCGTGAGCCTGGTCCTGGCCCTGCTGGGGCGGCTGCCCGTCGCGGCCGACCTGCTCCGGGAGGGGGTGCAGCGGTTCGGGGCCCTCGGCCTGCTGCGTGACGGCCAGAAGTGGGTCGCCCCGGCGGTCCTGCTCGTCGCGGTCGCCGCCGCAGTGGGTGCGGAGCGCTGCGTGCAGCGGGTGAGCAGTGCGGGCACGAGACGCGCCGCCGCGGTGCTCGCCGCGGTGGCCCCGCTGGCGGCGCTACCCGGAGGCGCGTGGGGCGAGAGCGGCCGGCTCCAGGTGAGCCACTACCCGCGGGAGTGGACGTCCGTCACGGCCCGGGTGGACGCGCCGACCGTCCTCGTGCTGCCCTGGCACGCCTACCGCCGGTTCCCCTGGACCGGGGAGCGCACGGTCCTCGACCCCGCCCCCCGCTGGCTGTCCGCCCGGGCCGTCGTCGACGACGACCTGCCCCTGCGCGGGACCGAGGTCCGTGGCGAGGACCCGCTGGCAGCCGCGCTGGACGACGCGGTCTCGTCGGGACGGCCGCTGCTCCAGGAGCTCGTGCGGGCCGGCGTCGGGCAGGTCCTGGTGGAGCGCTCCGACCGCGCCGCGGACCCCGCTCTGCTGACGCGCCAGCTCACCGGCCTGTCCCTGGTGGTCGAGACGCCGGAGCTGGCTCTCTACGACGTACCGGGTGGGGGAGCGGAGCCGGAGCGGGTGCCGCTCGCCCCGGTGCTGGTGGGAGACCTCGCAGCTCTGTCCCTGGTGGGCTGGGCCCTCGGGTCGACCGCTGTGCCGGCGCTCAGGTCGCGACGCCGGGCGGCCTCACTCGGAGCCGTAGACCGCGGTCACGTCTGAGCTGCTGGCCGGCGCGTCGCCCGTGGGTCCGCCGCCCTGCGTGACGATGAGGCCGGCGCTCGCGGCCCCGGCGAGGACGAGCCCGGCGAGGATGGTGGCGATGGTGTCCATGACGAGGTCTCCAGTGGTGTCAGGCGGGGGTGGGGACGGGCAGGGGGGCGGTGGCGGCGTCGAGCACCCGCTCGAAGGCTCGCGTGGTCGCGGTCCAGGTGAACTCGGCGGCACGGGTGCGGGCCTGATCGCCAAGCTGGGCGCGGAGGTCGTGGTCGGCGAGGAGCAGCTGCAGCGCCGCCCGGAACTCCACCTCGTCGTCCACGAGCAGCCCGGTACGACGGTGCTGCACGGACTCCGCCAGGCCGCCCGCCCCCCGGAACGCCAGGGAGGGTGTTCCGTGCGTGGCAGCCTCCATCACCGACAGCCCCCACCCCTCCTTGAGCGACGGCACGGCGTGCACCCATGCCTGCGCCAGGAGGTCGGCCTTGGTCTGCTCCGACACCCATCCGTGCAGCGTGACGGCGTCGTCGAGGCCGAGCTCGGCCACCAGCTCCTGCACGTGCGGCATCCAGTACCCGTCGCCCGCCACGTCGCACCGCAGTGTCGGCCACTGCCGGCGCAGCTCGGCGACCGCGCGGAGCACGATCTCGACCCGCTTGTGCGGGACCACCCGCCCGAGGACGACGACCCTGGGCCCGTCGGACCGCCCGACCGCGGGTGGGAGCGGCTCGGGGGTGCCGTTGTAGACCACGTCGGTCCGCTCCGGTGCGACTCCCATGGTGGCGAGCTCGGCCTTCGTCACCTCGGACACCGCCACGTAGGGACAGCGCCGGTTGACCCGGGGGGCGAGCCGGGACTCGAGCCACCACCCGATCCGTGCGCCGAGCGGGCCGAAGACCACGGACCACTGCTCGCGGTGGACGTGGTGGACGAGGACCACGACCGGGCGTCGCGACCACAACCGGGCGAGGAAGGGCACGCCGTTGTGGACCTCGACGATGGAACCGCGGCGCCCCAGCCGGCCGGTCAGGAGGAGCAGGGCGGCGCGGAGGTAGACGGTGTGGCGGCCACCGCGGCGCACGTAGTGCACGCCGTTCTTGACCTCGTCGCGCGGGGCGAGCCCGTGGTCGGCGCAGAAGTAGGTCACCGCGGCACCGCCTGCAGCCATGCCGGCCGCGACGCTCTCGACGTAGAGCTCGGACCCTCCGCCCTCGGGGTTGGTGAGGTCGCGGGCGGTGAGGAACAGCACCTCGCGAGCTCCGCCGCGAGGTCGGTGACGGCCTGCGGCGAGCGGGTCGGAGCTGGTCGCGACGACGGGGACGCTCACGCTGGCGGGGGCTCCCTTCCTGCCGAAAGACCGACGTTTTGCCTGACACCGTCACCGTCCGGCAGGCGAACGCGCCGCAACATGGCGCGTTCGGATCAGTTCGGAGTGGTTCTTCCGGGGTGGTCCGCGACGCCCCGTCTGGTCCGCCCCTCCGCACGTGTCCCGTCGTCGTAGGGTTCGGACGTGCTGGAGGACCTCCCCCTGGGCAGCCTCGCGCGCAGCCGCGCGCTGCTCCGGGCCTTCGGCTACGAGCAGACGGAGCCGGGGCGCTTCTACTCGCTGCTGGCCGCTGACAGCGCGCGCCAGGTCGCGTCGTACGTGGACCTGCACGGGCGGTGGCTGCTCGACGTCGGCGGAGGACCGGGGTACTTCGCGGACGCGTTCCGCGCGCTCGGTGCCCGGTACGTCGGGGTCGACGCCGACGTGGGCGAGCTGTCGCTGCACGGGCGAGAGGTCGCGGAGGGCACCGTGCTGGGCAGCGGCCTGGCGCTGCCCTTCAGGGACGGCGCGGTGGACGTCTGCTACTCGAGCAACGTGCTGGAGCACGTCCCAGACCCTGAGCTCATGGCGGACGAGATGGTCCGGGTGACGCGTCCTGGCGGCACCGTCCTGCTGTCCTACAACAACTGGCTGGCCCCCAACGGCGGCCACGAGACCGCTCCCTGGCACTACCTCGGGGGGAAGCGGGCCGCGGACCGCTACGCCCGCCGTACCGGTCGACGACCGAAGAACGACTACGGCAGCACGCTGTTCCGCCTCTCGGTCAGCCGGATGCTGCGGTGGCAGGCCGGTGCAGTCGCCGCGGGTCGCGTCGAGGTCGTCGACGTGCTGCCGCGGTACCACCCGCAGTGGGCCAGCTGGGTCGTGCGCGTCCCGGCGCTGCGTGAGCTCGCGACGTGGAACCTGCTGCTCGTGCTGCGCCGCCGGTGACGGCAGCCGTCGAGCGGCTCCGCGCCACCGTCGCCTGCCTCGTCCTCACCTCGGTGGTGTTCGCCCAGGACGCCGGTCGGGTCGTGCCCGACACGAAGCTCGACCTCACCGTGGACCCCGCCGGTCTCATGGCCCGAGCGCTCAGCCTGTGGGACCCGGAGGGGGGCGCCGGGCAGCTGCAGAACCAGGCCTACGGGTACCTCTTCCCGATGGGGCCCGTCATGTGGCTCCTCCAGGCCGTCGGGCTGCCCGACTGGGCAGCGCAGCGGGTGTGGCAGTCGCTGGTGCTGTGCACGGCCCTGCTGGGCGTGAGGGCACTGGCCGCGCGCCTGGAGCTGGGCAGCCCCGGCACCCGGCTCCTGGCCGGGGCGGCCTACGCGCTCGCCGCCCGGCCGCTGTCGCAGGTGGGCGAGATCAGCGTGGAGGTCTGGCCCATGGCGCTGGCGCCCTGGGTCCTCGTGCCGCTCGTGACCGCGTCGCGCGGGGGCAGCCCCCGCCGGGCAGCCGCCCGGTCCGGGCTCGCGCTGCTCCTCGCGGGCGGGGTCAACGGCGCGGCGACGCTGGCGGTCGTCCCGCTCGGCGTCGTGTGGCTGCTCGTTCAGTCAGGCGGGCGGGCCCGGCGTCGGCTCGCGGCGTGGTGGGCCGGAGCCCTGCTGTGCGCGACGGCGTGGTGGCTCGGTCCGCTGCTGCTCCTGGGTCGCTACTCGCCCCCGTTCCTCGACGTCATCGAGTCCGCCGCCGTCACGACGCGGCAGAACGGCCTCTGGGCTGTGCTCACGGGGAACGACCTCTGGCTGCAGTACCTCGCCCTCGGTGCTCCGGCCCGGCCCGCGGGGCACCTGCTGGTCACCGAGCCGAGCCTGGTCGTGTCCAGCACCGCGGTGGCCGCGCTGGGAGTGCTCTCGCTCGTCCGCCGGGACACGCCGTACCGGCGGTTCCTGACCACGGGCGCGCTGCTCGGCGTGCTGCTGCTCGCGGTCGGCTACGCCGGCCCCCTGGGCAGCCCCCTGGCGGCGACCGCGCGGGATCTCCTGGACGGGCCGCTCGCGGCCTTCCGCAACGTGCACAAGTACGACCCCGTGCTGCGTCTTCCCCTGGCGCTCGGCCTGGCGCACGTGCTGGCAGCCGTGGTGCTGCCCCGGCGGGCGCGGCTCGTCCCGCAGCGCCCGCTGGCCGCCCTCGCGGCCCTGGCGGTCCTCGGTGCCGCCTCGCCGGCGCTCGGCCAGCTCCAGCCGCAGGGCTCGTGGACGGCCGTGCCGGCTCACTGGCAGGAGGTGGCCGACTACCTCGCCGCGGCCTCGGGGCCGACGGCACCGACGCGCGCCTTGCTCGTCCCCGCCGCGCACACCGCCGCCTACTCCTGGGGCCGGCCCGCCGACGAGCCGCTCCAGGCGCTGGCGCGCTCGCCCTGGGCGGTGCGGGACGCCGTGCCGCTCGGGGGCCCCGGTGTCACCCGCGTCCTCGACACGGTGGAGGAGGTGCTCCGCACCGGGCGCGGGTCGCCCGCCCTTGCGGCGTACCTCGCCCGCGCCGGTGTGCGGCACCTCGTGGTCCGCAACGACCTGGATCCCACGTCCACCGACGCCGTGCGGCCCTCCGTCGTGCACGCGTCGCTCGGGGCGTCCCCCGGGCTGAGGCGGGTGGCCGCGTTCGGCCCGCTGGTGGGTGCGGGTTCGGGGCAGGGGGCCGTGGTCGTCGACGGCCAGCTCGACGCGCGGTACCCAGCCGTGGAGGTCTTCGAGGTCGCTCCCGACGTGCGCGCCGTGACGACCTGGCCGCGGGCGGGGACCCAACGCGTCTCGGGCGGTCCCGAGTCGGTGCTCCCGCTCCTGGAGCAGGGACTGCTCGTCGGGACCAGTGCCGTGCGGCTGGCCGGTGAGGCGGCCGTCGCCGGTGAGGACGACGAGCTCCGCACCGTGACCGACGGGTACCGGCGGCGCGAGGTGGACATGGGCCGGGCGGGCGACGGCGCCTCGGCCACGCTGGGCGGCGGGGCTCGCGCCCGCGCCGACCGACCCGTCCACGACTACTTCCCCGTGCCCCCAGAGCGTGCGAGCACGACCGCGCTCGCCGCCGGGCTTCGCAGAGTCACCGCCTCGTCGTCGGCGGCCGACGCGGAGAGCTTCCTCGTCCGGGGCAGGGACCACCACGCGATGGCTGCCTTCGACGGGGACGGGGCGACGTCCTGGGTCTCCGGCGGGCTGGACCCCCGCGGGCAGTGGGTGGAGGCGGCCTTCACACGGCGGGTGGTGCGCTCCGTCCGGATCGAGGTCGCGCCGCTGCGCGGCACCCTGGCACCGACCCGGGTGCGCATCAGCACGGACGAGGAGGTCCGCGTCGTGCCCGTGCTCGAGGGCGCGGCCGAGGCGGAGCTCGGTCGGCAGGCCACCCGGCTGCGCGTCACCGTCCTGGCCGTCGAGGGGCAGGCGACGCTCGGGGTCACCACTCTCGAGGTCAGTGCGCACACCGACTCCGGGCTCCTGCGGGTCGAGCGCGGCCTCCGCGCGCCCGACGACGCGGCGCGGCTCACGGGGGGCCGACCAGCGGACAGCCGGGTCGCGGTCCTCATGAGCGCAGGCCGCCGGGACAGGCCGGGGTGCCTGCCCGTCGCAGGCCGCACCGTGTGCTCGCCCGCGCTGCCCCTGGGCGACGAGGACGACCCCGCCGTCGACACGACGTTCGCCCTGGACCACGCTGCCGTGCTCGGGCTCTCGGTGTCCGGAAGGGTGAGGGCCGGGGCCGCCCTCGAGGCCTTGTTGCAGCGCGGCCAGCCGCTGACGGTGTCGGCCACCAGCACTGCCGTGGCCGACCCGGGGTCGCGCCCCGCTGCCGTGGTGGACGGCGACGCACGCACCTCCTGGCTCGCCTCCGACCTCGACCCCGCGCCCCGGCTGACGCTGCGACTGGCCCAGCCGCGACGGCTGGTGGAGATCCGGGTCTTCGTGGATCCCCACCTCCCCGCCTCCCGGCCGCAGGTGGTGTCGGTCCGGGTGGACGGCGGTGCCCCCCAGGTCGTCGCCCTGACCCCCGCCGGGCTGGCGCGGATCCAGCCGGTGACCGGGACGCAGGTCGAGGTGACGTTCCCGGAGGTGGAGCCGCGGCACTCCCTCCGGCGCGACGGCTTCCTCGAGCGGCTGCCCGTGGGGGTGAGCGAGCTGGTGCTCGTGGGTCCCGGTCCCAGGCTGCGCCAGCAGCTCGACCTCGCCGACCCCGTGGGCCTGGCCTGCGGGCGGGGGCCGCTGGTCGCGGTCGATGGCGTGCTGCGTGCCGCGACCCGCGTGCGCACCACGGTGGGAGAGCTGCTCGGCGGCGGGCCGGTGCGGCTCGAGGTGTGCACGGGTGCGCTCGAGCTGACCGCCGGGGCGCACCGCCTGCGCGCGGCGGCCACGGACCTGGTGCAGGTCACCGACGTGCGGCTCGTGGACCTGGCGCGTCCCGCCCCGAAGGCGGGGACGAGCAGGGTCGCCGGCGTCGGCCGCTGGGAGCGCGACCACCGATCGCTGCAGGTCGGGCCGGGGGAGGAGGCCTGGCTCGTCGTGCACGAGAGCTTCAACCGGGGTTGGCAGGCCGAGCTCGACGGCGAGCGGCTGACCGCCGCGCGGCTCGACGGTTGGCAGCAGGGCTTCCTCCTCCCGGCCGGCTCCGGTGGAGACGTGGTCCTGCGCTTCGCGCCCGACCGGCTCTACCGCGTCCTGCTGGGCACGGGCGCCGTGCTCGCCCTGGTGCTTCTCGCGGGCGCCGTGCTCCCCGGAAGGACGCCCCGGGCGGTCGCCGCCGAGCCGGTGCGGGGACGACGAGGGCACCGCCTGCTCGGTGCCTCCCTCGGGGCGCTCGCGCTGGCCCTCCTGGCCGGCTGGGCCGGCCCTGCGGCGCTGCTCGCGGTCTGGGCAGTGCGGCGCCGGCGTCCCGACGCGGTGCCTCTCACGGCCGCCGCGGCCCTGCTCCTGGCGGGTGCGCTCGTCGCGCTGCGGCCCTGGCCGTCGGCCGCTCTCACGAGCGCCCACGTGCAGGCCCTGTGCCTCGTGGCCGTGGCAGCGCTCGTGGTCGCGCTCCTCTCAGCCGACCCGGTCCCGCGCCGCGAGGCTGGTACGACGAACGGCGCCGGGCCCCCTTCGCCGCCAGGACATGGCGGGCTCCTCCACGAGCCGCAGGCTGGCCCAGGCGACGAGCACGGTGACGCCGACGACCGTCCCGGTCAGCTTCCAGAAGTGGCCGGTGAAGGGGCTGAGGCCCAGGCCCTCGAACGCGAGCGAGAGCACGACCAGGTGGAACAGGAAGATGCCGTACGACACGCGCCCGAGGAACGCCGCGACGGGTGAGGCGAGCAGCCTCGGCACCGGTCCCTCCGGGTGGGGGAGCGTGGCCGGCAGCAGCAGCAGCGTCGCCAGGGCGCCGTACAGCACGGTTCGGCTGACCAGCTCCACCGAGGACAGCACCGCCAGCTCGTAGGGGCCCGTCAGCGGCGTGCCGGCCACGACGTAGAGCGCGGCGGCACCGAGCCAGCACGTGACTCCGTCAGCCGCGACCTGCCGCAACCACGTCGTCCCGGCCGCGGTGAGCGCGGCCAGTCCCATGCCCAGCGCGAACCAGTCGGCGTGGCCCGGCAGCCAGTACGCCGCGTGCAGCGGCAGCGCGCCACTCGCGCAGAGCGCCTGCCAGACCAGGCCGGTGGCGTACATCGCCGCGCAGAGGACGAGCTGGCTGCGCAGCGTCCGGCCGGCGAGGCGGCCCAGCAGGGGGAGCGCGAGGTAGAAGCTCACCTCCGTCGCCAGCGACCAGGTGTGGGTGAGGCCGGGCACGAGCCCGTCGGGCCGGTAGACCTGCGTCAGCGTCAGCTGGCGCAGCCACTCTGCGGCGTCGGCGCCGGCGTTCTCCGGGAGCAGCAGCAGCGCGCCGGCCACAGCCAGCCAGTAGGCGGGCAGGATCCGCAGCGCGCGCCGCCACAGGTACGGCACCACCGGGGGGAGCGCGCGGCCCCCGAGGGCGGCGCGGGCCTGGGGCAGGTGGAGCAGGAAGCCGGACAGGACGAAGAAGACCGCGACCCCGGCGTCGAGGCGCGACAGCACCTCGCGTGCCGGGCCGTTGATGCCCTCCCCGCTCTGGAACCCGACGTGCGTCAGGACGACGCCGAGCGCCGCGACCGCCCGGACGCCGTCGAGCGACGGGAAGCGGCTCTCCGGGTGGAGGGAGCCGGTCGAGTGGGCCAAACCTGGTCCTTTCTGGCCATGGAATGGCGTTCGCCCGTCTCGCACACTGCGCCCGAGAAGTCGATGGGTTTGCCCCACCCTGGCGCAAGGAGACAACGTGGCCAAGAGAGCGTCCAACCGAACCGTATCGCTGCTCCTTGGCGCCGGCTCCTTCCTCGTGGCCATGGCGGTGCTGGTACAGCTCCTGGTCGCCCCGTCTCTGGTGAAGGCCCCCGCGGAGATCGATCTCGTCACCCACTCGCGGAGCGAGGCGCAGCGGCTCAACACCGCGACCGGCGAGCTGGAGCCGATCCAGGTCGACCTCACCCGCACCCTGAGCACGCACGCCGACGCTGACGGCAAGCTGGCCGGGACGGCGTTCACCGGCGTCTACGACGACCTGCTCAGCCTGGCCGTGGTCGGTGCCGACGGGGAGCTCCAGAGCGTCGACGCGCGCGGTCGCTACATCGGCCTCAAGGCGCAGTCGCTGGTGGTGGCCTTCGACCGCAAGTCGGGCGTCGGCCGGCCCGGGGTTCTCGGCGACACCTACGGCACCACGGGCCAGACCGTGAAGTTCCCCTTCGACACGCAGAAGAAGACCTACGACTACTTCGACCAGACCTCGATGCGGTCCTGGCCGGTCAGCTACACCCGGACGCTGGAGGTCAAGGGCCTGGAGGTCTACGAGTTCGAGGGCACCATCCCTCAGGTCGAGCTCGGCCAGTTCGGGGCGCTCGAGGGCACGACGACGCTCTACTCCAACGCCGGCCGGACCGTCCTGGTCGAGCCCGTCACCGGGTCGATCGTCAGCTCCACCACCGCTCCCCAGACGTCGATCCGCTTCGCGGACGGCACGGTGACCCCGGCGCTGCTGATCGAGTCGCTGGTGCCGACGGACGCGACGGTCACCGAGCGCGTGGACAACGCCAAGAGCAGCAAGCGGGTGGCGCTGGCGCTCGACCGGGCCCCCTGGGTCCTGGGCGCACTCGGGCTCCTGCTGGTGGCCCTGGCGCTCGCCCTGCTCCGCCGGCGCCGCGCAGCGGCGGCCACCAATCCGGCCGAGTCCAGGGTCGTCGACCTCACCGGCCAGGTGCCGTCGCCGCGCCAGGAGACGCCGCTCCGTCGCCGCATCGGGCGCTAGCCGCTCACCGGCTTGCGGACCACGTAGATCGCCGTACCGGGCAGGAGGGCCCCGCGCAGCGGGGACCACTGGCCCCAGACCTCGGTCCGCCCCTCGGGCCACTCGGGCTCGACCAGGTCCTCGAGGACCAGGCCTGCTGCGACGATCTCGCGCACCCGGTCGCCCAGCGTGCGGTGGTGCTCGACGTAGGTCGCCCGGCCGGTCTCGTCCTCCTCGACGTAGGGCGTGCGGTCGAAGTAGGGCTGCACGGCGGTCAGGCCGTCCGGGCCCGGGTCGTCGAGGAAGGCCCACCGGACCGGGTGGCTCGTGCTGAAGACGAACCGGCCACCGGGCCGCAGCACACGCGCGACCTCGCGCAGTGTGCCCGCGCTGTCGCTCACGAACGGGATGGCGCCGAAGGCGCTCATCACCACGTCGAAGGAGCCGTCGCGGAAGGGGAGCCGCTGCGCGTCGGCCTGCACGAGGGCCGGCACCGCCACCCCGGTACGCCGGTCCAGCTCCCTCGCCTGCGCGAGCTGGCCGGAGGACACGTCGAAGGCGACGGCGCGGGCTCCTTGCGACACCAGCCACCTGGCTCCCTGGGCCGCGCCGCAGCCCACCTCGAGCACGTCCTTGCCCCGGACGTCGCCGAGCAGGCGGGCATCCTCCTCCCGCAGCCCCTCGGGGCACCAGAGCAGGTCCGCGTCGCCGAGGACGGCGCCGTGCTCGGCGTAGTAGTCCGTCGCGTTGGCGTCCCACCACAGCCGGTTGGCGCGCGCGCTCTCCGCCGGCCCAGCGTCTCGCTGGGCCGGTCTCGCGAAGTTCGACTCGGGGGAGCTCATCCAGGTAGTGTTCGGGGTTGCGCTGCGGGCCGACTCGAGCAGACCCGCGCGAGCTCGTCAGACTAGTGAACCCGCTGACCCGACGAACCTGCCCGCTGCGTGCCCGCGACCTGCCCACCAGGGGCCGGTCCTGACACCACAGCAGCCGGAGCCTCTCCCTTGACCAGCACTCTCGACACTCCCGGAACCCACACCCCTCAGGTCGCGATCAACGACATCGGGTCCGCGGAGGACTTCCTCGCCGCCATCGACGAGACGATCAAGTACTTCAACGACGGCGACATCGTCGAGGGCACGATCGTCAAGGTCGACCGCGACGAGGTCCTGCTC
>Ga0190269_10000676_pt1 | contig 17088 bp, 18 predicted proteins | sample Popmic249IS_FD_133749 | JGI IMG/M metagenome (GOLD analysis project Ga0190269, IMG submission 133749) | Populus adjacent soil microbial communities from riparian zone of Blue River, Arizona, USA - 249 IS | ecosystem: Environmental > Terrestrial > Soil > Riparian zone | place: USA: Arizona... | reverse complement strand
CCCTAAGTTCGAGCAAGTCAGCGGCGCAGCGAGCCATCCTCGTGGTGGTGTGCGCGCCCCTCTGCCTTCGAAAGGAACATCTTCCATGTCGCTCTTGTCGCCCTACCAGCTCGGACGCCTCACGCTTCGCAACCGCGTCGTCATGGCGCCCATGACGCGCAGCCGTGCGCTCGGCAATCTCGCCAATCCCTTGATGGCTCGCTACTACGAGCAGCGCGCGGCGGCGGGCCTGATCGTCACCGAGGGCATCGCGCCTTCGCCGAATGCGCTCGGATACGCGCGCATCCCGGGCCTGTTCTCCGCGGCGCAGGTGGAGAGCTTCCGCCCAGTGACCGCGGCCGTGCACGCGCGCGGAGGTCGAATCTTCGCGCAGCTGATGCACACCGGTCGCATCGCGCATGTGCAGAACATGCCCGCGGGCGCGCGCGTGCTCGCGCCGAGCGCGCTGCAGGCGGCCGGGCTGATGTACACGGATGCGCTCGGACCGCAGCCCATGGCTGCGCCCGAGGCCATGACCGCCGCGGACATCGCCGAGGCCCAGCGCGAGTTCGCGGACGCGGCGCAGCGCGCGATCGACGCCGGCTTCGACGGCGTGGAGCTGCACGCGGCCAATGGCTACCTGCTCGAGCAGTTCCTGCATCCCCATACGAACCGCCGCACGGACGCCTACGGCACGGAGCGCCAGCGCTTTCTGCTGGAGACCGTCGCGGCCACCACGGATCAGATCGGCGCCGAGCGCGTGGGCGTGCGGATCTCACCGTACAACACGTTCAACGATCTGGCTCCGCGCGAGGACGTGCAAGAGGAGTACGCCGACCTCGCGCGGAGTCTGCGCGGCCTCGCGTATCTGCACGTGCTCCAGAACGAGCATCCCCGTTTTCCAGCGACCGCGAGGGCGCTGCGTGAAGCGTTCGGCGGCACGCTTCTGCTCAACGGGGGCTTCGACCGGGCGAGCGCGGAGGCGGCGCTCACGAGTGGGCAGGCCGACCTGATCTCGTTCGGGCGCCCGTTCATCGCCAATCCGGACCTGGTGCGTCGCTTCGAGATCGACGCGAAGCTCGCCGAGCCCGATCCGCAGACGTTTTACACGCCGGGGCCGGAAGGCTACGTGGACTACGCTGCGCTGTGAGTGGTCCGCGTTGCTCGCGGGCGCCGGCCGGGTCAAAACCTGGCCATGGGCCTCTTCGCAGAGATTCGGCATCAGGGCGCGCTGTGTGCTTCCGTGCTGACGTCCAGCGTCGAGCTGTGGCGCGGCTGTCTCGTGGAGCACGTCGCGCGTCAGCCCGCGCTGCCGCTCACCTTGTACGAGTACGAGGCCTGTCCGTACTGCCGGTTGGTGCGTGAAGCGCTGAGCGCGCTGCACCTGGACGTGCAAATCCGGCCGTGTCCGCGCAATGGCCAGCGCTTCCGACCGGAAGCGCTGCGCATCGGCGGCAAGCGACAGTTTCCACTGCTCGTCGACCCGAACACGCAGACGTGTCTGTACGAGTCTCGCGACATCGTGCACTACCTGTTTCGGACCTACGGCTCGGGACAGGTGCCGCCGCGCTATCGGCCGAACCTCGCTCAGCCGCTGCAGAGCGCACTCGCGTTCGCCACGCGCCTCGGCAGCGGTGGCTTCGCTAGCCCGTCGCGGGCGCCGGAGCGAGCGCTCGCGCTGTGGAGCTTCGAAGCCAGCCCGTACTCGCGCCTCGTACGCGAGCGCCTGTGTGAGCTCGAGCTGCCGTACACGCTGCACAACCTCGCCAAGGAACACTGGAAAGAGCTCGGGCCGGCTCGGCGGCGCGTGGCGCCGAACCCGTACGTCCCCCAGGCGGGCGGCAAGCGGCACGCGTTCTGGCAGGCGCACGGGCGCGTCCAGCTGCCGTACCTCGAGGACCCGAACACGGGTGCCGCGCTGTTCGAGTCCCGCGCGATCCTGGAGTATCTGGATCGCACGTATGCGACGTGAGCGGGGAACCTCGGCCGCGCCGCGGTGTCAGGAGGTTCGGTGATCGATCCACGCCTCGCTCCGCTGCTCGACCTCGCCGCGGCCGGCGCGCCGCTGCTCACGTACGAGCGCGCGCTGTTCGAGGCGCTGGACGGCCTCGTGGGCTTCGATGTGGCGTTCTGTGCGCGGGCAGGGGGCATGGGGCCGCACGCGCCCGGCTTCGATGCGCGCGTGCGCAGCGAGGTCGAGTCCCAGCTCGACGACTACGCCGTGGAGCTGCACGCGATCCGCAGCGCTGCCCGGCAGGCCGCTGGCGTGGCCGTGGACCGGGAGGTGCTCGGCGCCGCGCCGCTCGCGCGCACGCGCACGTATCGAGAGATCATGCAGCCGCATCATGGCCGCTGCTCGCTGCACCTCTACCTCGGCGACGAGTGCGCGCCCGCCGCGCTGCTCGTGCTGGGCCGCACCCGCAACGACTTTCGGGCGCGGGACATCGCGCTGATGCAGCAGGCGCGCGCCCTGCTGACCGTGTGTGAACGCGCGCTCAGCGCCGTAGGCACGCCCGCGAAGCCGCAAGGGCTGCGGCTCACCCCGCGCGAGCGCGAGATCCTGAGCTACTTGCGTCTCGGGTACAGCAATCCGCAGATCGCCGCTGCGAGCGGCACCTCGTTTCGCACCGTGCGCAACCAGCTCAGCCTGCTGTTCGACAAGCTCGAGGTCGCCACGCGCGCCGAGGCCGTCGCCCGCAGCTACGAGCTGCGACTTCCGCTCGCCTGACCGCATGGGACGATCGTCCCATCGTGCGCCGCACGGCCCCCGGGTAGCGTCGGGGCATGTCGAATCAAACCTATGACGTGATCATCGCGGGCGGTAGTGTGGCGGGAGCTGCGCTCGGCTGGGCGCTCGCCAAGCGCGGCGCGCGCGTGCTCGTCGTCGAGCCCGAGCAGAGCTTTCGCGATCGCGTGCGCGGGGAGTCCATCCATCCCTGGGGCGCAGCGGAGGCGCGGCGCCTGGGCCTTGCGGACGTCGTGCAGGCCGCGGGTGCCCGACCCGCGCGCTTCTGGGACACGTACGTGGCCGGAGGGCGCGTCGCACGTCGCGACCTGACCGAGACCACGCGAGGTGCGCAGGCCGGGCTCAACATCCACCACCCCGAGCTGCAGGAGGCGCTGCTTGCGGCGGCGGCGCAGGCGGGCTGTGAAGTGCTGCGTGGCGTACGCGTTGCAGACGTGCAGCCCGGGGCGGCGCCCGAGGTGGAGCTGGAGCCGGAGAGCGGCGCGGGACGATCGCGCTGCCGGGCGGGCGTGGTGGTGTTGGCGGACGGGCGGGGATCTCGGTTGCGCGAGCCGCTGGGCATCGAGCTGCGAGCCGAGCTAGCGCCGGTGTACGTATCGGGGGTCCTGCTGAACGCCGGACGCGAGGCGCACGCGATGGAGCTGTTCTGGCCGCCTCAGCTCGGAACCCTGGCGCTGCTCGTGCCGCTCGCGGCGGCGCGCACGCGCCTGTATTTCGTGCAGCCTGTGGCGGCCGAGAGCCAGCGCTACAGCGGCGCTGCGAGCGTGGCGGCGCTGCTCGCGCGCTGCGGGGAGCTGGGGGTCCCGAGCGAGTGGCTGGCGAGCGCAAGCGCGCTCGGACCCCTGGCCACGTTCCAGATGCCGTTGCAGCGCATCGACCCCGAGACCCTGCCGCGCGGCGTGGTCGCCATCGGAGACGCTGCGGGCACCGTGGATCCCGCCTTCGGCTGCGGCCTGTCGATGGCGCTGCGCGATGCGCGAACCCTGTCCGAGCGGCTCGCCGGCGGCTCGAGCCCGCAGCTGGCAGCGGCTGAGTTCGCCCGAGAGCGCAGCGGCTACCACGCGGCGCTCCTGCGCTTGGAGGCCTGGCTCTACCGCGTGCTGTTCGGCATCGGCAGCGATCCCCAGCCGCTGCGAGCTGCAGCGCTCGAGAGGCTACCAGCCCTGAACGTCGACCTCGTGGCCCTCGGCCCCGACGCGCCGAGCGACCCCGCCACCGAAGCCGCGCTCTTCGCGCCCATTTGAACGCGTCAGCGCGGATGCGCGGCGAGATCGAACGGCGCGAGCGGGCCGAAGCCGTACTTGCGCCGCTCGCGAATACGCAGCTTCGTGGGCTCGAACGTCAGCTCGAGCTCGACGAGCGACGCGCTCTCGTAGGCGCGCATGCTCAGCGCAAACGTGTCGTCCGAGGTCCACGCGCAGCTCACGGCGAGCGGGCCTCGTAACTCGTCGCGCCAGCTCGCGCGGCTCTTGATCCGCTTCGCCCGCCGAGACCTGACGGGACGTTGCTGCCGCGATCCATTCTGCCGCCACGAGCTGCCGGCCATGCCAGACGCCTCGCTGCAGGCACAGCTGGCCGAGCTTCGCGACGTCCTCCGTGCGCAGGGCGAGGCCGAAGCCACCGACCGTCACCCCATCCGAGCTCGCGAGCCACTGCGCGGCCTCGATGCCGAGCGGCTCGAAGAGCCGCGGGCCCACATATGCGGCGAGGCTCGCGCCCGGGACCTTCTGCAGGCTCGCGGGCGTGTCCCCTCCGCGATGGCCAGCCCTACGGCGGTCGACGTCACGCTCTTGGTGACCGAGTACAGCGCGGGAACGGAATCGGCCGCGTACGGTTCCCGAGGACACGCCCTGCGCTTCCGGAGCGCTGCGCGGAAGTGGCCCGCGCGCCGAGCCCTCGGCACTCGCCACCCGTCCGACGCTGAGCGCCAGGCCCACCAGCAAGGCGCAACAGCGAGACGTACGAAGGAAGTCTTTGGCTTCCGCCCCGCTGAACCAGACATCGTGACCAACGTACGTTCACGAGCGCAGAGGCCACGACCTTTTCGATTCAGCGTGCTGAGCTGCTCAGGCGGTTTTGGCTGCGAAGCGGTGCTTGAGGGAATCGAAGAGGGTGCGGCTCTTGGTCGCCATCGCGCTCCAGTTGGACATCAGCTCGGGCAGCGACTCGCGCCAGCTTGCGAGCTTCTGGCTCGTGCGCTCGAAATAGCGCGTGAAGCGCTCCATCGAGAGCTTCCGGCCGCTACGGGCGTGCGCGGGCTCTACGAGCACGAGCACCGCCTCATTGTCCGCTGGCGCGTGCTGACCTCTCTGGGCTGAGGCCGCCTGGCGCGGTGCCTCGGATCTTTGCGCTGTCTTCGAGGCGCGCGCACGCGGCACACGACTGACCTGCCGCGGAGTCGACGCCTTGGCGTCCGCCGTGCGCTTGCGCGTCGCGCGCGCGGCCGGTGCGCGAGAGCTGACCGTGTTAGTGGGTGTGGCGCGCTTGCGAGCGCTGCGCTTCGAAGAGGTCTTGGTTTTGGTGGTCATGCCAGAGATAGAAGCATGCACCGTGCCCATGCTTGCGCGCTGCGCTCGCCGCGGCCTTTGACCTTGCTCACAGGTTCAATGTGTGAGTGCGTGCAGTGCTACGCGCTCCCAACCTCGAGTGATAGGTGACATACGCATTGTCGATTACTTGGATCGCTGCAGTTTCGTCCATAATTCGATGTAATGTCAGTGGGTTGAGCCCTTGTCGCAAAGCGCTTACGCAATCTTGGGTCTGATTGCTAAGCACGTGCCAACGGTTGTAGGCACTGCCGCAGGCGGAATGCGGAGGAGGACTGAATGACACCGGCGATCAAGGCTGGATGGAGACGTGCGCCCGCGGCATGGAGCGTGGCTGGGCTGCTGATGGCTGCAGGATGCAGCCCTGACGGTGGCGCCACGCAGACGAACCCGGCGACGCGCGCGCCAGCTGGCGCGGCCGGAGGTGTCGCTTCGCAGCCAGCGGCTGCAGGCGCCGCTCCGATCGTGCCGCGTGCTGCTGGCAGCGGCAGTCCCGGTACGGGCGCGATCAGCACGGGTCCCAGCTTGCCGCCCGCGCCGCCACCGGCTGCGCCCCCTGCACCGGCTGCCCCCGGTCCGGGCCGCGCTCCGCTGCCGGGTGCGCCCGCGACGCCTCCACCTGCTCTGCCTCCGCCGGGCGCCGCGCCTGTTCCGGGCGGCATGGCGATGGGCGCGGGGGGCGCATCGATGATCCCCATGGCAACCGGCGAGGCCCCGAAGCTCCCGGAGATCCAGGGTGAATGCCCGGAGTTCAAGGACGGCACCATCATGGTGGCCGGCCACAAGAGCATCCAGATCAAGGCCGGGCCGCCGGGCAAGGGCGGGCCGCTGTTGTTCTATTGGCACGGCACGGGCAGCAGCGCTGCGGAGTCCGCGCGCTTCCCGGGCAATGCCGAGATCGTGGCAGCAGGCGGCATCGTCGCGGCGTTCAACGGCAGTCAGTCGTCGAAGATGGGCGGCGATTGCTCGGGCACCGGCGCGCACAACATGGCCGACTTCAACGCCGCCGATCAGATCGCGGCCTGTGCGGTGAAGAATCACGGCATCGACGCACGCCGCATCTACTCGACGGGTTGCAGCGCAGGCGGCCTGCAGACAGGCTGCATGGCGCAGACACGCTCGAGCTACCTCGCCGCGGTCGCGCCGAACTCCGGAGGCGTCGTCGCTTCGCAGCGCTGGCAAGACATGCACACGCCCGCGGTGTTTACGATGCACGGCGGCTCGAGCGACGTGGTGATCGTCACGTTCTCGCAGACCAGCCGGACCTTCGACATGGCGGCCAAATCACACGGCGGCTTCGTGGTGAACTGCGATCACGGCGGTGGACACTGCGCCGCCCCGGCGGAGCTGCAGCGCGCGGCGTGGCAGTTCATGAAGGATCACCCCTGGGGCACCAAGTCCCCGTGGGCCGGCGGCATCCCCATGGGCGTGCCGAGCTACTGCAAGATCTTCTGAGCGGCGCGGGCGGGCGCGAGATTGTGTACAGTGATCGCGCATGTCTCGTAACGCATTCTCACGCTCCTGTGCCGCACTGCTGAGCGGGCTCCTGCTTTCGGGCGCGTGCAACAAAGCCGAGCCCGCAGCGGAGCCTGCGCCTCAGGCCCAGCCGCTGTCGCCGCCGAGCGCGGCGCCGGCGGCGACTGCAGCCCCCGCAGCCCCTGCGGCGCCAGTGGACCAGCCTGCAGCTCCCGCCGCTGTGAGCGGCGAGACCGCTGACAAGTCAGGCTGGGCTCCACTGTCGCGGCGCGACGATCTCCCACTGTGCGTGTTCTCGGACCACGTCGAGCGCGAGCGCGCGCAGCTGCTCGCGGCGGCGAAGTCTCCGCAGAAGCTGCGCGCCAACACCAAGCTCGTGTTCGGCGTGTTCGGGCCGCACTGCCTGAACGAAGCGTGTGACGAGCGCCCGAACCTGCAGTGCTGGGTGGACAGCGAGGCGCCCCGAACGCTCGTGGTGCACACCCGCTTCTCGAGCCTGCACAAGACGGGCTCGACGTGCGCTCGGGATTGCCTCGAGGTCGACAGCGCTTGCGAGACAGCCGAGCTCCCGCCCGGTAAATACGACGTGCGGTACGGCGACAGGACCTACAAGCTCACCATCCCCGGCACGTTGCGTGATCCATGCCTGCGCCGCGAGTGAGCGCGCCGCGCGCCCTGGCGCTCGGCGTCTGGTTGCTTTCGGCGCCCGTCACGGCGGCCGCGCAGGATGCCGATCCCTGGTTCGGGCGCGACAAAGCGCTGCACTTCGGTGTGGAAGTGGGCATCTCGGCCGCGAGCTACGGCGCGGCCGTGCCGCTGTGGGACGAGCCTTGGCAACGCGCGCTGTTCGCCGCGGGCGTGGGCCTGAGCGTCGGCGCGGGCAAAGAGCTGTACGACGCGACGGGCCAGGGCGATCCGTCGCTGCGCGACTTCACCTGGGACGTGCTCGGCTGCGCCGTCGGCGTGGGTGTGTCATGGCTCGTGGACGTAGCGTTGCGCGGCCCGGGCGAGGCACCTTCGCGGAGTGCAGCCGCGCGCGGCGCTGCGCCGGTGCTGCTGCGGTTCTGACAGAGCGTTTTCACTCGGCGACATCCGCATGATCCTTCACGTCGCTCAGTTCCTCGGGCAAGAGCCCGCCGCTCTGACGCATCCACAGCTGATGGTAGTGCCCGCGCCGCGCGAGCAGCTCGCGGTGACTGCCATCCTCCACGATCTGCCCGTGCGAAAACACGAGGATGCGGTCGAGGTGCGTGATGGTCGAAAGGCGATGCGCGATCACCAGCACCGTCTTGCCGCTCATGGCCTCGTCGAGCGCGGACTGGATGGCGTGCTCGGTGATCGAGTCGAGGCTCGACGTGGCCTCGTCCAGGATCAGCACGGGCGCATCCTTCAGGATGACGCGCGCGATCGCGATGCGCTGGCGCTGCCCGCCGGACAGCTTCACACCGCGCTCGCCGACCTGCGCCTCGTAACCCTCCGGCAGCGCCTGGATGAATTCGTGGGCGTGCGCGCGCCGTGCCGCGAGCTCGACCTCTGCGTCACTCGCCTCGAGCCGCCCGTAGCGGATGTTCTCGCGCAGTGAGCGATGAAACAGCGTGGGATCCTGCGGGATGAGACCGATCTGCCGGCGCAGCGCGTCCTGCGTCAGCTCGCGCAGCGCATGACCGTCCACGCGCAGGCTGCCGCTCTGCGGCTCGTACAGGCGCAAGAGCAGGTTCACGAACGTCGACTTGCCGGACCCGGACAGCCCCACGAGGCCCACACGCTGGCCAGCCGGGATCGACACGCTCAGCTCGCGAAACACGGGGCCTCCACCCGGGTAATGGAAGCTCACGCGCTCGACCTCGATCGCCCCGCGCGCAAGCGCCTGCTCGCGCGCGTCCGGTGCGTCCAGCAGCTCGTGTGGCTGAAAGATCGCGCGGACGCCGCTGCCGACGTTGCCGAGCGACTCGAACAGCTCGAGAAAGCGCCGGCTCAGGTTGCGCACCTCCGCGATGATCAGGAGCGACAGGCTCACGCACATCGCGAGCTCGCCCACGTCGATCGCGCCGCGGCTCCACAGCCACACGGACAAGGTCACGACGCCCGCCTTGAGCAGTGCCGCCGCCGCGAACTGAACGAGGCGCACGCGCTCCATGGCGAGGTTTGCGCGCAGCACGACCTCGAGCTCCGGGCGATACGCTTGATCGAGCCTCGCGTGCTCGTGCTCGCGTCGCGCGAAGAGGCGTACCGTGGCGTGGTTCGACACCGAGTCCACCACCTGGCCCACGGTGCGGCTGCGCGCGCTGGAGGCCGCTGCCGCCAATGGCTGCGTGCGGCGCGCGAGCGCCACCGACACCGCGGCGAACGCCAGCGACCACAACACGGTGAACAGGCCGAGCCAGGGGCTCGCGGCGCTCAGCAGCACGTTCGAGACGCAGATCACGATCGCGATCGGCCACAGCTCCGTCACCACGGCCCACAGCACCTGATTCACGCCATGAGAGGTGTCGTTGATGCGATTCGCGAGCGCCCCCGCGAAGTGCTCGGTCAGGAAGCGGTGCGAGTGGCCGTGCAAGTAGCGAAACAGCGCGCGCGCGACGTACTGGCGCTGGCGCGGGGTCACCCGCAGCTGGATCGCCGAGTTGATGCGCCCGAGCACCAGCTCTCCGAGGCACAGCAGCGCGAACAGCCCGAGCGGCGCGCGCAGCGCCACGAAGGCGCTCTGCGGATCGGTGCCGCCGCGCTGCACCGCTGACAGGATGCGTCCGAGCGCGTACGGCAGCAGGATGCCACAGGTCGCGTGCGCGGCCTCACCGAGGAGCAGCAGCGCGTTCCACGTACGATAATGGCCGAGCGCGACGTGCAGCACGAACGGCAACGGCGCAGCTGGCAGCTTCGCAGGATCGATACGCAGGACGGGGCTGTCGGCGGTCGTCATGGTCGACCGTCTATCATTGTAGACAGGCGATTGCACCCCCGTATGCGCGTGGCGCGGCGGTCGGGCTCCATGGTACAAGCTCCGTCTTCGTTAAACGGGAGGAGTGTCCACATGCCCGCTGCGCAGCCGAACATCGTTTTCATCGTGGCCGACGACCTGGGCTACGCCGACCTGAGCGTCTACGGCCAGACGGACTTCGATACCCCGCTGCTCGATCAGCTGGCGCGAGACGGCGTGCGCTTCACGCAGGCGTACTCCAACTCGGCCGTGTGCTCGGCCACGCGCTTTGCGCTGATCACCGGCCGCTACCAGTACCATCTGCGCGGCGGGCTCGAGGAGCCGATCGCGCGCACCGGCAAGGAGCATGGCCTGCCGCCCGAGCATCCCACGTTGCCTTCGCTGCTGCGCGAGCTCGGCTACACGACCGCGCTCATCGGCAAGTGGCACCTCGGCTTGCCGCCGAAGTTCGGTCCGCGTCAGAGCGGCTACGACTACTTCTGGGGCAACCTGGGCGGCGTGATCGACTACTTCACGCACAAGCCGGGCGTCGGAGAGCACGTGCCCGTCGACCTGTACGAGAACGAGAGCCCGATCCACAAGAACGGCTACTACACGCAGCTGCTCGCGGAGCAGGCCGCAGCGTACGTCCTGCAGCAGCGCGCGCAGCCGTTCTTCCTGTCGCTGCACTTCACGGCCCCGCACTGGCCGTGGGTCGGGCCCAAGGACGAGGCGGTGTCGCGCGAGCTGTCCGATCTATTTCACTACGACGGCGGAAACCAGCGCGTGTACGCGAGCATGGTGCAAGCGCTCGACTCCGCAGTGGGTCAGGTGCTCGGCGCGCTCGAGAGCGCGGGCCTGACCGACGACACGATCGTGATCTTCACGAGCGACAACGGCGGCGAGCGCTTCTCGAAGATGTGGCCATTCACCGGCCAGAAGACCGAGCTGCTGGAAGGCGGCCTGCGCGTGCCGACGCTGCTGCGATATCCTGCGCGCCTCGCGCCGCAGGTGCTCGACCAGGTGCAGATCAGCATGGACTGGCTGCCGACGTTACTTGCCGCTGCAGGCGGCAAGCCGCATCCGGGCTATCCGAGCGACGGCGAAAACCTGTGGCCGGTGCTGCTCGGCGAGGCGCCTTCGCACCCGCGCACCTTGTTCTGGCGCTACAAGGCGAACGCGCAGCGCGCGCTGCGCGAGGGCGACCACAAGTACCTCAAGATCAACGACAACGAGTTCCTGTTCGACGTCGTCCGCGATCCGCGCGAGCGCGCGAACCTGCGCCACAAGCAGCCGGAGCTCTTCGAACGGCTGCGCCGGCGCTGGGCCGAGCTGGACGGACAATTTCTGCCGCTGACCGAGGATGTGTACACGCACGGCCTGTCGCCGGACATCCAGGCGGACCGCTACGTCCCCGATCGGCGTAGCCGCGATCGCCTGTAACGACTATTTCGCAGCGGCGAGTGGCCCCGTGACAGCAACTCGTCTACAATCGCAGACAGCGAGCCCGCGATGCAGGCAGCCCACTCCCACCGAGACGCGAAGACGCTGCCGGGCCCGTTCCTGGCAGCCATCTTCGACATGGACGGGCTGCTGCTCGACTCGGAGCGCGCGATCATGGAGTCCTGGCAGCAGGCGGCGCGCGAGCACGGTGCGGAGCTGTCGCGCGACACGTACCTGCAGCTGATCGGGCGCCGCGCGGCCGACGTGCGCGGCCTATTCCAGATGCTCCTGCCCGCAGGCTTCGCGTTCGACGCTGCGCGCGCTCGAGTGCAGGTGTTAGTAGCGGAGCGCCGGGCGCGCGAAGGCTTCGTGGTCAAGCCGGGCGTGTGCGCGTTGCTCGCGCTGCTGACAGCGGCAGGCGTGCCCTGCGCCGTGGCGTCTTCCACGCGCCGCGAAGAGGTGGAGCGGCGGCTCGCGCTGACCGGCCTCGCGCAGACATTTCGAGCGTTCGTCGGTGGTGACGAGGTGGAGCACGGCAAGCCCGCGCCGGACATCTTCCTGCTCGCGGCGGAGCGCCTCGGCGCCGAGCCCGCGGATTGCCTGGTGTTCGAGGACGTCGAGCACGGGGCGCGGGGTGCGCTCGCGGCCGGCATGCAGGTGGTGATCGTGCCCGACCTGAAGCCGCCGAGCGCCGAGGCGCAGGCCTTCAGCCTCGCCGTGTTGTCGTCTCTCGAGCAAGCGCACGCGCATGTCGCGCAGTGGTTCAGGCCCATGCCATCGTGAGGAGTCACTTCATGTTGGAACGCGTCACGCTACAAGGTCCGAATGTCGCGCTCAGCCCCCTCGAGCAGGCCCATGTGCCCGGGCTGGTGCAGGCCGCGCAGGAGAATCGCGCGCCGTACCGCTACCTCGCCGTGCCGTCCGATGCGGCGAGCATGCAAGCGTACGTCGACGCAGCCGAAACTGCGCGCGCTGCAGGGTCGGCGCTGCCGTTCGCCATCGTGGAGCGCGAGTCCGGCCGCGTGCTCGGCGCCACGCGCTTTCGCGACATCGAGCACTGGCCGTGGCCCGCGGACCATCCGCTGCGGCGCGTGCGCGAGACGCCCGACGTCGTGGAGATCGGGGGTACGTGGCTCGCCGCGAGCGCCCTGGGTCGGGGCATCCACCGCGAGTCGAGCAGCTTGCTCCTCACGTACGCGTTCGAAGCCTGGCGCGTGCGGCGCGTGGCGTTGCGCTGCGACGCCCGCGACGAGCGAGCGCGGCGCGCGATCGAGAAGCTCGGCGTGCGCTTCGACGGCGTGCTGCGGGCGGCGTGCATCGCGGCCGATGGCGCCGTGCTGGACGTGGCCACGTATTCGGTGCTGGACATGGAGTGGCGCTCGGTGCGCGCAGGGCTCGCCCGCAGCGCGGAGCCGAGCCACGCGCCGGCCCGCTGAGCGCGCGCCGTTTGCGCGCGGGGCTGCCATGCACTACACGCCTTCCTCAGGCGCGGAAGATGCAGGTGAGCTCGCAAGACACACAGTGGCTGCGGACGATCGTGTGCGCGTCGCGCGAGCGCCGCGATTGCTTGCGCGCGCTGACCAGCGCTGGCCCACCGGACGCCTGGCTCAGCGCGGGCTTCGTGCGCAACGCCGTATTCAGCGAGCTGTTCGGCGCGCAGCGCGTGCAGCTCGAGTCCGACCTCGACGTCATCTACCTGGACGCGCGCGACACCGATCCCGAGCGCGACCTGGCGTTCGAGCGCGCGCTGTTCGCGCAGCTGCCCGCGCTGTGGTCCGTCAAGAACCAGGCCCGCATGGCGGCTCACAACGGCGACACGCCGTACCGCGACGTGGAAGACGCCCTCGCGCACTTCCCGGAGACCGCGACGGCAGTCGCCGTGCGCATGCGAGGCCATGAGCTGGAGGTGCTCGCTCCGTACGGCCTCGCAGATCTGCGCGCGGGCGTGATCCGCAAGGCGCCGCGCGTCCGGCGCGCGGTCTTCGTTGCGCGTTGCGAGAGTAAGCGCTGGCAGGAGCGCTGGCCGCAGGTGCGGGTCGAGCGCTAGCGGCTCGAGAGCGCGCGTCGCACCTGGCTCGCGAGCTCGAGCGCCGCTTGCTCGGGGTCGCTCGCCGCACAGATCGCAGACACCACCGCGATGCCCTGCGCACCGGCTGCGATCAGCTCGGCGGCGTGACTGAGCTTCACGCCGCCGATGGCGACGATGGGGGAGCGCGTGTGCGCCGCGATCGCCCGCAGTCCCTCGCAGCCGATCGCAGGATCGGCGTCCGGCTTCGTCGGCGTCTCGTACACCGGCCCGACCCCGAGGTAGTCCACGTCGCCGAGCTTGGCCGCCGACAGCTGCGAAAGCGCGCTGATCGAGAGACCCAGGATGCGATCGGGCCCGAGCAACGCGCGCGCATCTTCGGGGCGCATGTCGTTCTGGCCGATGTGCACGCCGTCCGCGCCCGCGGCGAGCGCCACGTCGACGCGGTCGTTGATGATCAGCGGCACGCCGTGCGGCCGCAGCAGCGAGGAGAGCGCGCGCGCCTGCTCGACCAGCGCGGCCGTTTTCGCGAGGGGATCTCGCAGCTGCACCAGCGTGACTCCGCCGCGCACAGCGGCGCGCACGACCTCGAGCACGCCGCCCCGCGCCGCACAGCTGCGATCGGTGACGAGGTACAACGACAGATCGAGCGCGCGCCGCGTCACACCCTCCGCTCGCTGATCACCACGTGCTGCGCCAGGGTTGCGGCGTCGAGGGCGTACAGCGCATCGCACAGCTCCGCGGGCAGGTGGCCCGGTCCCTTGCAGCGGGCAGCTGCGAGCTTGCCCGCGACCCCGTACACGGCGAGCGCCGCGGCCGTCGCTTCGAGCGGCGGCGCCACCGCGCTGAAGGCCGCGGCGGTGGCGCTCAACGCGCAGCCGAGGCCCGTCGAGAACGTCATCAGCGGATCGCCGCCCTCGACCGCGACCACGCGCTCGCCATCGGTCGCGTAGTCGATCGCGCCGGTCACGGCCACCACCGCCTTGGTGCGCCGAGACAGCGTGACCGCGGCGTGCACGGCGTCGTCCGAGCCGGCCGTGGAGTCGACGCCTCGGCCGCCTGCGCCGCTCGCGCCCGACAGGCACAAGATCTCGCTGGCATTGCCGCGGATGATCTTCGGGCCGAGCGAGGCCAGCTCGACCGCGACGCCCACGCGATAGGGCGTGGCGCCGCAGCCCACCGGATCGAGCAGCCACGGCTTGCCGAGGCCCTCTGCGCGTGTCGCCGCGCGGCGCATGCCCTCCACCCAGCCCGGCGACAACGTGCCGATGTTGATGACGAGCGCGTCGCTGATCGACACGAACGCCTCCACCTCTTCGGCCGCGTGCACCATGGCGGGCGACGCCCCGACCGCGAGCAAGACATTGGCAGACAGGCTCATCACCACGTAGTTCGTGATGTTGTGCACGAGGGGTTTCTTTTCGCGCAGCCGCGCAAGCAGCTCCGCGACCTGCACGTGATCGATCGCAGTAGAGAGAGTCATAGTTCCCGCGCTCCAGTCACATAACACCGGGGCATGCCCTCGGCCATCGGCCGAGACCTACCCTGACTGCGACGCCTGCCCCCGCACGCGCTGTGCGGAGAATACGGCCTAAAGCGGCCGAGACGAGCGGGAATTTTCGAGGAGTGCGCGCACAGTCAGCGCGCTGGCCGTTTCTGAGACCAAGTGGCCTGCGGCGCCCCCAGCGGCTTCAGTAGCCCTTCGCGGGATCGATCACGTTCTCGAGCGGCTGGCCTGCGAGATAGCGGCGCAGATTGTCCCCGAAGATGCGGCCGATGGTCGCCTGAGCTTCGGGCCAGCTCCAGGAGATGTGGGGGCTCAAGCGCACGCGCGGATGGCTGTACAGCCAGTGGCCCGCAGGCAGCGGCTCGGGCGTCACCGCGTCGAGCGACGCGGCAGAGACCTGTCCGCTGTCGAGCGCGGCGCGCAGCGCGTCCTGGTCGATGAGCTCGCCGCGGGCGATGTTCACGATGTGCACGCCTTGTTTCGTGCGCGCGAGGGTCTGCGCGTTCACGATGTGCCGCGTACGTGGGGTGAGCGGCGCGGCCAACACCAGGTGATCGGCGCCCTCGATCAGCTCCTCGAAGCGCTGCACCAGGCGCACACCTGGGATGGGACTGCCGTTGTCGCTGCCGCGCAGCGCGCGCACGTGCGCCCCGAATGGTAGTGCGCGCTGCGCGACGCCCACGCCGATCGCGCCGAGACCGAGCAGCGCGATCTCTCGGCCGTGGAGCGTGCCGAGCTGCGTGCGCACGGGCCAGCGCTGCGGCGGCTCGTGGATGAAGATCTCGGCCAGCCGCTTCTCGTGCAGCAGCAACACGGACAGCACCCACTCGGAGATCGGCACCGCGACCGCGCCGCGCGAGTTGGTGAAGATGCGCCCGCGCGCGAGTCGCGCCAGATCGAACGCGTTGACGCCCGTGCCGATGAAGTGCACCCACTTCACGCCGCGCTCTGCGAGCTCGTACACGGCGTCGTTGCCGAATGACATGAGCAGGATGTCGCCGCGCAGATCGGGTGGGATGGGTTTGTTCGGCGGCACGGAGATCACCTCCACGCGCTCGCGCAGATCATTCGGCAAGCCAATCGCATCGGCGTCGCCGATTTGACTCAAGATGCGACGTTGTTCCATCCGTCCAACATACGGCAGCGGCGCGCGCGCTCACAAGTCGCTCGGCCCTTCGTGTGTGTTGCGTGCTCGCGTAACATGCGTTGCGCTGCTTGACGCAACGCGCGCCGCTCTCTAGAGACAGCTGCAAAACGGGAGGCACGACATGGCGAACGCAAGCGAGCTGGTGTGGGTGGCGGGCGTGGGAGCGAGTCAAGGGCTCGGAGCGGCGCTCGCGCGTCGCTTCGCGCGTGAAGGCTATACCGCCGTCGTCAGCGGGCGCAGCGAAGACAAGCTGCGCGTGGTCGTCGACGAGATCGTGAGCGCGGGCGGGCGCGCGCTCGCGCTGCGTGCGGACGCCGCGAAGGAGGCCGAGGTGCACGCGGCCGCGCAGCGCGTCGCGGAGCAAGGCAGTCTGGCGGTCGCGATCTTCAACGCAGCGCACATGGTGATCGGCCCATCACTCGAGCTCAAAGCGGCAGACGTGGAGGCCGCGCTCGCGGGCAACGCGCTCGGGGGCTTTCTGTTCGGCCGCGCTGCGCTGCAGCAGCTCGTGCCGCAAGGACGCGGCACAGTGCTCTTTACCGGCGCGACGGGCTCGTTGCGCGGCAAGCCTCCGTTCGGCGCGTTCGCAGCGGGCAAGGCGGCGCTGCGCTCACTGAGTCAGACGTTTGCGCGCGAGTTTGGGCCGCGCGGCATCCACGTGGCACACGTGGTGATCGATGGCGGCATCGACGGTGAGCGCGTGCGCAAGCTCGCGCCGGACCGACTCGCACAGCGCGGTCCAGATGGCCTGCTCAACATCGATGCCATCGCTGAAGCTTACTATCAACTGCACGTGCAGCCGCGCAGCGCCTGGACGCAAGAGTTGGACCTGCGGCCTTACAACGAGTCGTTTTAATCACGCGGGCTCAGCGGTAGGGCCATCGCATCAAAACCTCGTAGAATCGGAGCGGCTGCGCCGCGCATCCCCGGACCATCGCCGAAAAAGGCCGCGTAGACGATGCGTTTACTTGGTCCTGGACTTAGTGGTGGACCTTGACGGCGACGGCAACCTGGACAGAGCCGCTCTCCAATGGCGCTCTCGTGCCTCTTACATCATCTTGGTCAGCATCGCGACCACGCCCGACCACCTCCCGCGCCTTCGGCGATGTTGCGAACGACCGACTCTGCATAGCGAGTCAGCTGGTCGGCGCGATCGGCATTTCCCCGTGGCAGGTCCGCTAGAACTTCGTAGACCAGCGAGAGGAACTCGATGGCGCGCAGATAGACGTCGAGACGTTGAAAGCTCAGCATGTGAGCCGTATCGGCCGGGCGCCGGCCACGGTTTCCGGCTACCTCCACGT
>Ga0190269_10000675_pt1 | contig 17128 bp, 13 predicted proteins | sample Popmic249IS_FD_133749 | JGI IMG/M metagenome (GOLD analysis project Ga0190269, IMG submission 133749) | Populus adjacent soil microbial communities from riparian zone of Blue River, Arizona, USA - 249 IS | ecosystem: Environmental > Terrestrial > Soil > Riparian zone | place: USA: Arizona... | reverse complement strand
GTGCACACTGGCGAGCCGCACGCCATTGCGCGCGCGCCCGGTATGCTCGATCTCTTGTGTGTGCATTCGGGCATGAGCGTGCCGCTGATCGCGCGCGATCGCCTGATCGGCGCGATCACGGCCTGGTCTACGATCGCGGCGCGGCCGTTCGGTCCGCTGGAACAAGCGCTGACCGAGGATCTGGCGCGGCGCTTGGCGGTCACGATCGATCACGCGCGGCTGTATCGAGACGCGACCGAGGCTGTGGCTGCGCGCGACGAGTTCCTGTCTGTGGCGTCGCACGAGCTGAAGACGCCGCTCAATCCACTTCAGCTGCAGGTGCAGCGCATGCTGCGACGCGCCGACCAGATCATTGTGCCGGAGCATCAAGCGAAGGTAAGAGAACAGCTCGACTCCATTCATCGCCAGACCGAAAAGATGACTCGACTGGTCAACGACCTGCTGGATCTGTCACGGATCAGCGGCGGCAAGATCGAGTTCGATCTCGAGCCGCTCGACTTGACAGCGGTGGTGCGCGATGTCTTGAAGCTGTTCGAAGAGCGTGAAGAGATCACGCGCTTTCGCTGCACATTGAGCTGTGACTATACCGAAGGACTGATCGGACAGTATGATCGATTGAGGCTCGAACAGGTCGTGACGAATCTACTGTCGAACGCGTTGAAGTACGGCGCGGGCACACCTGTCATCGTGACGACGCGGCGCAAGGGTGACGTAGCGGAGCTCGCGGTGGGCGATCACGGCATCGGCATCGCGCCGATCGATCAGAAGCGCATCTTTCAGCGCTTCGAGCGGGCGGTGTCGGCACGCAACTTCGGTGGCTTGGGCTTGGGGCTCTTTATCGTGAGCCAGCTCGTCGACGGCATGGGTGGGACGATCTCGGTCGCCTCGACACGTCGCGACGACGATCCGGCGGACTTCACCGAGCCACGGCTCACGACCTTCACGGTGAAGCTGCCGCTCACAGCAGCAACCTAGCCTTGAGACATTCACACGATTGACTGGTGAATTGGCCGCGGACGGATAACTGGTTGTACGCGCGCAGCCTTGAGCCTTATGAGCCGACACTTACTCTCGATGCATCGAGGGGTTCGGCTATGGCAGAGCTAACCGTAGTCACGACCGGCGCCAATTCGGGCATCGGCTATCAAGTCGCGCTTCACTTTGCGCGTCGCGGCGACAGGGTCGTGATGGCCTGTCGCAATCTCGACAAAGCGCGCGAGGCACAGCAGCGGATCGAGCAGCAGGTACCGAACGCCAAGATCGTGAGGATGCAGCTCGACCAATCCGAGCTCGATTCGGTCCGCGCGTTCGGACGACGGTTCACGCAGGAGATCGGTGAGCTGGATCTCTTGATCAACAATGCGGGCACGGTAGCCCTGCCGCTGACGCGCAACAGCGCCGGTCACGAGCTACTGCTAGCCACCAACTACTTGGGCGTGTTTGCGCTCACCGGGCTGCTCTTGCCATCGTTCCGGCGCGCCGGTGCCCGGATCGTGAATGTGGGCAGCATCGCGCATCGCTTTGGCCGGCTCAACATCGATGATCTGAACTGGCAGACCACGAAGTACGACGAGTGGAAGGCGTACGCGAACAGCAAAGTGGCGCTGCTCAGTTACACGTTAGAGCTGAACCGGCGGCTCAAGGCCACCGCGAGTCACGTGATCGCACTGGCCGCACACCCTGGCCTTGCCAACACCAACATCAAGCAGGCTCGCGAGGCACTCAAGCCGCCGGGACCGATCAGACGTTGGTACGCCAAGCATATGACCAAGCTGATCCCATCCGCAGAGAACGGCGCGCGCTCCGTGGTCTTGGCTGCGACTGCCGAGCACGTCGTCGGCGGCGAGTACTTTGGACCGGGCGGCTTGCTCGAGCTGGGCGGCGCTCCAAAAGAGGCGCGGCTCAGCCCGATCGTGCGCGACGCGGCACTGAGCAAGCAGCTATGGTCGGTGAGCGAAGCGCTGACAGGCGTGCGCTATCTGTCCGAGGCGGAGCTGCCTGTGGCTGCAGTCCCGCCTCGCCCGGGGCTCTAAGCTTCGCGGCCCGCGCGGGACGTAATCCGGACGCCCCGGGCGAGCTCCGCGAGGATGACGGGCCAACCTTGTGGAGAGCCCATGTTCTCGCTCATCTGCGCCCCGACATCGCCGTGACGGTCGAAATCGCGATGCTCCACGGCGACCAGCGTCCCACCACGCGGCAGTCCTTCGAACGAGATCTCGACCGTACTGCTGCGCTCGGACGGTACCGGCTTCCTGTCCGCGCCGACCGCGAACTCCAAGATCATGCGGCGACCAGGCTCGATGTGTTTGACCTTGCCCCAGCTGATGCGCTCGCCCTTGGTCGTACGCTCGTACCACTCGCCGCCCTCTTTGGGCTCCACTTCGGCGCCCGCGCAATCGGGACCTGAGAATGTGTACACGAGTGGCCACCAGTCGCCGAGTCGCGCAGTGAACATGTGGTAGACGGCGTCCGGTTGCGCATCGATCTCGTAGGTACACCGCACGGGATGTTGAGTGGCCATGGTTTCCTCCTGGTTGGTTGCATGCTTGCCCCGTTGTGGCATCGGAGCGGTTGCCGGCGCCCCTGGCGCTCGCAGAAACAGCCCTGTTCTTCTGCGAGATTCGCGCCAGCTCGCGCGGCCCGCGGATGTCTTGGCACGCGTGCTGCACCTGCCTGCGCTATGCCCCGGACACCACCACCGCCGCCAGCAGCTGCACCGAACGGCCCGCCCGGAAGGCCGTGGCAGCCGCCGATGCATCCGGCTGAGCCCCCGAAGGTGGTGCCGCCGGATCCGAAGCCGCCCGAGCCGCCCGTACCGTCGCCTGATCGGAACCGCGACTAAGTCGGAATGCGTGCGCCGCTCGGCAAGCGCACGCCGAAGTGCGTCGCGAGCAGCTCGCGCAGGTGCTCCTCCGACTGCACCGGTGTGATGGTCGCGCGCCCATCTTTCGCGCGCTGCTTGAGCTCGGTCTTCAGCAATGTCACGCGAGCACCATCGTCCGCTGCACGCGCCACCATCAGATCGCGCCGAAAGTGCGACTGGGGATGGGCGCTCGTGTACCAGTTGCCGAGCTCTTGATCGATCGCCGGCATGACCTCGCCGGTGAACTGGTAGACGTCCAGCCAATCGTCGCCGAGGCGCGCTTGATGAAAGTAGCGATCGCCGTCGCGCACGATGCGCCGTGGCTCGTGCGGCGTGACTTGCTCCAGATCGAGCTCGAAGCGGATCGCCGCCGTCAGCGACATCGAGCCGACGCCCACGTCCGTGAGCCACACGCTGCCGTCCTCCATGTCCACGCGCACGAACAGGTGCGTGCGCGGCGGCATGAAGGTACGCGGCTGACCCATGTGCACGCGTGCAGCCATCGGCGTCGCCTGGAAGCCGAACGCTGTGAGCACGCGCAGAAACAGGCCGTTTTGCTCGAAGCAGTAACCGCCGCGGCGCTGCTCGACCAGCTTCGCGAACACGGCATCCGGCGAGATGTCGATGCCTGCGCCGAGCAGCACATCGAGGTTCTCGAACGGGATGCTCTTCGCGTGGGCGGCGCTCAGCGCGTGCAGCGCGTCCAAGGTTGGTGCGCGCGGGCCCTGGTAGCCTGTGCGCGCGAGGTAACGTTCCACCAGCTCCGCTTCCATGCGCGCAAGGTAACATCGATCGCGCAAGGCGGCTTGCTCCGGATCAGAAGGTGTGCGACCACCTGTGTGCATGGCCCAGCGATCTGGTAGCGCCGATTTGCCGCTCCACGGTGGCCGCGTGCCGGAGTGGCTCGCGTCGCGCATGGCCCAGCTCGGGCGCGTGATCTGCGAAGCGATCGTGCTGCAATACGGTCGTCAGGAGCTCTTGCGTCGCTTGTCGCATCCGTTTTGGTTTCAGTCGTTCGGCGCGGTGATGGGGATGGACTGGCACTCTTCCGGCATCACCACGAGTGTGCTCGGCGCGCTGAAGCGCGGGCTCCAGCCAGTGCAAGACGAGCTCGGCTTGTACGTGTGCGGCGGCCGTGGGCGGCACTCGCGTCAGACCCCGAATGAGCTGTTTGCGCTGGGCGACAGGCTGGGTGCGCCTGCCGACGACTGGGTGCGGTCGAGCCGGCTGATCGCAAAAGTGGACAGCGCGGCCGTGCAAGATGGGTTCGAGCTTTACCTGCACGGGTTTATCGCGGGCGCTGACGGGCAATACTGTGTGGTGCAGCAGGGCATGAGCGCGGAGCAACGCACTGCGCGGCGCTACCACTGGCTATCCGAGGGGCTCACGAGCTTCGTCGATGCGCCGCACGCGGCGATCGACGGGCCGAACCAGGGCGAGATCGTGAACCTCGCAGATCGTCGGGCTGCGCGCGCGCGCAGCGCACAGCTAGAGCTCTTGCAGCTAGGAGCGGACACGGTGCTGCGCGAGGTGCGCGTGCTCGCGCGCGGCAACGCGCTGCAGCTGTTCGAGCACGCGCCGTTGCCGCACCTGCAGATGCCCTCTCATCACGAGGTGCTCGCCTCCGACGTGCTGCAGCGTCGCCTGCACGCCACGCTCGCTGCTGCCGCTGACAGCGGCGTAAGCGACTTCGCTGATCTGCTGCTCGTGCCCGGCGTGGGCGCGCGCACCGTGCTGTCGCTGGCGCTCGTCTCCGAGGTCGTGCACGGCGCGCCGTTTCGCTTCGCGGATCCAGCGCGATTCTCGCTGGCGCATGGCGGCAAGGACGGGCATCCGTATGCCGTGCCGCTCGCGGTCTACGATGAAACGCTGCGCGTGCTGAAGGACGCGGTCGCGCGCGCAAAGTTAGGTCAAGCCGACCGACTGTCCGCGATCGAGCGCTTGGATCAGCAAGCGCGCAGGCTCGACGGTACGTCCGGTCCCGGGTTCGACGCGTTCGTACAGGACCAGCGCGCGCAGATGCACGCCTGGGAGCCGCGCAGCGTAGGAGGCGCCACGTACTCGCGGCCCAGTCGGAAGCCAAAGGCGAAGCCACAGAGCAGCAGCTCACAGCTGCGGTTGCCGGGGCTGCGACGCAAGCGCGCCGCGCCTTAGCGCGCATTGCAAGAGCGCAGAGGTTTTGTGCTAGCGTAGCGAGCGCATGGCCACGCGTCGCAAGATCTCAGTCGCCCGAGCGCCTGTCGCTTCGGACACAGTGGTGGCGTGGCTCGAGCGCACTGGCACCAAGAAGGTGCGCGACGGCATGGCCCGCTACGGCATTCCAGCGACGCACGCGTTCGGGGTGACGGTCGGCGCGCTCAAGGCGTACGCGAAGACGATCGGCCGCGATCATGCGCTCGCACAGGCGCTCTGGAAGACCGGCCACTACGAAGCGCGCATGCTCGCGAGCTTCATCGGCGATCCCAGCGCGCTCACTGCCAAGCAGATGGACGCGTGGGCATCCGACTTCGATAACTGGGCGATCTGCGACACCGTGTGCTTTCATTTGTTCGATCGCACGCCGCTGGCCTGGCCGCGTGTGCACGCATGGGCGAGCGCACGCGCCGAGTTCAAGAAGCGTGCTGCCTTTGCGCTGATCTGGGGCTTGAGCGTGCACGACAAGACAGCCGAAGAAGCACGCTTTCTCGAGTGCTTTCCGCTGATCGAGCGTGCGAGCGAGGAAGACCGCGAGTACGTGCGAAAAGCCGTAGACATGGCGCTCCGTGCGCTCGGCAAAAAGCGCAACCCGAAGCTCGCGGCGGCAGCCCGCGAGCTCGCGCAGCGCCTGAGCGAGTCAGAGCTGCGCTCGCAGGCTCTGATCGGCCGCAGCGCGTTGCGCGAGTTGGGCAAAGCGCGCCGCTGACGGCGGCTAGCCTCGCAGCACCGGATGCCAGGGCTTGTCGGCGAAGGTCTCGACCAGCACATCCACCATCGCGCGCAACGCCGGCGAGATGTTGCGGTTGCTCGGGTACACGGCGCTGGTAGTGCGCGGGGGCGGCGCGTAGCTTTTCAAGAGGTGCTTGAGCGCGCCCGTGTGCACATCCTGCAGCGCGAGCCGCATCGGCATGCGGACCACACCGATGCCGGCGACGGCCAACACGCGCAGCACCTGAAAGCTGTTGATCGTGACGTGTGGTGTCACCCCGACACTGCGTGGCTTGCCGTCGATCACAAATAACCACGAAGTCGGCGCCTGCGCGCCGCTCATCGCGAGGCAGCGGTGAGCGGCAAGCTCGCGCGGATGTTTCAGCGGACCGCGCTGCTTCAGGTAGCTCGGGCTCGCAAACACACCGAGCTGCTGCGGATCGCTGAGCGTGCGCGTCATCAAGCCGGAGCTGCTCAGCGGTCCAACCCGGATCGCGAGGTCGAAGCCTTCATCGACCAAGCTCACCATGCGATCGGTGAGGCTCACTTCCAGCTCGACATCCGGATAGCGGGCGCCGTAGCGCGACAGCACATCGCCCATCACGTCCTGTCCGAGCTCGACTGGTGCTGTGATCCTGAGCTTGCCGCTCGGATGAGATTGCAGCTGACGGACGCGGTCTTCGGCTTCGCGCAGCGCTTCGAACGCAGGACACACCTCGCGATGGTAGCTCGCCCCGATGTCTGTGAGCTTCACGCTGCGGGTGGTGCGCGAGAGCAAGCGCGCGCCGAGCTGCTCTTCGAGCTGCGCCACGCGCTGGCTCAGCGCAGACTTCGACAATCCGAGGACGCGGGCCGCACCGCGAAAGCTGCCTTGCCGCACCACTTCGATGAAAGCCAAGATCGCGCCGGGGTCTTGCATTGTCCTTCCTGGTGGACAGTGTGTTCATTTCAACGGCGATTGTCCAGCGGCGCAGCAAGCCTCATGGTGATGCGCGTACCAACGAAAGGATCTCACCATGTCGCTCCTCACCTCTTTCACCCTTGGCAAACTCGAGCTCCGTAACCGCATCGTCATGGCGCCGATGACGCGTAGCCGTGCGCTCGGCAATGTCCCAACGAATGCGATGGCGGAGTACTATGAGCAGCGCGCCTCGGCAGGCTTGATCATCACGGAGGGCATCGCTCCTTCCCCGAATGGACTCGGCTACGCGCGCATTCCGGGTCTGTTTACACCGGAGCAGGTGCGCGGCTTCCGCGCGGTCACAGAGCGCGTGCACGCGCGAGGCGGCGCGATCTTCGCGCAGCTCATGCACGTCGGTCGGATCGCCCATCCGTTGAACATGCCGGAGGGGGCACGCGTCGTCGCACCGAGCGCGATACAAGCTGCAGGCAACATGTACACCGATGCTGGAGGCTTGCAGCCATTCGCGGCACCCGACGCGCTGTCCGCAGCGGACCTCGCTGAGACGAAGCAAGAGTTCGTGCGCGCAGCACAGAACGCGATCGAAGCTGGCTTCGACGGCGTCGAGCTGCACGGCGCGAACGGCTACCTGCTCGAGCAGTTCATGCACCCTGACACCAACCGCCGCACGGATGCTTATGGCGGCGGCGACGCGCAGCGTAATCGCTTCGTGATCGAGACAGCACAAGCCGTAGCGCAGGCGGTCGGCGCGGAGCGTGTGGGCATTCGCCTCTCGCCTTACAACACGTTCAATGACATCGCGCCGCGCGAGGATGCTTTGGATGCGTACACGGACCTCGCGCGCGGGCTCGCCGGCCTCGCATACATCCACGTCGTGGGCAGCGGACACCCACGATTTCCTGAGACGCTCGCGGCCATTCGCCGCGAGTTTGCCGGTCCGATCATGCTGAACGGTGGTTTTGATCGCGAGCGCGCCGAAGCGGCGCTGCGCGAGCAGCAGGCCGAGCTCATCTCGTTCGGCAAGCCGTTCATCGCGAACCCCGACTTCGTGGAACGGACGGCCCAGCGCGCGGCGCTCGCGGAGGCTGACGCGAACACCTTCTACACGCCGGGTGTCGAAGGCTACATCGACTATCCGGCGCTCTCAGCGGCGTAAGCTTTCGAGACGCATGTGGCGCGCGCGCAGGCCATTGGGCTTGCGCGCGCGTTTCGTTTTCATGAACGGCGTGCGTCTGGCGCCATCAGCTGCTGCGCGTTGAGTCAAGAGATTGTGCGCTGCAGCGCAGTCGCTCCGTACTTGCCATCACTTTGAGCGACTCGCGCACTAATCAGTGAGCACTCTCGGAATTCGGCAAGGTGTTGGCCGCGCTGGTGCGGAGTTTTGCCCCCCGATGTTCTCCGGAGTCGAGCAGCAACTGGGTGAATCACTGCCCACGCACCTGTTTGTCACACGAATGCCATCAAAGCTTCACAAAGCGGGCATCCTCCAATTTTAGTTAGTGCGCCAACAATGAAGCCAACGACGTTTCAGTATCTTGCGCTTTGTACCCTATTGCTCGGGCTTTCGGCACCGGCATCGACTCAGGCGCAGACCGGTGACCCCGCGCCAGCGGAAGCGACCGTGCCGCTGACCACCCCTCCGGAGGCGGAGCCGGCGGTGGTGGCGCCTGCGCCGCAACCCGAGCTGCAGCCCTCGGCGGCAGCAGCCGCAGCCCCGAGCGCTGAGCCGAAAGAAGAGCCGGAGAAGAAAGAGGAAGCGAAGCCTCATTCGCCGCCTTGGTATGAGCTGCTGAAGATCCGCGGTTACACGCAGATGCGCTACAACCGCATCCCGACGTTCGACGAGAACGACAGCATCATCAACGACCAGGGTGACAAGTACATCGGCAACGGCAGCGGCTTCGGCATCCGCCGTGCGCGCGTGATCTTGTACGGCGATGTGCATGAGCGCGTGTCGGTCTATTTGCAGACCGACTTCGGCTCGGCGATCGGTGACCAGAACCACGTCGCGATCGTGCGCGACTGGTACGCCGACGTGTTTCTCGATTCGGCCAAAGAGTTCCGCCTGCGCATCGGTCAGTCGAAGGTGCCCTACGGCTTCGAGAACATGCAGTCTTCTCAGAACCGTCTGCCGCTCGACCGTAACGACGCGATCAACAGCGCACTCAAGGACGAGCGAGACCTGGGTATCTTCGCCTACTGGGCGCCTGCCGCGACGCGTGCGCTGTTCAAGCGCTTGGTCGACGACAACCTAAAGGGTTCGGGCGACTACGGTGTGCTCGGCCTCGGCGTGTACAACGGTCAGACGGCGAACCGCTTCGACCGCAATGACAACCTCCACGTCGTCGGTCGCCTGACCTATCCCTTCCAGATCGGCAGCCAGATCCTCGAGGTCGGTGGCGGCGGGTACACGGGCTTGTACCAAGTCACGCTCGCGGAAGACTCGGACTTCTACACGCGCGATTCGGACGGCAGCCTCCGCGACGCTCGCGCATACGGTCAGCTGGTGTTGTACCCGCAGCCGCTCGGCATCACGATCGAGGTCAACGGCGGCGTCGGTCCGCAGATGGGCCGCCCCGGCGATGCCGATCGCAACGAGATCAAGAGTCGCGAGCTGTTCGGCGGCTACGCGCAGCTCTATTACATGGTCCGCGACCTCGCAGGCACCGTGTCGTTCACGCCGTATGTGCGTGGCACCTACTACGACGGCGGCAAGAAGTTCGAGACCAACGCGCCGTACTACCGCGTGCGCGAGCTGGAGATGGGCATCGAGTGGCAGCTGATCAAAGCGCTCGAAGTCACCGCGGTCTACACGATCACGGATCGCACCTCTTCCAAGTCTCCGTACGATCGCCAGAAGGGCCACATCGGCCGCGTCCAAGTGCAGTTCAACTACTGATCTGACCTGACCTGCGAATGCGCGCGAGCCCGATACCCGTGACACGGGATCGGGCTCGGTCGCGTTCACGGTAGGGCCACTTCGACGAGCCACGCCTGCCAGCCTTCTCCGTGCAGCGTGGCTGGGTCGCGTGCCGCTGCGAGCTGCAGCGCGCCTGGATGAGCGAGGGTGATCGAGAGCCGTGCGGTGCCGTGCTTCGGTAGCGCGCTGCGTTCGACCCGTGCGCGCAGCACACCATGCGCCGTCTGCTCTACGTGCGTCGGCAGGTCTACGGTTTCTGCCCCTTGCTGCAGTTGTACGCGCAGCTCGAGCTCGCCCGTGTACTCGCGCGCTGGCCGAAGCTCGAGCTCGAGCGTGGCACCCTCGGACAATGCCACGAGGCCGTCGCGCCGCACCTCGGGCTCGCTCCTTGCTGCGAGGCTGTACTCCGGCAGGCTGAGCGGCTCTTCCTCGGCGCCCAGCAACGAAAACACGCTGATCGCTGCCGCTAGGAGCGGCAATGCGACGCTCAAGAAGGTGCGGACTGGCCTGGGCGCGGGCTTCGGCTCCACGCGTCGCGGCGCCGCCCGGGCGCTCGGACGCTTGCGTTTGACCTGAGGCTCGGCCGTGTTCTGGTTCGCGGGCAGCCCGCGTGGCGTCCTGTCCTCACGCAGCGCCTCTCGCACGTGCTGCGCGATGCGCGCGCGGCTCTCCGCGGACAGTGGCAGCGTCGCCTGCGCGAGCGCCTCGTCGACCGGAGGCGACCGCTGCAGGAGCGCCCTGCGCCTCTCCCCATCACACAGCGCTTCCAGCGTACGCAGCTCCGGCTGCTCCTCGCGCGCGAGCGTACCGAGCGCTTCGAGCATACGCAGGTGCTCCTCGCTCATGGACCGCGCCTCAGCTTGATGCCGCTCACAGCTGCAGGCCGCTGCGACGTGATACCTGAGGGCGAGTTGATCTCGCGCAACACAGCTTCCGACTCGCGGCCCAGGCTGCGCCGCCAGCGCTGCACGGCGTTCGCTGTAAGACCCATGTGCGCACACACTTCTTCGATCGACTGCTGCGCGACGAACAAGCGCTCGAACAGCTCCATGCCCCGTGCTGAGAGCCGCGCTTGCAGGCGCTCGAGCAGACGCGCCAAGATCTCCCGCGAGCTTGCCTTTGTTGTTTGCGGCGAGGACTCCACATCGTTCGCGACCCGGGGGTCGAGCACATGGGCTTGCCGTGGCTCGCCGCGCGTATGCAAGGTCGCAGCCACACGCCGCTGCGCGAGGAGGCCGATCAAGCTCGCGAGCGACAGCCCGGCTGCCGGCCTCCACGCCAAGAGCGCCTTGCCATCCTCGCTGAGCAGCGCGACCAACACGTCTTCTGTGAGCTCTGCGACAGCGCAGAAGCGGTCTGTCGGCTGCCGCAAGAGCGCCCTCGCGACGCGCGCTTGCACTGGAGGCGTGGCGAGAGCGATCAACTCCGACAGCGCCTGCGGGTCCCCTGCCAACGCGCCGCGAATACGATCTGGATCCATAGCTGTTCGCCCGTCCATGCGCGGCAAGTGCCGAGAGCATATCGCGACCACGCGGCGCTGAAACACCAGCGTGTGTGTAGGCGCGAAGGGCAGATGTGTCAGCCGCTTACAGTTGCGTAATCGAATCGTATTTGGATTGTACTATGCGTCCAACGTAGTGGACCGGTCAGGTCCACCTGGCACGTCCTTTGCTGTGGTTGGCAGGCGGAGGCAGTATGGTCACCCGCGCTTATGTTGGTTTTGTCTTCGGCGTGATGTGTTTCGCGGCCTGTGGGGAGTCTGAGGACAAGGTCGCTACTCCGCCTTTGACGCCGAGTGCCTGCAAACAGAAGTGTGATGTGTCCGAAATGGAGTGCGAGGATGGCTGTGCTACGGCACTTTGCCGCACTGATTGTGGGCACACGCACGAGGATTGTTTGGCCGGTTGCGGGTTGGACGATGCTGGCGTCGACGCGGGTGCGGGGGATGGTGGTTCGGACGCGGGAGAGTTGCCGCGCGTAGATGCGAGCTTGCAGCAGGATATTTCGCGCAGCGGGTCCTCGCAGTCAGGGCAGTCAGGCAGCGGCGGTCCAGGCTCAGGTCGCGATTCTGCTGCTGATGGCGGCGTCGGCGACGCCGGTGGAACAGGTGGGAACGGCGGCCGAGGTGGCACAGGCGGCTCGAGCGGAACCGGTGGAACGGGTGGTGCCGGTGGGACCGGTGGGACCGGTGGCACGGGCGGAACCGGTGCAGCTGGTGGCGGCGGAGGCGTGTCGGGAAGCTTCGCTCCGCTCGCGGGTCGCGGTGGCAACGGAGGTACGGGCGCGATCGGTGGTGATGGTCCCGAAGGCGGCGTAGGTGGCTTTTTCCCGCGCGTGCCGATGGCAGGTTTCGGACCCACCGCGGGTGAGTTCTTCCCGGAGCCTTGAGGCGCGCGTGCGCTGTCGGGGCGGCGATGCCGCCGCAGCTCGAAACACCCGCGAGTCACGCAGGTCACGCGCGCGCGCCGCGTGATGTCTTGCGACCCATACCTACAGTCAGCTGACTCTTCCCACTCTGCTTAGGACGGTGGTTTTCGGCTAAGCTAGACCATCCGCATGACGCATTCGCAGGGGGGCTGAGGGGGCAGGCGATGGGGCTGGCCACCGACACGGAGGCGCCGAACGAGGGTGAGCCTCGGCCGTCGTTGCCGAGCGGCTCGATCGCAGGGCGCTACCGTGTCATCGAGCAGCTCGGTGCAGGTGGCGTCGGCGTGGTGTACCGCGTACGCGACGAGGCGGGTGGCGCGAGCCTCGCGCTCAAACAGTTGCTGTCGGCGCAGACGGGCACGCGCAAGCGTAAGTTGGAGAGCTTGTTCGAGCGCGAGTACCACACGCTCGCGCGCTTGAAGCACCCCTGCATCATCGAAGTGTATGACTACGGTCTAACTGACTCCGGCCCCTACTACACCATGGAATTGTTAGATGGTGGCGACCTGCAGCAGCACGCGCCGCTGCCGTGGTTGGATGTCTGTCGCTACATGTGTGAGGTGGCATCGTCGCTCGCGCTCTTGCATGCGCACCGACTGGTCCATCGCGACATCACGCCGCGTAACATCCGACTGACGAACAGAGGGCGCGCGAAGCTGATCGACTTCGGTGCGCTGAGCGCGTTCGGGCCAGCGCTCGACATCGTCGGCACGCCGCTGTGCATGGCGCCGGAGGTGCTGCAGCGCGGAGCGCTCGATCAGCGCAGCGATCTGTTCGCGCTGGGTGTGGTGGCCTATTACGCGCTGACGGGTAAGCATGCGTTTCCAGCGCGGAGCACCGAGGAGCTGCCCGAGTATTGGCGACGCGGCCCGGTGGCGCCGACGCAGCTGAGAGCGGACATTCCTGCTGAGCTGAGTGGGTTGATCTTGGCGCTGGTGCGCCCGGATCCGCAGTCGCGGCCGCTGCACGCGGCGCAAGTGATCGATCAGCTCAGCGCGATCGCGGGCTTGGAGGTGAGCGATGCCGAGCTTGCTGCCGAGAGCTATCTCGCGAGCGGACGGCTGGTCGGCCGCGCCGTGGAGCAGGAGTGGATGGAGCGGCGCATCGCGAGCGCGCTCTCGGGGCATGGTACGGAGGTGCTGCTGTCGGGGACGTCGGGCATCGGCAAGACGCGCATGCTGCACGAGGTCGGCCTCGACGCGCAGCTGCTCGGCGTCCACGTGCTGCGCGCCGACGCCCAAGCGACATCGGGCTATTTCGGTGTCGTGGTGCGGCTCGCGCTCGAGCTGCTGGAGCGTGGTGGAAAGAGCGCCCGCACTAGCGCTGCGCCGTATGCGGGTCTGCTCTTGCAGCTGTCGCCCGAGCTGCGTGAGCGCTTCGTGGACGTGCAGCCCGAGCCGCTGCCTCCCAACTTCGCTGAGCTGCACGCGCGCTTTCAGGGCGCGCTGATCGGCTGGTTTTCCGCGCTCGCCGACGAGCAAGCGCTGCTCTTGCTCGTGGACAACGTGCATGTGATCGACGAGAGCTCGGCGGCGTTCCTGGTCGCGCTCGGCAACGAAGCGCCCGCGAAGAAGCTGCTGCTCGTGTACGCGCTGCGTACCGGCGATGCGATCGTGTCGCCGCAACCTGTCTCTGTGTTGCGCACGCGCAGCGCCCAGCTGAAGCTCGACGCGCTCAACGCAGCTGCTTGCGACGAGCTCGTGCAGTCGCTGTTCGGCGCGGTCGACAACAGCGCGCGTTTGTCGAAGCTCCTGTTCGACAAGAGCGCGGGTAATCCGCAGCATTGCATGGAGCTCGCGCGCCTGCTCGCGCGCTCGCAGGTGGCGCGGTATGTCGCAGGTACGTGGGTGTTGCCAACCCAAGTGTCGAGCGAGGAGCTGCCCGATCGCTTGGAGGATGTGTACGCAGCGAAGCTCGCAGGCTTGAACGCTGGCGCGCGCTCGCTTGCAGACGCGCTGTGTCTGCACCAGAAGCCGATCGCGCTGGAACACTGCTTGGCGTTTGCGGAAGGACTGTCGGAAGCGCAGAGCCACGCGGCGCTCGGCAGCCTGCTCGCCGAGCAGATCCTGATCTACACGGAGGGGCGCTACCAGTTCGCGCAGCAGGGCTTGCGCAATCGCTTGATGGAGTCACTGCACCCGGAGCGTGCGCGCGCGCTGCACAAGCGCGCGGCGGGCGTGCTCGACGGCACGGAAGCACTGGAGCTGCGCATGCAGCGCGGCTGGCACCTGTTGCGCGCAGGCGAGGAGCTTGCAGGCGCAGAGCTGCTCGCGAGCACGAGCCGCGCGTTCATCAACACGGCGTCAGCACGCGAGGAAGGTCAGAGCGTGATCGCCGCGCTGTGTACGGCGCTGGAGGTGTACGAGCGCCACGGTCGATCTCCCCACGAGCGCGCGGCGCTGCTCTTTCCGCTCGTGCTGATGTGTTACTACTGCACCGACCATAGCTTGATCTTACGTTATGCGCCCAAAGCGCTGCGTTTGGGCCGTGAGATCACCGGCCTCGGATTTGCGGAAAAGCTGCGCCCGTTGGTCGGCAGGGAGCGCGCCCTGCAGATGGGCATGCGCCGCGCAGAGCGGCGCTTCGAGCGCGAACGCAAGCGCGGCTTGCAGCTGACGCTGGCCCACGCGATCGCGTCGTTCAGCTCACTCGTGCCAGCGTCGATGGGCGCATTCGGCTGCCACTACGACACGGAAGGTGCAGAAGAGCTGGGTCGGCTCGCAGAGCCACTCTCATTGTTCGATGACAATAAGCTGCCTGCGCTGATCTACACATGGAAGCAGTCGCAAGAGCACATGGTCCGCGGCCTGGAAGGCGAGGCTTACGCGCTGATCTCGCGTGTGCTAACACAGATGGAGCAACCCGCGATCCGTCAGGCGCTGGGTGACGCACACTGGCGCTCCTTGCGCGGCGGCGCGATGTTCATCCTCGGATTGGTCGCGTGTTATCGCGGCCGACCTGACGCCGTGCAGATCGCCGATGACATGGATGCCACGGGCATTCGCTTGTGGGCGTTCGTCGCAGATCAAGTGCGCTTGCTCCACCACTGCTATCGCGGGGAAGTCGCGCGCGTGCAGCACTTTCGCGAGCGCGTGGAGCGTGCCGCGATGTTGGGTGGGCCGACCTGGCACACGGAGCTGTTCTGGCCAGCAGCGATGCTGCACGGTGAGGTGCTGTGCGGCGACACGATCGCAGTCCGCCGTACTTATCAGCAGCTCGAGCGCACGGCGCAAGAAGTGCCCACGCTGCGCGTGCATGCCGACTGCGCGCGCGCCGCGTACCTCAGCTTGCGCGGCGACCATGTCGAAGCGATCGAGCTGTTCGAGCGCGTAGCAGCTCAGCTCAGCCCGCGGCGCAGTGTCGCGTGGCTGCCGGTGCGCGGTGAGCTCGCGCTGGCTCTGAACCGCGCGGGTCAGCACGAGCGAGCCGAAGCGCTGCTGCAGAGCACCATGAAGCACGTGACCGACACCGATCGCTCGCTGCGCGTGTTGTGTTTCGAGGTGCGGCGGCAGCTCGCCGTGGCGGAAGCCGCGCTCGGAAAGAGCGAGCAGGCGATCGCGGCGCTCGAGGGCATGCTGAGCGAGTACCAGCCCGACGACAATCCGCTGCTGCTCGGCTCGCTGCACGAGACGCGCGCGCAGTGCGCGTTGAGCGTCGAGGATCTGGCTGGGTTCGAAGCGCACTTGGCGAAGGTCGACGACTACTTTCGCAGGACGCGCAACCCCGTGCTGATCGCACGCATCAGCCAGCTCGAGCTGCTCGCGGTCGCGCATGCCGAGCCCGGGAGCTACCCACCGCTGCCGGGCAAAGGCAGCGAGCTGCGCTCGGTCCTCCACCCAGCGCGCACGTTCTTCTCGTTTCCCGAGCTCAGCTTGTCGCCCGATCGCTTTCGGCATGCGCTGCGGCTGCTGGTCGAGAACGCGCACGGTCGCGGTGGCTGCTTGTATCTGCGCGAGGCCGATCGCTTGCAGCTCATGGCTGCAAGCGGAATGTACGAGCCGCCGCGCGAGCTCGAGCACGAGCTGCTCGCGCGGATCGAGCGCTCGCAGTCGCTCCTGCTGGAGCTCGACTCGCTCGACGATGAGACCCGCGTGTTCGATTCCAAGCCGGCAGCGCCACCGTGTGTGCCAGCACATGCTGGCGAGACCATGCGTCCCACGCGCCTGTTCAGCAGCGCGCCCGCTCCGCGCAACGAGGAGGCGCACCGCGTGGTGGTGCTCACAGCACGCATCGGGGGTGTGTCGAAGCCGATCGGCGGGGTGATCTTGACCCTCGATCCCTCGGGAGGGCCGGAGCTCGACCCCCGCCTCTTGCACGCCGTCGCCGAGTCCCTGGTGTAGACTCGGCCCATGTCGAGGCACGTATTTTACAGCCTGCACTACGACGCGGACCGAAGCCGGTTCGGGAACATCCTCGCGAGCAAAGTGCTTACGGGCAATGTCGAGCTCAAGCTAGCCGAGTGGGACAAGCTCAAGCGCTCCGGCGAATTCGCTGTGAAACGCTGGATCGAAGGCTCGCTCAAAGGCCGCTCCTGCACTGTGGTGCTGATCGGCGCCAGCACGGCGACGCGGCCTTGGATTCATTACGAGATCAAGCGCTCCGCCGAGCTGGGGCTGGGCCTGTTCGGTGTGCACGTGCATCAGCTGAAAGACGCTAAGGGTCAGCTGACCAGTAAGGGTGACAATCCGTTCTTGCATCCGGCCACCGGCCTGGGACCCGCTGCGGCCAGCGTCGCTGTGTACGAGGCGCCAGAGGCCGAGAGTCAGCACGCTTACCACTACATCGTCGACAATCTAGCCGCCTGGGCAGACGAGGCGGTAGCGTCGCGGGCGACTAACACGTCGCCTCGGTAAGTGTTAGAATGCGCCTGGTGTGGTGCCCCGTGGTTAATCAGGTTAATCACATCGGCGGTCGCGGGACTGGCTCCGCAAGCTCCGCGACTCCCGACCTCCGAAGGAGTCACATCGGCGGTCGCGGGACTCGCTCCGCCGGCCCCCCAAGCTCCGCGACTCCCGACCTCCGATTAGAGGGGAGATTCTGGCCTTGTTCGAGTTGAAGGTACTCTTTGCGACTGACTTCGAAGGTGAAACAT
>Ga0190269_10000674_pt1 | contig 17129 bp, 15 predicted proteins | sample Popmic249IS_FD_133749 | JGI IMG/M metagenome (GOLD analysis project Ga0190269, IMG submission 133749) | Populus adjacent soil microbial communities from riparian zone of Blue River, Arizona, USA - 249 IS | ecosystem: Environmental > Terrestrial > Soil > Riparian zone | place: USA: Arizona... | reverse complement strand
TCGGGTAGCTCTTCGGCGCGCTGCTGCGGCGAGCTTCCCAGAACGTCGCGAGCTCGTGCTGCCGCGCCTTGTCGCGCGCCAGCTCCTTGCGGCGCTGCGCTTCATTGAGCGACGCGCGCTTGACCGCGAGACGCTCGCGCGCCTGCGCCAGGGTCTCCTTCACATATGTGAACGGCTGCTCCTTGGCGACGCGCTCCGCAGATTGCTTGCGCAGCACTTCCAGAAACGGCCGGAGGTTTCCGCGGGGCTCGTAGCGAGCGGCCTTCACCGTGTCCCAGGGCAGCGGATCTTTTTGCGCGGCTTCGCTGATCTCGCTCACGTCTGTGTTCGACGGGATCACGATGTCCGAGCTCACGCCTCGCAGCTGCGTCGACGCGCCACTCGGCCGGTAGAACTTGCGGATCGTGATCTTGAGCGCGCCCGGATCGTGGCTGAACGGCAGGTCGTTCTCGCGCATGATCGGCGCGAGCGGCATGATGCTTTGCACGGTGCCCTTGCCGAACGTCGCCGTGTCACCCACGACGAGCGCGCGACCGTAGTCTTGCAGCGCGCCCGCGAGGATCTCCGACGCCGACGCGCTCATGCGGCTCACGAGCACGACCAGCGGCCCCGTGTATTGCTCGGTCGGGTCGGTGTCTTCGGCGATCTCCACGTCGCCGCTCGGACCGCGCGTCTGCACCACCGGACCCTTCGGGATGAACAAGCCGGTGAGCCGGATCGCCTCTTCGAGCGAGCCACCACCGTTGCGACGCAGGTCGAGCACGATGCCGCGCACCTTTGCCGCCTTCAGTTTCACGAGCAGGCGCTGCACGTCTTCGGTCACGCTGCGCGCGTGGCCACGTTTGTCGCCGCCGTCGAGCGCCGCGTAGAACGAGGGCAGGTCGATCACGCCCAAGCGCAGGCTGTCCTTGCCGTCCGGCAGGTCCACAATCGACGCCTTCACCTGTTGATCTTCGAGCTGGACCTCGGCGCGGACGAGCGTCAGCTGCGTGGACCCTGCGCCCTGCGAAGATGCCGCTGGCAGCAAGGTCAACGTCACGCGCGTGCCCTTCGGCCCGCGGATCAGCTGCACGGCGCGCGTCAGCGGCATGTTGGTGATGTCCACCGCTGGCTTGTCCGCCTGCGCCACGGCGACGATGCGATCGCCAGGCTTCAGCGTGCTGCGGGACGCCGGGCTGCCCGGCAGGATCTCGCGGACCGTGCAGTAGCCGTCCACGCTCTCGAGGCTCGCGCCGATGCCGAACAGCGAGAGGTTCATGGCCATCTCGAGGTTCTGCATCTGCTCGCGCCCCAGGTACTCGGAGTGCGGGTCGTACACGCTCGCGAGCGCGTTCAGGTAAATGTCCGTCACCTCTTCCGTGCTCAGCGAGCGCATGCTGGTGAGCTGCTGCTGATGGCGGCGGAGGAGCTTCTCTTTGATCTGATCCGCCGGGGTGTCATTGAGCTTCTCGTCCAGGTACTCGGCGCGCACTCGCTCGCGCCACAGCGCCTGGGCGCCGGCCAGATCGGCGGGGCGCGGCGCGTCGTCGCGATCGATCTGGAACGTGTCTTGCCCCTCGAACTTGAAGTCCGGCTTGGCGAGCAGCTGCGCCACATACTGCGAGCGTTGCTCGAGGCGCTCGAGATAGCGCTTCCAGATCACCTGCGAGAGCTGTGTGTCGCCCGCGAGCACGATCGCGTGCACCAAGGTGGGCTGCGAGCCGCCGAACTGCTGCACATCCGTCTGCAGAAACAGCGAGCGGTTGCCGTCCAGCGCGTCCAGATAGCGATCCAGGAACTTGGCCGCGAGCTCCTTGTCGAGCGGATGGTGAGCGAACTGCGAGCGCGCCAGGATGCTGGCGGTGAGCCGGGTGATGTTCGCCTCGGTGCCCTGCGCGCTGGCCGAGTGCGTCGCCGTGCCGCAGGTGAGGCCGGGCAGGGCGAGCGCCATCCCGAGCGCGGTCCTCAGCAGAAGGAGGCGCAGGCGGGAGGCGGGACGAGTGGGAATCAGCATGGAAGTCACTCCGGGAGCGCCGAGGCCTGGCCAGGCGCGTGCGTGGTCGAGCGGATAGCGTAGCGTTACTTTCGCCCGCTGGCCTGGTCGACAAGCAATTTGCGATCCCGACGGGCGTGAGCATCAGGCCCGGTGAGGCTGGCCGCCCTCCGCGGCAACGGCTATTCCGTCCGAAGCTCGACCTTGTCCGGATAAAATGCGAGGTAGCCGCGGATCGCGTCGACCCGTGAAATGGGCTCCTCGTACGTCCAGACGGCGTTCGGCTCCTCGCGCGCGCCCGCCTGGATGCTGTAGTAGGCCGCGTCGCCCTTGTATGGGCAGTGGGTGGTGTGCGCAGTGCGCGTGAGCAGGCTCATGTTCACGTCTTCGCGCGGGATGTACTGCACGGGCGGGTAGTTGCCTTCGTACAGCGCCAGCGCGCGCGTGGTGGACGCGATAGCTTGGCCATTGAAGTGCACGCTGACGCGCTTGGGGTTCGGCTCGATGCGGATGGATCGCTCTGGAAGGTCGGGCATGGCTCTGTGATAGAGCTGGACGCGCGGGTGTCAACGCGCTGTACTACTCGGTCACTTCCCGACGCGCGCCTCGCTCGTTCCCGGCTTCCACAGCGCCCGCGTGCTCCTCGAAAGGGGGGCTACCCTTCCTTCGTCGCCCGCGGGCCCTGTGAAAGCCGGGCCCTTCGCGATGCATCGCGCCGGGAAGTGACCGAGTAGTACTAGAACTTCTCTTGCCCGTAGGCGCGCATCGGGTCCGGGAAGTCTCGGTACAGCGCGAACATCAGATCCTGCGCGCGCGAGTTCACCGCCTGATGCAGGCTCTCGATCGGCTCGGTGCGCGCGGCCACCTGACCGAACGCCGCATCCAGCTGCGCGAGGTCGCGAAACTCGAGCGAGATGCAGAACTCGCGTAGCTCCGCCGGCTTGAGCCCGAGCTTCGCGCGCAGCACGCGGAAGCTCTCGAGCTGGCCCGCGTCACGCAAGCTCCCGAGATACTGCGTGAGCGCGTTCACGAACTCGTGATCGCGCACGCCGGGCTTCAGGTTGCACCAGATCTGATAGACGTTCACCGCTGCAGCTCCTCGGCTGCGCGCGCGGCCCGCGCACGCAGGTAAGAAAATAATGCGCTGACGAGCAAGCTGTAGCCTGAGCCGAGCAGCAGCCCCGCCAGGATGTCACTCGGATAGTGCACGCCGAGGTACGCGCGCGACGCGCCGACCACGGCCATGAGCAGCAGCGCGAAGCCGATCACGAACAGCCGCGCGACGCGGTTCGGCAAGCGCCGCGCGATCACCAGCGCGAGCGTCAAGTACACGCTCGCCGAGGCGAGCGAATGCCCACTCGGATACGAGAAGCTCGCGACCTCCACCAGCCGCATTCCGAGATCGGGGCGCGCCCGCTCCATGAGCTGCTTGAAGATGCTCGAGATCGCGCCGCCGCCAATAGCTGCAAGAGCCAGCTGCCAAAACGCGGCCTGATCGCGCAGGGCCGCGAACATCCCGAGCGATAACACGCAGACGATGGTGAGCACGGTCACCGAGCCGAGCGCCGTGATGTCCACCGCGGGCCCGTTCAGGCCGGGCACGCGCAGCGCCACCACCTGCTCGAGCAAGCTGACGTCGAGCTTGTCCAGATCCCCCTCGTGCAGCTCCGCGGTGAGCTTCAGGAAGCCTCCGATGGCGAGGACTCCACAGGCGAGGAGTAGGGTCCAGCGGGCGCGCAGAAGCTCGGCGCGCCGCAGCGCGTCCAGGAGGAGCACGATGCGGTACCGCCGGCGCTGGGCCGTGACATGTTCAGGGTTGGGAACGTCGCCGGGCGCGAGCTGAGTCATGAGGGTTCACGGGCAAAGTAGCGCGAAATTCAGAATGCCGGAGTGTGCCAACACTGCGCTGCGCAGCGTGACCTCATTTCGTGTTGCCGGGTACATGGGCGCCACAGAACTCATGGCGAAACCGCCGTAGCAGCAGCGTCCAGACGTGCCCGGGCCGCTGGCACGCGAGCTGCTTAGTGTCGGGTGACTTCAGCAGGAGACATTGCCGAACATGGACCCCATGAACGTGTTGGTTGTCGAGCGTGATGCCGATTGGTCGCAGTGGAATGCGACCTCGCATCTGGTCGGGCACGCCATGTTGGTGTTGGTGCAGCAGACCGATGAGACCACCTCGGCATTTCGTGCACGGATTCAAGAGCGTCTCGCCCGTATCAAGCAAGGTCTGGGCGCCCTGGTCTTGTTGCGCGGTCAGCGCCGCTCCGAACTCACGGTCGACTCGCTGGTCGGCGGCCTGGAACACCGGGCGCCCACGGACGTCCGGACGTACACTAACTACTTCGGTGCCGGCCTGGCCGCGGCGACCGCTTGAACACCTGAGCACGGATTGACGATCACGCTGGCGTGCCGCTGAAAAGGGGGCGGGTAACGTCGGCAGCCCTCCGCAGCAGGCCAGCACGGCTGCCGCGCGCCGGGCTCTACGGGGGATGGCGAGCGCTTGCGAGGCACGACGGTTCGGCACAATACTGCCGCCCCGTCATAGGTCCTCCATGCCCGAACGCACCTTCACCCTCGGTACCCCGTTTTCTGCCACCGCGACGCGTGTGCTCTTCTGCGGTGCGGGCGAGCTCGGCAAGGAGGTGGTGATCGAGCTCAAGCGCCTGGGCTGCGAGGTGATCGCGGTCGACCGCTACGCGAACGCACCGGGCCTGCAGGTGGCCGACCGCGCGCACGTGATCGACATGCTCGATCCCGCTGCGCTGCGCGCCGTGATCGAGCGCGAGCAGCCGCACCTCGTGGTGCCGGAGATCGAGGCCATCGCGACCGACGAGCTGGTGAAGCTGGAGGCAGAGGGCTTCGACATCATCCCGACCGCGCGCGCTGCGCGGCTCACCATGCACCGCGAGGGCATTCGGCGCCTCGCGGCCGAGGAGCTGAAGCTGCCGACGTCGCCGTACGTGTTCGCGGACCAGTTCGACGAGTTTGCGGCCGCGGCGCGGGAGCTCGGCTTTCCGTGCATCGCGAAGCCCGTGATGTCGTCGTCCGGCAAGGGTCAGAGCTTGCTGAAGAGCGAGGCCGACCTCGAGCACGCCTGGCAATACGCGCAGGCAGGCGGCCGCGCAGGTAAAGGCAGGGTGATCGTCGAGGGCTTCATCCCCTTCGAGTACGAGATCACGTTGCTCACGGTGCGGCACGTGCGAGACGGTCAGATCGTCACGAGCTTCTGCGATCCGATCGGCCACCTGCAGATCGACGGCGATTATCGCGAGTCGTGGCAGCCGCAACCCATGTCAGCGCTCGCGCTCGAGCGCAGCAAGCGCATCGCTGAGGCGATCACGAACGCGCTCGGTGGGCAGGGGATCTTCGGCGTGGAGCTGTTCGTGAAGGGCGACGAGGTGTGGTTCTCAGAGGTCTCGCCGCGGCCGCACGACACCGGGCTCGTCACGTTGATCTCGCAGAACATCTCGGAGTTTGGCCTGCACGCGCGCGCGGTGCTCGGCCTGCCCATCCCCGCGATCCGCCGGCACGGCGCTGCGGCGTCGTGCGCGTTGCTCGTGAAGGGCGATTCCGCGGCGATGGCCTACGGAAACCTGGCTGCCGCGCTCGCCGCGGAGGACACGGATCTGAAGTTGTTCGGAAAGCCCGAGGTCAGGGGCTCGCGCAGGTTGGGCGTGGGCCTCGCGCTCGGCGCCACGATCGACGAGGCGAGGGCGAAGGCCCGCGCGGTCGTCGCGAGCGTGGACGTGAAGCTCTAGAGCACCAAACACCCTTTAGGCCGACAGCCAGCGCCAGCGGCGGTACGTGATGAAGCTGGTCAAGAGGCCCACGACGAAGGGCGTGATGGCCAGCTTGGGATCCATGCGCAGGCTGATGACCGTGGCGCCGATCATGATGATCGTGAGGCCCGCGGCTGCGATCGGAGTGAGGCCGCGGCGGATCTTCAGGGCGCCCGGCAAGATCAGGCCGAACGCGCCCAGAATCTCGCACACGCCGATGAAGTAGATGAACGCCAGGGGCAGGGGCGAGCTCTTCGTCATCTCCTCGGCCGACATGATGAACTTCATCGAGCCCGCAAACAGGAAAACCAGGGCGGTGATCGCCTGCGCAATCCAGGTGAGGACGTTGGCGAGCTTGCCGTCCGGCGCGGTGGAGGTGCCGAAGTGGGATCCGGTTTCGGTGGAGACGGTGGTAGCCATGGTGAGCTCCTCTCGGCGGGGGATGTGTGAGGCCCGGCTGGGCTCTTGCCGATACGACGATCGTATTGGCACCACATCGACAGTTGGCTCCCACTTTTTCGCGGCAGGCCCTCCGGGCGCGCAGGACCTTGCTCGCTCGCTGTGTCTCGTCCATTTCGGGCCGCTTTCGCGCGGCGCTGGCCTGGGTTATAGGCCGAGGCATGCACAGCGTGAAGAGCTTGTGGAGCATGAGCATGGGCCTCGGGGTGCTGCTCCTCGCGTGCTCGGACAGCGAGACGGCCGAGTTGCCGCAGGCAGCAGCCAGCTCGGGCGCGCCTGCAGCTGGTGGCGGCGGCGCCACGGCGGCTGGCACGCGGGCGAGCGCGGGCGCCGACCTCGAGGCGCTGCGTGCGAACGGCATCGACAAGTACATCGGGGCGGTTGAGCCGTCCTCGCAGGAGACCGGCGAAAACGGCGAGGTGGTGTTTCGCTTCGACGTGCAGGCCGGGCCGCGCTGTCTGCGCGGTGATCCGTATGCGATGAGCATCCGCAAGCAGGACAGCGACGATCTGGTGATCTACTTGCAGGGCGGCGGCTCGTGCTCCAGCGCGGTGTGCTCGGCCAACACCACGGCGGATCCGAAGATCCCCGCCGTCGGGCTGTTCAACAGCAGTGACAGTCAAAATCCCGTCGCGAGCTGGAATCTCGTGTACGTGCCGTACTGCGATGGCTCGCTGCACTACGGCGACGCGGACCACGCGGACGAGAGCCCGCCGCGCTACCACCACGGTCTGCGAAACCTGAGCGCAGCGCTCGACGTGGCCGTGGCGAGCTTTCCGAAGCCGCGGCGCATCTTGCTGACCGGCTCCAGCGCGGGCGCGCTCGGCACGATCTACGCGAGCCCGCTCGTGCGCTTACTGTACCCACAGGCCGAGTTGTTCGTGTGGAACGACTCGGGCAGCGGCATCTCCAAGCCGGATGGCTCGCGTACGAAGATCACGCGGGCGGAGTGGGCCACGGGGGCGCTGCTGCCACCGAGCTGCGACGCGTGTCCCGCGAGCCCGCACAGCACGCCTGTGATCGCGTGGAACCTCGGCCACGATCCGGGGCTCAAGGTCTCATTCTTCAGCGCGTACGAGGATAGCGTGCTGGCCGACACGTTCTTGATGATCGGCGGCCCTGCGTTCAAGCAGGCGCTGCTCGACGAGACCGGCAAGGTCCAGAGCGCGCATCCGAGCCGTGTGAAGCGCTTCTACGTCGGCGGCACCCTGCACACGACGGCCGCGAACCTGAGCACCGCGCTGGGTAGCGTGACGATCGGGCAGTGGCTCGGTTACATGCTCGCCGGCGACGCGCGCTGGGTGGACAGCCTGCAGTAGTTAAGCGTCGCCTGCGGCGATGCGCTTGCACTGTGCGTCGGTTTCAGCGTCCGCGGGGAAGTAGCTCTCGAGGCGCAGGTCGGACAGCGTGACGTCCAGCGCGGCGTTGAACACCGTCAGGGTGGTGATGAAGCGCATGCGCTCCGCGCCGCGCGCGAGCGTGAAATCGAGCGTGGCCGTCGACGGCTGATCCACGTCTGGAAGGTGCCAGGACTGCGGCACGCCGGGATAACGCATGAGCTCACGCATCAGCTCGGAGATGCGCTCGTCTGCCGGTCGCTCGAGGATCTCACGCTGCAGGTGCACCATGAGGCTGCGCGCGAGCGTCTCCCAGTCTTGCACGTGCGCGCGCACGCCCTGCGGGTGGAACAAGAGGTGCAGCGCGTTCAGCGGCGCGGGCAGCGCGTCCACGTCCTGGGTGAAGCGAAGGAAGATCTTGAGCGCGGCGGCGTTGCTCTTCAGCACGTCGTAGCGCGGGTTCATGACGAGCATGGGATACGGCTCCTGCTGCGCGAGCATGCGTTCGATCACCGCTTCGACCGCGGGCGGGAAGCTCGCAGCGGCAGCGGCCTCGGGAAACGCACGTGACATGCCTGCCGCTTGTAGCAGCGCGTTCATGTCGCGCAGCCCGAGGCCCAGCGACGCGCACAGCCGCAACACCATCTCGCGGCTCGGCTGCGCGCGGCCGGTCTCGAGGAAACTGATGTGCCGCGAGGAGACGTTCGCCGCAGAGGACAGATCCAGCTGGCTCATGCCCCGACTGTTTCGGTAGTGGCGCAGGAGCGCGCGGAACATGTGACCCTTGCGCGTGTCGGTTCGCATCGTTCGAGCATACAGGAGGCTCGAACGCGCGCACTTACCTGTCAGGTAATGCCGCAGCTGGACCGCCGGCTGCGCAGCCGTGACCTGACTGTTGGACGGGCGACCATGACAGCTATCCGCTTCGGCGCTGAGATGCCAACGCGCCATTTGATGCCGGATCGCACGAACACGCGCAATCCGGTCACGCTTCGACCGATGCAGCGCTTATGTCAGAAGCCCTCGGCGTGCGCAACGCGGGCCCAGTCGTCCCCGGCGAGGCCCCTTGAGCACGCAGCCCGCACCCAGCTTCGAGACGTTGTACCGCCTGCACGCCGGTAGCGCGTTTCGACGCGCTCAGCGCATCCTCGGGAACGCGGCGGACGCGCACGAGATCGTCCACGACGTGTTCCTCTCTTTGTTCGAGCGTCCCGAGCAATATGCGGAGCGAAGCGCCTTCACCACGTTCCTATACAGTGCCGTGACGCACGCTTGCCTCAACCACATACGTAACCAGAACAACCGTCGCCGGCTGTTGCAGGAGCATGGCCCGGCCGTGTACGCGGTCGAGCCGGCCACGAGCCACTCGGCGGCCGAGCACAGCGTGGAGCTGCGTGCGCTCCTGCAGCGCATGCCGCAGGAGCTTGCGCTCGTGGCCATCTACCGGCACTTCGACGCGCTGTCGCACCGGGACATCGCCCGCATCATGGGTTGCTCGAGCCGGCAGGTGGGGAACTTACTCGAACGCCTCGAACGCTGGGTCGAGCCTCCGGAAGCCGCAGCATGCAGCAACTGAGCGCCATCGGGCCCGACTGCCTGTCGGAGCTGGAGATCGACGAGTGGCTGGCTGGCGAGCTGAGCGCCGCGGAGGTTCAGCGCTGCGCCCTTCACGTGGAGCGCTGCTCCGACTGCTTGCAGCGCAAGCGCGCCATCGAGGGGGCGAACGCGCAATTCTACGCGCAGTCGCCGACCTTTGGCGCGTTGCGCGATCACGTGGCGTCGCGGGCGCCCGCCGCGCGGCCCACGCGCAGGACCTCGCGCTGGCGCGGCGCGACTGCACCGCTCGCGTTGGCGTGCGCGGGGCTCGCGGCGCTTCTGTTGTGGAGACCCGGGGCAGAGCTGGAGGCGCCAGACGAGACGCGCACGAAGGGCGGGCCGCGCCTCGGCTACTTCGTGAAGCGCGGCGATGCCGTGGTGCGCGGCGATGAGGGCGTGACCGTGCGCCCGGGCGATTCGCTGCGCTTCGTGTACAGCGCCGAGCGCGCGTCGTACTTCGCGCTCGTGTCCGTGGATGCCCGCGGCGCCAGCGTGTACTACCCGGCCACCGCGCGCGCCGTGGCGCTGCCCGCGGGGCAGGACCTTGCGCTCGAGTTCAGCGTGGAGCTCGATGATGCACCCGGCGCGGAGCGCGTGATCGGCGTGTTCTGCTCGCAAGCGTTCGAGATCGAGCCTGCACGCAGCGCGCTCGCGGCCGGCGCGCCGCTCCCCGCTGCGCTCGCATCGTGTCAACGCGCCGAGCTCGAGCTGAAGAAATAGGCAGATGCGCACCATCGTCATGCTGGCGGCAGTGCTGCTCGGGACCTTCGGCCCGGCGTTACCGGCGCGCGCAGAGCTGCACCGTTTTGCGCTGGTCGTGGGCAATAACCGCGGCCAACAGGACGATGAGCCGCTGCAGTACGCGGTGTCCGACGCGGAGCGCATGTACGCCGTGTTGCGCGAGCTCGGGGGGGTTCAGCCGCTCGACATGGTGCTGCTGCGCGACGAGTCGGTGGACGCCGTGCGTCAGACCTTGAGCGCCCTGCAGGAGCGCGTGCGCGCGGCGCAAGGGCCGAGCCTGCTGTTCGTGTACTACTCGGGCCACGCCGATGCGCGCGAGCTGCACCTGCGCGATGGTGGCCTGCCACTGAGCGAGCTCGAGCAATACGCGCACGGCTCGCCCGCGAGCGTGCGGGTGGTGGTGCTGGATGCCTGCCAGTCCGGCGCGCTCACGCGCGTGAAGGGTGGGCGCGTGCGTCCGCCGTTCGCGCTGCCGGAGGAGCCGAAGCTCGCCGCAGGCGAGGCGTTTCTAACCGCCAGCGCGAGCAGTGAAGACGCGCAGGAATCCGATGAGCTACGCGGCTCGTTTTTCACCCATGCGTTCGTGTCCGCGCTGCTGGGAGCGGCAGACGAGGATCGCGACGGTGCGGTGGCGCTGGACGAGGCTTATCGCTACGCGTACCAGGCCACGTTGCGCGCCACGAGCCGTACGCGCAGCGGCTCGCAGCACCCCACGTATCACTACGATTTGCGCGGCGCAGGCGACGTCATTCTCACGCGGCCCGAGCGTCACGCGTCGGAGCGCGCGCAGCTGCGCTTCCCGAATGGTCTGTCGTTTCTGGTGCTGCGGGAGTCGGCGCACGGTCCGGTGCTGGCCGAGCTGTCCGAGCGCTCCAGCACGCGCAGCCTGAGCTTGCCGGCGGGCGATTACTTCGTGCGCGGTCGCGGCGAGGACGTGCTGTTCGAGGGGAAGCTGTCGGCGGCGGCCGCGAGCGTCACGGACGTGGACCTCGAGCGTCTGACGCGCATCGAGTACGCGAAGCTGGTTCGCAAGGGCCGCTCGGAGCGGCTGCTGGCACACGGCCTCGAGCTCGGCGTGCGCGGGCGCAGCGTGCTGCCGGGCAGCGCCGACCCGTGCCTCGGCGCGTTCATCGGGTACGGCATCGACCTCGAGCAGGTCGGCGCGCGGCTGCGCCTCGATCTGTGCAAGAGCGGCTTCGAGCGCGGTGAGCTGCGCGCCGATACCTACGTCTACGATGTCGACTTCCGCGTCTATCACGTGTGGGACGTGAAGGCGTTGTTCCTGGAGCTCGGGCTCGGCGGCGGCGTGTCCGTGTGGAATCAGCGCTTTGCCACGCGCGACATCGCGCCGAATCGCACCGCCGTCCCGCCGTACGTGTCGGTGGGCGCAGCGCTGGGCGTCGACTTCGCATCGGGCTACTACGCCGGGCTCGACGCCGCGGGCGAGACGCACTTCTTGCAGGTCCAGTCCACCAGCCTGGACCCCTCCGGGCTCAGCATCGGCTTCGCACTGCGCGCGACCTTGGCCGTGGGGCGACGCTTCTAACTGGCGCCTTCTCGCTCAGCGCTGGGCGATGCGAGATTTGATCAGCATCACGCGGTACGGGTTCCAGGTGGAGACGTTCCAGTAGATCTCGGCGCTGCGCGTGCGCGCCGGCGCGCCGACCGGCGGCGTGAGGTCCTGGGTCCATTCGTCGAGGAGATTCGGCGCGTACAGCCGGCCGATCGGGTCGCCCGACAGCATGCTCTGCACGCCGTACGCGAGCTCGCCGCCCATGCAGCTGGCGGCGTCAGCCTTGCCGCTCACGGCGGCGGCGACCGCTTGCAACGTGGAGCTGGGATCCCCGTCTTCGATGCAGCCCGGCAGGCCAGCCTTGCCGCCCTTGCCGCAGGCCAGAAAGCGCGCGGCGCCGGCTCGCGTGAGCAGCGGCTCGGCCGAGCTCCAGCCGGGCTCACGCGCGGAGGCGCGGGCACGGCCCCAGGGATGCGGTGCGCTGCGCATGTGGATCGCGCCGGGCGAAACTTGCAGGTGTGTGGGCTCGCGCGCCTTGGCGGTCGCCGGATCGAGCACCATGAACGCGGGCAGGTCTCCGCCGTAGAGCATGACGAAGCGGCCGAGCGGCGCCACGTAGCCCACACTCATCTGGGCCACGTAGTCGAACTCCGGCTCGCGCCATGCGAGCTTCGGCCCGTTCGGCGTCTGCGTCAGGTCCGCTTCGGCGCCGTACACCGGCTGGGCGTCGGCCTCGCGCTCGCTGAAGCGCGGCGCGCCGTTCGGCGCGTAGCCGGCGAAGAAGCGAGGGCGCCAGACCAGCGGATCCTGGCGCAGCTCGGACAGCGGCACGTAGAAGAAGAACGGCAGAGCCTGCGCGCCGCCGTGCTCCACGAAGCTGCTGCGGCCCCATACGAGCAGCGCATCGTAGCCGGGGCGGTAGTCGTTCTTCTCGGGGTGCGCCGGGTCGAAGCGCGCGACGGAGTGGGCAGCGACGTTCTGGAAGCGATTGGTGGGGAAACGCGCGAGCACCGCGTAGTCGCTCGGCCGCTCGGGCCAGACCGCGGCGGTCACGTACAGAGTCTGGACCACACCGCGGCGCGGGTCGTCGTGGTACCAGGTCGGCACGACCTCGGTCTGCGCGGTGCGCAGACGGAACGGCCGCTCGGACAGGCACACGCCGCGACCGGGCTTGCAGCTCACGGCGGCAGGGCAGTCGTCGTCTCGACGGCACCATGCCGGCGCGGCGTCCTGCGCGAGCTTGATCGGCAACTCACACTCGCCGAGGCGAGGACCGCCGTACCCAGGGTCCGTGGTGCACTGCGTCTCGGCCGGACACTCACTGCTCTGTGCGCAGTACGCCGGATCGCCGCGGCTGAACAGCGCGAACAAACGCTGGCCGTCGCTGAACGCTGCGACCGGCGTGCGCAGCGCGCTCGTGTCCATGATCGCGTCTTCGCTGTGCGCGATGGGATTTGGGAACAGGCGTAGCCGGGGCCACGAGGTCGGGTCCGCCGGGTTCTGCAGCGGATATTCGAGGAGCGCGCAGCGCTGATTGGGATCGGCCGGCGGCGGCGCTGTGGCGAGCTGCGCGGGCAGCTGTGCCGGCAGGTAGGCGGCGAAGTCGTCGCTGCGAGCGGCGGGCGCCCGACACGCGTCTCCGGACTTCAGCCAGGTGTCGCCGAACAGCAAGGTCAGCTGCGAGTCCTGTGCGCGGCGCGCGCTGAAGCCGAGATCGGTTCCGAAGATCCCGGGGTTGTCGTCGCGCGGGCCGATCAAGCTGCACACGCCCCAGCTCTGCGCGATCAAGCCGCTCGGTCGCAGCTCGGCCTGACTGCGCGCGGCCTGAAGGTCGCGCGTGTCCCGCACGCATGCGGCGCACAGCACGAGCAGCGAGGCGGCCAGCAAGCGCTTCGGCTGGCCGCCCGGATTCGCGAGGATCACGCGGCCGACCGTCTGCGCCTGTGCGCGTGGCGCCACAGGATGCACATACCGAGCACGGCGGCAATGCCGGTGAGCGTGTTGGTGACGACGAACACCCAGCTATGGATCTGGATGCTGTACGCCAGAAAGCCGAGAGACGCGCACAGCTGGCCGATGAACAACCATGGGGAAACACCCTTGCTCGTGTTGTCCGACCACTGCTTCCACACCTGCGTGAACAGCGTCATCACCAGGACGCTGGAGCTCGCCCAACCGATCGAGTCCGCCATGATGCTCATTGCCCGCCTGTACCCTTGCGCTTGCGCGCGCGCCACACCAGGCCGACCGCGGCCAGGAGCAGGCCCACGGCGCCCGCGTGCGTGTTCCGCTTGCTGCCCACGGCGGCGACCGCACAGTCGCTGCTGACCGAGGCTTCGCCCTTCGCCATGCAAGCTCCGCCTTCACAACCCGAGCTGCCGCTGCTCGATGCCGTGACGCGTGCGTTCAGCACGGACTTGAGCGCGTCCACGCACTCCTGCAGCTTGTCGCCCGTGTCCACGAAGTCGCCTTCGCAGAACAGCGCGCCTTGCTGGGTTCTGCAGCGCGTCTTGCAGCCGCCGGTCACGTCCGCCTCACACTTCACGTAGCCGCGCGCCTGGCAGTCGATCTGACAGTCGAGGTTCGTCTCCACACGGCAGCTGCCCTCGCAGCTGGCTTTACAGACCGCGTTGCAGTCGGCGCTCGGGAGCCGCACGTCACATTGATTGTCGCAACTGGCGCTGCACGCTCCGCTGCAGCTGGCCATGCACTTGGTCTTGTCGCCGCTCTTCGCGCAGCCGGCACTACAGCGGCCATCGCAATCGGCCTGGCAGTCGATGCGACAGTTGAACTTGCCGGGGTCGAGCGTGCAGTCGCCCATGCAGCCGGCCTGACAGGTTGCGTTGCAGTCGATGCTCGGGAGCTTGGTGCACTCGGCCTCGCAGCTCGCGGCGAGCTTCGCACTACAGGCCGCGCGCACGCTGATGGGAGTGCACATGGTCTCGCACTGCGCGCTCGGCGGAATGACGGTGCACTCCGCATTTGCGCGCACGTCGACCTCTCCACAGGCGCCTAGATCGGCACGCGCGGCGCTCTGGAGGGAGATGACACAAGCGGTCGCGAGCACGGCGACCTGAACCGAACGAAAGAAGGAAGTCTGCATTGGGGAAGCTCCTGGCCAGGCACGGGACGCCACGTGTGTTACACGCGGCATGCCACCTGCAAACGCGCGTAATTAGCTGACTTTTTGGACTGCGATCGAGGCATCAGGGTCGCACTGTGGCGAACGCGCAACGCTCAGCAGAGGCGAAAACGCGGTAACTGTCCTGCTTTGGGGGCGTGCGTTCGATGGGAACCCCCTTCTTGGAGCTCGAGGCGCATCGCACCGCAGCGTGCGCTTGGCGTGCGGCGCTGCGCCGCGCACGGCCGCTTGATGCAGGCGCACGAGCTGATCCCATGCGCGTGCGCGGTCCGCGTCGTTCGCAGGTTCGCGCCACGTGCTCACGGAACCGCTGCCCACGTGCCCCCCACGGACGTTCCAAGTGCTTGGGCTTTGCGCGCCCGAGAATCGGTCGCGACGTGGCGCGCTATCGGACGAGTTGCGCCGCTTATGGCGGCGACGAGCGCAGGGGTGGCCGCGTGCCTGCTGGATTGCGGCTGTACGGTAGTGGCGGCGTTCGGGCTGACGGTCCGGGTGCAGAGGCGGCGGCGTGAGTGGCGCGCGGGCTGAGCAGAGCGCGATACAGGTTGTACGCTATCGGTTGCTTTTGGCGGCGCAGCTGAGGGCGGCGATGGCTGCAGGCTTTTCCGGTGGCGTGCCAGTCTGTGCCGCATTCCGGGCCGCGTGCAGCTGTAGGGAGCGCGCAGGCGCGGTGCGGCGCTGGCTTGGTCCTTGCTGTTAGCAACGTTTTGTCATGCGTGCCTGCCTTCTGTCGCTCCGCGCAACGTATTTGACGTTAGATCCGCGCAGTCTCGGGTTGTTTCGCATCGGCTTTGCGTCGCTGCTGTTGTTCGATCTCTGGCATCGCTTTCACGAGCTGGAGTTCTGGTACACGAACGCCGGACTGTTGCCGAATCACACGCTGCTGTGGCGCCCGCCCGCGCAGCACGTGTTCTCCTTCTTTTTCATGGCTTCATCGAGCGCTGAAGCCACGCTCGGCTTCGCGTTCTGCGCCGCGGTGTACGTCCTGCTGTTGCTTGGATATCGCACGGGCGTCATGCAGGTGCTCGCGGTCGTGTGCCGCATCAGCTTGAATTCCAGACTCGCGGTGCTCGAGAACGGCGGCGACATGGTGATGAACCTGCTCGCGCTGTTCAGCCTGGCATTGCCGCTCGGACGCCGCTTCTCGCTCGACGCCTGGCTGAAGCCCGAGCCACCGCAGCTGCGTCAGGCGCCGGTGGTGTCGCTCGCGGTCCTGTGTCTGTTGCTGCAGTTCGCGACGATCTACTTCTTCAACGCGATCAGCAAGGACGGCGATCCATGGCGCCAAGGCGAGGCGGTTTATTACGCCTTGCACCTGGACAAATACGCGACCGGCGTCGGTGTCTGGATGCGCGAGCACCTGCCGCGCGAGGCGTTCACTGGGCTGACGTACGGCACGCTGATCGTGGAGTGGCTCGCGGTCACGCTCATCATCACGCCGCTCTTCGTGAATCAGGCACGGCTACTTGCCGTGTGCGTGATGCCGCTCTTGCACGTGAGCTTCGCGCTGGCGCTGAACCTCGGCGCGTTCAGCCCCGCGATGATCGCGTTCTATCCGCTGCTGCTGACGCGCGCGCACTGGGATGCCGTGGAGCGCTGGCTCACTCGCCGCAGGTCGTCCGTCGCTTCGGCAGTGGAGCCCGCCTCGTTGCCGGTGGAGACGCTGCCGCGGGCGCCGCTCCGGGAGCGTGGGCGTCGATGGCTCGTCGAAGCGTCCGTTGCGCTGCTGTTCGGGAGCATCGTGCTCGAGGTGCTGAACAGCAACACGAGCGTGCCGGCGTTCATGCGCGTCACGCAGCCGAGCTGGATGAAGGCGATGATCGAATACCCGCGGCTCTATCAGGGCTGGCGCATGTTCGCACCGACGCCGCCGCTCACGGATACCATGATCTACGTGGATGCCGTGACGTCCGAGGGCGTTCACGTGGATCCGTACAACGAGGTCGCGAGCCGCACGCGCTATCCGGCGGGCAAGGTCGTTCCGGAGCGGCTCGATCAAAGCCAGTTCTTCACGATGTATTCGGACCGCATCGCAGACCCGAACTACGCCGCGTACCGTCAAGCATTCCTGGAGTGGCTCGTGGCGTATCCTCAGCGCACCGGGCGCGAACACGACTGTCTGGTCAAGTTCGAGGTGTTCTGGGTGGAAGACCGCACGTCGCCAATCAGCGCCCGCACGGGCCCCACGCCAACACGCCAGGAAAAGTTCCTCGAGTACACCGCCCCAACGGACAGCAACTGCAAAGCCAAACCCCAGAAAAACAACCAACCCCAGCTCGTCCGAACCCTCCCGCGCTGACCGCGTCGCGGCGCAGCTGATGGCGGCAGTCTCGGGGGGATAGGGCGGGCGTTGGTGCGCGTCAGCGCGGCGACGTTGGCGCGTTGGTGGGTGGTTGGCGGGGTAGGGGTGCTGGGGGCTGGGTGCCGGGGTTGCAGGGGTGCGGCCGTCGGCGCCTTGGGTGCTGCGGGCGCCGGGGGCGGGCGTTGGTGCAGGTCAGCGCGGTGGTGTTGGCGCAGTGGTGTTGGGTGGCGGGGTTGGGGTGCAGGGGTGCGGCCGTCGGCGCCTTGGGTGCTGCGGGCGCCGGGG
>Ga0190269_10000673_pt1 | contig 17133 bp, 15 predicted proteins | sample Popmic249IS_FD_133749 | JGI IMG/M metagenome (GOLD analysis project Ga0190269, IMG submission 133749) | Populus adjacent soil microbial communities from riparian zone of Blue River, Arizona, USA - 249 IS | ecosystem: Environmental > Terrestrial > Soil > Riparian zone | place: USA: Arizona... | reverse complement strand
CCGTAGCTGCGGTTGTGCACGGCGACCGTGTGGCCGTGGCGCGCGAAGTTGCGGGCCAGGTTGCGGCCCATCACCGCCAGGCCGGTGACGCCGATCTGAGCCTTCTCCGTCATGAACGTCCTTCCTCCACGCGGTGGGCGGGCTGCATCCCGTCCGTCGCAAGCCGTCACGGTCATTGTTACGGATTCACAACGCCGGGGGTTCGACCGGCCGCGAGGAACGCTCACCCTGCGGGACGGCGTGCCGAAAAGCGAGACGTGCTGCGCGCCTTCCGGTGGTTCCTGGGCGCCACCGTCCTGATGGCGGTGGCGCACCCGCTGCTGCCGCCCGGCGGCCGGGCCGTGAACCTGCTGCTCATCTCCGCGGCCACCGTCCCGGCCCTGGTGTCGCTGCTGCGCCGGCTCGGCCGCGGCGAGCGCCTGCCGTGGTGGCTGCTGACCGCCGCGATGAGCGTGATGACGGCCGGCAACGTGCTCACCGCCGCCGCGCCGGGTCACCGGATGGCCGCCGAGCTGCTCGTCACCGTCGGGCACGCCGCGTTGCTCGCCGCCGCGGTCGCCCTCGTCCTGCGCCGGGGCCGCGGCGACATCGGCGGCCTGCTGGACGTCTCGCTCGCCGCGGTCGCCATGGGCGGGCTGCTGTGGACCGCGCTGGTCTTCCCGCGCCTCACCCAGCTCGGCGCCCCCACCGGCGAGCAGGCGGCCCTGCTGGTCACCATGCTCGTGCTGGTCGGGGTCCTCGGCGCGCTGGTCCGGATCCGCACCGTCTCGGACCGCCGGCTGCCCGCGCTGAACCTGCTCATGTGGGCGCTGCTGCTGGGCCTGGTCGGCAACGTCGCGCTCGGCGTCACGACGGGCGCGATGACCTCCGCCCGGCCCGGCTGGATCGAGACGCTGCTGGTGGTCGCGTACGGCTGTGTGGGCGCGGCGCCGCTGCACCCCTCCGTCCTCGAGCTGCAGCGGCCGGGCCCGGCCCCGGCCGACCGCCTCGACCGCGGCAGGCTCGCCTTCCTGGGGGTGGCGCTGGCCGTGAACCCGCTGGTCGCAGGCGTCCGGGAGATTCTCGCCCTGCCCGCCGACGGGCTGCTGCTGGCGTTCGGCTCCCTGCTCATCGTGCCGCTGGTCATGGTGCGCATCGGCCGGCTCGCCGCCGAGCGCCACCACGCCGAGGCGGCCCTGCGCCACCAGGCGACCCACGACCCGCTCACCGGCCTGCCCAACCGCGCCGAGCTGAACGCCCGGCTGGAGGCCGCCGTGGCCCGCGAGCGCGGCGCCGGGCGACCGGCGGTCGTGCTGCTCTTCTGCGACCTCGACGGCTTCAAGGCCGTCAACGACGGGCTCGGCCACGCCGCCGGCGACCAGCTGCTCATCGGCATCGCCCGGCGGATCCGCGCCGGGCTGCGGGCGGGGGAGACCCTGGCCCGGTACGGCGGCGACGAGTTCCTCGTCCTCTGCGAGGAGGAGGCCCAGCAGGAGGCGGCCGCGCGCCTGGTCGCGCACATCGAACAGGTGCTCGCCGAACCCTTCGACCTCGGCGGGCGCCCGGTGCGCGCCGGCGCGAGCGTCGGGGCGGTGCTCTCCGACGGCACGCTCGGCCCGGAGGAGCTCATCACCCGCGCCGACCAGGAGATGTACCGCGAGAAACAGCGCCATCACGCCACGGCCTGACGCGAGCGCCGGGGAAGATCGGTCCGACGGTACGCTCGGCGCGTGAAGCGCGGCGAGATCTGGACCATCGGCAGCCGCACCGACCTGCGATACCGGGTCCTCGTGCTCTCGGCCGACAGCTACAACGAGCGGTCGAACGCGTCCCCGTTCTGCGCCCCGATCGTGCGCCAGCGCGGCGTCACCGAGCTGCCGCCGTACGCGGTGGCCCTCACCGAGCAGGACCCGATCACCGGCGTCGTGGTGCTCAACCGGATGCGCCGCCTGCCGGCCTCGATCGGCGCCGAGCGCATCGGCATGGTCACCGGCTCCAGCATGGCCCAGATCACCGAGGCCATGCGCGGGCTGTTCGAGCTCTGACGTTTCCGCAGGGTGAACCCTCGATCGCGGTAGCCCTTCCGGGTGACCCGCACGCCGTCGCGCCGCAGGTGGGATGGGGGTGGGGGTGTTCGGGGGATGACGCGGTCCGCCACGCTGGCGTATTCAGGAGGGCATCGGCGAACGGCGTGGGGAGGGGGCAGTGACCTGGATGGGCGGACGGCAGGCGTACGTGGAGGCGGTGGAGAGCCTGCGCACGACGGCTGACCGGGCCGCGGACGACGCCGGGCGCTCCCTCGTGGACCGGGCCGTCGGGCTGCTCGCCGGGCGCACCCGCTGCCGCCTCGCCGACGCCCACCGGCACCTGCTGCAGATGGCCACCGACCAGGACCGCGACCTCGGGGACGTGGCGGCCGGCGTGATCAGCCTCTTCGACGTCGCCGAGCAGGCCGACGAGCGGCGCCCCGCGGGGGCGTACCCGCGGCTGCCCGCCGTCGGCGTCGCCCAGGTCCGCCCCGACCCGTGGCTCGCCGTCGCGCAGGCCGTGCTGGACGCGATGCCGGGCCACGCCGCGCTGCTGCTGCCGGTGCGCGACGGGGGCCGGCTGGTCGACCTGCAGTTCGTCGCCGCCACCCCGGAGGCGGAGATCGCCGACGGCCTGAACGGCCGCTCCGTGGTGGGCGCCCGGCTCGGCGACCACATCCCGGAGTCCCTGGTCAGCGACCGCTGGTCGCGCTACGAACGGGTCCTCGGCACCGGCGAGCCGGCCGAGGTCGGCCCGTTCCTGCTGCGCGGGGAGCGCTACACCGTGCGCGCCCACCGGGTCGGCCCGGGCCTGCTGCTCAGCTGGCAGCAGCACGACCGGCAGCCGCCGGAGAGCGAGCGCATCGCCGGCACCGAGCGCCTGGGCAACCTCGGCTGGGGCGAGTGGGACCTGGTCAGCGGCGAGGTGCGCTGGTCCGCGCAGGTGTTCCGGATCTACGAGCGCGATCCCGCGCTGGGCCCGATGTCGCAGGCGGAGACCGAGGCGCTGGCCGTGCCCGAGGACCGGCCGCTGCGCGTCGCCGCAGCGGAGGCGTTCCAGCGTGGCGAGCAGGTCGACGTCACGTTCCGGGTCGCCGTCAACGGCCGGATCAAGCACCTGCGGACGGTGGCCGACGCGGTCCGCGACGCCGCCGGGAGGCCGCTGCGCGTCTACGGCATCGTGCAGGACGTCACCGCCCGGGAGGCGAGCGCGCAGCGCCTGGCCGAGGTCGAGCACCAGCTCGCCGAGCACCGGCGCACCCTCGCCGCCGAGCACGCTCTCGCCGCCCAGCTGCAACGGGTCATCCTGCCCATCCCCGACGGGCCGATGGAGCTGCCCGGCCTCAAGGTGGCAGTGCGCTACCTCCCGGCCGGCGAGGAGGGCAACGTCGGCGGCGACTGGTACCACGCGACGACCCTGCGCGACGGCTCGGTGCTGCTCGCCGTCGGCGACGTCGCCGGGCACGGCACCCAGGCGGCCACCATGATGGCGCAGCTGCGGCACTCGCTGCGGGCGCTGGCCGTCACCACCACCGACCCGAGCGTGCTGCTCGGCCACCTCAACCGGCTGACCTGCGACCTGGACGCCGAGTACCCGGAGCACCCGGAGATCTCGGCGACCGCCATCGTGGCCGTGTTCGACCCGGCGCGCCGCCGGCTCACGTGGGCGCAGGCCGGGCACCCGCCGCCGCTGCTGTCGCGGGGCGGCCGGACCGTGCCGCTGCACCGCCCGTCCGGACCCATGCTCGGCGTCGTGGAGGACGCGGTGTACGAGTGCGCCGTGCTGGACCTGGCCGTCGGCGACCTGCTGCTGTGCTACACCGACGGGCTGGTCGAGCACCGCCGGCGCAGCCTCGACGACGGCCTGGAGGCGGTCATCCGCACGGTCGACGAGGCGGTGCGGGCGTCCCCCCGCCAGCCCCTCGGCGAGCTGCTGAGCCGGCTGCGGCAGGCCAACCCGGACGACGACACGTGCATCCTCGCAGCCCGCCCGGTCACCGGCGACACCGTGGACCTGCGCCACTACCTGCGCAGCCGGTGAGATCCGCCGCCACGCGGGTACCCCTGAGGTCGTGGATCTCACCCGGCCCCTGGCCCCGGACGTGCCCCCGGCGCCGCACAGCGCCAGCGGCGAACGGACCGCCCTGCACGACCTCAGCGGCCTCGCCCCGCCCGCCCGGCCCGCGAAACGCTGGATGCCCCGGCGGGTGGTCGCCACGCCGGCCGCCTACGACCACCCGCACGGCCACCGGATCATGGCCCGCGCCGAGGCGCTCGGCCTCGAGGTCGAACGGCTGCCCGGCAACCGGCTGACCGGCGTGCGCGGCGCCACGGACCGCGAGACGTACGCCCGCGCGAAGGCCACCATGGCGATCGTGGTGAGCCCGCCCTCGCGCCGCAAGCTGCAGCCGATCGCCCCCAGCGCGGACTGGCGCTTCGACCTCGCCGAGGGCTGCCCCGCGCACTGCCAGTACTGCTACCTCGCCGGCTCGCTGACCGGCCCGCCGGTGACCCGCGTGTACGCCGACCTCGACGACATCCTCGCCGGGCTCGCGCCGTACGCCGGAACCGCGAAGCGCCGCCCCGAGGAGGGCACCACCTTCGAGGCGTCCTGCTACACCGACCCGCTCGCCCTGGAACACCTCACCGGCGGCTGGCGGCGCGCGGTGGAGCACTTCGGCGCCTGGGACGACGCCGTGCAGCTGCGCTGGACCACCAAGTTCGCCGACGTGGAGCCGTTCGTGGGGCTGGCGCACCGCGGGCGTACCCGGGTCCGCCTCAGCGTGAACTGCCTGCCGGTGACCACCCGCTTCGAGGGCGGCACGGCCCGGCTGGAGGACCGCCTCGCCGCGCTGCGCCGCCTCGCCCTCGACGGCTACCCGGTCGGCCTGACCATCGCGCCGATCATGCCGGTGCCGGACTGGCCGGAGCACTACGCCCACCTGCTCGGCGAGGTCGCCCGCGCCGTCGAGGGCGTGCCGGGCCTCGACCTGACCGCCGAGCTGATCACCCACCGCTTCACCCCGGGCAGCAAGGACGTGCTGCTCGGCTGGTATCCGCGGACCCACCTGGAGATGGACGAGCAGGCCCGCGACCGCAAGCACGGCAAGTTCGGCGCGGTCAAGTACGTCTACCCGCGCACCACGATGGGCGAGCTGCGGGCGTGGTTCGAGCGGGAGATCGCCGAGCGGGTCCCGGCGTGCCGCATCCTCTACTGGACCTGACCGGCCGCCGACCACACGGCCAGCGCCCGGCGTACCAGATCGGCGTTGTCCTTGGCCGGCGCGCCGGTCTCGTCCACCAGCGTGTCCTCCAGCCCGATCCGGGTCGGCAGCCCGAGGCGCTCGGCGTGCCGCACCAGCGGCCAGCACGCCTCCTCCTCGCCGTGCAGCAACCGCGGCCCGACGGCACCGAGCCGGTCCAGCCGCGCCAGGATCCGGTCGGCCGCCGGCACGGCGTCCGCTGCCGGCGTGCCCAGAACCTCGATCAAGATCCGGTCGACGGGTACGCCGGCCAGCACTCCGGCGTCGTCCGGCGACCAGACCCCGGCCTCCACCGCCACCCCGGCCGCCCGGACCGCCGCGGCCGTGCGCGCGAACTGCTCCTCGCCGACGTTCACCGACGCCATGGAAGGACGCTGCTCCGGCGGGAGATCGGCCCACGCCCGGATCCGGTCCAGCCGCAGCCGCGCGTCGCCCCCGGTGATCCAGAGGCCGGTCGAGACGCCGACAGGCGTACCCGGGCAGCGCTCGCGCACCGCGGCAACCGCCGCCCCGACGTCGAGCGTCTCCGCCCCGCGCGCGTCGCGCGGGTGCAGGTGGACGGCCTCGGCGCCGGCCGCGACCGCATCGGCGGCCGCGGCGGCCAGCTGGGCGGGCGTGACCGGCACGGCAGGATGCTCGCCCGGGCGCCGCCCGCCGTTGAGACACACCTTCAGCCGCCTGATCACGCCCCACCCTGGCACGCCCGGCAGAATGCCGCCATGACACGAGAGCCCCGAGTCTCCTGCGTCTTCGTCTGCCACGACGGCGCCGGCCGGATCCTGCTGGCGCGGCGCTCGGCGGGCGCCCGCGACGAGCCGGGCGCCTGGGACACCGGCGCGGGCGCGCTGGAGTTCGGCGAGACCTTCGACGAGGCGGTCACCCGCGAGGTCCGCGAGGAGTACGCCGCCGACCCCCGGCAGATCACCATGCTCGGCGTCCGCAACGTGGTGCGCCCCGGCTCGCACTGGGTCGCGCTGGTCTTCGCCGTCCGCGTCGACCCCGCCGCCGTGCGCATCGGCGAGCCGCACAAGTTCGACGAGCTGGGCTGGTTCACGCCGGACAAGCTGCCGTCCCCGCTGCACTCGCAGCTACCCGCGACCCTGGAGCTGTTCCAGGCCTGACCCTGCCGGATCATGGTCCGGTGCCGACTCCCGCCTTCTCGCTGGCCACCCCGCCCCTGTTCGCCGCCCTGGCCCCGGCCCGCAGCGTCCTCATCGCCGGCGCGGGCGGCGGCTTCGACGTGTACGCCGGCCTGCCCCTGGCCCTGTCGCTGTGGCGCAGCGGCGTCCAGGTCCACCTGGCGAACCTGTCGTTCTCCCAGCTGGAGCTCATCAAGCGCGACTCCTGGGTGGCCGAGCACGTCGTGGAGGTGACGCCGGAGACCACCAGCCCGGACTGGTACTTCCCGGAGGGCGCGCTCGCCCGCTGGCTCGCCGGCCAGGACCTGCCGTCGACGGTGTACGCGTTCCCGCCGCTCGGCGTGCAACTGCTGCGGGACGCCTACCGCCACCTCGTGGACCGGCTGGAGGTCGACGCGGTGGTGCTCGTCGACGGCGGCACCGACATCCTGCTGCGCGGCGACGAGTCCACGCTCGGCACCCCGGTCGAGGACATCACCAGCCTCGCCGCGGTGGCCGGCCTCGACCTGCCGGTCAAACTGGTCACCTGTCTCGGCTTCGGCATCGACGCGTACGACGGCGTCAACCACGTCCAGGTCCTGGAGAACATCGCCGCCCTCGACCGGGACGGTGGCTACCTCGGCGCGCTGTCCATCCCGAACGCCAGCCCCGAAGCCACCCTCTACCGCGACGCGGTGGCCCACGCCCAGGCGGCCACCCCGGACCGCCCCAGCATCGTCAACGGCCAGATCGCAGCCGCCACCCGCGGCGCCTTCGGCAACATCCAGTTCACCCAGCGCACCAGCGGCAGCCCGCTCTTCGTCAACCCGCTCATGGCCATCTACTTCACGGTCGACCTCGGCAAACTCGCGGCCCGCTGCCTCTACCTCGACCGCATCGAACACACCATCGGCCGCCGCCAGGTCACCACCCGCATCGAAGCATTCCGCAACGAGATCTCACCCCGCACACCCCGCGCCTACCCCCACTGAAGCGCCGGCGCGAGCGGACCATGTCCGCATGAGACATACACGAATGTCGCAGCGCCGCACGGGAGCCTCGCTCGTCGCGATGATCGGGGTGGCCGCTCTGCTGCTGATAGGACTGGTCGTCCTCTCGCCCCTCGCCCTTTCGTGGATCGCCGGAGCGAGAAGGGACTGGGTGACGCCGGCGAACATCGGGCAGGCGTACGGCGGAGTGGCGGCCGTCCTGTCCGGCCTCGCGTTGTGCGGGGTCGTCGTCTCGATCTTCCTGCAACGGCAGCAACTGGCGGTGCAGGTGAACCTCGCAGTACGCGAGCGGCAATTCGACCTGACGCGGATCCTGCTGGAGTATCCGGAGGCGACGGCGAAGCTGCTGGGATCTAGCATCAGCACCGAGAGCGCGTTGCTGAACCTTCACATCGCCCAGTGGTGGCTCGTGTTCGACACCCAGGCGGCCGATCCCGCCTCACTGAAAGCCGAACTCGCCCTCGTCTTCCGGACCGAGGAGGCGCGAAGCTGGTGGGCCCACGGCGGAGGCCCGGTCTGGCGGACGTTCCGCGGGAACCGTTCGCTCGCCTTCGCCCGGCTCGTCGACGAGGCGGTCGAGGTGGCCCGTGCTCACTACGCCGTCGAGGTCGAGGACGCCGCGGAGGCGGCGACCGAGGAAGGTGAGCCGTCGGGCAGGCGTGCGCCGTCGGCTGCCGCGCAGATCACGGCGGTCGGTGGGCTCCTGGCCGGTGCGGGGATCCTGTGGTGGGCGTCCGGGAGGCGACGCCCTCCCGATGGTGGTCAGCGCCAGCGGCGGGGGCACAGCCCGGAGCGGCGCAGGCGGCCGAGGACGTCCTCGGCCGCGTAGACCCCGAGGATGCCGGCGAGACCGCCGACGACCGGCGTGGCGAGTTCTGAGAGCAACGTCTGCATACCGGTCCAGTCGACAGGGCGGGGTGCCGTACGCGGCGCGGAACCGGTGCGGAACGGTTGCCCTCCATCGCGAAACTGCGTTGTCGTCCGGGCGGCGGCTCCCTACCGTGCGGGCATGCCCTCGACACTGCAGGCCGTCTCGTTCGACGCGCACGACCCGGCCGGCCCGGCGGGGTTCTGGGCCGCCCTGCTCGGCCGCCCGCTCGTCGAGGAGCCCGGCGGCGTGTTCCTGCCCGGCGACGACACCCAGGTCGGCCTGCGCTTCACGCGCAGCGACGCGGCCCGGACCGGCCGGAACCGCCTGCACCTGCACCTGACCAGCGACACCTCCGAAGCCCAGCACCGCACGGTGGCGACCGCCCTGGAGCTCGGCGCGAGCCATCTCGACGTCGGTCAGCGCCCCGAGGAGGGCCACATCGTGCTGGCCGACCCCGCCGGCAACGAGTTCTGCGTCATCGAGGCCGGCAACGCCTTCCTGGCCGGCTGCGGGTTCCTCGGGGAGATCGCCTGCGAGGGCAGCCGCGCGACCGGCGTCTTCTGGAGCGAGGCGCTGGGCTGGCCGCTGGTGTGGGACGAGAACGGCGAGACCGCGGTCCAGTCCCCGGCCGGCGGCACGAAGATCGCCTGGGGCGGTCCGCCGGTGACCCCGCCGACCGGCAGCAGCCGGCAACGCTTCGACCTCACCGCCGGAGACCGGCACGCGGAGGCCGACCGCCTGGTCGCCCTGGGAGCGAAGGTGCTGGAGACGGGTACGGACACCGCCACCGTTCTGGCCGACCCCGACGGCAACGAGTTCCGCCTCACCTCCGGGGCAGTGCCCGGAACCTGAGGCCCCCGCGCCTGGACGGGAAGCGGATTTGTGCCGATCGGAGCGATTACAGCCGGTAACGTCCGGATGGCACTGCTCGGCTTCCGTCCAGACAGAGGGCACTCATGATCCGGTCACGCCCCCGTTTCGCCCTGATGGCGGTCGCCGTGGCGGCGATCGTTTCGCTGGGGTCCCCGGCGGGCGCGGCGCCCGCCGGGACGGTCGAGGCGAACGTGTTCCTGCGCAACCTGACCCTGGCAGCCGGCGGGCCCACCGTCGGTGAGGACCTGGCCGTCTTCCTCTCGTCCGACCGGGACGGGTGGGCGAGCGAGGTGACGTTCACCGTCGACGTCGCCGCGGTCACGGCGGTCGCCGACGTCACCGTCGAGCCGGAGGGCCCCGACGTGACCTGTTCGGCGTCGGGATCCGTGACGCGGTGCGCGGCGCCGGGGCCGCACCGGGTGATCGACGTGCCGGACAACGGCAGCTTCGGGGTCATCGCGATTCCGAGCGTGCTGATCAGCCTCACCGCGCGGGCGGGGGCGGCCACCGGGGACACCGGCGCCCTGACCGTCACGGCAAGCGCCGACGGCGGGCCGGTGACCACCCGGACCTCGCGCGTACGGATCGGCGAGGGGGTGAATCTCACAGCGGTCGACGCGCGGCCGCGGTCGGTGGCGCCCGGCGCGAGCGTCGAGCTGCGGCCCGAGGTGCGTAACTCCGGCTCGCGCGACGTCGGCTCGGTCGCCCTCGTGCTCACCGACGGGAGCGCTCTGGAGGGCACCAACTTCGGCAATTGCGTGTACGGCGACAGCACCGTCTGCACCTTCGACACCACGCTGACGGCTGGGCGCACGTACCGGATCTCGGAGCCTTTCACGGCCCGGGCGCCGCGCGATGCGGTCGCCGGCAGCGAGGCCGGGACGGATGTGCAGTGGCTGACCGGCGCCGAGTGGGAGGATTTGCGCGACGAGGGGAACTGGCCGGCCGATGCCCGGCAGGGCACCGGTCCCGGCCTCCGGCTGACGGAGGTGGCCTCGCGCGCGGGCGCGCAGGCGCCGCAGGCGGACATCGACGGCGACGACAACGGCGCCTCGCTGACCTTCACCGTCTCCGGCGCCCGGCGGGCCGACATCGCCGCGATCGGCGCGACCATCACCGGCCCGCCGGGCGCCGAGCGCACGATCGGCGTCGGGCTGGTGAACCGCGGGACGGGCACGCTGCGATACCCGCCGTTCCTCAACAACCTCCCCGGCGTCCACGTGGTGCTGCCGCCGGGCCTCGCCGTCGTCCGCGCCGACGAGCGGTGCGTGGATCTGTCCGCTGAGGACCCGGCCGGCCCGCCGCCACCCTCGGCGGCCGCGACCGGGGCCGTGCCGCCGCTCTACCTGTGCACGCCGGAGACGTTCAAGCTGGCTCCCGGCCGGCGGCTGACGTTCGCCTTCACGGTGAAGGTGACCTCCGCCGCGCGCGACGGCGGGGGATTCGTCGACGTCTCGATGTACGGCGAGCCGACCGTCGACCGCACCCCTGGCAACAACCGCGCCCGGATCGGGGTCGCCGCCGGCGGGGGAGGCGGCGGACTCCCCGTCACCGGGACCACCGCGGCGACCGTCGCGGGCTGCGGCATGCTGCTCGTGGTCGCCGGCGCCGCCATCATGACCTCCCTGCGCCGCCGCCGCTGACAGCACCCGGCACGGGAACCCGCATAGGGTGGCGCCATGCTCCGTGACGACGATCGTGCTCTGCTCGCCCGGCCGCTGTACGCCTTCCTGACCGTCGCGCCCCGCGGCGATCGCTGGCCGGCGCCGCGCCCGGTGTGGTTCGAGGTCACCGGAGACGGCGACCTGCAGATGTTTTCCCTGCCCGACGCGCCGAAGCTCGACCGGCTGCGGGAGCACTCCCGCGCGTCGGTCGTCGTCGCCGCGCCGCCCGGTGAGCCCGAGCACTGGGTGTCGGTGGAGGGCCCGGTGACGGTGCACGACGAGGGCGGCGCCGAGCTCGCGGACCGCCTCGCCGCGCGGTACTGGACCTTCGAGGACCCGAGTCATGCGGGGCTGCTCGAGGAGTGGCGGGCCGGCGGTGTGGTGCGCATCGTGCTGCGGCCCGAGGTGGTGCACCGCTTCTCCGCCTGACCAAGGCCAGGCGGCGTCGGCAGGTGGCGGACCTTTCGCGGCGACCGCTGTCATGACGTCCCGTCGCCGGCGCTGAGCGTGCCGGGCGCGGATGTCGTCATGCTGACAAGTGTCAGGTTGTCGGCGAACCGGTCGTGCCCGCCGGTGCAAGATGGGCGGTGAACGACCGTCCGTGAGTCCGCCGACCGAGGCGGTGATGACGTGCCGACCTACCGACACACCGGCGCCACCGGGCTGGTGCGACCCCGGCTCCTGATGGATCTCGACCCGCTGCGGCGGGCGCCGCTCGCCGTCGTCGTCGCGCCGGCGGGATTCGGGAAGACGACCCTGCTGGCGCACTACGCGCACGCCTTCGACGGCACCGTCGTCTGGATCACGGCCGAGGCGGGCGACACCGACCCGGCCGCCCTCGCGCGGCGGCTGCGCCGGGCCTGCCCGGTCGACCTGCCGCCGCCGGCGCGCGCGGACGACCTGGCCGAGTTCGCCGAGGCGCTCGGCGCCGGGACCGAGACGCTGGTGGTGATCGACGACGCGCAGTGGCTGGAGGGCTCCGACTCGGAACGGGCGGTGGAGCGGATGCTGGTCGCCGCGCCGCCGCGGGTGCACACCGTGCTCGCGGGCCGGCGGATGCCGGGGGTGAACACGTCCCGGCACGAGCTCACCGGGCTGCTGATCATCGGGCCCGAGGAGATGCGGTTCCGCGCCTGGGAGGCCGAGGCGTTGCTGCGTGACGTGTACGGCGAGCCGTTGCCGCCCAGTGACATCGCCGCCCTGTCGCGGCGGATCGGCGGATGGGCGGCCGGGCTGCACCTGTTCCACCTGTACTCGCGGGGGCGGCCGCTGGCGGAGCGCCGGGCGGCCGTGGCGGCGCTCGACGGCCGGGCGGCGCTGTGCCGGGCCTACCTGACCCGTACGGTGCTCGCCGACCTTCCCGGGCGTCTGCACGGGTTCCTGCTGCACACGGGAGTCTTCGACACGCTCACCGGCCCGCGCTGCGATCAGCTGCTCGGCCAGCACGACAGCCATCTGGTCCTGGCCGAGCTGGAGCGGTTGCAGGCCTTCACCACCAGCTCGGACGGGGGCCGGACGTACCGGTACCACGAGATCCTGCGCTCGCACCTCGCCGCGACGCTGGTCGACGAGTACGGCGACGACGGTGTCCGGCGGTGGCACGTGCGCGCCGCGCGGATCCTCGAGGAGGAAAGCGCCTTCGCCGAGGCCGCACGCTCGTACGCGCGCGCCGGGCGGTGGACGGACGTACGCCGGCTGCTGGACCGCCTCGGGGCCAGCCTGGTGGCCGACGGTGTGGAGCCGTGGCGCGACGTGCTCCCGGCGTGGCTGGTCGCCGAGGACCCGTGGCTGATGCTCGCCGAGGGCCAGCACCGATTCAGCCAGGGGCGGATCGCCGCGGCGATGGAGTCGTTCCGGCACGCGGAGGGCATGGTCACCGACGAGGACGGCCGCGCGCACTGCCGGCAGGCGCTCGCCCGGGCCGGGGTCTGGCTGCCCGGCCCGCAACGCCCGCAGGGACCGTGGCCGGCCTGGCTGCGCGCGGCGACCCAGGGACACCCGGCGATGGTCGCCGGCCGGGCGGACGAGCTGCCGGGCGCCGGCGGGCGGGTCGTGCGGGTCGTGGCCCGGGTGCTCGCCGGCCACGTCACCGAGGCGCGGCGCGAGCTCGGCGCGGCCCAGCCGGACGCCCTGGACGTCGCCGGCCTGGCGTTGCGGCTGCTCGAGGGCGCGGCGCACCTCGCCGCCGGGGCGCCGGGGGCGGCCACCGAGCTGGCCCGGGTGGCGCTGGACGCCGAGCACGCCGCCCCGTGGCTGGCGCGGATGGCCCGCGCCGCCGTGAGCCTCGACGGCACGGAGGAGTCCGCCAAGGCGGCCCGGGCCATCGCCGAGGAGTGCGCGCGGGAGGGCGACGGGTGGGGCGAGGTGATCGCCGCCGGCCTGGCCTGGCTGCCGCACGCCGGGACGGCCGACCCGTCGGAGATCAGCGAGCTGGCCCAGCGGTGCCGGCGTCTCGACGCCCCCGTCCTGCTCGCGTGGGCGCAGGCGATGCACGCGCTCGCCGTGGCCGCGGCGGACCTGCCCGACGCCGACGTGCTGACCGGACAGGCCGCCGCGGTGGCCCGCTCGGCGGGAGTGCCGGGGGCGCGGGCGCTGGCGTACGCGGCGGCGGCGTCGGTGCCCGGCTGCCCGGCCGGGTCGGCGGACCGGGCGCGGAACTTCGCCGAGGAGTGCGGCCTGCCGAAGGCCCTGATGACGGCATGGCTGGCGACCGCGGCGGAGCCCGAGCCCGCACAGGGGCCTGCGGCGGACCCGCCGATCACCATCCGCTGCCTCGGGGCGTTCAGCGTGCGCCGCGGCAACCGGCTCGTGGACCAGTCGAGCGTCAAGCCGCGCGTACGGAGTCTGCTGCGCCTGCTGGCGATGAACGCCGGCGCCGCCGTGCACCGCGACGCCCTCATCCAGGCCCTGTGGCCGGACGTCTCGCCCGCGACCGCCGCGCACAACCTGCACGTGGCCGTGTCGAGTCTGCGCAAGCTCCTCGAGCCGGGGTCCGCGCGCGGCTGCGCCCGCCTGGTCGTCCGGGAGGGCGACGGCTACCGGCTCACTCTGCCGCCGCGGTCGTCGTGCGACGTCACGGAGGTCCGCGCGGCGCTCGACTCCGCCCGCCGGCGCCGGCTCAGCGGCGACCACCCCGGCACGGTGCAGGCCCTGCGCACGGCGATCGGCGCGTACGGCGGCGACCTGCTGCCGCAGGACGGCACGGAGGAGTGGGTGGTCCGCGAGCGGGAGACGCTGCGGACGGCGGTCGTCATGGCCGCGGCCCAGCTCGCCGCCGCCGAGCTGGCCGACGGCGACGCGATCGCGGCCGCCTTCGCCGCCGAGCGATGCCTGGCCGCCGACCGGTACCACGACGAGGGGTGGCGCCTGCTCATCGCGGCGTACGAACGCAACGGCGACGTCGGCGCCGCGCAACGCGCCCGCGGCCGCTACGCCGAGGTCCTGGCCGAGCTGGGCGTGGCGCCCGGCCCGGCTCACTGATCGGGGGTGACCCGGGCCCGGCCCACGGCGGCCTGCTCCGCGCGCACCGTGACCGGCACGTGCGCCGGCAGCGAGTCGGCGATCAGCCGGCGGATCCGCTCGGTGTCGACGCGCCGGCCCGGCCTCGTGCGCACGGTCACCTCGATGCGCGGCGCCGGCGTGCCCGGGGGCTTCCCGCCGGACCGCGGCGACCAGCTGACCGCGCCGTTGTCGACCACCTCGGCGGCGCCGCCGGTGAGCAGCTCCACGTGCTGGGCGAGCCCCCGCCGCGTGCCCCGCCACCGGTGCAGCTGCACGGCCTCGGCGACCAGCCGCCGGCGCTGCGCCGGCGTCCAGCTGTCGTCGAGGGACAGCGCCACCCACCCGGCGAGCCAGTCCAGGAAGTCCTCCGGGGCGGTGTCCGGGTCGAGGTACGCGGCGAAGCAGTCCAGGGTCATCAGCACCGGGGCGAGCACCTCGTCCAGGGCGGCCGTGAACTGCTGCACGAACTCGTGCTCGTGGTAGACCGCCGGAAGCGTGTGCCCGATCGGGTGCGGCGTGGGCGGGTGGGGCAGGCCGGCGCGCATCGCTACGCCTCGGTGATCCGTACCTGGTGACCCCGGGAGATCACCAGCGCGTGCGGGGGCAGGTCGAGGCGCTGCACCGGCCGCACGTCGGGCGCCGAGCGGGCGCGGGCCTCGTACAGCTGCACGTCCTCGACCAGGTCCACACCCGGCAGGCGTTGCAGGACCGCGAAGATCTCGCCGGACTGCACCGGGCGGCCGAACGGCCAGCCGGTCCCGTCGGGACCGCCGACGATCGGGTCGAGGTAGCGGTACAGCGCCTCGGTCGCGCGGGTGAGCAGGGCCTCGCGGGCCGTGCGGGTACGGGCCCGGAGCTGGGTGACGACCGTGACGCCGACGTAGTACGGCGGCTCCACCACGATGCGGGCGCCCAGGCAGCGCCGCTCGTCGAGATAGTCGGCGATCCGGGCCAGCGTCTCGTCGCTGGGCTGCGGCTCGGGCGCCGCCGGGTCGATGCCGTCGGGCACCTTCGGGACCACGAGCACGCGCACCGCGCCGGGCTGGTCGGGCACCGGCACGCAGCGGACCCGGGCCACGTCGGGCGCGGCCTCGCGGGCCAGGTACTCGTAGTCGTCCACGGTGACCGCCCGGTCGCGGGTGCGCAGCAGCAACGGCCCCCGCAGGGTGGCGTCCGCGACCGACTCGCCGTCGACCCCGCCGGTCGCCGGCCGCCGATTGGTCACCCGCGTCACGAACGGCACCGGGTCGCGCTGGACCCGCAGCACGTTGCGGGCGACGTTGCCGCGCCCGCCCCCGCCGGTGCGGTACCGCGGCACCCGGATCGGCGCGGCCTTCGGCGGGACCTTGCCGTAGTGGCGCAACCGGCCGTCCGGCTCACGGGTCGCCGGCCCGAACAGGATCTCCCCGTGCACCCGGTCGACGATGAAGTGCGGGTCGTCCACGGTCGAGGCCGCGAACGTCTGCACCTCCTGCCACTGCTCCCAGTCGCCGCCGCCGGCCACCTCCACCACGAGGTCGCCGGCCGCCACCGGATGCCGCTGCAGGCTGAACCGCTGACCCGGCACGCCCTCGGAGAGCCCGAGCACCTCGTTCTCCACCACGTCCGAGTGCTCGCTGCCGATCGTGCCGCCGATGGTCGCCGCGGTGGCCCCGTCGATGCCCGGGGTGGCCTGGTAGAACGGCTGCTTCGGCTCGGGCTCGACCGTACGGCAGCGCAGCCAGCCCGCCCGGTGCCGGCCGATCAGCGACACGACGTGCGACGGCGGCACGTGGATCACCACGTCGCCGGCCTTGTTGAGCCCGCCGGTGTCGTCGCGGTCCACCTCGCACGGCGCCCACTCGTTGCCGGTCCACGCCTCCCAGGCCAGCGGCGGGTTGTCGGGGCGTACGCCCACACCGCGCACCGGGCAGTCCAGGCGCAGCAGCACGGCGCACCGGGGCACCGCCGCGGACAGGCCGAACAGCACCGCGTCACCCACGGCCGGGTTCTTGGCGAAGCAGTCCACCCCGGCGCCGCCGCGCAGGTCCTCCGTACGGTCGACGGGCTGGCCCCCGGCGCTCCAGGTCATGATCCGCGACAGCGAGCACGGCACGATGAACAGGTCGTCGCCGGTGCGGAACACCACCGGCTCCTCGGCCTCGGTCTGCACGCAGGCCACCTCCGCGCCGGCCGGGACGGTCACGGCGGCGTCCCGGGCGGCGGACAGCCAGAACGTGACGTCGCACCGCGCGCCGGTCGGCGGGAACAGCCGCAGGCCGATGAGCTCGAGGAAGCGCAGATAGTGCAGCTCCGGCACCCGGTTCAGCCGGTAGATGAGCTGGTCCACCATCATCGCGAAGGTCTCGATGAGGGTGACGCCGGGATCGGAGACGTTGTGGTCCGTCCACTCCGGGCAGCGCTGCTGCACGAGGCGCTTCGCCTCGTCCACCAGGTCCTGGAAGCGGCGGTCGTCGAGGTTCGGCGCCGGCAGCGACATCACGCACCGTCCTGTGTCGTGGCGTCCGCGACGCCGTCGTGAGCGGGGATGACGTAGAAGGGGAAGACCAGGTTGCGCGGGTCGTTGTCGCCGCGCAGCCGGTACCGGATCTCGATGAGCAGGGTGCCCCGGTCGGCCGCGTCGAACGACACGACGACGTCGGTCACCTCCACCCGCGGCTCCCAGCGCTCCAGCGCCAGCCGCACCTCGTACGCGATCTGCCCGGCCGTCGCGGCGTCGGCCGCGGCGAACGCAAGGTCGTGGATGGCGCAGCCGAATTCCGGCCGCATCGGCCGCTCACCGGGGGCGGTGGCGAGGATCAGCTGGATGCTCTCGATCACCTCGCGT
>Ga0190269_10000672_pt1 | contig 17145 bp, 13 predicted proteins | sample Popmic249IS_FD_133749 | JGI IMG/M metagenome (GOLD analysis project Ga0190269, IMG submission 133749) | Populus adjacent soil microbial communities from riparian zone of Blue River, Arizona, USA - 249 IS | ecosystem: Environmental > Terrestrial > Soil > Riparian zone | place: USA: Arizona... | reverse complement strand
GAGGAGGTTGCCGTCTCCGCGGGCGACGTCGCGCAGGGAGTCGAGCTTGGCGTCGACCTCGGCCTGGTCGCGGTTCTCCTTGAAGGCCTTGAGGCGGGCGAGCTGGCGCTGCTCGGCCTCGGGGTCGACCTTGAGGATGTCGACGTCGTCGACCTGGTCGGTGACGAATTTGTTCACGCCGACGATGATGTCCTGGCCGCTCTTGTAGCGCTCGTGGTAGCTGAGGGCGGACTCCTCGATCTCGCGCTGCATGAACTCGAGCGCCTCGACCGAGCCGCCTAGCTCTTCGACCTTGTCCATCAGCTCCCAGGACCGGGTTTCGATCTCGTCGGTCAGGCCCTCGACGAAGTAGGAGCCGGCGAAGGGGTCGACGGTGTCGGCGGCGCCGGACTCGTAGGCGATCACCTGCTGGGTGCGGAGGGCGATCCGGGCCGAGCGCTCGGTCGGCAGCGCCAACGCCTCGTCGAAGCCGTTGGTGTGCAGCGACTGGGTGCCGCCGCAGACCGCCGCAAACCCCTGCAGGGCGACGCGGATGATGTTCACCTCCGGCTGCTGCGCCTGCAGGGTGACGCCGCCGGTCTGGGTGTGGAAGCGGATTTTCTGCGAGCTGGGGTTCTCCGCTCCGAAGCGCTCGCCGACGATCTTCGCCCACATCCGCCGCACCGCCCGGAACTTGGCGATCTCCTGGAAGACGTTGTTGTGGCCGTTGAAGAAGAAGGCAAGCCGCGGGGCGAACTCGTCGATCTTCAGCCCCCGCTCCAGGGCGGCTTCGACGTAGGCGATCGCGTTGGAGAGGGTGAAGGCGACCTCCTGCACGGCCGAGCAGCCCTTCTCGCGGATGTGGTAGCCGGAGATCGAGATCGTGTTCCATTTCGGCACGTTCTCGCGGCAGTACTCGAAGATGTCCGTGGTCAACCGCATCGTCGGCTCCGGCGGGTAGATGTAGTTGCCGCGGGCCATGTACTCCTTCAGCACGTCGTTCTGGACGGTGCCGCGCAGCTTCTCGGACGGGACGCCCTGTTCCTCGCCGACCAGCTCGTAGAGCAGCAGCAGAATCGCCGCCGGGGCGTTGATGGTCATCGAGGTGGAGACGCCGTCGAGCGGGATCTGGTCGAAGCAGATCCGCATGTCCTCGATCGTGTCGATCGGCACCCCGGTGCGGCCCACCTCGCCGTGGCAGAGCGGGTCGTCGGAGTCGCGCCCTAGCTGGGTCGGCAGGTCGAAGGCCATCGAGAGCCCGGTGGAGCCGTGCTCGATCAGGTAGCGGTAGCGCTCGTTGGTGTCCTCCGGGGAGGCGAAGCCGGCGTACTGGCGCATCGTCCAGAGCCGGTCGCGGTACATCCCCTCGTGGATGCCGCGGGTAAACGGCGGCTCACCTGGCTCGCCGAGCCGCTCCTCCAACCCGGGGGCGATATCGCCCTCGTCGTAGAGGGGCTTGATCTCGATCCCGGAGTCGGTGAAGACGCGCTCGTCGTCGGGCCCGACCACCGGCGCGATCGTGCGGTGCGCCTCCTGGGCGCCGGAGCTGTCGCTGATCGCCATCGCCCGGGAGGATATTGGGGCGGCGGCTCCGGAGGCGGGCCGGCGGACCACCAACGCCTGCTGTCAATCGGGGACCGGAACATCGGTCTGGTTGGCGGGTTGTAAAAGCAGGGACAGCGGGAATAACCTGTTCAGACAAGTCAACTCGCCGTAAGTCGCCTATAGGCACAGCAGGGGGCGGCAGCAACGGAGGACACATACATGACTGAAGCAACCCAGCCACGGATGGCTCGGGGGACGAAGCTGCCTTTGGCGGCTCTCGCGGCTGCGCTGTTCGCGCTGCTGGCGTTCGCTCCCTTTGCCTCTGCCGCAGCCGACCCGGTCGAAAGCGGATCAGCCACCGTCACCCTCAACAACGGCTTCGTCAAGACGCTGAAGAAACACGGGGTGAAGATCGTCAAGGTCAAGCCCGCCAAGCTGAAGGGCAAGAAGGCCACCTTCCCCGTCGTCGGCGGTGAAGTGGACCCGACCAACGGCGCCGGAACGCTCAAGCTCGGCGGCGGCCTCACGTTCAAGCACGGCAAGAAGAAGGCTCCAGTCAAGGCCCTCGTCATCGACACGAAGAAGAAAGGCCTCTTCGCCAAGGTCGCGGGCAAGAAAGTGAAGCTCACCACCCTCGCGGGCTGGAGCTACACCCGCGCCGGCTTCGGCGTAGCCATGACCGTGAAGAAGATGAAGCTGACCAAGGCGGCAGCCAAGCAGCTGAACAAGAAGCTCGGCTTCAAAAAGGGCAAGAAGCCGTTCGTCGGCAACAAGATGCTCGGCAAGGCCAAGGCCGAAGAGCAGCCGGCGACCGTCACCCTCCTGCCGGGCGGCAACGTCAGCTTCAAAGCCAACCAGGAACTGCTCCTGAAGCTGAAAGACGTCGAAACCAACGCCTCGGTGATCGCCCCGACCACCGAAAAAGGCCTCGGCGACTACGAGCTCCCGATCACCGGGGGGACGATCGCCCCGAGCGGCGCGGCCGGTGTCGTTCAGACCGCCGGCGGCCTGCTGCTGACGCAGAAACTCCCGACCAGCCCCACCACGTCGCTGGAAACGGAGATCACGCTCGGCAACATGTGGCTCGACCTCTCGGCCAAAACCGTGACGGTCGAAGTCGTCGCCAAATCGAACGCGAGCGAGAGCCTCAACCTCGGCAACCTCGGTCGCAGCTCGATCGCGGACCTGACGATCACCGGGGTGAGCGCCGATGCGGCGACCCGCACCGTCAGCGTCAGCTCCTCGGCGGTCCTGCAGCCGATCTCGGCTGAAGTGCTCGAGGGCTTCGTCAAGGTCTACCAGGCCTACTACGAAGCTGGTGCTTACGCCGAATTCTGCAAATTGGCAGCGCCGAAAAAATGTGAATCGCCCGATCCGAACGAGAAAGCGGCCGAAGAAGCAGCAGGCAAAAAAGCCGCCAAAGAGGCTGCGGAAAAACGGGTCGAAAAAGACCACATCTCCGCCGGCAACCCGCTGGGCGACTTCTCCTTCACCGCCCAGACCCAGTAGTTCACGAAGCTCGCTGCATCGCGAGAGGGGCGGCCTCCGGGCCGCCCTTTCTCGTGAGATCGACAAACCCGTGTACAGCCCGGGCTTTTGCGGCTTCGCGGAAGTCCTAGTCGCTGGCGCCGACGAGGCGCTCGATGCCGCTCTGGTCGATCGTCCGGCGCAGGCCATCGCCGAGGGCGATCTTCGGTTCCCAACCGAGCAGGTCCCGGGCGCGGCCGATGTCGGGGCGGCGCTGCTTCGGGTCGTCGGTGGGAAGCGCCTCGTAGACGATCTCCGAGCGAGAGTCGGTCAGCTCGATCACCGTCTTCGCCAGTTCCAGCAGGGTGAACTCGTCCGGGTTGCCGATGTTCACGGGCGAGTGGACGTCTGATTCGGCGAGGCGGACGATGCCGTCGATCAAGTCGTCGACGTAACAGAAGCTGCGGGTCTGGCTGCCGTCGCCGAAGACCGTCAGCGGCCGGTCCTGCAGCGCCTGGCGGAGGAAGGTCGGGATCGCGCGGCCGTCGTGGGCGCGCATTCGCGGCCCGTAGGTGTTGAAGATCCGGACCATCGCGGTGTCGACCCCCTGCTGGCGGTGGTAGGCCATCGTCAGCGCCTCGGCGTAGCGCTTCGCCTCGTCGTAGACGCCGCGCGGGCCGATCGGGTTGACGTGGCCCCAGTAGTCCTCCTTCTGGGGATGGACCTCGGGATCGCCGTAAACCTCGCTGGTCGAGGCGATCAGGAAGCGGGCGCGCTTCCACTTCGCAACCCCCAGCATGTGGTGGGTCCCATGGGAGCCGACCTTGAGCGTATGCAGCGGCAGCCGCAGGTAGTCGATCGGGCTCGCCGGCGAGGCGAGGTGGTAGACGAAGTCGACCGGCTCCGGGATATCGACCTTCTCGGTGATGTCGATGTTGCGGAACTCGAACGCCTCGTCACGGATGTGGGCGATGTTTTCCAACGAACCCGTCTCGAGGTTGTCGATGCAGATCACCCGGTGCCCGTCCCGGAGCAGACGCTCGCAGAGGTGGGACCCGAGGAAGCCGGCGCCGCCGGTGACTACGCAGGTGCTCACGCCGCGATCCTACCGACCCGGGGCCTACCTGGACATTCCTCGGAGCCGATCTGCAATTTCCGGCCTCCGCGGCTGAGGCATCCGTCCAACCGGGGGGAGAGAAATACCCCGCTCCTACCTCTCGCTGGCAGTGTCCGATGCGAAGAGCTGAACCAGCAGGGGGAAACCGACCGGTGGAAAAAGACGCTGCCCGCAAACGAGCGGCTGTGGAGACCTACGCGCAGAACGAGACGACTTTGCGACGAACCGCGCGCCGCTTCTCCCTCTGCCACGACGACGCCGAGGAAGCGCTCCAGCGCAGCCTCGAGATTCTCCTTCGCAAAGCGCCCAGTGAGGACCCACGCCACCTGATCAAGTGGATGCAGACGGTCGTCAAGCGGGAGGCGATGGCGCTGCGCCGGGAGCGGGAGCGCATCTTCGCCGGTCCGGCGGCCCTCGAGCCGGAGCCCGGGATGGAGGACTGGGTCAACCTCCTCCCCACCGAGGGCGACGGGCCGCCGGAGCGCGCCGAGCGCGAGGAGACGATCGCCCGCAGCCGCGAGGCGCTGCGGGCGCTGAAGCCGAACGAGTTGCGGGCGCTGTCGCTGCTGGCACACGGCTACTCCTACGTCGAGATCGGCGAGATCACCGGGTTCAGCGCGACGAAAATCAACCGCTCGCTTGCGGAGGGGCGGGAGCGGTTCCGGCGGATGGTGGCGCGCAGCGAGGGAGGCGAGCGCTGCGGTGAGATGAAGCCGCTGATCTCAGCCTTCTGCGACGGCGAGGCGAAGGCGGGCGAGGTAGCCGAGCTGCGGGCGCACCTCCGCGCCTGTGTCCACTGCCGGGCCACCCTGCGCGCCTACCGGGCGGCACCGGCGGCCGCGGCGGCGCTCCCCGTCCTGCCTCTGCACCGCTCGCTATGGGACCGGATCCACGACGCCGTCGGCGAGCTGGGGCGATGGTTCGGTGGCGGCGGCTCGGCATCGGGAACGGCGGCCGGAGGCGGGATCGGCGGCAGCGGTTTCGCCGGCCTGGCCAAGGTGGCAACGCTCTGCGTCGGCGCCGCCGGCGGTGCGACGGCCTGTGTCGCGGGGGGCCTCGTGCCCTCCCCGACGGCCGCCGAGCACGAGCGCCCGGCGCGGCTGGAGCGGCAGCTGACGGAGGCACCCGAACGACGGGCCCCGCTTGCCAAGGCGAACTACGAACCGGCACCGCCCCCCGCGCCCGAGCCGAACCCCACCCACCCGAAGAATCCGAAGCCGGTCGCGCCCGCGGCGGAGCCGCCCGCGGAAAGCGAACCCGCCGCCGAACAGGCCCCGGTCGTCAGCAACGAAACGGTGGAATACGAACCGCCTCCCGCGCCGGAACCCGCGCCCGCGCCCACGGCGAACTCTGCTGGCGACAGCCCCGCCGGGGAGTTCGGACCGTGAGCACCTTCGCCCGGAATTTGTCCCTCGCGGTCGCTTCAGCCCTGGCCGTGCTGGCTGCCGCCTTCGCGTTCACCATCCCGGCAGCAGCCGAGGAAGGGTGGCGGGCCGACGCCGAGTTCCCGATCGACTGGCAGCGGTTTCCCGGCACCGCACCGGGAGCGGACAAGGCGATTTACCGCCTGCTAGACGGAGAGGGAAATCAGCTGGGGCCGCTGCTCGAAAGGCCGATGCTCGATCTCATGGACTCCCACGGCGTTCCTCCCGTCCCCGGCTCATACCTGCTGGAAGTGTGGCTCGAGGACGCCGAAGGACGGGAGCTGCGACGCAGCTCGACCTTCCTACGTTTCGACAACGTCCCGCCGTCCCCGCCTCAGCCAGAAGCTCCGGCCCGCTGGCTGCTGGGGACGGAGGCGGCTCGGCTCGCGATCGGTCACCCGGCGGCGCCGTTGCCGCTCTCGGGCATCCGCGGCTACGCGGTCTCCCTCGACCGCGGCAACGGCAGCTATCCCTGTGCCAGCCCTGGCCTTTGCGGGGCCGGAGAAACCGACCTCGCCGGCGGGATCGGAGACGACACCATCTCCCTCGGGACCCTCCCCCAGGGAACCACCTACGCGCGTGTGGTCGCGGTCTCCGGCTCAGGGGTCGCCTCGGCGCCACGCACCGCAGTCTTCCGGGTCGACGCGACCCTGCCGCAGGTCTCGCTGACCGCGATCCCGGGCGGCTGGAGCACCGGCCCGGTGAGGCTGACGGCGCACGCATCGGACTCGCTCTCGGGCATGGCGGCGGCCGGGCCGACCGGGCCCTTCACCGCGATCGCCGTCGACGGCGGCGCCCCGACCACCGCGGAAGGCGGCGAGGCGATCGCCTGGGTTGGCGGCAGCGGCGTCCACACCGTCGCCTTCTACGCCCGCGATGCCGCCGGCAACGTCGCAGGGGGCTTTCCACAAACGCCCTCGCCGCAGACGGCACTGGTCCGGATCGACGAAGCGCCGCCGCGGGTCGAGTTCGCCCCTGCCCAGGACCCGGCCGATCCCGAGCGAATCGAAGCCACGGTTAACGACGCGCTGTCGGGCCCGAGCGAGAGCCGCGGCGCGATCGCCGTCCGCCGGGCCGGGACCCGCGCCCGCTTCGAGCAACTGCCGACCCGAGTCGAGGGCAACCGGCTGATCGCCCGCTGGAGCTCCGACGACTTCCCGGAGGGCAAGTACGAGTTCCTCGCCACCGGTTTCGACATCGCCGGCAATGCCGCCGCCGGCACCGACCGTGCCCGCGGCGGCAGGATGGTCCTGGTTAACCCGTTGAAGGCGCCGGTAGCGCTGACGGTCGAGCTCTCGCGCCTCCACCTCAGCGGACGCCTGCGGCGGGCGCTCGGCGGAGCGCTGGCTGGACAGGAGATCGCAATCACCGAGACCTTCGCAGGCGGCGCCCTGCCGGCTGGGCGCACCACGGTCGTCCGCACCGGGGCCGACGGGACCTTCTCTCTGCGCCTCCAGAAGGGACCGAGCCGGAACCTATCCGCGAGCTTTGCCGGCACGCACCTGCTCAGCCGCGCCACGGCGCCGGAGATCCGGCTCGCCGCGAAGAGCCAGGTCCGGTTCCGCGCCTCGGCCGCAACCGCCAGGGTCGGCGGCCCGCCGGTCATGTTCGAGGGCAGGGTAGCGACGGCGGGAACCGTGCCCCGCGCCGGCACGAAGCTGCCGGTCGAGCTGCAGTTCCGCTACCGCGGCGCCGCCTGGTCTGAGTTCCGCACCGTCGAGACGGATGCCCGCGGCCGCTTCCGCTACGCCTACCGCTTCAGCGACGACGACAGCCGCGGCATCCGCTTCCAGTTCCGCGCCTATGTAAAAGGCCGCGAGGGCTGGCCCTATGAGCCGAGCGCCTCGCGGCCTGTGACCGTGGTCGGTCGCTAGCGGATCGAAGCGAGCTGGCTGCTTACCGTGCCGACGACGCCCGTGGCGCGGGAGGTCTGCTCCTCGATCGCCTTGCGGACGCGCTGCTCGACCTCGCTGCGGTTCCGCTTCAGCGTCGTCTCGACGTTGCGGCGGCGGTTGCGGGCCTCGCGCTCGACCTGGTTGCGGGTCTTGCGGGCCTCGGTGATCGCCTTGCGGCGGGCGGTGCTGCCGCGGCGCTCGGTCCGTTTCAGCGATTTGCGCAGGGAGCTGCGGTAGCTCTTGATCTGCCGCTCCGCCTTGCTGCGATCGGTCCAGGGTTCGACCAGCTCGCCGACGCGGTCGCTGACGGCGAGGACGGCGCCGACCGGAACGTCGACGGCGCTCTCGACGACGGCCTGGACCTGGTTCTTCTCGGCGACCGCGGTCTTGGTCGCGGCGCGTTTCGAAGCTTTGGCGGATTTCACCGCGGACTTTTTCGCTTCGGTGGTGGCCCGTTTGGCCTGCGTTTTCGATTTGCTGCCGTTGCTTTTAGTTTCAGCCATGCGAAGAAAACACCTCTTCAGTCTCGTTTTGGGGGCTTGGGGAAGTGCCCGAGTGTAACGAACACAAGTTCGTGGGAACAGGTGTTTGTAAACCGATCCGGAGGAAGGGTTACGCGGTGCGCGCCATCTGTGCCGCTCGCACGGTCGCAAGCGCGGCCTCGCCGTTGCCGGCGGCCATCGGGTAGCGCGAGTCGAGGTCAAGCATCGCCTCGGAAAGCTCGCCGGCGCCGAAGGCGACGGCGCCACCGGCCTCGCGGACGATCAGCTGAGCTGCGGCGGCGTCGACCGAGCGGCAGGCGCGCAGGCTCAGCATCGCGTCGAAGCGCCCGGCGGCGACGTAGGCGGCGGAGATCGCGATCGCACCGACCACGCGGAGGCGGAAGACCTTGCCGGCGAGGGCTTCGAAGGGCGCCTGGGACCACTCCGGCTCGGCTGACTCGACCCCGACCACCTCGAGGCGCTCGGCCTCGGGAGAGACCCGCGCCGACCGCCGGTCCAGTTGCGCGCCCTCGCCACGGCGGGCGAGGAACTCCTCGTCGGCGCCGAAGTCGTGGACGAAGCCGAACTCGACGTCGGCCATCGAGGGGCCGGAGGCGACGGCGATCGAGATCGCGAAGGAGGGAATGGTGCGGCGGGCGTTGAGCGAGCCGTCGATCGGGTCGATCACGATCCGGGCCTCGCCGCCGGAGCCGAAGCTGACTTCGCCGCGCTCCTCGGAGACGGCGACGAAGGAGGCGCCTTCCGCGGCGAGCTGGCCGAGCTCGGCGAAGACGACGTCCTCGCATTCGCGGTCGATCACCAGGGTGCGGTCGCCGCCCTCGCCGACCCCCTCGTAGACGGTGCGCTCCTCGCTCGTCCGGGCCCGCTCGAAGATCGGGCGCTGGGCGGCGACGATGCGGCGGCAGATCGTCGGCCAGTCGGCGGAGAGGACGTCCATCGGCCGCATGCTAGATGGATCAACCGGCGCGCTAGCTTTGGGCAGTGCGCGAGGAGCGACCAACGACCGATACCGCCGGCTCGGAGCGCGAGCGCGCGGTCGCGCACGAGGGCGGGCCGCTGCTGATCGTCGGCGCTCCCGGCACCGGCAAGACCGAGCTGCTCGCCCGCCGCCTCGCTCACCTTGTCGCCGCCGGAGCGCGTCCGGAGAGCGTGCTGATGATCGCCTCCCGCCAGGCCACCGCCGCGCGCCTGCGGGAACGTTGCGAGGCGCTGCTGACCGGCTCCTACGAGGAGCTCTGGATCGGCAGCTGGGACACGATCGGCGAGCGCCTGCTCCGCGAGCACTCCGAGGAGGCTGGCCTCGACCCCTTCTTCGACGTCCTCAGCCGGGCCGAGCGGCTGGCGCTGCTGCTCGACCGGCTCGACCGCCTGCCGCTGCGCCGGCACGAGATCCGCGGCAACCCGACGGGGCTGCTCGCCCGGCTGCTGGCCCGGATCGACAGCTTGAAGGCGGAACGGGTCGGGCCGACGACGCTGTCGGAACGGGCGCGAGCGCGGGAGCAGGCGGCGGGCGACGAGGCCGAGCGCGAGGCGGTCCGGCGCGAGCTCGAGTTCGCCGAGCTCTACGCGACCCACGACCGCATCCTCGCCGAGTCCGGCAGCCTCGATCGGGGCGACGTCTTCCTCGCCTTCGACTGCCTGCTGGTCGAGCGCCCGGACCTGCGGCGGCGGATCGCCGAGCGCTTCGGCGCGGTGATGGTCGACGAACTGGAGGAGGCGACCCCAGCCGAGCGCGCGGTCCTGGAGGCGCTCGCGGCCGAGGACCCGAGCCAGGTGCTCGCCCTCGAGATCGGCCCGGAGGCGGAGGTGACCCCGGCCGAGGAGTGGTTCGACTCCGTCCACCCCGCCGGCGACCGCGTCCTCCTCGCCGACCGCTTCCGCGACCCGAAGCTCGGCTTCTGGCGCTGTGCCAGCGAGCGCGCCCAGGCGCAGGCGGTGGCGCGAGCGGTCGAGCACCTGGTCGCCGCGGGGACGGCGGCGGACGAGATCTGCGTCCTCGTCGAGGATCCCGCCAAGCAGGGCGGCGCGGTCGCCGCGGCGATGGAAGAGCGCGGCATCCCCTTCCACCTCTCGGGACCGACGGCCCTGTTCCAGCGGCCGGAGGTGCGCGACGCGATCGCCTGGTTGCGGGTCCTGGCCGCCCCCGACGACTCGGCGGCGGCGGCGCGGGCGCTGACTCGCCCGCCGGTCGAGCTGCGCTCGGGCGACCTGGCGCGGCTGACGACGATCGCGCGGCGGCGCAAGCAGGACATGGTCGCCGCCTGCGAGGCCGCCCTCGACAGCCCCCAGTTCCAGCCCGAGGCGCGGGAGCGGATCCAGGCCTTCCTCAAGCTCTACAACGGCGCCGCCGCGGTGATGGAGGAACGGCGGGCCGACGTCTTCGTGCGGCGGCTGATCGAGCAGGTGGGCCTGCGGCGCCAGCGCCTCTTCGCCGCCCAGCCGGAGGTGGCCGAGCGCCTGCTCGGCCTCTCCCACCTGGCCGAGCTGGCGACCGCCTGGGCCCGGCGCGAACCGCACGGCTCGACCCGCGACTTCGTCGCCTATCTCAGCGCCGTCGCCGAGGCGGGAACCGAGCCGGAGGAGACCGAGCACCAGCACTCGCCGGGGGCGGTGAACGTGATGGCGGCCTCCGCGGTCAAGGGACTCGGCTTCGACCGCGTCTTCGTCCTCGGGCTCGAGCAGGAGGGCAAGTGGGAGCGGATCGGCTGGCCGGCGCGCAGCGGCCTCGTCCTCTCGCGGCTGGAGCGGAGCGCCGGCGGTGAGGCGGCGCGGCCGAGCCGCTTCTACGAGGAGGCGCTGGCGGCGGCGGGGACTGAAGAGGAGCTACACGAGGAGGAGCTGTTCGGACCGGCCGAGGGCCTGCACGCCACCTACCGGGCCCTGCGCGAGCAGGTGCTCGAGGCCTCCTGGCGGGCGGGGCGGGAGCTCTCGGAGCCGCGCCTCGACACCGCGATCGACGTCAACCGGGCGATCGCCCGCTACCTGGAGCTGCTGAAGCTGGCGGCGCTGGCGCAGCGGCCGGGCGAGGAGACGACGGCGGAGGCGATCGACGCGGTCAACGGACTGCTGCGGCAGGTGGCGACGCCCGAGCAGCAGGCCGAGCTCGACGCCTCCTCCCTCGACGCGTACCTGCTCGACTCCGAGCACGAGCGCGGCCATCGCCTGGAGCTGGTCGCGGCGCGCGAGGAGCCCTCGCTGGCGGCCTTCCTGCCCAAGCGCGGCGACGGCATGCTCAGCCTCTCGGCCTCCGACCTCTCGCTCTACCTCACCTGCCCGCTCAAGTACAAGTTCGCCCGCGTCTTCGGCATCCCCCAGGAGCCGACGATCAACCAGCGCTTCGGGATCCTCTTCCACAACGTCCTCGAGCGCTTCCACAAGGAACCGCCCGAGCACCCCGGCGAAGGGCTGGGAGTCCTGAACCGGCTCTTCGAGGCGGGCTGGCGGCGGACCGGCTTCGGCTCCAGCGACGACGAGCTGCAGTTCCGCGACCGGGCGCGCGAGGCGCTGCGCCTCTACTGGGAACGCGAGCGCGAGTCCGAGGGAGAACCGGTCTGGCTGGAGAAGAAGTTCGACTTCAAGGTCGGCGACCACCACGTCCGCGGCCGCGTCGACCGGGTCGACCGTCTCCCCGACGGCGATTACGAGCTGATCGACTACAAGACCGGCGAGCGCAAGAGCGAAGAGGACCTGAACGACGACCTCCAGTTGGCGCTGTACCGGATGGCCGCCCGCGAGGCCTGGGGGATCGAGGCCAGCACCGGCAGCTACTACTACGTGCTCGACGCCGAGAAGGTCCCGGCGCCGACCCGTCCCGACGACGCCGAGCGGGTCGAGCGGACCGTGCTGCAGGTCGGCGAGGGCATCCTCTCTCAGGACTTCGAGCCCCGCCCCTCCCCCAGCGTCTGCAGCTGGTGCGACTACCGCCTGATCTGCCCGGCGGCCGAAGCCTGAGTTAGTTCTTCTCGTCGCCGCGTTGCCTGAGGAAGCGCTGGAACTCGCGAGCGAGGGTGTCGGCGTTGGGGAGGTCGCCTCCCTCGTCGAGGAGGTCGGCCTGTTCGGCCTCGATCCGGGAGACGAGCTCCTCGATCTCCGGGTTGGCGGCGACGGCACGGCCGATCTGCTCCTCGTAATCGGTCGTTTCCTCCTCCAGCTCGGAGGCCTCGACGGCGATCCCGGTCAGGCCCTCGAGCCGGCGCAGCAGCGCCAGCGCCGCCTTCGGGTTGGGGACGGCGGCGACGTAGTGGGGGACGGCGGCCCAGAGCGAGGCTGAGTCGATCCCGTTGCGACGGCAGAGGTCGTGGACGACGCCGACGATCCCGGTCGGCCCCTCGTAGTTGGAGCGCTCGAGTTCCAGCTCCTCGACCAGCTCGGGGCTGGAGGCCAGGCCGGTGATCGGCACTGGCAGGGTGTGGGAGACCTCGGCGATCAGGGCGCCGAGGGTGATGACCATCTCCACCCCGAGGGCGTCGGCGACGGTCGCGATCGTCTCCGAGAAGGTGCGCCAGCGCAGGTTCGGCTCCGTCCCGTCGAGCAGGACCAGGTCGCGGTCGGCGCTGGGGACCTGGACGGCGAAGACGTTGTTCTCCGGCCACTCGATCCGCCGCGTCTGACCTTCGTCCATGCTGATCGTCGGCCGGGTTGACTGGAAGTCGAAGTACTCCTCCGGATCGACCTGGGCGACCAGCTGGGCATCAAGCGAGCCGGCGACCGCGGTCAGGGCCGTCGAGGCGGCCGCGGCGGCGTCGTTCCAGCCGCGGAAAGCGCAGACCATCACCGGCGAGCGCAGGTGGGGCAGGTCCCCTTCCCAGGTCAGCGAGTCCACAGTTTGAGCGTAGACCATGGCCCGTGCTGCGCTTGGCGAACTCACCCGTACTTCGAGGCGAGCTTCTTCTAGTGATAATGGACTTTTGTTCTAGAGCAAGCGATTTTCGGAGGAGAGGACGAGATGGCAGGAGACGAGCCCAAACCAGAGGCCCAGCCTCTCGCCCTGTCGCCAAACAAAAGACTGCGGAAGATCGAACTCGAAGAAGCGGCGGCAAAGAAGGACTCGGCCGTCGCGGCGGCTAGGAAAGCTGAAGTCGAAGCCAAAAAGGCGGCCGGCGATCCGGCGCCGGAACCGAAGAGCAAAGCGCCCGAGGGGAAGATCGCGCTCGGCGACGACGTCGGGCTGATCGCCGACCTCGTCGCCCACTCGATGTTGGAGGAAGCGGCGAGCCAGCTCAGCACGGAGATCAACGATTCGCTTGGGTCCGATTCGAAAGTCCTGATGGTCGACTCTCCCGACCTGCTCGGCGCCGACTGGCCCTACCTGGCGATCTCGCAACAGATTGGGCACGAGAAACTCGCGCTGGAGGAGGTAAAGCGGCAGCTCTCCGGAGAGAAGCCGTCCGAAACGTCGGCCTCAGACCAGGTGGAGGACACCAAATACCCTTTGCTCCCCGCTGGCGCGGCGGCGACGGTGGCTGCCATCCCGGCGCTGATCGGCGGCGTCGCCGACATCGTCTCGATGTTCCGCGGCGACTACGAAATCAAAGCGCGAAAGGTGAGCATCGGCACCACGCCGCTCTTCGCGGCTCTGGCGAAGGAGCTGATCCAGCCCGCCCGGACGATCAACCTCGAGAAGCTGACGCTGCTGAAGGAAAGCAAGCTCTTCGCCGAATTCAACGCCGCGGCGCAAACGCGGCTGGAGGTGCAACGGCTGGCCACGGATCTGAAGGAACGGAAACTCGCTCACTTCGAGTGGCTGAAGCAACGGGCGAAATCCGCCCAGGAGTCCTACGACGCTGCGCTGAAGGCAAAAGAGCCGCCGCAGAAAGAGAACCTCGACGCCCTCCAGACAGCCGCCTGCAAACTGAGGGAAGACGTCGAAGTCGGATTCCCGACGGTCGCCGACGCCCAGGCGAAAGTGGCGACGGCGGAAGGGGCGATCGAGCGGTTCGACGAGTTCGCCGCGGCGATCACCAAGGCTCCCGAGAGCGGCTACCCGCCGCTGATCGCCGCCGCCATCCACGAGGTCCTGCACTCGCAGAGTCAAGATCAGAAGCCGGATTACACCCATGTTCTCTACGCGGCGGTCGAGTCGGCGGGCGGCGAGACGATCACGCGGCATACGATCTTCCGCACGACCGCACGCTTCATCGGCGGCGCGCAGGTGTCCTACATGCTTTGGGACGTGCACAAGGGGAAGCTGGTCGCCGCCGACACGATGCCCGTGCTTGGCAACGTCAAGCTCGGATTGGCGACAGGGTTCACCGATCCCGTGCAGACGGTTGCGCTGAAGAAACAGTTCTAGGAGGTCGGGAGGCGGTTGGCGCGGCGGACCAGCTGTGCGGCCATGAACAGCGCCAGGGCGGCAAAGGAGAGCTGCAGGGCGCGCTCGGAGACGTGGTTGGCGACGGTGACGCCGATCCAGACGCCGAGCGGCGAGAGGGCGCCGATGATCAGGGCCTCGCGGACGCGGACGTTGCCGTAGCCGTTCTGGCGGTAGGCGCCGACGATCGCGACCAGGACGATCATCAGCAGCGAGGTCGACTCGGCCTCGACCTGGTTGAGGCCGATGAAGATCGTCAGCGCCGGGACGAAGAGGACGCCGCCGCCGACCCCGACGAGGCCGCCGGCGAGGCCGCCGAAGACGCAGATGAGGACCGCCGCGAGCTCATCCATGGTGTCCCTCGGTCACGAGAGGATCAGCTCCACCGCGATCGCCACGAGGAGCGCAGCGAAGAGGTAGGAGACGGCGCGCTGGGGGATCCGCTGCTGGATCGCGGTGCCGAGGAGGACGCCGCCGATCGCCGGGATCGCCAGCAGGACACCGGTGCGAAAGTGGACGTTGCCGTAGATCCCGCCCTGGGCGATCGCCCCGAGCAGGCCGATGAGGACGATCGCGGCGAGGCTGGTGCCGGTGGCGAGGCGCTCGCCGTAGGCGAACCAGAAGATGAGCAGCGGCACGATGATCGTCCCGCCGCCGACCCCGAAGAGGCCGCTGAAGATCCCGGCCAGGGTTCCGATCGCCGCCAGCTTCCAGATCGCGTGGTCCGGGGTCGCGGCGGCGGCTGGCATCCCGCGATACTAAGCCCGTGCCTCACGACCCAGAGAGCGGGGGCGGCGACTGGGCGGCGCGCCTGGAGCCGCTGCGCCGGGAGCCCGGGCGGACCGCCGTCCTTACCGATGTCGACGGCACCCTGGCGCCGATCGTCGAGCGGGCCGCCGACGCGGCGGTGCCGGCGCCGGCCCGCAAAGCGCTGGCGGCGCTGGCCGAGCGCTACGGGATGGTCGGCTGCATCTCCGGACGGCGGGCCGAGGAGGCGCGGGGGCTGGTCGGCCTCGACAGCCTCGCCTACGCCGGCAACCACGGGCTCGAGCTGCTGCTGCCGGGGGAGGAGACGCCGCGGGCGGATCCCTCCGTCGCCGGGCGCGAGGACGAAGCGGCCGAGTTCCTCGCCACCGTCGACGGCCGCCTGGAGGCGGCCGGGCTGCGACGCGAGGACAAGGGGCCGATCCAGGCGCTGCACTGGCGCGGCGCCACGGACGAGGCGGCAGCGCAGAGCTGCGCCCGGGAGATCGCCAACGAGGCAGGACGGGCGGGGCTGGAACCGCGCTGGGGCCGCAAGGTGCTGGAGCTGCGGCCGGCCGGGGGCGGCGGCAAGGACGGGGCTGTCGCCTCGCTGCTCGCCGACGCGGGGCTGGACCGCGCCGCCTATGCCGGCGACGACCGCACCGACCTCGACGCCTTCCGGCGCCTGCACGAGCTGCAGGAGGAGGGGCGACTGAGCGCCGCTGTCTGCGTCGGCGTGCTCTCGGCCGAGGCGCCGGCGGAGCTGGCAGAGGAGTCCGACGTCACCGTCGCCGGCCTCGACGGCTGGCTGAAGATCCTCGAGTGGCTGGCCGAGCCGGAGGGGACCGGGGGCCGGAGGCGATGACCTACACCGACCTGCTTCGCGCCAGCGTCTTCATCACCGCCGCCGAGGCGACCGTGCTTGGGGCGATCACCGCGATCGCCACCAACCGCGACGGTGAAACGACGATCGCGCTGGTCGCCGCCGGCTGGTGGCTGGTGGCGCTGGCGATCGGCGCCTACCTGGGCCGGCCCCACCGCGCCGCCGAGGACGTCCGCGGGGCCCTCGCCCGCGCCAGGACGGCGACCTCGCTGCCGGACCAGAGCCCGGCCCGGATCGCCTTCACCCGCCTCTGGCCGATCGCCTTCACCGCCCTCGCCGCCGGCTTGGTCGGGCTCTTCTTCCCGGGAGTCGCCGCAGTCGGCGCCGGCTACGCCCTGATCGTCTCCCTCGCCTGGCACACCCGCGAGGCGGCGGTGCTGGCGATCGAGCAGCGCGACGGCGTCAAGTTCTACGTCGTCCCGACGCCGGCGCTCAAACCGATCGAGCTGGTGCGGACGCCCGGCCTGCGCAGCGACAGCCTCGGCGCCTACTAGCCCTTCAGCAGCTTCTCGAACGCCGCCCAGTTGCGCGTGTTGGCGACATCGTCGGCGGTCAGCCAGGCGCGGCGGGCGGTGGCGACGGCGTAGGTCATGTTGTCGAGGGTGTCGACGCCGTGGGCGTCGGTGTTGAGGACGATCTTGACGCCGGCCTCGACGGCGAGGCGGGCGTGGAGGTCGGAGAGGTCGCGGCGGTTGGGGTTGCCGTTGATCTCGATCATCGTGCCGGTGCGGGCCGCCGCCTCGGCGACGGCCTCGACGTCGACGCCGTAGGGCTCGCGGCGGCCGATCAGGCGGCCGGTGAGGTGGCCGATGCAGTCGACGTCGGGATTTTCGATCGCGGCGACGACGCGCTCGGTCATCTGCTTTTCGGAGACGCTGAAGGAGGTGTGGACGGAGGCGACGACCCAGTCGAGGGCGGCGACGAGGTCGTCGGGGTAGTCAAGGGTGCCGTCGAGGCCGATGTTGATCTCCGAGCCGGCGAGGAGGCGGAAGTCCTTCTTCCCGTAGCCCTTGTTCCAGGCGCTCACCTCCTCGATCCGCATCCAGAGGCGCTCGGCGGTCACGTGGTCGCCGAAGCCGTGGCTGGCCGAGTGGTCGGTGATCGCCAGGTAGGCGTAGCCGCGGTCGCAAGCCGCCTCGGCCATCTCCTCGATGCTGTTGCGGCCGTCGGAGAGGGTGGTGTGGGAGTGGAGGTCGCCTTTGCTGTCGCCGAGCTCGACCAGGTCCGGGAGCTTGCCTTCGCGCGCCGCCTTCAGCTCGCCGCGGCCCTCGCGCAGCT
>Ga0190269_10000671_pt1 | contig 17148 bp, 12 predicted proteins | sample Popmic249IS_FD_133749 | JGI IMG/M metagenome (GOLD analysis project Ga0190269, IMG submission 133749) | Populus adjacent soil microbial communities from riparian zone of Blue River, Arizona, USA - 249 IS | ecosystem: Environmental > Terrestrial > Soil > Riparian zone | place: USA: Arizona... | reverse complement strand
TTCCGTCCGTGCTCGCGCCGCCGCTCGCCCAGCTCCACCCGAGCTGACCCGCCACTTCCGTCCGTGCTCGCGCCGCCGCTCGCCCAGCTCCACCCGAGCTGACCCGCCACTTCCGTCCGTGCTCGCGCCGCCGCTCGCGTCAGCTCCGAGCTCCCGCGACTGCCGCCCGAGCTCGCGAGTTCCGCCCGCGTTACATCCACCCGAGCCCAAGCCGCCCACCGCCTCTCGCCTCAGTTGAGCACGATGATAGGCGGGCTCGCTGCGCCCGCTCCGCCGCCAGCGCCTGGGCCACCTGCGCCAGCCCCAGTGCTTCCGCCCGCTTCACTTGCGGCGCCGCCACCCGCTCCTCCCGAACCGCCCAAGCTCAACCCGCCACTTCCGCCCGAGCTTGCGCTTCCGCCCGCGTCAGCTCCGCCCGAGCTCATCCCGCCACTTCCGCCCGTGGTGCCATCCCCGGGTGTGCCGCCCGCACCGGCACTCGAGAGGCCATCAGTTCCGCCGCTCCCGCCGATGCCGCCGGTCGAGCCGCCTCCCCCGCCCGGGCCAGTCCCCGGCTCGCCGCCGCTGCCTCCAGCCCCACCGCTGCTTCCGGCACCACCACTTCCGCCGCTGCCTCCAGCCCCACCGCTGCCTCCGGCACCACCACTTCCGCCGCTGCCTCCAGCCCCACCGCTCCCGCCGTTCCCCCCGCGCGGGACGCAGCTCGCCCCCTCCTCGCAGCGCTCATTCGCCGCACACGGCTCGCAGCGGTTGCCGCAAGTCGCGTCCTCGAAGTTCGAAACGCAGCGATTGCCGCAGAGGTGCTCGCCCATCCCACAAGCCACGCAGCCGTTCGCCGTGCAAGCCTCACTCGCGCTGCACTGCTTGCCGCAAGCGCCGCAGTTGTTGCGATCGCTGAGCCGCACATTCAAGCAAGCGCCGTTGCACGGCAGCGTCGCAGGGTCGTTGCAAGTGAAGCTGCAGCTCCCTCGCTCGCACGTCGCGGTCGCTCCGCCCGGTGCCTCGCAGCGCGCGCAGCTCGCGCCGCAGCTGCCAGCGGACTCGGCCTCACACGTCATCCGCGCGGTGCAGTAACGCTGCCCCTCGGGGCAACCACAAGCCCCCCACTGGCATTGATCGTTGCAGCTCCGCGTCCCGACCGCACAAGCCTCGCTCGTCCGCGGCACACACGCGTTCATCGGCTCGACGCACGTGCCCTGGACCCATCTCCCATTGGTGCGATCGCACGTGGCGGTGCTCATGCCGCAGCGGTCACCGCAGCGCGCGGGCGCCGGCGCGGGCAGCTTGCACTCGCACGTGCTCCCCCACTGGCAATCGTCTCCACACGTCTGCGTGCCACCATCGGTCCCACACGCGCGCGTCTGCCCGGGCGTGCAAGCGCCCTGTCCCATGCACGCGCCGAACTCCCAGCGCCCCGTATTGCCATCGCAGCTGGCAGCGGCACGCCCGCAGCGCTCGCAGCTGCGATCGGCCGGCCGCGGATCGCGGCACATCTGGCCGGTGCACTGCGTGCGATCGAAGCGGCACTCGCGCGTGCAGCGGTACATGCCGCCGGAGCCGCACGCCTCGACGTCCCCTTCGTTGCACTCGCGCTGACCCGAGCACTCCCCCCAGCGCGACGTCCACATGCCCGTGTTCGTATCGCAAATCGCCGCCTGCGTTCCGCAGCGATCGCAGCCCCGCGTCGGCGCCGGCTGCGGGCACGACTGGCCGGTGCACGCGCTCTCCCAGCGGCAGCTCGCGCTGCACTTGCGCTCTCCGCCGTTGCCGCAGCTCGTGGTCTCGCCCGCGCTGCACTCGCCCTGGTCTCGGCACTCGGACCAGTCGGTCCAGCGCCCCGTGTTGCTGTTGCACGTGCGCGTCTGTGTGCCGCAACGCGGACAAGCGCGCGTGCTCTCGCCCGTGCACGCTTGATCGGTGCACGCAGTCTGCCAGCGGCAATCGTTGCCGCAGCTCTGCGTGCCGCCCGAGCCACACGGCCGCGTGTCGCCGGGCGCGCACGCGCCTTCGTTCATGCACGCGGAGAACGGCGACCAGCGTCCGGTGCTGGAATCGCAGCTGCGCGCCTGCACGCCGCACTGGCCGCAGCTCTGCAATGCCGCGCCGCTGCAGGTCTGACCGGTGCACGCCGCATCCCAGCGGCAGTTGCCTCCGCATACCTGCGTGCCTCCACTGCCGCACTCGCGCGTCGCGTTGGCCGCGCATTCGCCCTGACCCGTGCACGCCGACCACTCGGACCACTCGCCCGTATCCGTGTTGCACGTTCGCCGCTGCGTGCCGCAGTCGCCGCAAGCGCGCGAGCTCTCGCCCTCGCACATCTGCCCGCTGCACGCCGCATCCCAGACGCAGTCGCCGCGGCAGCTCTGCGTACCGCCCGATCCGCACTCGCGCGTGCTGTCGGGCGTGCAGGCGCCCTCGTCCTCGCAGCTTCCGAAGCCGGACCACTCGCCCGTGCTGTCGTCGCAGCTGCGCGTGCGCGTGCCGCAGTTGCCGCAGGCTTCCGCGGGTGCGCCCACGCACAGCTGACTCGTGCACAGGCCCCACTGACAGCTTCCGCCGCAAACCTGCGTGCCACCGGCGCCGCAGCTGCGCGTGCTGTTGGGCGCGCACACGCCCGGTCCGCTGCAGGTCGACCACTCGCTCCACACGCCGTTGTCGCAGCGCCGCGTCTGCGTGCCGCAGTTGCCGCACGCGCGCGAGGTCGGGCCTTCACACTGCTGGCTCAAGCACGGGCCCCACTCGCAATCGCCCATGCAGATGCGTGTACCGCCGCGTCCGCAGGCCTCGCTCAGGCCCGGCGCACACACGCCCTCGCTCAGGCAGCTGCCCCAGTCGCCCCACAGACCGTCTGTACATTCGCGGCCCTGCGTGCCGCACATGCCGCAGGCCCGACGCGCAGGGCCACCGCACGACTGGCCAAGCAATGAGCCCGGCACGCCCACCGCGATGCCATCGCCGCTGCCCGGCGAGCGCTCCGGCTGCGCACGCGGCATCTGCACCGAAGACCACGCGCCGCACGGCGGGTCCTCGAGGGTCTTGCTGTAGCAGAGCAAGCTCAACGTGACCTGCAGCGGCTCGCCCTTGCGGATGCGCGTGCACACGCCCGGCGGCAGACGCACGCGCGCGTCGGAGGCGCGATAGCCGTCGAACGGCACGTCGTCTGCAGCTTCTGGCTGCGGGTCGGCGTCCAGCACCACGAAGCAGCTGCCGTTGTCGCAGATGCCGTCGCGTCCCAGCGGCTGGCGCAGCGCGATGTTCAGGCGAGACAGCGCGAGCTCCGAAGGCAACGTGAACGCGCAGCTGTCGAGCGCGACGTCCACGTCGTACACGGACGCGAAGCAGCTCGCCACGTCGAAGCAGCCCTCGCCCGCGCCGTCCGCCGTGCTCGCATCCACACTGCCGCCATCAGCAGCAGCGCGCTGCGCGTCCACACGCGTGCTGCGCTCCGGATCGTAGCGCGGAAGCTCGCCGCTCAACGCGGCGTCCGCGCATTCGCCCTGGCGACAGGTCTGGCCCGGTCCGCAGCTCGACTCTTCGCCCTCGACTTGGCCGGTGCACAGATACCCGAGCGGCAAGCGCAACAGGCCCACGAACGCGCGCGGGACCGGCGTGATGGCGCTGCGCTCGATGCGCAGCTCGCCTGCACGTGAAGCCAGCGCGCGGACCAACACCGGCCTATCGTTCCCCGGGTAACGCACGCGAAACTCCGAAGGCAGGCGCATCTGCCCTTCGCCGAGCTCGTGCTCCTCGCTGTGTAACAGTCGACCATCCTGCGACCACTCGAGCCGCACGTGATCGACGTCTTTCGGCAGCGACAGGTCCGTCTCGAGCGCCACGACCAACGCACCCTCGGGCACGTTGTCGACCTTGCACCCAGACAAAAACGCCACGAGCAGCGCCGCTGCGAGCCTGAGCCCGCGCAACACGTGCCTTTCCCCCAGACCACGACCGTGTCCGCAGCTCATGGCAGCACTCCTGCAGCAGCTGCAGAGTGACGGCGAGATCGATCGCCGTCGCGCCAACTGCACTCCACTCGCAGGCTTATATCCAACGCACGCGAGTCGAGCAATCGATGCGGCGTGCCTTTGTGACTCCAATCACATGCATGATCTTGCTGTCGCTGCGCCGACTCACGCGCCTCAGAGCGCGATGCCGAGATTCACGTAAGGTCCGTAAAAGCTGTCGCTGGTATCGCCCGCGTTCACCGCGCCGAGCACGCCCTGATCGTTCAAGTACACGGCTCGCATGCCGAAGCTGACCCCGATCACATCCGCGGTCAGCGCGAACCCCGCGCGCGCATCGAGCTGCGTATAAGGCCAAACGTTACCGAACACGCGGCCTTCCAGTCCCAGCGGACCTGCCAGTGCGAGAAATCCCGACACACCCAGACCCGGCGCAATGAACGTGACCTCGGGCGCCGCTGCGATGTGCGGACCGAGCTCGGCGCGCAGCCGCCCGCGCTCACCGCGGAGCAGCGCGATCATCAGGTGGGCGTGCGCTAGATGGATCGTGTCGTAATCCGCTGTGCCCGCGATCGGCGCGAACGCCGCCGTGTAGCCGAGCGCGAAGCCGAGCCGCGCACCTTCCCATGCGAGCTGCGTGCCGAGCAGGTAGCCGCGTCCGCCCAACGTCAAGTCGGCGCCGAGCGTGCTGGCGATGGCTGGCCGCCGCCGTGCCTCGTACGGGCCGTAGTCAGGCGTGGGTTGATCCACGACCACCCCATCGCTGGCAGCTGGAGGCGGCGGCCAGTAACCGATGCCATAACCCCAGACGTGGTGGCGCGGATAGACGTACGGTTGGGGACGGTAGCCGCCGTGCGAGTGCCAGTGCGAGTGCGAGGCGCGCGGCCGCTCGTAATGGGAGCTGGAGCTGCCGGAGCCCACGTGCACGTCGGCGCGCGATGCGCTGCTGCGCCCGGAGCCTCCCCCGTGGCTTCCGCTGCTCTGCGTGGCACTGCCCCGGCGCCCGAAGCCCGCCTGCGCCACGCCGGCCGTGGAAAGCGCGAGCACGAGTGCCGCCAAGCTGCCGAGGATTTTGGCTGGCATGTGGCCCAGACGCTGCGACCGCGCCCCGTATTCAGGGAAAGGTCGTGCACGAGCTGCCGCTCACGGCTCCGCGCACACGCGGTTGCGCCCCTCACGCTTGGCCCGATACAGCGCGGCGTCCGCCCGTGCGATCAGCACGTCCGCGCTCGGCCGCTGCTCGGCGTACGACGCGCTCACTCCGAAGCTGGCCGTGACCCGGTGCGGTTGGGTTAGCGCCTCCAGCTTGCGCCGCTGCTCGTCGGCCAGGCTCAGCGCGCGCTCCAGCGCGACATCCACGTACAGAATGCAAAACTCTTCGCCGCCGTAGCGCGCGACCAGATCCACGGAGCGCACGCGCCCGGTCAGGCAGCGCGCCACCGCGACCAGCACCTGGTCGCCGAGCGGATGGCCGTAGTCGTCGTTGATGCGCTTGAAGTGATCGATGTCCAGCATCACCAGCGCGAACTCGCGCCCGCGGCCGCTCTCCGCGATGAGCCGCGACAGCGCGCTCGTGAACGCGCGCCGGTTGGGCAGGCCGGTCAGCTCGTCGGTCAGCGCCAGCTCGGCGACGTGCTCGCGCGCCGCACGCAGCGCGCCGATGTCGCTGAACGTCACGACGCCACCCGTCACGTGGCCCGACTCCTCGTCGCGCAGCGGCCGGCCGCTCACGCTCAGCCAGCGCGGTCCGCCGCCGGGCGCTGCAGGGGCAGCCACCTCGGCGTAGTCGGTCGCAAGGCCCTGGAGCGCGCGCGTGATGGGCTGCTCATCGTGCGAGAGCGGGGTCACGCCGTCGGGCTTGCGCAGCTGGCTCACGCGCTGCCAGTCATCCGGCTCGTTCGCGCCGTCCAGGCCGAACATGCTGCGCGCGGAGGGGTTCACGAGCGTCGGCCGCGCGTGACGATCCACCACCACGATGCCCTCTGCCGTGCTCTCCACGATCGCGCGCAGCTGGCGTACGTGATCGCGCAGCTGCAGCTGCGCCACGTTCAGCGCGAGCTTCGCCATCGAGTTCGCGCGCAGCGCGAAGCGCAGCTCCAGCTCGTCCACCACGAGCGCGGCCAGATCGCGCAGGCCCGCATGCTGCTCGGGCGTGAGCTGCCGCGGCCGCTCGTCGATCACGCACAACGTGCCCAGGTTGTAGCCGTCGTGCGTCTGCAGCGGAGCTCCCGCGTAGAAACGCAGCTTCGGCTTCGACAGCACCCAGGCGTGCTCCGCGAAGCGGCGGTCGGCGTGCGCGTCGGGCACCACCAGCAAGTCGTCCTGCGCGATCGTGTGAGCGCACAATGCGCTGCTGCGCGGCGTCTGCCGCAGCTCGAACCCCACGCGCGACTTGATCCACTGGCGCTCTGCGTCGATCAGCGTGATCAGCGCGATCGGAACGCCCAGCATACGCGCTGCGATCGCCGTGATCCGATCGAACGACGGCTCCGGCTCCGTGTCGAGGATCTCGTAGCGTTCGAGCGCAGCGAGCCGCTCTTGCTCGTTGTCGGGTAGCGGGGCGGACACTCAGTCTCCGACTGCGGCCCAGGCGATGTGCCAGCCATCTGCGTTGGCGCTCACCGGATCCAGCGTCCCGTTGCTAGCGTCCGAGATGGTGATGTCGAAGGCCTGCGCTTCACTCTTGCCGCCGCTCGGCGGCGCGGGATTGCTGCCACCGAGGATGCGGTTGTGACGCGCGACTCCGCTCAGGTTGGACAGGATCACGGGCGGTGCGCTGAAGCCGCAGCGCGCGATGTCGACCGTCACCTGCAGCTGTGAGCTGCTGTTGCCCGCGTGCCACTGTGTATCCGATACGGGCGTGCTGCCGCGACACAGCTTCAGCGGCTTCTGCGGGCTGCCCGCGCTCAGCACACGCGCCTGCTCGATGCCCGTGAGGCGCGTGGCGAGCGCGCCCGCAGCCCCGTCGGCGCTGCCGCTGTGCGCTGCTTCGAGCGCGTACGGCACACTGCCCAGCTTGCTGCGGCCGAGGCTGGTTCCATCCACGCTGACCTCCAACCACAGGTCGGCGCGCTCGTGCACCGCGGCAGCGCACGCCGCAGGCAGCTGCAGCTGGAAGCGACCTGCGTGGAGCGTCTGCATGTCTGGGCCCACGCCACAGCGGCGCGTTCCCCCGCTCGCGCTATCCCACAATGCAAGCGTCAGGATGCGCGCGCCGCTGATCGGCTGACCCGTCGCGTCGGTGAGTAGCGCCGAATACGTGATGCCGTCAGCTTCAGGCACGAACGCGCCGGCGCGACCCGCCCAGAAGGCGAGCGCAGCGCTCACGATGACCAGCGCACAGCCCGACAGCGCGAGGGTCCTGGAGTGTCCGGCGAGCATGACCAGTGGGAGCAGGATACTGAGCTTGTGACGGCGCTCGCCAGCCCCTGTGACCTGATCCACTGTCCCAGGGCCACAACTCGCCCGACGAATGCTGACACAACCTGTCCGCTTGTGTGCGGGCGGCGCGCTTGTGCACGAGCGTTAACGACTCCGCAACAACCATGACGTCGCGTGGATGCCGCTTGGAGCGGCAGGTGAAATGCCGCACAAAACGTAACGCAGCGTGCGGTAAAATTGGCTGTTCGGCTGGCATCTCGCCAAAACACCACGCAAGATGGACTCATGGTGTTCAGGCGTTGCAGGAGCTCCTTCCGACGGTAGGTCCGAGGTAGGAACGAAGGAGACCGTGTGTCCGAGCGCCATGCTGGCCCCGTGCCGGCGCCGGTCAGAGCGGTCTATCAGCGACGCATGAAGCACCTGCGCGAGACGTGGGGCGTGTCCCGGTCAAGGCAGCGAGAGTGATGCGGTTACGGTTCGGGATCCTCTTCATAAGTTTGTTGACGAGTTGTGCGGCATCGCTGCCTCCGGCGGCGCGCCCCCCGAGCGCGGAAGACCGCACGGCGATCGAAGCCGCGGTCTACGCCTGGCGCCTCGCGGGCTTGCCGTGGTCTGGGACGTGTGACGACGAGTTCGGCCGCGTGCACGTCGTGGTGACCGAGCCCGTGCAGTTCACCGAGCTGTGCGGGCGCAAGCCGGTACACGCCGGCGGTAGCTTGTACGCGTGCAACACGCAGCAGAACGAGCAGATGTTCCCGTATTCGCTGCTGGACCAGGATCACGTGCCGCTGCTCGTGATCTCGAAGCTGCAGCCCGAAGATCATCGCCGGCTGCTCGTCGTGCACGAGACCATGCACTGGCTCGAGCGCTGCTCCGGCAAGGGCATCGACTTCGACCACTCCGATCAGCGCGTGTGGCGCGGCGCACGCCTCGTGGCGCAGCGCGACGTCGAGCGGCTGTTCGCCACGCGCGCGTCGCGCTGAGCGCCGCCGTCAGCGTCAGATGGTCGTCGCGATGCCACCGTCCACGGGCAGCACGGCGCCCGTGATGTAGGCGCTCGCGCGCGACGCGAGGAAGATCGCAGTGCCGGCCATGTCCTCGGGCTCGCCGATGCGACCGCGCGGGCAAGCGGCCTTGATCGCGTCGCCGAACGTGCGCAGGGTCTCGGCCATCATCTTGCTCTCGAAGGGCCCGGGCGCGATGGCGTTGATGTTGATGTTCTCGCCAGCGAGGCGCCGAGCGAGGGTGCGCGTCAGGTGGTGGACGCCGGCCTTGCTGCTGGAATACGCGTAGGTCTCGAGGCCCGGCACGTGCAGACCGTCGATCGAGCCGATGTTGATCACGCGCGCCGGATCGACCGCGGTGCCTGCCGCTCGCAGCTGCGGGAGCAGCTCGCGCGTCAGGAAGAACACCGCCTTCAGGTTGGTGTCCACGACCTTGTCCCAGCCAGACTCGCCGTAGGCGTCGATCGGCTCGGCCCAGTTGGCGCCCGCGTTGTTGACGAGGATGTGCAGCTTGGGCTCGCGCGCCGACAGCTCCTTCGCCACCCGCTTCAGCTCGTCCACTTTGCCCACGTCCGCCGGCAGCGAGATGCAGGTGCCGTACTGCGAGAGCTCCTTCGCCGCCGCGTCACAGGCCTCCGCCTTGCGCGCGCTGATGTACGTCTTGACGCCGTTTTCCACGTAGCCGCGCGCGATCATGTAGCCGATGCCGCGGCTGCCGCCGGTGACCAGTGCGACTTTGCCTTCGACCGAGAACAAGTTCTTCATGCCCACTCCTTGCGCCGCACCCGCGGCGGCGGGCACCGTACACGAGCGGACGGGAGCTGTGAAACCCCCCGGTCTGCAGCACGTGCTGGCAAGCCGTGGCACCTGCCGCTTATGCTTGTGATCACCGCATGCTAACCCCGCACGAGCCCAGGTCGTGACGAGCGCCGAGCGCTCCCTGACGCAAGTGAGCCGCGCGTCTGGCCATCCCGTGTGGCTCGCGGTCTGGCCGCTCTACCTGCTGCTGTGCGAGTACCTGGCCATCAGCCTGGGCTTCGATGCCCTGCCGCTCCTGGAGGCGGCCGGGGCGGCGCGGCACCTCGGTTATCTGGGCATCGCGGCTCCCGCGCTGTTTCTGGTCGCCACGCTCAGCTACGTGCTCAGCGGGCGCGCGCTGCGGGAGGACTTCACGCGCCTTCTGCGTGAAGCACCGCTGTTCGGGCCGAGCCGGCGCGCCGCCGTGCTGGTGAACGTGATCTGCTTTCTGGGCCTGTGGCTCGCGCTGTCGCACTTGCTCGATGAGACGGCGCGCGGCGTCGCGCCCGGCGCGGGCTCGCTTTCGGCGTTTGCGCTGCTCGCGCTCGGCTGCGGCGGGGCGCTGCTGTTTGCGCTCCTACCGCCCGCCGGCCTCGTGCAGCTCGGCGCGCGCGCGCGGCGCGTGTTGTGGCTCGGCCTCGTGCTCGGCGCGCTCGCGTGGATTGCGGGCCTCGCGAGTGGGCTGCTCTGGAGCTACCTGCAATCCGCCACGTTGTACTGCGTGTTCGTGCTGATGCTGCCGTTCTCCGAGCGCATCGCGTTCTCGGCGCAGGACGCGCTCATCGGCACCGAGGACTTCGTGGTGCAGGTCGCGCCGGAGTGCTCGGGCATCGAGGGCATCGGCCTGATCCTGGTCGTGATCTCCGTGTACCTGTGGAGCGCGCGCGGGCGCCTCGCGTTCCCGCGTGCCCTGTGGCTCTTGCCGCTCGCCGTGCTTTTGGTGTTCGCGGGCAACGTGCTGCGGATCGCGCTGCTCATCGCAGTGGGCGTGAACCTCTCGCCCGAGATCGCGCTGTCCGGCTTTCACTCCAAGGCGGGCTGGCTGTTCTTCTGCGGCATCGCGCTCGCGATGATCGGCGTCGTGCAGCACACGCGCTTGTTCTTGCGCCGCGACGCGCTCCCTGCCGCTGACGGCGGCGAGTCGGGCTGGAGCCCGGCGCGCACGTATCTGTCGCCGCTGCTCGCCCTGATCGCCACCTCGCTGATCACCGCACTGTTCTCGACCGGCTTCGATCGACTATACGGTCTGCGCATCGCGGCCGTTGCGCTCGCCCTCTACGCCGTGCGCGCGCACCTGCCGCGGCCGAGCTGGCCCCCGTCGTGGCACGCGCCGCTGATCGGCTGCGCGGTGTTCGCGCTGTGGCTGTGGCTCGTGCCCGAGCCTCCCGCGGAGCGCGTGGCGCAGCTGCGAGCTTCGGTCACCGCGCTCGGCAGTCCCTGGGCGGAGCTGTGGCTCGCGCTGCGCGTGATCGGCTCGGTGGTCGCGGTGCCGATCGCGGAGGAGCTCGCGTTTCGTGCCTACCTGCTGCGCCGCTTGATGGCTGCGGATTTCACCGAGGTGGAAAAAACGCGAATGACGCCGCTCGCGCTCATCGTCTCCTCCATCGCGTTCGGCGCGCTGCATCCCGGGGCGGTCGCCGCTGGCTGCCTCGCCGGCGTGGCCTACGCGCTCGCGCAGCAGGTGCGCGGCCGCACGGCCGACGCCATCGTAGCGCATGCGGTCACGAACGGTCTGATCGCGCTCGCTGTATTGACGTATGGCGCCTATTGGCTCTGGGCGTGAGCCGAAGCCTGCGCAACGCACCACTCAGAGACAGCTCGAGGTCATGAGCGCGCTCGGCTACTCGATGTCGCGCTCGCATCTCCGGGAGCAAGTCTCATGGGCATTTCGACCCCGCTCGTCGCACTCGCGGTGCTGTGCATGCTCGGCTGTGGCGCAGACGCCGCGACTCCCATGAGTCGCGGGAACGCGAACGCGAGCGCGAGCACGAACCCCACCTCCGGCAATCCCAGTCTCAATCTGGTCGATTGCAGACAACCGAACCTGACGCGCGCCTGCAACTGCAACGGCATGCCTGGACGGCAGGTGTGTGACGGCGCCGGCTGGAAGCCGTGCGAATGTGCGATGGGCGGTGCCGCTGTCAGCTTCGATCTCGAGGGCAACAATCGCACCGACATCAAGTTCGTCTGGGAAAAGACGGCGACGTCGGAGGACCTCGGCGGCTGCTTGCCCGGGAAATACGAAGGAACGTTCGGTGGCATCTACTGGTCGTACATCGCGACCCTGGCACCGATCGAAGATCTGGCGGTGCCGATCGCGAACGTGGACATCCCCGGCCAGCCGTCGGGCTTTCACTTCACGGTCGAGCCCGCGCAAGGCGGCGAGACGGTGCTCAAGATCAAGGGCGAGATGGTGGGCACCGCGGACCTGGTGTTTCCGTTCACTGCGAGCGTGGAGGGCGAGCTCGACTGCAAGGCGAAGACCTTCAACGCGCGCATGGGGAATGGTCTTTACTCGGTGCTGATCGAGGGCCTCGTCGCGCAGCAGTTCGTGGGCGTGATGACGGGTCAATACGACACGCGCACGCACACGTTCGTCAATGGCGTCTGGGACGTATGGGAGACCAGCGGTGTACCGCCCGGCAAGCAAGCGCCCGCGTTGCCGCGCGAGTTCGACCGCGATGGCTTCGGGGGCTTCGGCACGTGGGCGGCTGCGCTGCCCACGAACCTCTCCGATCCGCAGCTCGCCGCCTGTCCGCAGGATTATGCGTGCGCGGCCGGACCCCTCGGGCCGAACAAACACCTGTGCACGAGCCTCTTGGGCGTGCCGGGCTGCGCCAGCAACGCCGACTGCGACCTGCACTTTCCGGGCGAGCGCGTGAACTGCCTGCAGACCAGCGTGTTCTCCACGTGTATCAAGGAGTGCAAGCCATGAGGACGGCCCTGTGCATTGCAGCGGCCGCGCTGCTCCTCGGTTGCGGCTCGGAGGCGCCGCCGGCCTCCACTCCGCCAGCTCGCGTCGCCGCCGGCAGCAACGCGAGCGCTGCCGCGGGTAGCAGCGCGCCTTCTGCCGCCGATAGCTGCAGCCCCGGCACGCAGCCCTGCTATTGCCCGGACGGCAAGCTCAGCGGGACGCAGGTGTGTGACGCACGCCTGTCGCTCGGGGCATGCCAGTGCGCCACGACCAGCAGCGCGGCACAGGGCGTGATGTCGAGCCCCACGCGCGTGTGCGCGCAGCTGGCCGGCAGCGCGAGCTGCGCGACGCAGACCTACGTGCCCCCGCAGCTGCCGGCGAGCGTGCTGTTCGTGATCGATCGGAGCGGCAGCATGACGTGCAACGCTCCGCCCGTGCAGAGCGTGGAGAGCTGCAACGCGGATCCCAAGCGTCAGGATCCGAGCCAGCCTTCGCGCTGGGACATCACCACCGCGGCGCTCGACGCTACGTTCGGCTCGCTCATGGGCTCCGCCGCCGCCGTGGGGCTCAGCATGTTCAGCACCGATGGCTACTGCGGCGTGGACTCCACGCCCATCGTGGGCGTGGCCGCGGTGGACTCGGCGCAGCTCGGCGCGCTGTCGCAGGCCATGCACAAGGCGCTGCCCGCGGGCGGCACGCCGATCGTGGGCTCGGTCATCTCGGCTTATCACCACCTGCACGAGGAGCTTCACGCCGTCGGCAATCGCTACGTCGTGCTGATCACGGACGGCGAGGAGAGCTGCGGCACGCGCGGCCTGGCAGACGACAAGGCCGACCTCACGGCCGCCCGCACGCAGCTGCTGCAGAGCGAGGTGCAGAAGGCGCGCGAGGCCAACATCCGTACGTTCGTGGTGGGCACGCCGGGCAGTGAAGGTGCGCGCGGCTTCCTCTCGGAGCTCGCGTTCCGCGGCGGCACTGCACGCAACCCGAGCTGCGTGCACGGCGATCCGAGCGCCGCTGCTGGCGACTGTCACTACGATCTGACGCTCGAGAAAGACTTCGCGGCCGTGCTGCGCCAGACCCTCGGCAAGATCAGCAATGAGGCTCGCGGCTGCGAATTTCAGACGCCCGCTGGCGGCGGCGAGTCGCTCAACGTCCAGGTCTCCAGCAAGGGAGGCGCGCCCACGTGCCTTCCGCTCGACAACCGCGACTGCAGCAGCGCGAACGGCTTCCAGTACGCGAAGCGCGCGGATGGCAAGCTCGACTACGGCCGAGTCGTGCTGTGCGGTCCAGCGTGCGAGATGGTCAAGGCAGACCCGACCGCGGTCGTCGACGTGATCCTGGGCTGCGCGATGTTGCAGTGATCCCGCGACCGCCGTTGTGATAACTGACTGTCAGTGTGACAGTCGGACGGTGAACGGGTACTCGATCACCGCGTAGCCGCCTTCGCGCGGGGGCGGGAACTTCCAGCCCACCACGTGCTCCACGAGACAGCAGCCGACACCAGGTACGCCGAGCTCGTCCTGGGCCACGTGCGCCGCGGGCACCGTGCCGGCGGGCTCGATCACGAAGCGCACCACCACCCGGCCCGAGGCGGAGTCCACGCCCGCGAGCGCTTTCTCGTAACAGCGACGCAGCTCGTCCGTGTGCGCGCGCACGACGGACTTGACCTCGGCCGCGCCGATGCCGCCGAGAGCGGCAGCTGGATAGGCGCGCTTCCAGGCCGCCTCGTACTCCAGGATGTTGCCGGCGCCGGCGAGCGCAGCGGCGTGCGCCTGGGCGCGCGGGTCGGTCACCCGGGCGCAGGGGCCCTCTCGCTCCGGACCCGGGCTCGTTACGCGCTGCTGCGCGCTCTGGGAGCCGCAGGCCGCGGCGAGCAGGGCGAGCAGACAAGACTGAGCGCGCCGGGTCATGAGCGGGAGCGTATCACCGGCTCGGCGCGCAGCTGCGAGCGTCGGAGCGAAGCACGAGCCGTCGCTCCCGAATGCCATGTGCATGTGGGCAACCGGGGTGCATGAACGGCGATCCGGGCCCGGCAGCGCCGGGGAGAACCAGACACGCTGGCACAGCGCCGGCGGATCCTCGCGCGCAAAGAGCTCGCGGTGGGACGTCTGGATGTCGAGATGTCAATCACAGCGGCGGTCGCGGACCCGCTCCGCGGGCTCCGCGGCTCCCGACCCCCGTGCAGTGCTCAGCGTAGCTCGTGCACGCCGATGTCCGGGGCCGCTCCTCGCGGCGCGGCGCCTCCGAAGAAATCTTGCTCGGACGCCTCAGCGCTGTCCAGAGTGAGTCCGCGATCGATGAGCGGTGAGCTGGGCTGCAGCTGGTACATGGTCAGCGTGGGCAGGCGCGACGCATCGTCCAGGGTCGGCGCCGTGCCCACCGCCATCAGCTGCGGATCGACGAACGAGCCGGACGCCTCCTGTCCGGTCGCCGCTTGAAACGTGGCGAAGTCGCTGAACGACTGCGAGCGGCTGGTGCCGCTGTCCCAGCGCATGCGCAGCGGCGCGCTGCCCGTCCAGTACACGTTGGACTGCAGCTGCAGGCGGCGGCCGTCGAACACGTCCAGCAAGAGCGGCCCCGTGCCGAAGAAGATGTTGTTGTGGAAGGTCAGCTCGCGCAGCGCGCTGAACGTGCTCACGCTGGGCTCGTCACCGTAGCCCACGTTGTGCGTGAGCTGGACGGCGCCCATGTCGCCGTTGTCGTCCCAGGCCGCGAAGGCCGTGCCGTCGTTCTGGCTGATGTTGTAGCGCACGCGGTTGTCGCCGTACGGGCGCGCGAACGCGAACTGAAACACACCGAAGCCCGCGCCGTGATTGTCGTGGCTGTAGTTGTACTGCATGAGCGACTCGGTCACGCCGCCGTCGAGATCGAAGCCGCCTCCGTCGCGCGTCTGCGACCTGTTCCCGTACGCCTCGTTGTACTGGATCAGCACGCGCCGAGCGTCCCACGCCCAGATGCCGAAGCCACCGTTGGGCGCGGTGTCGTTGTGCTCGCCGTTGTCGTGGGCCACGCAGCGCTCGATACGCGCGCCGTCGACGTCCGCCAGCACGATGCCGCTGCCGGTGTGCTGGCGGCTTCCGCGCAGGCCGCGGTTGTGGTGCGCGCGTACGGCGATGACGCGCAGGTCTCGATGCGAGTAAGCGCGGGACTCCGTGGCGAAGGGGCCGTCGGTCACGAGGCCCACGTCACCGTTGTCGTGCAGCTCGGCGTCGCGGATCTCCACGTCGCAGTAGCCTTGGCCCTTCGCGTCGTCCGCGGGACGCGCGCGCAGCGCGATGCCCGCGCGCTTGAAGCCGCTGGCCTCGAGCTCCCGCAGCCGTAGGCCGCAGGCGCTCACCTCCGAGATCACGCTCACGCCTTCACCCTCGTTGCCGCTCTGACGCGCCGCATCCCACCCGCCCTGCAGCTGCAGTCGCTCGACGATGACGTGGCTCGCGCCGCGGATCTCCACGGCGTTGCCTGCGCCAGCCTCGATGCGGGCGCGGCCCTGCCCTTCCACCCCGATGCGCACGGGCGCGCTGGCGCTGCCGCTGTCCTCGAGGTCGAGGCGCAAGGTGCCGCGGAACGTGGCTGCAGCTTCCAGCAGCACGCTGTCGCCGGGCAGCAGGCGGTCTTGGTTCACGCGCGCGAGGCTCTGCCATGCGCGGCTCGGGCTCCGCCCATCCACCCCATCGTCGCCGTCCGCGCGCACGTAGAAGGTGCGAGCGGCAGGCGCCTCGGCAGCGCCCGCGTCAGCGTCGGCGTCCGCTCCCGCTCCCGACTCGAGCTGCCGCCCGCGCGGGGGTGCGTCGGCGCCGCACGCGAGCAGGCCTGCAGCGCACAGCGGCAGGAAAGCTCTCGTTCGTATTAGCCGCAGCGTCTGCATGCTGTGATTCTACTCGAGCGGCCGCAGCTCGATGGCGTCTACCTCGAGCTCGGTCTGGGGCAGGAGCACGATCACCGGCTGCGCGGCGGCGATGTGCGCTTCCTCGGCGAACCAGATCGCGGAGAGCTCCGTCCATTGGCTCGTCTGCAGGTCGAAGCTGTGCGGGGTACGGCCGTTCGTGACGCGCTGCTGCATCGGTAGCTCCCGGCTCAGGGCGTGCACGACGAGCTGGATCTGACCGCGGCCGCGCGCCTGCAGCGAGAGACGATAGGCCTGGCCGCGCGTCACGGGAACCTGCGCGCTCGACGCCAGGTACTTGCCGCGCCCTGCCGCTTGCAGAACGTGGCCTCGCGCCGGGTCGTTCGACGTGACGAGCTGCAGTCGATCATCGGGCGTACGCCCAGGCTGCTGCCAGCCGAGCGGCATGCCGTCCTCGGGCGGGCCTTCGAAGTCGCCAGCGGGCACGCGATCCGCGCCCAGCCGCTGACAGCAGCGGACGCTCTGCAGCGCCTCGATGCGCAGTGCGGTCAGCTCCCAGCGGCTGTAGCGCGCGAGCTGCGGCTGCTGGGCAGGATCGAGCCGCAAGAGTAGCCGCGCCTGACTGGCTCCGGGCGGCAGCACGAAGCCTTGCACGTACGCCTGAGCGCGCGGCGAAAGCGGCTGCGCGCTGGAGCGCACCGCGGCTGGTAGCTGCCAGGTCGGATACCACTCCTGCGGCTTGCCACGCGCGTCCACGTACGTGATCGCAAAACGCAGCGCGCTGCCGGGCCCGCGCGCCATGGTCGCGCTCACCTCGTACAGCTGCAGCGGGGAGAGCGGCAGCTGAGCGCTGCGAGCCGAGCCGGGCGCACGACCCATGAGGAACCCTGCCGCTGTCACCTCAACGCCCCGAAGCTCCTCCCAAACGATAGTCTGCACCGCACCGGCGCCCCGCACCTCACCAAACCCCCGCAACCCCTCAGCCCGCGCCCGCCCCCCACCGCACGCAGCCGACAGCAGCAGCACCCACGCCCCAAGCAGTACCATCCGCGCAGCCGCTCGCGGCGACCACGCAGCCAGTGGCTGCGCCCCCGCCTCGGCACGCTGCCACCTCGCAGCCATTGGCTGCGCCCCCGCCTCGGCACGCTGCCACCTCGCAGCCATTGGTTGCGCCCCCGCCTCGGCACGCTGCCACCTCGCAGCCGCTCGACCCGACCACGCTCCCGCTCGACCCGACCACGC
>Ga0190269_10000670_pt1 | contig 17178 bp, 10 predicted proteins | sample Popmic249IS_FD_133749 | JGI IMG/M metagenome (GOLD analysis project Ga0190269, IMG submission 133749) | Populus adjacent soil microbial communities from riparian zone of Blue River, Arizona, USA - 249 IS | ecosystem: Environmental > Terrestrial > Soil > Riparian zone | place: USA: Arizona... | reverse complement strand
GCCTTGGCCGTGGTCGCGCGCGCCCCCATGACCTCGAAGATGCGGCTGGTGGTGTCGAGGCTGACGCGCGTGGTCTTGGCTTTGGCGAGCGCGACTGCGACTGCGGCCGCTCCGCGCTGCGCGGGCGTGAGCGCGTTGCCCAGCTGCCAGGCCCGGTCGAGCTCCACGGCGGCGGCATCGGTCAGGTGGCGCGCGGCTGCGAGCTCGGTGTACAGCTCGCCGTAGTGCCGCAGCACGAACGGATCGTCGCTCGCGCGCGACACCCCGGAGCTGATCCAGGGTTTACTCTGCTCGCGCGTGTACACCCGCGCGATGTCGAACGCGCCCTCCGCGATGCCGAGATAGATGTTCGCGAGCACGAGCTGCGCGATGCACGGCCGCAGCGAGGCGAACGTGGAGCCGAGCGGCCCGGGCGTCGCCAGGATCTCCGCGCGGCTCACGGCGACGGCATCGAAGCGCGCGCTGCCACTGTCCGTCTGGCGCTGGCCCATGTTGTCCCAGTCTTCGCGCAGCTGAATGCCCGCGCGCGCCGTGGGGATCGCCGCGATGGCGAGCTTCTTCGTGTCGGCATCGATCGCGGACACGATCAGCATGTCGGAGTCGAGCGCGCCGGAGCAGAAGCTCTTGTCGCCCTCGATGAGGCCACGCTCGCCCTGCCACGTGAGCGCCGTGCGCGGATCGAGCGGGTTGAGCGCGTTACCCCAGAACCAGCGCTGCCGCGCGGTCTCGGCGAACCACGGCCGCCACTGCTCGGGCGCCGCAAACAGCTGCAAGGTCGCGAGCAGCAGGTGCTGGAAGCCAAACACGTGCCCGACCGAGCCATCCACGCGCGCGAGCGTGCGCACGACGTCGAACGTCTCGACCCAGTCGCAACCGCCGCCGCCGAGCGCCTCGGGGATCCACATCGCGAGCAGGCCGCTTTCCCGCAGCCGGTCGCGCTGCGCCTTGGGTGTGCCGCCCACAGCGTCACGCTCTGCGGCGCTCTCGGCAAACTCCGCTGCGACCTGCCGTGCGATCTCTCGTGCCCTGGATGGTGTCGTGCTCATGGCATCTTCAGCGCTCGCGCCATGGCTGCGTGCGCCGTCCCAAACGTTCGAGGAGATGATCGCTGAGCTTGCCCAGCATGGCAAACAGCAGAATCGCCGCGAGGATCAGCTCCGGGCGGCTCGTCGTCTGGCCGTCGACCATCAGGTAGCCGAGGCCCTGGCTCGCGCCCATCAGCTCCGCCGCGACCACGAACATCCAGCCGAGCCCCAGCCCGCTGCGCAGCCCGGTGATGTACGCAGGCAGCGCCGCTGGCAGCAGCACGTGGCGCGCGAGCCGCGCGCCGTGATAGTCGAACATGTCCGCGACCTCGAGCAGGCGTGCGTCGATCGACTGGATGCCGCTCATCAGGTTCAGGTACACCGGAAAGAACACCCCGACCGCGATCAGCGCGACCTTCGAGGTCTCCTGGATCCCGAGCCACAGCAGAAACAGCGGCACCCAGGACAGCGACGGAATGCTGCGCAGCGCTTGCAGCAGCGGATCGAGCAGCGCATGGGCGCGCGCGTTGCGACCGGTCACGACACCGAGCACGGTGCCGAGCGCCGCGCCGAGCAGAAAGCCCGCGAGCACGCGCAGACAGGTCGCCCCGACGTGCGCAAACAGCACGCCCTGGCGCTGCAAGTCGAACAGGCTCGCGATCACCGCGCTCGGCGACGGCAGGAGATGGGCGCGCAGCACGCCGCTGCGAGCTGCAAGCTCCCACAGCCCGAGGATGGCTGCGGGCAAGATCAGCCCCGTGCCCACGCGCGCATCCCGCCTGCGCGGCGGCGGCGCGATGCGCGCACGCTCGCGCCCCGCGGGCGCCACACTCGAGCCGAGCGCGGGGATCGTCACGCGTCAGCGCTCCCGCTTCGAGGTGAAGCTCGAATCGATGAGCGCGGTCGCCACGGCGGGCACATCCGCTTCGGCCTTGATCACCGCGCTGCGCTTGAGCACGTCGCCCGCGGCCAGGATCGCGTTCTTCTGTGTCTCGCCGAGCTGCGACGACGTGATGTCCGTGCGCTTCAGCACGATCGCAGCGACCTCGGGCTTGAGCCCGGCCTCTTTGATCAAAGACGCCTGCAGCTCCTGCGGAGCCTCCTGCGCGCGCACCCGCGCCTTCTCGTACGCGTCGATCACGACCTTCACGTACGAGGGGTACTTCGTCGCAAACTCCTCGCGCACGTTCAGCACGCCGTACGTGTTCCAGTCCGGCTTGCGAAAGAACAGCTTCGAGCCGCGCTCGAGCTCGGACGTCGCCATCAGCGGATCGAGCCCGGACCAGGCGTCGACGTCGCCGCGCTCGAGCGCGGTTTTGCCGTCCGGATGCTGCAGCGGCACGAGCTCGATGTCGCGCTCCGTCATGCCGACCGAGTCGAGCGCGCGCAGCAGAAACACGAACGGATCGGTGCCGCGCGTCACGGCGACCTTCTTGCCCCTGAGCTTCTCGATCGAGTCGATGCCGGTCTCCGGGCGCGTCACGAGCGCCGTCCACTCCGGCTTCGAGTACACGTACACCGAGCGGATCGGGTTGCCGTTCGCCTTCGACAGCAGCGCGGCAGCGCCGGCCGTCGAGCCGAAGTCGATGCTGCCACCGCTCAGGAACTCGAGCGCCTTGTTCGAGCCGAGGCTCTTGGTCCACTCGACTTTCACGCCGTCCTTTTCCAGCGCTTCCTCGAGGTAGCGTTTGTCCTTCAGGAGCAGCCCGACCGGATTGTAGGTGGCGTAGTCGAGACGTAAGACTGCAGGTTTCTCGGCGTTCGAGCTACAGGCGGTGAACGCGAGCAGCGAGAGCGCAAGCCAGGCGAGCGATCGATTCATGGTTCCTCGTGAGTTGAGCGGCGTGCGAGCAGCACACCCGACACTTCGCGCCGCAGCGCAGCGAACTCGGCGCTCGTGCGATCGCGCGGCCGCTCGAGCGCGACCTCTGCGATGTGCACCACGCGGCCCGGCCTGCCCGACATCACGACCACGCGATCGCCGAGAAACACGGCCTCTTCGATGTCGTGGGTGACGAGCAAGAGCGTGGTGCGCTCGCGCTCCCAGATGCGCAGGATCTCTTCCTGCATTTGCATCTTGGTGAGCGCGTCGAGCGCAGCGAACGGCTCGTCGAGAAACAACACGCGCGGGCGCGGCGCGAGCGCGCGTGCGAGCGCCGCGCGCTGGGCCATGCCGCCCGAGAGATGGTGCGGATACGCCTGCTCGAAGCCGCGCAGCCCCACGAGCTCGATGTGCTCGCGCACGCTGCGCTCGCGCGTCTCGGGGTCGAGCCCCCGCACGCCGAAGGCCACGTTCTGCTCGACGGTCAGCCAGGGCATCAGCCGGTGTTCCTGGAACACGAGGCCGCGCGCGAGCCCGGGACCTTGGCCCGTCACGGGCTGACCATCTATATGCACGGAACCATCGTGCTCGCGCTCGAGCCCGGCTGCGATGCGGAGCAACGTGCTCTTGCCGCAACCGCTCGTCCCCACGACGGCGACGTTCTCACCGGGCGCGAGCGTGAGGTCCACCTGTGAAAGCGCGGGGATAGGCGTGTGCGCGCGCCCCGTGAACGTCTTCGCGACACCACGCAACGCCAGGCTCGCTTGCTCTACGGAAGAATGCGCCACGGACTGTTGGGCCCGCAGCCCGAGCAAACGATGTGCCAGCTGCGGCTCAGCTCGAGCGCGAGCTTGCCGCGCGCTTTTGCTGGGCGGGCGTCGCACGCAGCACGCGGCCGGCGGCGAGCTCCACGATCAAATCCGCATCGGCGACCGTCGCGAGTCGATGGGCGATGGTCAGGACGGTGACGCCCGCGAGCTCTTCGCGCACGGTCTCCTGGATCATCCGATCCGTACGCACGTCTACGCTCGCGGTCGCTTCGTCCAGCACGATCACGCGCGCGCGCGTCAGGATGGCGCGACCCATGCACAAGAGCTGCCGCTGGCCCTGCGAGAAGTTGTGTCCGTATTCGGCCACTGCCGCTTCCAGCTGCCCCGGCATGCCTTTGATGAGCGCGTCCAGGTGCACGCGGCGCAGCGCCGCCCAGATGTCGGCGTCGCTGCATTGACCGAAGCGATCCAGGTTGGAGCGCACCGTGCCGGCGAACAGCGTGGGATCTTGCGGGATGATCGCGATCGCACGCCGCAGGCGCGGCAGCGGCACCGACGCCAGGTTCACTCCGTCGATCATGATCGCGCCGCGCTCCAGCTCGAGGAAGCGAAAGAGCGCCTGAAACAGCGTGCTCTTGCCCGCGCCGGTGCGGCCGATCACGCCGACCTTGCTGCCCGCGCGCACGCGAAACGACACGCCGTCGAGCACGCGCGGCAAGTGCGGGGCGTAGCGCACGGCCACATCGCGGAACTCGATCGCGCCGGCCAGGGGCCAGCTCGCGTCCGCGGGCAGCGGCGGAGCGGTCGTGATCGGCTCTGGCTCGAGCCGCGCGTAGTGCTGCAGGCGCTCGGCCTGCGTCATGTACGACTCCACGTCGCTGAGGGCGCGCACGGTCCAGTTCAGCGCGCCCCAGAGCGCGAGCGCGTAGCTCAGCACGAGGCCCGCCGCGCTCGCCCCGATCGCACCCGCATAAGCAGCGAGCGCGATGGCGACACACGTGCAGAGCGAGATCGAGCCGCCCAAGAGGCCCATGCGCGTGCCGAACCAGCGGTTCAGCTTGATGTTGCAGAAGTGCATGCGCTGGTAGTGCGAGAGGATGTCGTAGAAGCCGCGCATGAAGAAGGCTTCGCGCCCGAACGCGTGGATCACGTCGAGACCCGTGACGAGCTCCTTGAAGTGCGCGTAGCGCGGCGAGCGCGAGATCGACTCGAGGCGCCGGCTCTCTCGCGCAGCACGCCGGAAGTCGCGCTGCACCCGCACGTACAGCACGAGCACGGGCAGCGCAGCGATGAGCACCCACGGCAAGAGGCTCACGATCAAGAGCAGCGTTGCGAGCGTGCTCGCGAGCGTGCGGCACGCCTGCTCGAAGCTCCAGGACAGCTCGTCGTCCACGACCTCCAGGTCGCGCGCGAAGCGGTTCAGCACGCGCCCGGTGGGCGTGGAGTCGAAGAAGCGCAGCGGCGCGGCGAGCACGCCCGCGAGCGCGCCGTCGTGGATGTTGCGGCCCGCAGCGGCGGCCCGGTACAGCCACAGCGAGCGCTGCGCGATCGAGCACACGAGCGCGGCGAGCCCGAGCGCACCGTAGAGCCACACCGCGACGCCCGGCTGCGCTGCGAGCTCGGCGTCCGTGAAGCTCGCGAGCGAGATGCGTTGCGCGAGCGGCAGCGCGGCCACGATCACCACGGCGAGCACCAGCGCGCACGCGAGCGCGCCTGCCCGCAGCCCGGCGCCGCCGAGCAGCGCGCGCAGGTAGGCGCGGTACACCGGCCAGCGCACCGCGCCGGTCGCTCGATCCTCGTCTTCGGTCACACGCGTAGCTTCGCCGCTCTCAGCGGCCGCCGGCTTGACCGGCTCGTGCTCGACGGGCTCCGCGTGCGTGGAAGTCTCGCGCTCGGCGCTGGCGCAGAACGCGCGGAACTCGGGACAGCTGCGCAGCAGCTCGCGGTACGGGCCCTCGGCGACTACCCGGCCGTCCGCGAGAAACACCACGCGATCGAAGCGCGCGAGGTGCGCGAGCCGGTGACTGACGACCACGCGCGTGCTGTGACGCAAGCGTCCAAACAGCAGGCGCTCTACCAGTTGGTCTTCGGTGTGGACATCCACCGCGGACAGCGGATCGTCGAACAGCACGATGCCCGGCCTGTGATAGGCCGCGCGCGCGAGCGCCACACGCTGCTTTTGCCCGCCGGACAGGTTCACGCCGCGCTCGCCGATCTCCGTCTCGAGCCCAGCGGGCAGCGCGGCGAGATCCTGGCGCAGCGCGCAGTCCGCGATGATCGCGTGCAGCTCCGTCTCTGACAGCTGCTCGTCTTCGGGCGCGCCGAACACGATGTTCGCGCGCAAGCTGGCGTTGAGGGTGAACGCCTCCTGCGGCACGTAGCCGATGCGTGGGCGCGCGTCGCCCACATGCTCCACGCTGCCCGCGCTCGGCAGCTGGATGCCGCTCAGCACGCGCAGCAAGGTGGACTTACCCGCGCCCACCGGTCCGACGATCGCGAGCGACTCGCCTGCGGCGAGCGACAGCGACACGCCGCTCAGAGCGGCGGAGGGCGCGCCCGCGTAGCGCACGCCGATGCCCTGCGCGTGGATCGCGAGCGGCGCATCGGGCGCGGACTGCGAGCGTGCATCCTCCGTGCGCTCCTCGGCGGACAGGTAGCCGTGCAGCCGCCCCGCCGCGACGCGCGCGTGCTGCAAGCGGGACAGGATGTGCGAGACGAGGCCGAACGGCTCTTCGAGCATCCCGAACAGCGCGAGGCACGTGAACACGAGCGGCGCCTGCAGCTTGCCGCCGAGCAGCACGTACACGCCGAAGCCCGCGAACGCCACGACCGTGGTCGTGCCGACCCAGATCGCCGAGGCCAGCACGTCGCTGATCACGACCGCGATGCGCGTGCGGATCTCGCGCCCGCGCACGGCCTGCACCTCCGCGTGCACGCTCGGCTCCCACGCGTGGTACTTCACGACGCGGATGCCGTGCAGGACCTGCGACATCAAGGTCGTGCGCTCGTCGCGGATCGCCATGATGCGCTCGTCGAGCCTGCGAAAGCGCGCCGCGAGCCGCGCGGTGAACGGCGTCAGCACACACAGCACCGCGGCCGACGCGAAGCTCGCCCAGCCCAGATAAAACGTCAGCGCAGACAGCGCCACCGCGATCGTCAGCGCGGCGTTCAGCGCCTCCGGCAGGAAGAAGCCCGACTCGGCGACGGCGTCGCTATCGCTGCCGAGGTGGTTGATCAGGTCGCCCGTCTGCATGCGCGAGCGCGCGGAGCGGCGCAAGCGCAGCGCGTGCCGAGTCACGCGCCGGTTGAGCGCATTGATGATGATCCCGCGCACACGCAGCGCCTGATAGAACCAGTGCTGCGTCAACACGGCCGTGGTCACGCCCGACGCTCCGAGCAGCAGCGCGAGCGCGAGCAGCGACCACGGAAAGTGCGAGCTAGCGTTCGCCGCAGGTAGTCGCGTCAGGAGCGCATGTAGCAGCACGGGCGCGCTCAGCTGAATTAGCAGACGTATGCCGGTGAGCACGACCAACGCGCGCGCCGGCCAGCCCGTCGCGAAAAATTGCCGCAACATGAGCGGCCAAAAGCGCTCGAGGGAGAGCGCATCGAGGTGCGCGTCGGTGTGTGTGGGCTCGAGCTGCGGATCGAGCTGCGGGGCATCGTCCGCAACGAGCGGACGTGTACGTCCGACACGCACGAGCGCGCTCGCCTCCACGAACAGCCACTTGCGCCAGCGAGTCCTCATCGAGCGGGCCAGCTCTCTAGTGCCTGCCCGCCCCCCGCGCAAGCCGCAGCCGCGTGACGAAGACGCTGCGAAGCTTGCTACAGGCCAGCTGTAGCGTTGGGCTCAGCGAACCTGACTGGCGGAGGCAGGTTGCAACGCCTGGAGCGAGCGGGGACGCGAACCCACGACCACATCGCTAACCTCGTAGCTGCCGTCAGCGAGCTGGTACGTGACCTTGGCTGTGACCGGAGTTGGAGTTCGCACGATGTACTGTCGCATCTCGCGCTTCTTTGCATCGCCGAGTGCGAACGACAGCGTTCGCGATACTGCCATAGGGGTCTGCTCGGGCGTGACGATCAACAGCATCGCGCGCACGTCGCTCTGCAGCGTCAGCTCCAGAAGGTACTCACTCGGAGCTCTGCGCGAGAACATTGCTATCGCGTACGGCGTGTGGGTCACGCCAGCATACAGATACTGAGCCACGATGCGATTGCTCGCGTTCTCCGGCCCAGAAGGTGGTGGCTGCGGCTGAGCCCAGGGCAGATCTCGCGCGTCCAGGTCGCCCGCGCCCGCCGGTCGATTGCACGTCGTTCGGCACGCATCGTCCACACAAGCACTACATGGTGTCGCAGCCAGCAGCGTCGAGCTCTCGATGGGCGGAGCCTCACCTGGCACGCGGATCGGAGCCTTCGGCTCGAGCTTCTTACAATCCACGTTCGCGAACTCACGCAGTATGCCGCACAGCGATAGACGGTGCACGGAGACAACGCCGCACTCGCCAGCATCGTTCCGCTGATGGCAGATGAAACCGTCCTGATCTTTGCGCAACGTGCCCAAGGTCACCGCCGTGCGTCTGAGCACATCGAACATCTCGCTCGCAGTCAGCTGAGGCTGATGACGTAACGCACGTGCGATCATGCCGCTGGCAGCTGCAGCGCTCATCGATGTGCCGGTGAGCTGTGCCCACTTGCCGCGCGACACCTCCACCGTGACTGACTGACCGTACGCCACGAAATCCGAGCCATGGTCCGTGATCGAAAGCGCCTCGTCGTGACGATCGATGGCGCCGACGCCGAACAGGAGCGGACGAGTGCGGTCGTCGATGCGGCTCGGAATGTTCTTGCTGCTGCAGGTCTTGGCCGAGATATGCTCATTCGCCCAAAGTCCTGGGAACATGTGCAAGGGTTTCGCGCCCGGTTTTGGCGCTGGTTTTTCGGGGCACCCTGGGATGACGTCTGCATTGCCCGCGGACGCGACGACGATCGCACCCTGACACGTGGCATATTCAATGGCGCGATGTGCAGCCTCGCTCGCGAGCGATGACAGGTCCTTGTAGCAGCCGCTCCAACCCAAGCTGATGTTGATGACGAGGGGTGCGCGCGGCGCCTGGTCATTGTCTCGATTACCGTCCGGCATCGCCCAAGCGCGGGTCGCCAACACAATCTGCGCTGCCAGAGTGGCCCCCGTGCCCAGGCCCCCCGCGCCCGTGTCACTCATAACCAGATCGCCCTTATCACCGGTGTAAGGCAGCGCCGGGTAGTACTCGAGCTCCACGTCACAGCTTGGGTCGCCATCACAGGCAACCTCATCGATCAGCGCCCCGACTGCAGTTCCGTGACCGACCGGATCGTGAAGCTTTCCGAGCGGAGTGCGCACGGCCGTGTCGAGGACCGCGACACGTACGTTGCCCGTCGCGAGCTTGCGCCTTTCCTCCGTAGGCGCAGCAAAATCCAGCCGCTCGCGTGTCAGTTGATGCTCCCATGACGGGTCCCGAGGCAACTCGCGCGCGGTCGCTACCGCGACGAGCGGAGGGTCATCGACCAGCTCCACACCCGGTTTGGAGAGCACCTGGAGGTCAGGTGCACCACCCGACTCCGATCGCCAGACGTATTGACAATAGGTTTGGTCACCGTTCTCCGACGGCAACGAGAACAGCTTACGATAGTGCCATACGCCGGCTTCAGAGACCGCCTTGGGACACGGTCCGCGCGTCCGGACGAGCCAGATCGAATCGGGAAGGCGTTCTCGTTCGAAATGTGCCAGCAGCGTAGTACCCGAGGGCAATGCCTCACGCTCACACAGACAACAGCTCCCCAGCGGCTGCATCACGAGCAGAGCCGCAAGATAGAGGATCCATCGCATCATCACTCTTCCCCCCATGCCAGCATCGCCATGGCTTTATACCGAAGTGCTCTGCGTTGGTGTGGGATAGATCTCGTTCCGGTGCCATCGATTTGAACACAGCTGCACGCCGTTCACGGCGACAGCACTCGAAACGCATCCCAGTCGTGCTCACCGCGGTCTCGCTGCTGCAACGTCGCCATGCGCAGTGCAACGATGGGAGCGTCATCTGCGTCGAGCGACTGCAGCGCCCTGTAGTAGTCTTCGAAGAACACGCGAGCGACTTCATCGTGCACCGGCTTGTTCGTTGCAAGCACGAATCGTGTGCCGGTGGCCACAAACGCGTGCGCCAATCCGAACCCCACTACGATGCCGTCCTGTTGACTGCGTGCGGAGTCACATGCAGATAGCGTCACGCGCTCAGGGCCCTTTCCGAGTGCCAGAATTTCGCCCACCGTGACCGCGCCGTCGGCGAGCCGTAGCCCACTGTCCAGACCATCATGCCCCGAATAGTAGGCGTGGCCGGCGAAGTGGAAACTGCGCGCCTTCGGCAGCTTCGACATGACCGCACCTCGGGTTGCACTTCTCCCTTGCAGGAGCTCAGCGCCAGCACCCATCGCCTGGGCCACGGCCCTGCCCTCCGCGGCGCTGGCCGGCAAGTCCTGCGTCGGATCAGCGACCACGAGGTGAGGTCCCGGATTGTCAGAGCGTGGAAGGCCTGCGCTCGTATCGAGCACGTAGACGAGCTCAAACCGGGCCACGAGCGGTTCGCCGCTCAGCGTGAGGGACTCGAAGGCGACGCTCGAAAGCTCACTGGGAAGGAGCAACCGCAGACGTGTCGCCCGGGAGAGCTCCAGATGGAGTGGCGAGAGCAGGGAAGACCCGGAACGCACGAGCGGAGTCGCAATCGAGCCCGGCAGCTCATACACATCGGTCCGCGATGCGGATTTGACGAACGCAAAAAGGGATTGAGGCCCAGGAAAGTAGGCCAGCAAGAGCTCGTCCTCTGCCAGAGCCTCCGTCTCGAAGGAGAAGGTCGAATGAGACACTGCGTCGCCCAACTCTGCTCGTGCTGCGTCGAGCTCCCCATCCGCGCGGGCCTTCAGCTCCTGTCTCCTCACCTGAGCACGGGCATACTCAGACGCTGACAAGCGCCACATATCTGCTGTCAGCGATTCGTAGGCATCTCGCAGCTGCCGATATTTCGCGATCGCCACCTCCCAGCGCTGACGCTGCACGTCGCTGAGCTGCTCCATGCGAGTGGCACGGGCGCCGGATCGCAAGATGCGTGCACGTGCGCGGCGCGCGGTCATGAGCGCCTCTTCGACGCGCCCCATCGAGAGCAACAGCTCCATCAGCTGGCGAGAGCCAGACTCTCGTGCCCGTTTGAAGACGGTTTGCCCCTCGCTCGGAGGTACCCACTCCAGCACCTCGTCCAGCAATCGTTCCGCATGTTGGAAGCTAGCCAGGCTCGCTTGACGATCGGGAAGCTGCGAACGGCCGAGGCCGAGCCATGCCAGGTATTCGCTTTCCCAGAACGCGTGTTGCCGCGCCAACGCACGCGCTTGCTCGAAGTGCATACGTGACCGCGCTCGATCATCGCGCGCGAGCCAGTAGCGGCCAGCCAGTTCGTGCTCCCAAGTGTCGTAAAGGGGAATGCGACCTCCCTGCAGGCGTTCGAGCTCGTTCAGCAATGTGCCTGCGCGCTCGATGTCTGTGCGCAGCAGAGCCAACAAGGCGGCATCGATCAGGTGGTTGCGCTTGAACTGCGGATTGCTGCAATTCGCGAGCGCCTGTGCTGCCAGCTCGGAGTAGCGCTGCGCGAGTTGTTCCAATCGGCTCCCAGGGGCGGGCTCAGAGAGCAATGCGAACCACACCACACCTTCTCTGTGATCGGCGAGCCGGCACGTCTCGTTCTCCTTGTACGTGTCCAGCAGACGCAGTTGCGCTTCGATTGCGCGCTCATGATGGCCAAACGTTGCGAGGGTGATGGCCTCCTGCTCGCGACCATATTGAGCGAACTTGGCGTGAGCGAGACGTTCAAACTGCTCGCTGGCAGAACGAATCGCTGCGAGGGCATCCCGGAAGTTGCCTGTGGCGAGCGCGATCTGCCCGCGCCTCAGCCGCAGAAACGCGGCGGACGTCGGGTCCAGCTCGCTCAAGGTGCTCAGCTCCGTCAGGACATTGCGCGCCTCGAGATGACGTTGAAAAACGTACGACAATACGTAGGCCAACATCGCGCCCCGCATCACTGCGTCCGACACGCTGCCCAGCGCGCGGAGCTCCGCGATGCTGTCGCGGAGCTCGTGCACCGCGCGTTCATTGTCCCCTTCATTCCAAGCCCAGCTCGCCAGAAGCGACCGCGCGTATGCCACGCGCCTCACATCGTCTCGATGCGTGTGATGCTCGATGTACCGCTGCAGCACTCGCTGGGCCCTCCGTAGCTCGCCTGCCGCCTGCAAGTTTTTCGCGTCTTCCAACTCCGGTACGCGCTCAGGCTCGAGGATCTGCAGGACTCGCAGCGCTGCCTCGGCGTGATGCGACGCGCTGACGCGCAACCACTGACTGCCGGGCGGAAGCGTCAGCGTGTACTGCATGCCACCGCTCACTTCGCGCGCGCGCGATGGATGCAAGGGACCCCGTGCAGTCCGCACTATGAGCGGCTGCGTGCCCGAATGCCAGAGGGTCAGCTCACGCGAGTCGGCGAGTCGACAGCGTGGGCCCACGTCGACCGCCGCGCAGCCGGCGAGCTCGATGACCGGCAGGGCATCCTCCACGGAGATGCTCGAGCTGCTCGTCTGTGAGCTCGAGCATGCACCAGCCAGCAACCCGAGTACGCTCACTTGAATGCGCCGCATCCGGCACGCTAACTGGAGCCGCATGACGCCCCATGAATACTCAATTGTCGCCGCGCATCAATAGCGCGGCCTCACTGGTCGGGTTGGAAGACTTGTTCTGCGAAGGCGTAGCCGTGCACCGGCTTGCCCTTACGTGTTCCGGACACATCGGAGTCCGCTTCGATGTACGGCAGCTGGCCTGGCGGCAATAGCTCGGAGCCCGGCAACCGCGAGGTGATCGTCAAGTCCAGCTCCTCTGCAGCGATGCGGATGCGCCAGCGCTTGCCGTACGCGATGTTCGTGGTCGGACTGAGCCACGTGTCGAGCTGCGTCAGCGCAACCTGATCGGCTTGCAGGTTCCGCGTCTTTCCGCCGCGCGACACGAACGAAGCGAGCGTAGAGGATCGATCACCCGCGGGCGTGAACCAATGGTACACCATGAGCTCCTCGCGCGAGGAAAGCTGCACGGAGAACCACGTCCAGCTGACCGCTGGCTGCGCGCCGTATTGATGGTCGAACCACGCCACGCCCGTGACCTGCAGCGGCTCGCCGCGCACCTTCAACGTGCCACGCACGGCCATGCGCGTTCGCGAGTAGTAGTGATCGTCCCCCGAAGGAAACGACACGATGCCGTCGTCGCCGTGCAGAGCGGGAGGCTTCTGTGAGTCGAGCTCCAGGTCGATGGCATAACCAGAAAGCTCCGCCTGCAAGTGGTCGTGTCCGTTGCGCCCGCTGGCGCTCAAGAGCCGCGTGTCTGTCGCGAGGCGCAAGTCGATGCTCCCCGGCGTCGCTGGGAAACCGACGGGCTGCGAGAGGCTCTCCTGAGCGAACTGAGGCTCTGCGCCGTTCAGATCGGTGACGGCAAACGTCGTCGCGCTGCCGAGATGCTCTGCATCCAGTGGGAACTGAAAGAACACCAACTGGACACCGTAGCGCTTGCCGTCACACGTATGAAGATGAGCCGTGTAGTACCACCATTCGATCGCCTGATTGTCGTGCGCGGCATCGTCTGCCGGTAGCGTCACACTGCGCGCCGGATCGTCTTCACCGGCGCGCGCCGGAGTCGCGCAATACATCGCCAACAGCACGGCCAGAACAGTACGGCTGGATGCGTGAAGCATGGGACCGTTCCTCGTGGACTGCGTGGTTGGACAGCTCACGGCATTGTAGGAGCGGATCGCGATGCGTGCGCGTGTATTTTTGCTGCACGAGAGCCGCACAGCCTTGCTGCTGGCTAGCGATCTCGCACGTAATCCAGGCTGACGGCAGCGACGCTTGTTCCACCGATTGTCCACGGGTGAGGCGATCGTCGATCGCAAGACGCGCGCTGCGGATTGGACGCGCTTCGCATTTCCGACCTGGTGGCACTACGACGTGCTGCGTGGCCTCGAGCACTTGCGCCGCGCGGCTGTCGTGCCCGATGCGCGCGCCGCCGAGGCGCTCGCGCTCGTGCGCTCACGGCGCGATGCCGAAGGCCGCTGGTCGCTCGACGTGCTGCACCCCGGACCGATGTTGGTCGAGCTCGATGCAGGCCCGGGACAGCCCAGCCGTTGGCTAACCTTGCGTGCCTTGCGCGTGTTGGACTGGTGGGACCGCGGGCGTGCAGGGGCAGATTGACAGCGTGTGCTGAGACGCCTCAGAAAGCAGCGCGCACGCCACCGCAGCGACACGCGATCCAGCCGCATGCCCTGAAGACCTCCGTCTCCAACCTTGGCGTGTGTTTGGTCTACTCTTTGCTGGTCCATCGGGCATGCGGGCCGAGGGTCAAACCTTCATGTACGCACTGTATCGAGATGAGGAGGCCGCCGCTGCGGCTGTCCACAACTTGATCGATGCGGACTTCGCCACCGAGCAGATCGGCGTCGTGATGCGGCGCGGCGGAGAAGCCGAGCTCGTGCCCGTGGAGCACAAGACCGGCATCCAACCCGGTGCGCTGCTCGGCGGCGCGCTGGGCATCGCGGCCGGTGCCCTGGCACTGCCGGCGACCGGCGTGATCGCGCTCGGTGGTGCGGTCGCAGCGCTCGGCGGTGCGGCGGTGGGGGGTGCGGCAGGCACATTGACCGGTGCGCTCGGCGGCCTCGGAGTATGGAAGGACGAGCCTGCAGTCACGGAGGCGGACGCCGCTGATGGCGGCGTGCTAGTCGGCGCGCTGACCGCACCGGAGCGCGTGCAGCAGGCGCGCGCCGCGCTCGAAGCCGCGGGCGCGAAGCACGTGGCGCGCGCGACGCAAGCCGAGGTCGAGCGCGCGGTGCAGGCTGGCGCGGCACGCCCGAGCAGCGCGCTGAGCCCGGATCAAATGGCGAAACGAGCGTTCTATCTCACGCTCGCATACGTGTTTGCGTTCGTCACCGTGGTCTGGTTGTTCATCATCCGGCCCGGGTAACAGTCAGATCCTTCGCGACTGATAGTCATGGTCCCGCACTGCGAGTGGAGTGCCAGGTCCAGGGCGGCGCGCTGCAGCCGACAGCGGCCAAACCTGTGTCAGGCTGTGCCAAGCCGCATGCTTTACACGATCGGACCCTTACACAGACTGGCGAGGCCGAACGTGTTGGCTGTAATGCCCGAAGCGTTTTGCACGGAGATCAGCAGGTCGTTGTTGCTGCGACCCTGGGCGTTGACGATACGGCCCGTCTTGAACTTGCCCGCGCCCTGCCCTGCGAGGATGAACGGGATGTCCTTGAGATAGTGTCCGCTCGAGCTGTCGCTCCAGCACTCCATGCCGAGGATCACCGAGCTGTTGTAGAGGGCAGACTGACCTCCACCATCGTCGATGCTCTTGAGCGCGGTCAAGAGCGACGCAAACTTCTCCGCGTAGAACCTGCCCATGACGTTGAGCGACGCGACGTTGTTGCTGTGCTCCAGCATGTGATGCGCTTGATTGACGCCCTGGCTGGGCCAGCGCTGTCCGCTCGACGCGCCCGACAGCGTGTACGCGACGACGCGCGTGAGGTCCCACTCGAACGCGAGCTTCACGAGCGCGATCATCTGATCGTGCACGGGCGACAGATCATCACAGCTCTGCTTGTTCTGGCCCTTGCCCGTCGGCCGCGCCCCCGTAGGACAGCTCGCGGTGCCCGCGACCGGCGCCGTGCCCCCTGCATTGAGCTCCGCGGTGACCGCCTTCTCCACTTCACGCCAGCCGTCCACCAGCCCGTCGAGCTTGTGCGCGTGCTCGGAGTCCATGCCGAGCGCACGCTTCGCGTCGGCGATGTCCTGCAGGCGAAAGTCGAGCAGGCTCTTTTTGCGCTGCAGCGCCGCCTTGAGCTTGCTGTTGTCGGCCGCTGGTTGGTTCGACATTCCGGAGCAGATCAGCTGCACGCGCTGCATCAGGGTGTCGTACAGCTGACCTGCGTCCTGCACGGGCTCGATCGCATTGCCGTACTGCGCGTCACCGGCCTGACGCTTGCGAAACGAGATGTAGCGCTGGCCGAGGCCGACGTTGTCCGCATCCGAGTGCGCGCCCGCGCCGATGTGCAGGCTCGCAAACGGCAGGTTCGCGAGCGCGGGCAGAGTCTTGTAGTGGTTGGCGATCGCGACGTCGATCGACTCGTGATCGGTGTACGCGTAGTAAGAATCGTTCTTGGAGTATTTGTAGCTGTTGCCCGTGACGCAACCGATCAAACCGGCGCCGTGCTCTTCCTGGTAGCCGTCACTCTTCGGCGAGCCACCATGGATGTTCATGCCCTTGAACAGGATCAGGTCCTGCGCGTGCGGCTGCAGCGGCGCGATCGGCGTGCCCGCCAGCGCATCGATGCTTGCGGGATTCGTCGATGCGGGATGAAACGCGCCGCCCTTGAAGAACATCAAGAAGCGCGGTGCATCCACGAAGCTGCTGGCGGCGACGTAGCCCATCGCGCGACCGACCGGCGTCAGCAGGAACCCGAGCACACCGAAGCTCTTGATCAGGTCGCGGCGCGACAGGCGCAGTTGGCTCGGCTTCATGGCTTCTCCGAACGCTGCGAGAAGCTCGCAGAACGGGCGAGGATTTTGAGCATCGAGACGATGTCCTGCTCTCCGCGGTTCGCGAAGCCGAAGAACATCTCGCGCAGCACGGGGTCATCGCCGGCGGCTTCGTCGCGCCCCATATAGAAGCGGAAGAGCTGGCGCGCAAAACACTGCTGAAAGCGGGCCGAGGCGGTCAGCCCCTTCAAGGCGTCGATGGGGGTGCGGGCCACGAGCGGCCCTTCGTCGAGGAACTCGACGCGCACGCTCGGGTCGATTGGCTGGCCGTCGTCCGTCGTGCGCCAGCGGCCGATGGCGTCGTAGTTCTCCTGCATGAAGCCGAACGGGTTGATGAAGCTGTGGCAGCCCTGACAGGTCGCGTTCGCCGTGGCGCTCTCGACGCGCTTGCGCTCGGTCGTGTTCTCGGCCGGAGGCAAGGTCGTGTTCACACCCGGAGGCGGCAAGCCGAGCGGCAAGCACATCACCTTGCGCGTGAAGAACACGCCGCGCTTCACGAGGCGCGTGGTGGTGGGGCCCGAGTGCGACGCGATCACCGCGGGCTGCGTGAAGATGCCGAGGCGCTGCGCCGGGTCGAGGTCGACGAGGCCACTCTTCGCGCGCGATTTCTGTCCGTAGATCGCGGCGAGCGCTTCGGACACGAACGACTGCGTGGACTGCGTGACGTCCTTGAGCTTCGGTGCCGCGCCCGCGAGCTGATGGTTCAAGAACGCGCGCGTCTCCTCCACGGCCGCGGCGGCGACCGCTGGCGTGAACTCGGGGAACACCTCGGTGGCGATCGTGAACTCGTCCGGCTCCTTCACCTCCAGCCACGAGATGAAGAAGCGCAGCAGCTTCTCGCGCGCGGCCGGTGTCGCGAGCACCTTGTCGATCGTCTGCTGCAGCGCGTTCGCTCCGCTCAGCTGGGTCGCTGCAGCCG
>Ga0190269_10000669_pt1 | contig 17179 bp, 5 predicted proteins | sample Popmic249IS_FD_133749 | JGI IMG/M metagenome (GOLD analysis project Ga0190269, IMG submission 133749) | Populus adjacent soil microbial communities from riparian zone of Blue River, Arizona, USA - 249 IS | ecosystem: Environmental > Terrestrial > Soil > Riparian zone | place: USA: Arizona... | reverse complement strand
GGCTGCACCGAGGGTTATGACTGCCGGCCTCCAGCGGCCGGACATGGCGCTCATGGCATGTGCTCCTTAGTGGTGACTGCGAAACCGGCGGACGGGACATCGACGGGGGTGGCATCGAGCGTTTACCATCCGGAAACACATTCACGCACTATCGAACTTTTCCTGTCAAGGTCACGGTCATTACCAATCAGAAACGAACGCGACGGTGCGTCGCCGCGCGACCCCGCGCGAGCGAAATCCCAGGTCAGCGGCTTAGGCTGGGGATGCAGGGGTGATCACGCGTTCGTTCAGGACGCAATACGGCACCTTGTTACCGGTCACAAATGGACAAGCTCCGGTGGGTGTGCTTGTTCGGTTCCCTGCGACAGCACGGGCTCGGCGCCCTCCAGGGCCTCGGGCGTCGCGGTGCGGTGGGCGAAGTCCAGGCCGGCGTACTCGCTGTACTCGGCGACCGTCCGGACGGGACCCATGCCGAGCCGCCCCACCGACGGGTAGCGCAACATGTTGCCCACCCGTCGCCGGCTCGCCCGCTCCCGCGCCCACCAGTGCTTGCCGGACGTCACCGCGTCGCCGTGGTCGTCCCAGTGCCGGGGCCGGTCCTGGCGGATGTAGAAGTGCCACGCCAGCACCTCGGTCGGGTGGAACAAGTCGTAGCCCCACGTGAACGCACGCACGGAGAGGGTGATCTCCTCGCCGTGGAAGTAGATGGTCGGGTCGTACGGCACCTCGAGCGGGAACGAGCCCGGCGCGAAGAGGAACCCCGCCGCCAGGAAGCGGGCGCGGAACGGGCGGCCCAGGGTCTGCCAGTCCGGCACGACGCTCTGGTTGAAGGTCGGCACGCCGTCCTCGGTCCAGTCCTTCATGATGATGCGCGTCGGCTCGCCGGCCCCGGTGAACTCGGTGTCCGGCTCGTACATCGGGGGGTAGCCGCTGATGATCGGCTTCTCCGCCCCGGTGGCCCGGGCGGCGGCCACGCAGCGGACGTCCCAGTCCTGCGCGAAGCGGGTGTGGCTGTCGATCTGCAGGAACCAGTCGGCCGCCCGGTAGTGGCGCATCACCTCCGCGCGGGCCCAGCAGGCGCCCCGGCTCTCCCGGGCGTCGAACTCGATCAGCGTGACCCGGGGATCGTCGCGGATCGCGGAGACGTCCTCGTCGCCGAGGTGCTGCCAGTTCACCACGATGCGCAGGTCGTCGGGGTGCCGCGCCTTGGCCAGGCAGTCCAGCACGGTCGGGACCAGCTCGGGGTCGCGGTACGCCGCGACGGAGACGAAGATGGTCACGCCGCCGGGGTCCCCTCGCCGACCACCCAGGGCAGCACCTCGACGCCCCGGCCCGGGTCCTGCGCGCGGAACGCCTCGTACGCGCCCGCCACGTCGTCGTCGCTCATGAACATCGTCTCCCGCAGGAAGTCGCCGGTGAGCCGGAAGGGCACCGGGCCGCCCGGGTTGATCAGCACGTCCACGTCGTCGGGGAGCAGCGACACCACGCCGGTCAGGTCCATGCGCCGCCAATCGGGCGCGCTGACCCGGCGTTGCTGCCGCTTGCCGGTGGCCAGCACCACGCACCGCACGCCGTCGGGCGACTTCACCACGAGCGGCCGTTCGTCGCCGTTGAGCGCCACCTCGAACTGGGCGTCGCGCATCATCACCTGCAACTGGCCGGCCGCCATGCTGCCCCGCATCGTCAGGCGCAGCACCGCGTCCAGCGGGTCGGTCGCCGCGGCGCCGTCCCGGGGCGCGTAGTCCGGGTTGCCGTGGAAGGCCCCGACCGAGCCGTCGGCGGCCAGCGGCCACGCCCCGATCACCGCCTCGAGGGGCGGCACGTCGTCGCCGGGGCCCGGCCGCCAGTCGGGGTCCATCAGCACGAAGAAGTCAGCCGGCATCGGGTGCTCCTCCCGGTTCGGTGGTCACGGTGGCGCGGAGGAAGTCGCCGGTCAGCCGTACCGCGGCCGGCCCACCGGGGTTGACGAGCAGATCCGTGCCGTCGGGCAGGGCGGCGACGATCTCCGCCAGGCCGGCACGGCGCCAGTCCGGTGACGCGATGCGGTCGCGGTGCGGCGTGCTGGTGGCCACGATCGCGCACGGGACGTCGTCGGCGGACCTGCCGATCAGCGGCCGGCCGTCGCCGTTCATCGCCTGGTCCATCAGGCAGTCCCGGAGCACGATCCGCAGGTGCTCGACCTCCGCGTCGCCGCGCAGGGCGAGCCGCAGCAGCGCGTCGACCGGGTCCGACGGCGAGTTCTCGTTCACCGGCCGGTACTCCGGGTTGCTGCGGAACGGGCCGGCGGCGCCGTCCGCGCCGAGCGGCCACAGCCCCACCACCGCCTCGAACGGCGGCAGGTCCAGGTCGTCCTCGGCCCGCCACTCCGGGTCCAGGAGCAGGATGACGCTCTCCTCGTCGGTCATGTCAGTGCTCCCCTCTCGCCACTTCGCCGGACGCGGGCGCCGGATGCCCGCCGAGCAGCGCCGCCAGCGCCCGGTGCACGCCGACCGGGCCGGCCGGGGTGGGCGCGTACCCCGCGGAACGGATGTCCGCCAGCAGGCCGGCATCGGGCGCCGAACCGTGCGCCCGCAGGTAGTAGGCCGCGGCCTCGGGCCAGACCCAGCGGCCGTCGGTGCGGTATCCCGTCGGGACGACCGCTCCGCGCGCGGGGTCGACGACATCGGTCGCGCGCCGGGTCGCCGTCATCACCGGCGCGCCGGCCTCCAGGCAGGAGAGCACTTCGTCGCGCTCGTCGTCGCCGATGCGGGCGCCGGTGCCGAGGGCTTGCGCCATGCGTACGGGCGACGCGCCGCCGGCCGCCCACAGCAGGGCCGAGGCCGAGCGCGCCCCGTGCTGGTAGGCGGGCGGCTCGAAGCCCGACGGGTACGTCTCCACCTGCGGGTCCTCGAGGCCGGCGCGGGTGAGCGCGCGCATCACCACGGCGGTGACCGCGGGCAGGGCCGACAGGCCGGACGCCTCGAGGACGTACACCCGGACCGGCGGGGCGATCTCGGGGCTTGCGCCGGGAACGACCCGCCAGGAACGCCAGAGCGCGACCGCCTCCGGGACCCGGACCAGCGCACGGACGGCGGCGCGGTCGACGGCGTCCGTACGGTCCGGGTCGGCCGTGAGGTCCAGGACGGGCGCCGGTGCGCGGCCGGGGGCAGGAAGCTCGGCGACGAAGGCGTACGGCTGCGGCCGGCGTGCGCCGAGCTCCGCGGTCACGGCGGCCACCGTGCGCAGGTCGCCCTCGGCCAGCAGCAGGCGGGCCCGGGCCAGCACGTCGCCGGGTACGCGCCCGGCGAGCAGCAGCAACTCCCGGTGCAGCCCGGCGGCTTCGGCGTCCTCCGTCATGCCGTCCTCGCGTGGTCGTCCACGGCCTCCCTGTCGGGCAGCCGTGGAGCATTCGACCACGCGGACGGGGCCGTCCCCCGGGTCCGCGGCGGGGTCGTGCCCCAACGTCGGCGCTCTCGGACCCGTTCTTACCTCAGCTCCGCCTCCCACGGCACCAGGGCCACCTTCTCCTGGTTGCGGGCCCGGTCGAAGGCGGCGTTCAGCTCGTCGTCGCTCGCCATGAACGCGGCCCGGACGAAGTCGCCGGACAGCCGGGTCATGGCCGGGCCGCCGGGGTTGACCAGCACGTCCACGTCGTCGGCGAGCAGCATGACCAGCGCTTCGAGGTCGCAGCGCCGCCACAGCGGCAGGTTGAGGTCCCGCCGGTGGCTGCCGCTGCTGGCCAGCAGCACGCACAGCACGTCGTCCGGCGACGGCTGCAGGATGGGCCGGCCGTCGCCGTTCATGGCGATGTCGAACAGGCTCTGCCGCAATATCAGCTGCAGCTGCTCGGCCTCGGCCTCGCCGGCCGCGGTGAGGCGGAGGATCGCGTCCAGCGGATCGGTCGGCGAGTCCACGTCGGTGGGGAAGTAGTCCGGGTTCGGGCGGAACAGGCCGACCGTTCCGTCCTCCGCCACCGGCCACACCCCGACGACCGCCTCGACGGGCGGCAGGTCGTTGTCCGGTCCGGGCTCCGGCTCCCACGCCGGATCGGTGATGACGAAGTAGTTCTCGTACGCCTCGCCGGTCATCCGGCCACCTCCTCGGTCTCCTCCTCGGGCACCGGCGGCAGCGCCGGCACACCCCACTTGCGGAAGGACTCCCGCAGGTGTTCCCCGCCGTCCTCGGTGAGGCCGCGGGTGCCCGGCGGGCCGAAGCCACCGGTGTAGGGAACGTACGTGAACTGCGGGGCGGGCGTCTGGCCGCCCGGCACGTAGTAGGTCGCGTAGCTGGTGGGCTGGTACGTCGTGTACGTGGGCCCGGTCCACGGCTGGCCCGGGGTCACGGTGTAGGTGGTGTAGCCGCCGCCGTACGCGTTGCCGGGGGTCACGTACTGGTACGTGGGCTGCCCGGCGTCGCTGAGCGAGGACGTCGAGTTGTTCGGCGACGCGTAGACGACGTTCACGCCCGGCGGCACGGACGAGGTCGGCGCGGTCGTCGAGGCCGACGGCTGCGGAGCCGGAGCGGGCGGGGGCGCCGACGGTCCCGCGGTGCCCGCCGCGGGCCGGGCCGCCCGGAACTCGCGCATGATGCCGCGGTAGCTCACCCCGATCGGTGTCTGCGAGAACCCGAACGTGTGCGCGATGCTGTGCGGGTACTGCACCCAGAGCGTCTGCTCGGCGCCGTACGCGTTGCCCTGGAAGCCCCACGACCAGACCGCCTCCATGAAGTCGTGGATGGCGTACCCCGGTTTGTCCTTGCGCGCCGCCGAGCAGGACAGGAAGAAGATGGTCGAGCGCATGCCGGACCGGGAGCGGTGCAGCACGCCGGACTGCCAGACGATGTGCGCCATCTCCCGGCCGTTGACCGACGCGGTCCGGCCGTTCTTCAGCTTGACGGCGAACGTGTGCGGGCTCGCGTGGCAGTCGACGTAGACGACCTCGCCCTCCCAGTACGCGCGGCGGCCGTGCTTCGGCATGGCCATCCTCGTGTAGCCGCTCGTGCGCTCCTTGCCGTGGAACGACTCGTACTGCTCGAAGTCGTCCTCGTCGATGAACTTCGGGAAGTCCTGCATCGACGGGTAGTCGCCCCGGCTCAGCGGGAACGCGATACCGGTCTCGTTGTTGCGCTTGTTGTGGCTGAAGAAGTACGTCACTTCCTTGATGTCGTACTTCTGGCCGCTCTGCGACGGTCCCGGCTGCGTGGGCGGCGCCGGCGGCGGCGCGACCGGCGGGCCGATCGCCTTCAGCTTGCCGTCCTCGACCGTCAGGCGCGGGCCGGTGATGCGGTTGCGGCCGGTGGACGCCACCACGGTGACGTTCTGGCCGAGCTGGCTGCGCAGCTCGTCGGCGAAGTCGTCGGCGTGGTTGGCGATCCGCGACGGCACGAGGAACACCGTGCGCGTCTGACCCTGCGGGACCAGGCCGCTGCGCGCGACGATGCCCGCGACGTCCTTCAGCGGGATCCGGATCGCCCCCTTGCCCTGCACCTCCACCAGCATGTTGCCGCGGCCGTCGGTCTTGCCGTGCACGGACAGCGGGCGGCGGTTGTCGTTCGCCCACGGGGTGTCCAGGGTCTGGTTCCCGTTGCGCCCCCGGTACTTGTACTTGTCCGCCGTGGTGACCGCGGTCTCCGCCTCCATCTGCCGGGTGTGGGCGTCGGTCATGCCCAGGCCGAGGCCCAGGACGGTGCCGCTGCGGTCGCGGAACGGCGTGAGCAGGACCCGGTCGGTGCTGTTCAGCGAGCGCAGCGGGGCCCGGACCGGATCCTGGAGGGCGGTCGCCGGGTCGATGCCCGCGTCGGGTGGCGGCGGCTGCACGGGAGCCGGGGGCGGGTTGACGCCGCCGGGCGGGGTCGGACCTCCGGGCGCCGTGGGCGGCACGGTGGGCGGCGCGGTCGGCGGCGGAGCCACGGGAGGCGGGGCCACCGGCGCCGGTGTCGCGATCGGTTGCTGCCCGTCGGTGCGGGGCGGGTCGATGCGGACGATCCGGCCGTCCTTGTCCGGTCCCTTGTAGACGCCGAGCTTCTGCGGGGAGTCCGGCTGCTTGCGCAGCTCCTCGGTGGCGCCGTACGCCTCGCCCTGGTGCCCGCCGCGGCGCAGGCGCTGCATCAGGTCCCACCCGGAGCCGCCGGTCCGCAGCCGGCGGCCCGACGAGTCGCTGAGCAGCAGCAGCGGCGTGGTCTTCCCGGACCGCGGCCGGCGCAGCGCCTCGCTCTGCAGGATCAGGTCGCCCAGCTCGGCGCCGCTGAGCTTCTCGGTACGGCCGGTGACCCGGTTGCGCACCGTGAACTCCCGGGCGTTGCCGGGCGCGTCGACGAAGATGAACCGGCGGCCGTCGCCGAGCCGGTCCTTGCCACCGAACGGCGTCTTCACCACCTGGTTGAACGGGCCGCGGCTGATCCGGTCGTACCACCGCAGCTTCTCGCCGCTGCCGTCGGCGATGCGGGCGAAGCGCTGCATGCGCTTGCGCTCGTCCTCGTTGCGGTAGAAGCCGATGCCGATGACGTCGCCGTTCGCGTTGCGGAAGTCGACGTGGTCCACGTTGTCCAGCGACATCGGCCCGGCGGGCGCCACCGGCGGAACCGGGTTGCCGCTCGCCGGCCCTGGCTGGGTGCCAGGCTGATGTCCGGGCTGGGCGCCGGGCTGCGGTCCAGGCTGATGTCCGGGCTGGGTGCTGCTGCCGGGTTGAGTCGTGGGCGCGCCGGGCGGCGCGGGGGCGGCCGGGGCGGCGGCGGGATCCAGCGTGACGAGCGCGCCCTCCGTGGCGCGGTCGCCCACGACGGCGATCAGCTGGTCGTCGCTGCGGGGCACGCGGAGCGAGCCGTTCGGGGCGTACCCCTTGCCGCGGTGGCCCCACGCGCGCAGCGTCGCCAGCACCTCGTCACCCAGCGCGCGGGAGGCGCCGGTGCCGGTGCCGGTCAGGAACACCGACGCGTTCGCGCCGTCGCGGGCCTGGCGCATCGCCGGGGTCTGCGCGAGCAGGTAGGCGTACTCGGCGGCGGTGAGGTGCTGCAGGCGTCCGGACCGCAGGCGGACCGCGAAGCGTCCCTGGTCCGGCTCGGAGTGGACGTAGACCATCTCGCGACCGCGGAGGCTGCCTTCCTTGGCCCACGGCGTGCTGCGGGTCCGCACCCGCCGGAACCGGCCGGGCCCGGCGGGCTCCAGGACGTCGTACTGGCGCAGCCTGGACTTCTCCAGCAGGGCGGTCCGGTCCGCCATCTCGGCCCGCTCGGCGTCGCGATCGGCCCGGGTCGCGCCGGTGGGGAAGCCGACGCCGACGATCTCGTTCCGGTGGTTGCGCAGGCTGTCGAACTCCACGTCGGCGAGGCTCAGCCAGACGCCGGCCGGTGCGGGCGGCGGGACGGCCGGGCCGGGCAGCGGGTCGAGGTCGTCGAGGTCGTCGAGGTCGTCCGCCGGGCCCGGGACCGGGGAGACGGCGGGGGAGGCGGCCGGGCTGAGGTCCGGGGACTCCGGCGGCAGCTCGGTGTCCGGGTCCACGCCGGCGCCCGGCACGAACTCCGGCACCGCGGCGGGCGGCGGCGTCACGTGCGGGGACACCGTGACGATCCCGCCCCACCGGGCCACGCCCAGGGTGTGGGCGCCGGACCGCAGGAGCTGGTCCGTGGCGGCGTACCCCTCGCCGGTGTAGTTCTCCTGCTGTTGCAGGCGGCCCATGAAGTCGTGCGCGAAGCCGCCCGGCCCCTGCACGGCGCCGGCCTCGGAGCTGAGGAACAGCACGGGGGCGCTGCGGCCGTTGGGGTGCTGGTCCAGCACGCCCGAGGCCAGCGCGATGCGGGCCAGGACCCGGCCGCTCTTGGTCTCGCCGGGGCGGCCGTCCGCGCGCACCGTCAAGCCGTCCGAGTTGCCCTCGCCGAGCACGAACAGCGGCTGCCGCCCGGAACGCATCCGGCCGAGCCACGGCGCCGGGTGCGGGCTGCCCTGCACCTGGCCGCGCTCGTCGGCGAAGCGCATGTAGGTGGCCGGCAGGCCGGCGCTCAGCTCCCGGACCCGGTCGCGGAACCGTTGCACGTCACCCGGGCGGTTCCAGAAACCGATGCCGACGGTACGCCCGCCCGCGTCCTTCAGCCGGACCACCTTGACGCCGTTGACCTCCTCGACACCCGGCTCGGTGTCCGCCGGAGCGTGCGTCGGCTGCTGCGGCTGTGGTTGCTGCGGCGGAGGGGGAACCTGGCTCGTGGAGGCGGTGGACGGCCCGAACGGCGAGGGCTCCGGGCCGACCTCCACCATGGACCCGCCGTTCGCGAGCTTCACCCGCGAGCCGAGGCTGTACCCGCTCTCCGGGCCGTAGATCGGGCCGCGGTGCCCGGCGAGCCGGCGCAGCGCCTGCCCGAACGCCTTGCCCAGCCGGTGCGGGGCCCGGGACCACAGCACGATCGGCTCGTCGGCCGTGTACGTGACGCCGGCCTTGGCTGCCCGCGCGGCCACCACCGCGGCCAGCGTCTTGCCGCTGACCCGGACCGGGCCGCGGCCGCGCACCAGGATCTTGACGTAGCCGTCGCCGCCGTTCTCGGCCAGCACGGTCAACGGCACGCCGCGCCACGGCACCGGGGCGATCGTCGGGACGCCCTCGCCGGTGCGGCCCGGGTAGGACTCGTACGTGCCGGCCCGCAGCGCGTCCTGGTGGTCGAGGATGTCGCGGCGGTCGTCCACGTCGAGCGGGAACGCGACGCCGAACGCCGTGCCCCGGGAGTCCTTGAGCTCGATGACGTCGACGTCGTCCGGGTTCACCGAGTCCACGATCGGCGGCTCGGTCTCGTGCAGCGCCGAGGGCGGCAGCGAGCCCGGGACGATCTCGCGGAACCGGCCGTCGTGCTCCAGGATCGGCCCGCTCGACGTCGTCCACATGGTCGTGGTCGGGGCGTACGCGTTGCCGCGGTAGCCGTACGTCTGCACGGCCTCGGCGAGCATGCGGCCGGCGAGGCCCTCGTCGTACTTGCCGGTCTCGGGGGCGAGCACGACGATGCTGTCCCGCGCGTCGGCGGTGCTCAGGTCCATCAGGTCCATCTCGTGCAGGAGCTGGGCGACCTCCACACCGTCGACGTACGTCGGGTTGCCGCTCCAGCGCCCGGCGGCGCCGTGCACGCCCTCGGGGGAGTCGTCGAAGTGCACGAAGAAGGGGCGGCGGCCGTTCGTGCGGGCGTACGGCGCCGGGCGGTGCACCGGGAGCTGGTCCGGCTGGATGGGGCCGCGGTAGACGCCGTAGTGGCTGTGCTCGGCCAGCGTCCGGGACTGCGCCCAGCGGCGGATCTCCCGGCGTACCTCCGGGTTCTGCGAGAACGTCACGCCGATCATCACGTTGCTGGCGTCGACGAGCCGGGTGTACGCGATCCGGTTGAGCCGGTCGAGGTCCGGGTTGCCGGGCGCCCGCGACACCGAGACGCCGGATGGCGCCGGAGGCTCGGGCTGAGGATCGGGCAGCGGCTCGGAGTCGGTGCCGGTCTCGTCGGGCAGGGCTCGCGCGTGGGATTGGCCGGTGTCGGACCGCGCGGCGTCGAGCTGCGCCTGGTGCTCGCGGTGCGCCGCCCACCAGGCGTCCTCCGCCTCGGACACGGCCCGCTGCGCCGCCTCGATCCGCGCGGGATCCGGCTCCCGCTGCAGGAGCAGCGCGTCGCGGCGGTCGACCGCCGCCGACCACTCCTCGCCGCGCCGGGCGACGTCCAGGGTGGCGGTCCGCAGCGCCGGCGGCAGCTCCGTGCCGGTGCGCGTCGTCGCCTCCGCGTCCGGCATGCGGACCGTGACGGCGTCGTGGGCGCGTACCTCCCGGCCGGCCCGGTGCTTCGCCGCGCTGTCGGTGGACCGGGCGATGACCCGGAACTCCACGTCGTACGCGAGGCTGCGGGTCAGCGGGTCCTCGCCGGCCGGCGTGCCGGGCAGGTCGGTGGCGCCGTCGCCGGGCAGTTTGTTCTCGAGCTTGAGGGTCCGGTCCGGGTCCGAGGTGTAGAGCGGCTGCTCGTAGAAGGTGGACGCGTTGACGGCTGCGAACTCGGTGCGCTCGCCGACCTGGCTGGCGCCGGACGGGTGGTTGACCCCGCCGCCGGCGACCGGGCCGTTCACCTTCACCGCGAACGTGTTGCCCGCGGTCCGCTCGAGTTTGCGGCCGTGCTCGCGGCCTTGCTCGCCGGACACCTCGATGCGGGCGTCGGCGTGCGCGAACCGGGGCCGGGGGCGCAGCCGGGCGTCGACGATCAGCTCGCGCCCGGCCTTGTTCAGCGGCAGCACGAACTGGCCGCCGGTCATCCCGCCGGCGAGCGCGGCCTTGACGGTGGCGACCGTGATGCCGTCCCGCAGCGCCGTCTCGGTGGCCTCGTCGACCTCGGCCTCGGAGTCGGTGATCGTGTCCCGGGCCACGGCGTGCAGGTCCTCGAGGTTCATCAAGACGTGCTCGACGGCGAACTTGCCGCGCTCGGGTAGCGTCTCGTGCTCGCCCTCGGCGGTGCGCCACCGCTGCCGGGCCTCGTCGGTCAGCTCCTGCGCGGGTACGGCCGTGGCCGCCTCGACGTGGCCCAGCGGTCGGTCGCCCAGCGGCCGTGGCCGGGTGTCACCGGGAACGGTGTGCACCTCGACCGGGCGGTCCGCGGTCACCGTGGCGCCCCCGTCGGGCAGGGCGTCGCCGGTCACCTTGACCGTGAGGCGCAGCTGTCCGTCGTACCTGGCCACGGGGCCCTTGGTGGTCAGGGTCTGCTCGAACGCCGGCGCGGTGTGCTCGGTGTCCTTCTCGGACCGGACGCCGAGGTTCGCCGTGGCCGCGTAGCCGCCGCCGAGGAAGCCGCTCGCCGGTCCCTGGCCCGGCTCGGGGTTGCTCTCGGTCCAGGCGCCCTGGGCCCGCGCGGTCACCGAGACGGAGGCGAGCGTGCGGCCCCGCGTACGCGTGTCCGCGTCCCGGATGGTGGCGCTGTCGCTGACCGACAGCTCGGTGGCGTGCTCGATCCCGGCGAAGCGCGGCTGCCGCAGGAACTCGGCGGTCAGCGTGACGTGGTACGTGTGCCCGCCGACCCGGCCCTCGAGGCGGATCGGCAGGCTGCGCCCGCCGTTGAGGGCGCTGCCCAGGTGGTGGTCCGCCTTGCCGAGGAACGTCTGCACCATCCGGACGTTGTCGTGCGGCGCGTCCAGGGGCGACTCGGGGAGGAGGGCGTACGCGACCTCGCGCCCTCGGGTCTCGCCCTCGGTGCGCCCGATCTCCTTGGCGATCTCGTCGCGCAACTCCGAGACGACGGCCCCGAGGTCGACCGGGGTCAGCACGCCGCCGAGCCCGATGGAGGCGGGCCGTCCGGGCGCCACGGGCGCCGGGATGTCGCCCCGGGGCTCGGTCCTGGTGGGCTCCGGCCGCGCGTGCTGCCGGGCGCGTTCCCGTTGCGCCTCCCGGACCAGGTCGGTCTCACGCTGCTGACGGTGGACGCGGGCGGCGTGCTGCTCCTCCTGCCGCAGGCGCAGCTGCTCAGCCTCGTCGCGTTGGCGGGTCAGCTCCTCGTGCTGCTCGTCCCGCTGGCGGTCCGGGCGGCCGGCCACCGCCTCGGTCACGGCCCGCTCCCGGCGGGCGGCGCTCTCGCGGAACTCCCGCAGCTCACGGGCTTGCTCGCGGTGCAGCTCCATGATCCGGGAGATGCCGCTCCAGTCGCCCGGCGCCAGTCCGGCCCGGCGCACCTCCTCGCGCAGCTCCCGCAGCGCCTCCGCCTGGGCCCGCCGCAGCTCGCGCTCGCCCTCGCGGGTGTCGCGGCGTACGCGGTCGGCGAAGTCCCGGGCGTCGCTGAGCTCGGCGCGCTGCCGCCGGGCGAGGCCGGCCGACCGGCTGTCGTGGCCGGCGCGCAGCGTGTCCCGGGCGTCGGCGAAGTCGGCCTGCTGCTGGGCGGCCTCCTGCTTGTGCCGCTCGGCGAGCCGGTCGGTGTCCCGCTGCTGCCGGACCTGCGCGTCGTGCCGGCGCAGCTCGGCGAGCTCGGCGGGGGTGACCCACATGAGCGCCGCGCCCGGCATCGTGAAGCGCTGCCCGGCCCGCCCCTTGGCCCCGGTCGGCAGGAGGCCGGTCGGGTCGAGGTGGGTACGCCGGTTCGCCTCCGCCACGACCGTCGCCTCGAGGTCGGCGCGCACCAGGATCCGTTCGGTGGGCCGGCCGCCGAGGCGCAGCTTCGTCACGCCGGAGACGGCCCGCTCCTTGATGCTGCCCCAGGTGCGCTGCCAGGGCGTCAGCGAGCCGACGATGACCCCGCCGGGGTTCGCCGTCACGCCGCCCGTGACGGTTCCCGGGCCGGCCACCGTGGGCACGCCGGTCACCGCGGCGCTGAGCTCGTACGACCGCCCGCGCTTGCCGCTGACCGACGAGCCGCCGGAGAGCACGTGCTTGACCCGTTCGAACTCGGCGTCCGTCAGCGGCTCCGCGTTCGTGGGCCGCAGGGACATCCGCACGTCGGCGCCGGCGAGGGAGGCCCGGCGGTCGTGCCCGAGGTTGCTGAGCGTGATGGTGTGGCTGAAGAGCTCGGGGTCGCCGGTGAGCATCTCCGGCGAGACCGTGTTGGCGATGACCGTCGAGTTCCGGCCGTCCGGGAACGCGTAGATGCCGTCGCCGGAGGCTGCGACCGCGGTCTCCTTGGCCGCCTCCTGCAGGTGCTGCACGCCGCGGATCGCTTCCATCCGCACGCCGTCGAGCACCAGGGGGAGGCCGCCCCGGAGCTCGCTGACCGGGCCGGGGTCGGCGAGCCACTCGCGGCCGACCGGGGCGGTGCTGGGCAGCGGGGGCGGCGGGGTCGTGGTGACCCGGTGCTCCGGGACGAGCATGCGCACGCTGAGCGGGAAGGCCTTCGGGCGGTGGTCGACCTGCCCGATCTCCCCGGGCAGGTGCCGCCCCGGCCGGCCCGGCGTCAGGTGGCGGGCGTTCTCGCTGGTCCGCACGTGCGAGCGGACGGAGACCGAGGCCTGGATCGTGGCGGCGAACTCGCGCATGGTCTGGCCGGCGAACTCGCCGTCGTCGTCGAGCGCCGGGCCGTGCCGCGAGTCGGCGACGTGGCCCTGGGTCAGCCCGATCTCGTGGCCGCGGCTGCGCGTCCAGGCGGCCCGGGGGCCACCGAGCAGGGTGGACATCGCCTGGCCGGCCCGGCCCAGGACCCGGGCCTCGAGGCTCAGTTCGGTGGTACGCGTACGCTCGCGCCCCGCGGTGGTCGTGGTCTTGTTCTTGCGCTTGTGGTCGGTCTGCACCGTGCCACGGTCGGTGGGATCGCCGTCGGACAGCTCCGCGAGCCGGCCGCCGAGGGTCACCACGGACGTGTACGTGAACAGCTTGTCCCGCTTGACGAGCGGGATCTCCAGCCCCGGCCCGACGATCCGGTCGAGCAGGTAGCGCAGCTGGCGGTTGGACAGGTTGGCGCGGGCCTCGGAGTCGCGCGACAGGATGGCCTGCACCGTCTCGGTGAGGCCCTTGGCGAGGTCCGGGTCGCCGAAGGTCCGCAGGAACGCGTCCGACTCCAGCGTGAAGCTGTGGAACCCGGGCACCGAGTGCAGCGCGTCGACGAGCGCCTGGTAGATCCGGTCGCCGCCGCTCACGTCGTCGATGTACGCGCCGCCGAAGCCGTCGCCGCTCTCGATGTGCGCGGGGGCGTAGTGCGTACGCTGCTCGCCCCGCCGGCCGCGCCAGCCGGCGTTGTCGCGGTCCGGGTCCAGCGCGGTGTCCTTGGCCCGGTCCTTGGTCGTCCACTGCAGGGTCCGTACGGTCCCCGCCAGCGTCCGCGGCTTCTGCCCGAGCGGGCGCACCTGCAGGTCGTACACGGTCTCGTAGCGGACCGCGGGCCCGGTCGCGGTGAGCGTCTGCCGGGTGCTGGTCTCCTGCTTGATCTCCTGCACGGTCGCGCCGGTGCGCGAGCCGGTGAGCTTCGGCGCGACGAGCAGGGTGAGCGGCGGGATGTCCGTGCCACCGCCCGCGAGCCCCCACACGGTGACCGGCCGGTCCGCGGAGGTGCGGTCGGCGGTCTCGCCGGCGAAGGCGGAGGTGTCGATGTGCGTCGCGGTGTCGGCGGTCTCCACCACCCGCACCTGGCGGGCCACGAGGCGCATCTGGATCTGCCGGTCGCGGCCGGGGAACACCCGGCGCCAGCCGCGCGTGTGCGAGCGCAGCAGCGGCGGGGACGACACCCAGCCCCGGTTCTCGTCGGCGGGATCGTGCACGACCATCCTGCCGAGGTTGTCCCCGATCGTGCCGGCGCCGAGGAACTCCTGCAGCACCTCGCGGCCGGGCGCGCCGATCCGGGTGATGTCGCCCAGCCCCTGCTCGGCCAGCATCTTCTCGACCTGCGCGAAGTACGGCTCGCCGGCCGGCTCGGCCACGACGCTCTCCACCGCGAACCGCTTCGGCGGCGCGGTGTCCAGCGGCGGCGTCTCCGCGGCCGGCTCCGGCTGCTTCGGCGGCTGCGTCAGACCCATGGGTACGCGCAGCGCCACCGTGCCGTCGGCCCGGACCGTGTCCACGCCGTCCGGGTTCAGCGGCGTGCCGTCGGCGAGACGCAGCGTCGCCCGGAAGTAGATCGGTACCCGCACGTCCGCCTGCTCGGCCAGCTCGACCGTCGTCGTGGTCGTGTACCGGGTCTGCTGCGCGGTGGACCGGGTGGTCGCCGGTTGCGTGGGCAGGCTCGCGCCGACCCCGGTGATCACGCCGGGAACCGCCGCGACGGTCGCCTTGGGCTCGACGTGGTCGGTGCGCGCGTGCCGCATCGAGTGCCGGGTCGTGCCCTCGGTCTTCGTCGCCGCGGAGACGGGGTCGTCCTCCTGCTGCCGCGTGACCGTCATGCCGTTCCAGTCGAGGATCGCGTCGACGATCAGCTCGGCCGGCTTGCCGTCGACCGTCACCGGGTACGGGCGGCCGAGCTTCGCGTCGGGGTCCTCCTCCAGCGGGCCGTGCAGGAACTGGTCGACCTCGAGGCGGATGTCGTTGCCGAGCTTGCTCAGGTCGCCGGGGGCGATGCCGGGCGCGATCCGGCGCAGCATCGCGGGCAGCGGCGCGCCCTCGACGGGGTGCAGCTGCTCGGCGATGCCGAGGGTCCGGCTCTCCTTCAGGTACGCCGGCAGCGCCGCCCGGATCGCCTCGGGCGACGGCAGGGCGATGTCCCCATCGGTGGTGAGCGCCACTCCGATCGGCTCGAATTCCTCGGTGAATCGGGAGACCCGCGGCTCGGCGGACATCGCGGTGTCCAGCGGCTCGACGAGCAGGTCCGCCGGTGGCTCGAGGTCGGAGTCGTCGGCCGGGCTCGCGGGCGGCGAGTCCTCGACGCCGAGGTCCGCGGCGACGTCGAGCGTCTCGGCGAGGCTCTCCTCCGGGGCCCGCAGCCGCTCGTGCGCCTCGTCGAGGTGTTCCAGCGCCTGGGCGTGCGCGTCGACCGCCGCGGGCTCCCGGCGGCGCGCGGACTCCAGCGCGGCGGCGGCGTCGTCCAGAGCGGTCCGCAGCTCGGCCGCCCGGTCGGCGGGTTCGCCGATCCGGTCCTGGAACTCCTCGTCGAGGTCGGCGCCGAGGAACCGGTCCTTGGCCGTGGCGATGTGCGCGTTGCGGGCGGCGGCGTAGGCCTGTGCGAGCCGCAGCCGGTCCGGGTCCGAGCCGGGCGGCGCGGTGCGCAGGGCCTCGGCGTCACGAGCCGCGGCCTCGGCCTGGTCGGCGGCGGCCTTGCTGCCGGCCACGAGCGAGGCGAAGCCGTCGTGGTACGCGTGCAGCCGGTCCAGCAGCGTGGCGGCCTCGTCGGCGAGGGCGGCCGCCCGGTCGGCGCGGCGCCGGGCGGAGTCGATGACCGGGACCAGGTCGGCGGCCTGCGCCAGGGACTCCCGGACGGGCTCCTCGGCCACCCGGACCTCCGCCCGCGACAGGGCCGCCCGCTGCCGCAGGTCGTGCGCCTCGTCGCTGCCCGGGAAACGCTCGTCCGCCCGGTCCGCGGCGCGCTCGGCGGTGCGGGCCTGCGCGCGGACGTCGGCCGTACGGGCGCCGAGCGCGCTGTGCCCCTGCTCGACCTCGTCCGCCAGGTCGCGCGTACGGGCCGCGAGGTCGTGGGCGTCCTGGGCGAGCTGGTCGGCGCGGGCAGTGTCGGTGAGCAGCGGGGCGATGGCGTCGATGGCCGGCTGCAGCGCCCGGGCCAGGTCGTCGGCGTCGCGGCGCGCGTCCACGGCGTCGTCCCGGATCGCCTCGATGAAGGCGTCCACGTTGACGTCGCCGAGGTCCGCGTCCGTCCCCAGCAGGTACGGCATCTCGGTGACGACGGTCGGGCCCGCGGGCTGCCCAGGCGCGGCGACCGGCGCGAGGAATCGCAGGAAGCGGGTGCCCGGCTCGACCTGCCCCGGGATGCGCAGGCCGTTCTCGTCCTGACCGTCCGTGGTGACGACGGCCTGGCCGGTGGCCGTGGCCCACGCCGTGGCGGCCGGCGCGTAGACCGGGATGCCGCGCAGCTCCTCCGACAGCCGGGCGGCGAAACCGTTGGCGCGGTCCGCGCCGGTGTCGCAGGCCAGCAGCACGATCGGCCGGTTGCGCCACCGCTTGTCGGCCCGGATCCGGTCGGCCAGCTCGCGCGGGGAGAGCTGGTCGGCCCCGGGGCGCAGCCGGTACGCGTCCGCGTGGGTGAAGATCGCGTACCGGTCGTCGCGCGCCGGATACCTCTCGGCAAGCTCGCTCAGCCCCGGGTCGTTCCGGTCGGGGATGAGCAGTCCGGCCGCCACCTCCACCGGCGCCTTCGACGGGCTGGCCGGGTTGTCGAACTGCACGAGGCTGCCGCCGTTCGCGACCCGGATCGGGCTGCCGGCGTGCAGGGTCTGCGTGGCGCCGTACGCCTCCCCGGTGTGCCCGTGGTCCGCCGCGCTGCGCAGGAAGTCGAAGATCGCGCCGCCGCTCTCCTGGAGCCGGGCCGCGGAGCAGGACAGGAACATCAGCGGCGACTGTTCGCCGGAGCGGCTCTGCTGCAGGGCGTGCGTCTGGTGGACCAGGTGCTCCAGCTGCTCGCCGCCGACGTGGACGACCCGGGGCGGGATGCCGTCGTGGCCCTTGAGCCGGATCGCGAAGGTGCCCGGCGTGGCGTGCGCCTGGACGAAGAACATGTGCCGGTCGCCGAGCCCCTCCGGGCCGCCCCACGGCACCGGGATCTGGCGGGGTTCGTCCTGCGTACCGGCAGCGGGCTCCTGCACGTAGGACTCGGGCGGGGCGTCGTCGAGGGCCCGCATGGTGTCGAAGCGCTG
>Ga0190269_10000668_pt1 | contig 17202 bp, 17 predicted proteins | sample Popmic249IS_FD_133749 | JGI IMG/M metagenome (GOLD analysis project Ga0190269, IMG submission 133749) | Populus adjacent soil microbial communities from riparian zone of Blue River, Arizona, USA - 249 IS | ecosystem: Environmental > Terrestrial > Soil > Riparian zone | place: USA: Arizona... | reverse complement strand
TCGACCAACGCGACGATCCGGGAGCGCATCGCCTGCGGGGCTGGCATCCGACACCTCCGAGCGGTGGTCGATGTGCAGTTGTCAGGTGCAGCTGCGTCACACGGCGCCGACCTGCGTCGGCAACCTCTTCACAGCCTAACGGTTGGTGACGAGCGGCCCTCCATCCGGCACGCGTGCGGCGGACTGGGAAACTATCGGGCGTGCCCTCCGCAACGCGCCGTGTCCGCTCGGTCACGCCCCCCGTCCTGACCAGACGCCACGTGCTCGCCGGGCTGGTGGCCGCCGGCGCGACCGGCGCGCTCACCGGGTGCGGGCTCGTCGACCCCGGCCCCGCGGTGCCCGCGGTCGCGGCCGACCCGCTGGAGTCGCTCGTCGTCGAGAAGCAGGCCCTGGTCGACCTCTACGACGCGTCGATCGCGGCCCACGCCGACCTCGCCGAGCGGCTGCGGCCGCTGCGCGAGGCCCACCGCGAACACCGCGACGCACTGCTCGAGCTGCTGGACGCCCAGCGCCGCGCCGTACTGGCGCGCGGAACGCCCCCGGTACCGGGCCCCACGGCCTCCGCGCCCGCGGCGAGCACCGACCGCACCGCCGCGCTTCGCGCGCTGCGGACCGCCGAGCGCACCGCGGCCGCCCGCTCGCGGGCGGCGTGCCTCGCGGTGACCGACGGCCGGGGTGCCGCGAGCGTCGCGGAGCGGGTCACCGTGCTCGGCTGCATCAGCGCGGCCGAGGCGTCTCACGAGGTGGCGCTGGCGTGAGCGGATCGACCGACCGTCTCCAGCTCGCGCTGGCCGCGGAGCACGCCGCCGTCTACGCCTACGGGGTGATCGGCGCTCAGCTGACCGGCGAGGAGCTGGGCTGGGCCCGCGCCGCGGACCTGGCGCACCGCCAGCAGCGGGACGCCCTCTCCGACCTGATCACGGCCGCCGGTGCGACGCCCGCTCCGGCCGCACCCGCCTACCGGCTCCCGAAGCCGGTCACCGACCGGGCCGGTGCCGTGGTGCTCGCGGTGGACGTCGAGACCCGCGCCGCCGCGGTGTGGCGCTCGGCGATCGGCGAGCTCACCGGCCCCGGGCGGGAGGTGGCGCTGGACGCGCTGGTGGGTGCCGCGGTGCGGGGCGCGCAGTGGCGGTCGGTGGCGAGCCCCGGCAAGCCACCGACCGTCGCCTGGCCGGGCACGTAGCGACGGCGCGGCGGCCTCACGCGCGCCAGGCGTCGATGATCCCGGGTAGCTCGGAGAGCCGCTCGATCACCGCGTCGGGCTCGCCGACGGTGTGGCCCACCTGGTGGCGCGGTACCGCGCTGTGCGGGACGTGCACGGCGCGCATACCTGCGGCCTGTGCGCCGTAGATGTCGTCGAAGAGCCGGTCTCCGACGTAGACGCAGGCCGCCGGGTCGTCGACCCCGACCGCGTCCATCGCCGCCCGGAACGCCTCGGGGTGCGGCTTGGTCCACGGGATCTCGCTGGTGAACACCGCGCCGTCGAACAGGTCGAGGACGCCGTCCCTGGCGAGGATGCGCTCGTGGTGGTCGCGGCCCCATACGGTGTTCGAGAGCAGGCCGACGCGCAGGCCACGGGCCTTGAGCTCGCCGAGCATCGCCGGTGCCTCGGGATCGGTGTACGTGTGCGGCTCCCAGTGCCGCTCGTGGGCGGCGAGCAGGTCGGCGGTGAGCGCGATGCCCGCGGCGGCACAGACCTCGGCCATCGAGGTGGACGTGTGCTCGTCGCGGGAGCGCGTCCAGGCGGCTTCCTCGGCGGCCAGCAGTGCGTCGACGAGCTGATCGGTATCGGGAGCCTGGCCGTCCGCGGCGAGCGGCGCCATGCCGGCTTCCTCGGCGATCGTGCGCCAGAGCGCCCGGGCGTCGACCGTGTGCCAGGGCGTGAGCGTGCCGCCCCAGTCGAAGAGAACTGCCTTCACCATGCCCGACACTCTCCCACCGGGCTACGACACTTCCGCGCCGCTCTCCGGCATCCCGCGCAGCGGCCGTAGCGCGGCCGCGGCCGCCAGCAGGACCAGCAGCCCACCGGCCAGGTACGCCGCGCCGTCGGAGCCGGCCGCCACCGCGAACAGGCTGAGCGCCAGCACGCCGACGCCCTCCAGGAACAGGTTCGAGGCGATCATCGTCGCTTCCAGCTGCCCCATCCGGCCGGCGGGGGCGAGCCGGGCGAACGTCGCCTGGGCTCCGACCGTCCACCCGGTCGCCGCCCCGATGACCGTGTTCGCCACCACCAGCAGCAGCGGGTGCCCACCGGCGAACAGCACGACCGCGCCGCCGACCAGCGAGACCCCGAGCACGGCGGCGATCCGTGCCTGGTTGAGCGGCCGCTCGAGGAACCGGCTGCGCCCCGCGACCCCGGCGAACACCGCACCGCCCAGTGCGGAGGAGGCCATCGCCGCCGGGATCCACCCGCGCGGGGCGTTGGTCGCGACCGTCTCCGGGAGCGCGCTGCACACCAGCGTCGCCCAGGTCAGCAGCGCCAGGACCCGCAGCGTCGGCTGCCGCCAGATCAGCACGAAGCCCGCGCCTGGCGGCAGCCGGTCGCGTCGAGCGCGCCGGTCGGCCAGCGGCAGCAGGGCCAGAATCGCGGCGGCGACCAGGAACGACAGCAGGTCGGCGAGCAACGCCACCCGCGGCCCGAGTACCAGGCTCAACCCCGAGCCGACCGCGATTCCGCCGACCTGCACCGACAGGTTGATCACCGCGGCCATCCCGAAGTACGGCAGCTGGATCGCGCGGTCCACCGACTCCGCGACGACGGCCGTGGTGATCGCCACGTACGCCGCTCGGACCGCGCCCAGGATCGCCGAGGCCACCAACGCGGTCGACGCCGTCGGGAACGCGGTGGGCAGGGTCAGCGCCGCGGCGCCGGCCAGCGCGAGCACGCACAGCGCCGGGCGGCGCGGCGGCACGTCGAGCCAGCCGCCGAGCAGCGTCGCCACCAGGATCGCCGGAAGAGCACGCGCGGTGTAGACGGCCGCCGCGCCGAGCAGCGACCCCGTCTGCTGGTACCCGATCAGCAGCAGCGCGGCCAGCCCCACGAAGTCGCCGAGCTCGGAGATCGCCTTCACGCCGATGAGCCGTCCGGCAACCGGATGCCGGAGCACGGCACGGTAGCCGGGCCGCACGTCCGCGACCCCGGAACCCGTCATGGTCGGCTTCGGCTTCCTTCGCACAGGTCGGCACGCCGACAGCGGGAGTGGTCGTCTTCGTCCCCATATAGTGGGCACAAACGGTCGGCACTTCAAGCGGTACCTGAAAGCCCCTCACATTCTGGGTCAGAAGTACCGCGAGCACGGCAGGATGAGCCGGTGCTCCCTCCGCTCGACCTCGCCGCCGACCTCGCGCGCCGCATTCGCCGGCGCTGGCGCGCCGACGTGGCCGCGATCGGCGTCACCGGTGCACTCGCGCACGACGACGACCGGCACGGCACCGACGTGGAGCTGCTGGTGGCCACGTACCGGCCGGGCGCCGGGCCGGCACCGGCCCGGCGGCGGCTCGGGGACCACGTCGTCTCCCTGACGGTCGCCTCCCAGCCGGAGCTGCTCACCCGCGCCCGCACGCTCACCACCCACTGGCCGCTCGAGGCCGGCCGTCACCTGCACGTCCGGCCGCTCGACGACGACGGCGCCTGGCTCGCCCAGCTCCGCGACGCCCACCTCGGACGGCTGGCGCAGGCTACCCCGCGGGAGTTCAGCGCGCTGGCCCGCGAGTCGTGGTGCGCGGCGTGGTCGCTGCTGACCGACGCCGCGCAGTCCGGGCAGTGGCACGACGAGGACGGCGCGCTCCTGCTGCTCGCCGAGGCGCGGATCGCCACCGCGGTCACCGACGGGCTGCTCACCCGCACCTACTTCCGCGGCCCGGCCGACGCGGCCCGCCGGTCGGGCGTCGTCGGCCTCGACCTCGTCCAGCTCCGCGCCCGTCTCGGCGACCAAGCCGCCGAGCTCGCGAAACGTGGCCGCCCGGTCGACGCCGACCCGCTGGACTGAGCGCGCCGCCGGCGTCCGCGGTCAGGCGACGGTGGCGCCGATCAGGCGGCCGACGAGGTAGGTGACGCCAGCGGCCGCCGCTCCCAGCAGCAGCTGGCGGACGCCACCGGCCCACCAGCGCCCGGTGGTGGCTCGGGTGGCCAGCGCCCCGGCGGTGAACAGGCCGATGCCGCCGATCGCCAGCGCGAGCCAGAGCTCGTCGGAGCCGAGCAGGAACGAGAGCAGCGGCACCAGCGCTCCGACCGCGAAGCAGACGAACGAGGAGATCGCCGCCGTCCAGGGCGAGGGCTTCTCCTCCGGGACGACGCCCAGCTCGGTGAGCGCGTGCAGGCGCAGCTGCAGGTCCGGCTTCGTGGCGGCCTCGGCGGCGATCTGCTCGGCGAGCTCCGGGGAGAGGCCGGCCCGCGCGAGCAGCAGCACCAGCTCGCGCTGCTCGGCCGCGCCGTGCAGGCGCAGCTCGCGCTCCTCCTTGGCCACCTCGGCGTCGAGCTGCTCGTTCTGCGTCCGCACCGAGGAGTACTCGCCGAGCGCCATCGAGACGGCGCCCGCTACCAACCCGGCGACGCCGGTGAGGACGATCGCCTGCCGATCGACGCCGCCACCGCCGACGCCTGCGATCAGCGAGATGTTCGTCACCAGGCCGTCCATCGCGCCGAACACCGCGGCGCGCAGCCATCCCCCCGACACGTCGCCGTGGTGCGGAACCAGCAGCACGTCGTCCTCCGGGACGGCGTCCGTCGCCGTACCACCGCCCGGGGAGGCCGGGCTCACCGCGCCCTCCGGCGACACCGCGCTCCCGACGCCGTCCGGAGTGGCCGCCGACGCGGGTGCCGTGGGCGGGATCTCGTTCATCTCTCCTCCTCCGCCCCCGGGGCCGATGCCGCGGGAGCACCTGTGTCAGTCTCGCGGCATGCCGCGCGCCACCAGGGAGAAGGCTCCCCTCACCCTCTTGCTTCCCCCGTCGGAGACGAAGCGGCCCGGCGGCGACGGACCGGCACTGGACCTGCCGGCGCTGGCCTTCCCCGCGCTCCTCCCGGTACGCGAGCGGCTGCTCACCGCGCTGACCGAGCTGGCGTCCACCGCCGTCGCCGGCGACGACCCGGCACCCGCGCTGACCGCACTGGGCCTCTCCCCCGGCCAGCGCGACCAGCTCGAGCTCGACGCCGCGCTGGCGACCGCGCCGACGGGCCCGGCGCTGCTCCGCTACACCGGCGTGCTCTACGACGCGTTCGACCCGGCCGGCCTGACCCCGGCGCAGCGCAGGCGGGCCGCCGATCGGGTGGTGATCGCGTCCGCGCTGTTCGGTGCCGTCCGCGGCGGCGACCCGATCCCCGCCTACCGCTTCTCCGCCGGGTCACGCCTGCCGGGCTTCGGGACGCTCACCGCGCTCTGGAAGCCGGTGCTCGGCCCCGTGCTCGCCGACCTGCCCGGCCTCGTCGTCGACCTGCGGTCCGGGGCGTACGCCCAGCTGGCGCCGGTGCGCGACGCGGTGACCGTGCGGGTGCTCTACATCGCACCGGACGGTAGCCGCTCGGTGGTGAGCCACTTCAACAAGCACGCCAAGGGCCTGCTCGCCCGCGCGCTGGCCACCACCACCGCCACCGTGGCGGACGCCGACGCGGTGGTGCGCGTCGCCGCGGCCGCCGGCCTGCCCGCCGAGCGCCACGGCACCCACGGTGTGGACGTGCTGCTCTACGAACCACCGGCGGGCACCCCGGCCGCTCGGCGCGCCGCCGCAGCAGCCGCCCGCGCGGAGTAGCTCCGCACCCGCGCGGCCGCCGTGTCCTGCGGATCTGCCTCCCAGCGAGCCGCAGGACAGAGCCTAGGGCAGCGTGAGGATCTCGCTGCCGGAGTCGGTGACGACGAGCGTGTGCTCGAACTGGGCCGTCCACTTGCGGTCCTTGGTCAGCACCGTCCACCGGTCGGGCCACATGTCCCACTGGTAGGTGCCGAGCGTGATCATCGGCTCGATCGTGAACGTCATGCCGGGGACCAGCTCGACCTGCAGCTCGGGGTCGTCGTAGTGGGGCACGTGCAGTCCGGAGTGGAACGTCTCGCCGATGCCGTGGCCGGTGAAGTCACGCACGACGCCGTACCCGAACCGCTTCGCGTACGACTCGATCACCCGTCCGACGACGTTGAGCTGCCGACCCGGCTTCACCGCGTTGATCGCCCGCCGCGTGGCCTCCTCGGTGCGCTCGACGAGCAGCCGCACCTCCTCGGTGGGCTCCCCCGCGAAGAACGTCGCGTTGCAGTCGCCGTGGACTCCGCCGATGAACGCGGTGACGTCGATGTTGACGATGTCCCCGTCCTCGATGACGGTGCTGTCCGGGATGCCGTGGCAGATGACCTCGTTCAGCGACGTGCAGCACGACTTCGGGAAGCCCCGGTAGCCGAGCGTCGACGGGTACGCGTCGTGCTCGATCAGGAACTCGTGGACGACGCGGTCGATCTCGTCGGTGGTGACGCCGGGCTCGACGTGCTTGCCGCCGTACTGCAGCGCCTGGGCGGCGATCCGCCCGGCCACCCGCATCTTCTCGATCGTCTCCGGCGTCTGCACGTGCGAACCGTTCCACGGCCGGGGAGCCGGACGCCCGACGTACTCCGGGCGCGGGATGGAGGCCGGGACGTCGCGACGCGGTGACTGCCGGCCCGGGACGAGGGGTGCGCGCATGCCCTCCAGGTTAGGTCAGGGCACACCGGGCCGGGAGCGGACGGTGACGCCGGTCTCCGCCCCGGTGTCAGCCCGGCGACACCGGGGCGTCGGCGGGGTGGCTGTGCGGCTGCTGGATCTGCCCGACCCGCGTCTCCCGCCCCGGCCACGGCGACCGGTACTGACAGGTGTCGCAGTTCATCAGCACGCTGTCGCCGACCGCCTCGGCGTACCGCGCGAGCACCAGCCGGGCCACCGACTCGTGCGCGCCGAGCACGTCGGCCGCGCGCGCGCCGGCGGCCAGCGCGTCCCGCCGCACACCGCCGGGGAGCCTGCCCGGCGCCAGGAAGTACGGCACGACCAGCACGTCGTCGTGGCCGAGGCGGTGCAGCCGGTCGACGGTCTGCGTGACGGTCGGCGTCGTGGCGCTGGCGTACGCGACCTCGACCGGTGGCCCGCCGCGCCGGAACTCCCAGAACAGCCGGGCCGCTCGCCAGATCTCGGCGTTGGCATCGGGGTCGGCCGCGCCGGCCGAGGCCAGCACGATCGCGGTCTCCGGACCGGCTCCGGCCTCGGTGACCCGGTCGCTCAGTGCGGCCAGCAGCAGCGGATCCGGCCCGAGCGGGCGGCCGTAGGTCACCGCGAACCCCGGCCGCTCGTCGCGGGCGATCCGCACCGCGCCTGCGATGTCACCCTTGCTGTGCGACGCCGCGGTGAGCAGCAGCGGCAGCGCGGCGACCGCGGCCCCGCGATCGGCGAAGGAGCGCAGCGCACCCCGCACCGACGGCGGCTCGTGGTCGACGAACGCCAGCTCGGCCTGCAGCCCGGGGGCCAGCTCGCGGACCCGCTCCAGCAGCGCCTGCAGCGTCGCGATGCCGGGCGGGTGCGACGTGCCGTGCGCCACGGCCAGGAGCACCGGGTCACGCCGGACGACCGGCAGCCGACCCCTGGCCGTCCGGGCCGGCTGCGCGGTCGCGTCCCCCGGCTCGGGCGGCGTCGCGGTCATACCGCGGCGGGGTGCTCGACCATTCCGGCGGCGACGGTGGCGCCGGTGGCCTCGTCGACGAGGAGGAACGAGCCGGTGCCGCGCGACACCGCGTACGAGTCGACGGCGATCGGCTCGGCCAGCCGCAGCGTCACGTCGCCGATGTCGTTGAGCTCCAGGGCGTCGGCGTCGGTCCGGCGGAGCGTCGTGACGTCGAGCCGATCGGCGACCGCACCCACGATCGCGCGGACCTCGCGGGTACCCGCGCGCAGCCGGAACCGGTCTCCGGCACGGACCTGGCGCTCGGCGACGACGCAGACCCGGCCGGTGAGCTGCCGCACCGGCTCCGGCGCATCCGGAGCCGCGGCCAGCAGGTCGCCACGGGACACGTCGACGTCGTCGGCGAGCCGGACCGCGATCGACCGGCCGGCGCCGGCCTCCTCCAGCGGCCCGTCGTGGGTGTCGATCCCCACCACGGTCGAACGGCGCCCGGACGGCAGGACCACGACCTCGTCACCGACGCGCAGCGTGCCGGCCGCCACCCGCCCGGCGTACGCCCGGTAGTCGGGGTGCTCGGCCGAGCGCGGCCGGATCACCAGCTGCACCGGTAGGCGCGCCCCCACCGAGCCACCGCGCGGCGGCACCGGCACGGTCTCCAGGTGGTCGAGCAGCGTCTTGCCCGCGTACCAGCCGAGGTTGGTGGACGGCTCGACCACGTTGTCGCCGTGCAGCGCCGACAGCGGGATCGCGGTGACCGAGCGGATGCCGAGCTCCAGCGCGAGCACGTCGAAGTCGGCGACGATCCGGTCGTAGACCTCCTCGGAGAAGTCCACCAGGTCCATCTTGTTCACGGCGAGCACGACGTGCCCGACGCCGAGGAGCGCCGCCACCGCCGCGTGGCGGTGCGACTGCTCGACCAGACCGTGCCGGGCGTCCACCAGGACGACCGCGACGTCCGCGGTCGACGCACCGGTCACCATGTTGCGGGTGTACTGGACGTGCCCGGGGGTGTCGGCCAGCACGAACGTGCGGCGCGGCGTCGCGAAGTAGCGGTACGCGACGTCGATCGTGATGCCCTGCTCGCGCTCGGCACGCAGACCGTCGGTGAGCAGCGCGAGGTCGGCGGCGTCCAGACCGCGGCGCTTCGACGCCGCCTCGACGGCGTCGAACTGGTCGGCGAAGACGTTCTTGGAGTCGTGGAGCAGGCGTCCGATCAGCGTGCTCTTGCCGTCGTCCACCGATCCCGCGGTGGCGACTCGCAGCAAATCAGACATGTTTAGAAGTATCCCTCGCGCTTGCGGTCCTCCATGGCGGCCTCGCTGGCGCGGTCGTCGGCGCGGGTGGCGCCCCGCTCGGTCAGCCGGCTGGTGGCGGTCTCCGCGATCACCTCGTCGACCGTGCGTGCGGTCGAGCGCACGGCGCCGGTGCACGTGGCGTCACCGACCGTCCGGTACCGCACGGTCTCGACGCGCACCTGCTCACCGTCGCGCGGCGGGGTGAACGGCGTCACCGCGAGCACCATGCCGTCGCGGTCGAAGACCTCGCGCTCGTGCGCGTAGTAGATGCTCGGCACCTCGATGCCGTCGCGGGCGATGTAGCGCCAGATGTCCAGCTCGGTCCAGTTCGACAACGGGAAGACCCGGACGTGCTCGCCGGGCGCGATCCGGCCGTTGTAGAGGTCCCAGAGCTCGGGCCGCTGGTTGCGCGGGTCCCACTGGCCGAACTCGTCGCGGATCGAGAACACCCGCTCCTTGGCCCGGGCCTTCTCCTCGTCGCGCCGCGCACCGCCGAGCACCGCGTCGAAGCGGTGCTCGGTGATCGCGTCGAGCAGCGGAACCGTCTGCAGCGGGTTGCGGGACTGGCCCGGCCGCTCGGTGATCCGGCCGCGGTCGATCGCGTCCTGCACCGAGGCGACGACGAGGTCGAGGCCGAGCTCGGCGGCCCGCCGGTCGCGGAACTCGATGACCTCGGGGAAGTTGTGCCCGGTGTCGACGTGCATCACCGGGAACGGGATGCGGCCGGGCGAGAACGCCTTCTCGGCCAGGCGCAGCATGACGATCGAGTCCTTGCCGCCGGAGAACAGCAGCACTGGCCGCTCGAAGCTGCCGACCACCTCGCGCAGGATGTGGATCGACTCGTCCTCCAGCGCGGTCAGGGCGGCGTCGCGGGCATCGGTCAGGTGCTCGAGGTGCAGGTCGGAGATGGTCGTCACAGCAGACCCCTTTCGGACAACGCGGCGAGCACCGCGTCCACGGACGCGTCGAGATCGAACGATTCGGTGCGGAGCACGAGCTCAGGCGCGCTGGGCGCCTCGTAGACGTCGTCGACGCCGGTCAGGCCGGAGATGTGACCGGCGCGCTGCTTGGCGTAGAGGCCCTTGACGTCCCGGACGCTGCACACCTCGACCGGAGTGGCGACGTGGACCTCGAGGAACGGCGTGCCGCTCGCGACGTGCCGGGCGCGGACGGCGTCCCGGGCGGTGGCGTACGGCGAGATGACGGCGGCGAGCACCAGCACGCCGTTGCGGGCCAGCAGCTCGGCGACGAAGCCGATGCGGGCCACGTTCGTGTCCCGGTCGGCGCGGCTGAAGCCCAGGCCGGCGGAGAGGTGCTCGCGCACCGCGTCGCCGTCGAGCACCTCGACCCGGCGGCCGGAGCCGCGCAGCCGCTCGGCGACCGCGGTGGCGACCGTGGTCTTTCCGGCGCTGGGCAGGCCGGTGAACCAGACCGTGGCACCGGCGGCAGCCGCTGTGGCGTCGGTTACTGTGGGATCCGCCACAGTAACCGTGGTGGCCGCGCCACTCTGCGTAGGACCGGCACTCAGGCCGGGCGTGGAAGTCGATGCGATCGGCATCGCGCGATCTCTCCTGACCTCGGGGAGGACTTCACTTCACGGGACGATTTGCCTGGAACCGGGCATCATCAGTGTCCCGTCGGAAGTACCTCGACGGGGGCGCGACAACCGTTCAGAGGCTCGAAGGAAGCCACTGCTCAGCGGTCGAGCCAGGGAAAACGATCCGTCTGCGCGAGCCGGACGTGGCCGTACCGGGAGACCGGGACCGACCGAAGGCCTTCGGCGAAATGCCGCACGACGCCTCCGCGGAACGCCAGAGCTGCGCTCAGCTCAGGCGACACACTGCGCTGGAGACGCGCAGGAAGTCGACGTGCCGACGCGTGGTCAGCATCGCCGAAGCGGGGCGGGTAAGGCCGGTCATGGTTGCCGATGATGACACAGCAACAGGGCCCCGCCAACCGGGACGCGATTACCTACTATTCCAGTAGGTGAGCGCAGTTTCCCAACATCTGGCTACTGTCGGGTCGCTGTGCGATGCTTCTAGACGTGACGACGCGAGGCACCCTCCTGGTCGCCCGCCTGCATGTCGACCTGCAGCGGGTGATCAGCGCGGCGTGTCTGGGTTCGACAGCTCAGTCGGCCTGACCGCCCCCCGCCCCCTCGTCCGTCTCCTGACCGTTCTCTGCCCGTAGCGCCGCCGGTGTCAGCCGGTGCGAACGCACGGGCCGCGGTCCGAACCCCTGTGAGGTAGCCAGACATGGCCGTGCCGACTAGCACGCCAGGCCCTGTTCCGACGCCGCGGGCGGCTCGAGCCGCCCGGGCAGGCAGTGGCCGCCCCCGCGGTCAGGGCCAGTGGGCCCTGGGCTACCGCGAGCCGCTGAACAAGAACGAGCAGATGAAGAAGGACGCGGACGGGCTCACCGTGCGCGACCGGATCATCAACGTCTACGCGCACCAGGGCTTCGACTCGATCGACCCGCAGGACCTGCGCGGCCGGATGCGCTGGTACGGCCTCTACACGCAGCGCGCGCCCGGCATCCCCGGCGGCAAGACCGCGGTGCTCGAGCCGGAGGAGCTGGACGACCGCTACTTCATGCTCCGCGTCCGGATCGACGGCGGCCGGCTGACGTCCGAGCAGCTCCGCACCGTCGCGGGCATCGCCACCGAGTTCGGCCGCGACGTCGCCGACGTCACCGACCGGCAGAACATCCAGCTGCACTGGATCGAGATCGAGAGCGTCCCGGAGATCTGGCGGCGGCTGGAGGCCGTCGGCCTCTCCACCACCGAGGCGTGCGGCGACACCCCGCGCGTCATCCTCGGGTGCCCGCTCGCCGGCGAGCTCGAGACCGAGGTGCTCGACGCCACCGAGCCACTGCGCCGGGTGGTCGACCGGTACATCGGCGACCCCGCCTTCTCCAACCTGCCCCGCAAGTTCAAGACCTCGATCTCCGGCTGCGCCGAGCACTGCACGAACCACGAGATCAACGACGTGGCGTTCGTCGGCGTCGTCAACGCCGACGGCGAGCGCGGCTACGACGTCTGGGTCGGCGGCGGTCTGTCCACCAACCCGCGGTTCGCCGAGCGTCTCGGCACGTTCGTCCGCCCCGACCAGGTCGACGCGGTCTGGGCCGGCGTCACCGGCATCTTCCGCGACTACGGCTACCGCCGGTCCCGCACGCACGCCCGGCTGAAGTTCCTGCTCGCCGACTGGGGCCCGGAGAAGTTCCGGGAGGTGCTCGAGACCGAGTACCTCCACGAGAAGCTGCCGGACGGCCCCGCGCCCGCCGCCCCGATCCAGGACCAGCGCGACCACGTCGGCGTCACCCCGATGCGCGACGGCACGTTCGCGCTCGGCTTCGCCCCGCGCGCCGGCCGGCTCTCCGGGACGACGCTGACCGCGGTCGCCGAGCTCGCCGATCGGCTCGGCGACGGCCGGATCGCGGCCACCGCCCAGCAGAAGCTCGTGCTCCTCGGCGTGGACGCGGCCGACGTCGACGCGCTCACCGACGAGCTCGCCGCCCACGACCTGCAGGTCAACCCCAGCGCGTTCCGCCGCGGGACGATGGCGTGCACCGGCATCGAGTTCTGCAAGCTGGCGATCGTCGAGACGAAGGGCCGCGCCGACTCCCTCTACCGGGAGCTGGAGAAGCGGCTGCCGGAGTTCGACGAGCCGATCACGATCAACCTCAACGGCTGCCCGAACTCGTGCGCCCGGTTCCAGACCGCCGACATCGGCTTCAAGGGATCGATGGTGCGCGGCGACAGCGGCGACATGGTCGAGGGCTACCAGGTGCACCTCGGTGGCCACTTCGGCGCCGAAGCCGCGTTCGGCCGCAAGTTCCGCGGTCTGAAGGTCACCGCGGAGGAGATGGCCGACTACGTCGAGCGGATCCTGCAGGGCTACCTCGAGCGGCGGGAGCCGGGTGAGCGATTCGCCCGGTACGTGGCTCGGGCCGAGGAAGCCTGGCTGCTGTGACCGAGCGGGCCGCACCGTTCTACTGCCCGTACTGCGGCGACGAGGACATCCGCCCGGACGGTGAGCACCACGGCCAGTGGCGCTGTGCTGCCTGCACCCGCGTCTGGACGTTGAAGTACGTCGGTCTGGGCCGCCCCGACCCAGCCGCGACCACCGAGTTAGACCAGGAGGTGACGCGATGACCGACATGCTGGCGAAGCCGGACGTCGACGTAACGGATCCCACTGAGCTACGGGTGCTGGCCGACCGCGCGTCGGCCGCGTTGGAGGGCGCCCACCCGGTGGAGGTGCTGCGCTGGGCGGGTGACACGTTCGGCGACCGGCTCTGCCTCACCTCGTCGATGGGCGACGCCGTTCTCGCGACGCTCGCCGCCGAGGCGGTGCCCGGCATCGACGTGGTGTTCCTGGACACCGGCTACCACTTCCCCGAGACGCTGCAGACCCGCGACCGCGTCGCCGCGGAGCTCGACGTCACGGTCGTCACCGTGAAGCCGGAACTCACCGTCGCGCAGCAGAACATCCGGTACGGCCAGAGCCTCTACGCACGGGACTCCGACGCCTGCTGTGCGATACGCAAGGTCGAGCCGCTCGACCGCGGGCTGGCGCCCTACGACGCCTGGGCGTCGGGGATCCGCCGCGACGAGTCCTACGCCCGCCGGCACACGCCGGTGATCGGCGTCGACACCCGCCGCAACAAGATCAAGGTGAATCCGCTCGCCTGCTGGACGCAGGAGGACGTCGACCGCTTCGTGGCCGAGCGGAACGTGATCGTGAACCCGCTCGTCGACCGGGGCTTCCTGTCGATCGGGTGCGCGCCGTGCACGCGGCCGGTGCAGATCGGGGAAGACGCCCGGGCCGGCCGGTGGTCCGGCTCCGAGAAGACCGAGTGCGGCATTCACCTCTGAGTACGGCACCGAGCCACTGCGCTCGGTGATACACAGAGGTGCCTCAGGAGCGGCACAGCAAGTCCACAGCTTGCGGAGCGACCGTTCAAGGCATGGACGAAACGCACCGCTCCTCCGCAGCCGGCACCGGCGGTGACCAGGCCGGCACGACGCCGACCGGCCCCTCTCCTGTGCACGGCACCCCCGGGTATCAGCACGAAAGCCCGCGCCCACAGGACGCGTCCTCCCCATGGGCGGCGCCCCAGGCGCCGTCATCCCCCACCTCCTCCGACCCGGCCGCACCGCCCTCGGCCACCGCGCACCCGACCGCACCGCACCCGGTCGGACCACCCGCGGTGGGACCGTTCCCGGCCTGGACGAACGGCGGCGCGCACCACCCCACCGCCCCGATCGGGACCCTGGCCCCGCCGGCCGGGCCCACCGCACCGGGCCGGCGCCGCGGCCCGCTCGCGGCGGCGATCGCCGGCGGCGCGCTGGTGCTCGCCCTGGTCGCCGGCGGCGCCGGCGCAGCGGTGGGCGTCGCGGTCAGCGACCGCAGCAACGGCGACGGCGTCACGATCAGCCAGGAGACGGCGCCCGCCGCCCAGCAGGCGAGCACGTCGGGCACGGTCGAGGCAGCCGCGTCGACGGCGCTCAAGAGCGTCGTCACGATCGAGGTCACCGCGAGCGCCGGCTCGGGCACCGGATCGGGCGTCGTCCTCGACAGCGCCGGCCACACCGTCACGAACAACCACGTGGTCGAGGAGGCGGCGAACGGCGGCACGATCACCGTGGTGCTGCCCAGCGGCGAGACCCGCACGGCGACGATCGTCGGCCGCGACCCCTCGTCCGACATCGCGGTGATCAAGCTGAGCAACACCAGCGGACTGACCCCCGCGACGTTCGCCGCCTCCGGCACCGTGAAGACGGGCCAGACCGTCCTCGCCGTCGGGGCGCCGCTCGGCCTGTCGAACACCGTCACCGAGGGCATCGTCAGTGCCCTCAACCGGCCCGTCCGGACCGGTAGCACGGCCGACCAGAACACGGTGCTCGACGCGGTGCAGACCGATGCCGCGATCAACCCGGGTAACTCCGGCGGTGCGCTCGTCGACCTCTCGGGCCGGGTGATCGGCATCAACTCGGCGATCGCCACCGTCTCGAGCGGTTCGTCCGGCTACGGCGACCAGCAGCAGGCCCAGTCCGGCAACATCGGGGTCGGCTTCGCGATCCCGGCGGACACCGCGCTCGACGTCGCCAAGCAGCTGATCCAGGACGGAACGGCGGAGCACGCCACGCTCGGGGTCAGCGCGCAGGACACCCAGACCGGCACCGGTGCCCAGCTCCAGCAGGTCACCAGCGGGTCGGGCGCCGACAAGGCCGGCCTGGAAGCAGGCGACGTCGTCACCGCGATCGGCGACCGGCGGGTCACCGACACCGACGGGCTCGTCGCCGCGGTGCGCTCGCACGAGCCCGGCGAGTCGGTGAAGGTGACCTACCAGCGCGACGGCCGGACCCGCACCACCACGGCCACGCTCAACAGCAGCGCGACCTGAGCCGCCCCCGCTCGACGCCCGCAACCTCCAGCCGGTTTTTCGGGTCCACCCGACGGGTTCCCGGGCTCATTCCGGGCGGAATGAGCCCGGGAGGCCGCGCGATGACCCCGAGTGGTCGCGTGCCCCGGCGCACACCAGCGCCCACCCCGCGGCGAGCGCTACCAGCCCCACCCACGCCGTCACCGGGACCACGACCAGCGTCGCCGTGCGCTCGGCGAGCAGACCGTTGAGCCCCGTCACGGCGACGACCAGCATCCCGAACGTCGCCAGCCCGACGCCGACCCCCGCCGCGACGCCGTCCAGCGGACCCGCGCCCCGCCGGTGCCGGGGAAGGTGCCGGGTGAGCGGACGGGCCGGTGGCCGCTCGAACCGCCGGAAACCGGCCACCAGCGGGCCGAGCAGCGCGACCAGCGCCGCCACCCACACCGGCCGGGTCAGCCACCAGACCGCTCCGCCCGGCTCCGGCGTCGGCAGCCCCCACGCGACCGCGGCGGCCAGCACGAACAGCGCGCTCAGGTGCCAGAGGAACACGGTCATCACGACGCCGTTGGCCCCCACGACCGCTGTCCACACCCGGCGACGCGTCAGCCACCGCGTCACCGGACCGCGCGCCAGCACCACCAGCCCGGTCAGCCAGGCACCGTGGGCGACGAGCGCCAGCGTCGGCGGGTTCATGTTCGACACCGGCGCACCGGGCAGCCCGACCATCGACACCGGGTACCACCCCGAGACCACCGTGAGCAGCGTCGTGGCCACCAGCCCGCCGACGGCCAGCGCGAGCCCGACCCGCCTGGTCAGCACGCCGTCGGCGTAGAGGAAGCCGACCTGGTGAGCGGCGAGCCAGACGAGCGCGACGTTCAGCGCCCCGAGCGCCTCGACGCCGCCGAGCAGCCGGGCGGCGTCCACCGCACCGGCGGCCACCACCAGCGCGAGCACGACCCACCCACCCCAGCGACGATGCGCCGCGTACATCAGCGGGGCGAACCCGACCACGCCCAGGTACACGCCGAGGAACCAGAGCGGCTGCACGATCGTCCTGGTCGCGGTCCGCATCAGGTCGTTCGACTGCCACCCGGCGGCCTCGGTCCCGGCCGCGATCACCACCCAGACGCCGAGGAACACCGCGGTCGGGGCGAGGAGCCGGCGCAGCCGGGCGGCGACGAACTCCGGGTACGTCCCGCCCCGCCGGCGCAGCGACGTCAGGGCCGCGGCGTGAGCGGCGCCGCCGACCAGGAAGAACAGCGGCATCACCTGGAACGCCCAGGTGAGCAACTGGGCCGCCGGAAGATCGGCGAGCACGTTGCCGGTGCGCAGGCGCCCGTCGTCGGCCGTGAGCGTGAGCATCAACCAGTGACCGAGGACCACCACTCCGATCGAGACGACCCGCAGCAGGTCGACGTATCGGTCGCGGTGCGCGGGCGTGGCCTCGGCGAGCTCCGCGGCCGAGCGCGGCAGCAGGGAGGAAGTCATGTCACCACGGTCGCGGTCCGCGCGCCCGGCGCGGAGAGCAGTTCTACTCGGAAGCACCGGGTAGCTGCGGCGCACCGGGTCACGGGAGCCGGAGGCCGGGGCGCGCGGGCCTGCGCGGTGTGCTCAGATAACCGCCATGACTCCGACCGCCTCCGACCCCACCCATCCGAACGTCGCCGCCGTGAACGCCGTCCTGGCGGCGTTCGGCTCCGCGAACCGCGTCCGGATCCTCCCGGACGCCGCGCGCACCGCGGCACAGGCGGCCGAGGCGCTCGGCGTCGGCGTGGGGCAGATCGCGAACTCGCTCGTCTTCGAGGCAGCCGGCCAGCCGCTGCTCGTGCTCGCCTCCGGTGCGCACCGCGTCGACACCGCGATGGTCGCGGCGCTGATCGAGGTCGAG
>Ga0190269_10000667_pt1 | contig 17205 bp, 12 predicted proteins | sample Popmic249IS_FD_133749 | JGI IMG/M metagenome (GOLD analysis project Ga0190269, IMG submission 133749) | Populus adjacent soil microbial communities from riparian zone of Blue River, Arizona, USA - 249 IS | ecosystem: Environmental > Terrestrial > Soil > Riparian zone | place: USA: Arizona... | reverse complement strand
GCGCGCGTCCGTGTTGGCAGGTGCGTAGCGCGGCGAAAACAAGCTGTTCAAGCGATCTGACAGCTCTTGAAACTCACGGAAAGGATCCCAAGTATTCTGCTGATGTCTGCGTGTGAGATTCATAATGTTCCTCCAAATGCGTGACGTTGCGGATGCGTCCCGCGAACCCATGTATTCACGTGCGTTCCCTCGTTGCTGCGAGAACGTCGTGGCTTTGACAGCGAGAGTTGTTGGCTCAGCGGCTTTCTGCTGCGAGCTACTGGCTCTCTCTTCTCAAGAGCCAACGTATGTCGGTCCCGACCCCTGTCAAGGTTCGTGCCTGCACGAAAAAGCCCGATGCAAACGGGGCGAAGCGCCATGCTGACGTTGTTTTCCAGGTTGCAGAGTCAGGCAGGACGCTCTGCCCCGACTCGTACAGTTTCACACCTGCCTGCGCGTGCCTGCAGGTCGGACAGCGGATGGGCATGAACCGTGAAATCGGGCTATAGCACCGACGCGGTAGTGACTTATCCTTGTGGGTAGGCCCAGTCTCGAGGGAGCTGGACCGATAGCCGCTGCGCTGTGGAGTGGTACCCCGTGCCAGAGAGCTTTCACGTCCTCACGTACAACATACGCAAAGGCAAAGGCCCGAGTGGTCGCGAGAAGGTGCCGATGAGCTCGCTCGGCGACGCGATGCGGGCGCATCCCGTCGACCTCGTGCTCTGCCAAGAGGTGTTCCACTGCGCCCGCACAGGCGCATCACAGAGCGGCCACTTGGCGGAGGCGCTGGGCTTCGACTCGTATTACGGCGCGAATAAGTTTCGTGAGATCGGTCATCACGGAAACACCACGCTCACGCGCCTACGTGTACAGCACTTCGAAAACCACGACATCTCCACCAATGCGATCGAGCGACGCGGCGCGCTGTACGTCCGCATGCAACTCGGCAGCACGCCACTGCACGTTTTCAACGTGCATTTGGGCCTCAATCAGTGGCAACGCATGACGCAAGTGCGGCAGGTCGCCGAGATCATGCGCCGCTTCTGCGCCGACGATGAGCCCGTGCTGCTCGCGGGCGACTTCAATGACTGGCACAAGAAGCTCGACAAGGTGATCGTCGGCGAGCTCGGATTCCACAACGCCTTTAGCAGCAAGGCCCCGCATGCCGTGAAAACGTGGCCCGTCAAGCGTCCCGTCTTCAGCCTCGACCGCATCTACGTGCGGCACCTCAAGCCGGAACGCGCGGAGCGCTTGTCCGGCGCGCCTTGGGATTTGCTATCTGACCATTTGCCGCTGTGGGCAGAGCTATCGGTGACCTGAGCGCTCGTTCTCTGCTTTGTACAGCGCGGCTCGTATGGTAGTTAGGCGAGATATGCCAGGCACACGACGCTGGGTCACAGGCCTGTTCGCGTTCGAGCTTAGGAGTATCCGTGTCTGACAAGACGATTGCCGACGTCACCCGTGAGCTCACCGCGCAAGGCTCGCCGTTAGAGCTCGAAACTCAGATCATTCGCGGCGTTCCGACGCTGACCTGGAAAGGGCTGCCGCAGACGGTCCCAGAGGTGCTCATGCACCTCGAGAGCTTCGCCGCGCGCGATTACCTCGTTTACGAGGCTGACCGGCTCACGTATGCACAAACGCTCGAGCGGATCCGCGCGCTCGCCGCGCACCTGCAAGAGGTTTGCGGCGTCGCGAAGGGTGAGCGCGTCGCGCTCGCGATGCGCAACTACCCGGAGTGGGTGATCGGCTTCTGGGCGACGCTCTCGATCGGCGCGATCATCGTGCCGCTGAACGCATGGTGGAAGAGCCAAGAGCTCAGCTACGGGCTCTCCGACTCTGGCAGTCGCGTGCTCTTGTGCGATGCCGAACGCGCGCAGCTGCTCGCTGCAGAGCTCGGAAAATCTGCAGTGGAGCACGCGCTCGTTGCGCGCAGCGCGCAGCCGCTTGCAGCGCCGTTCCGGAGCTTCGAAGCTGCGCTCACTGAGCACGCCGGGCGCGTACCCCTGTCGGTCGACATCCACCCGGACGACGACGCGACGATCTTCTACACCTCCGGCACCACGGGTCAGCCCAAGGGCGCGCTCGGTACGCATCGCAACCTGCTCGCAAACATCGGCAGCACCATGTTCGCGCGGGCACGTGCGCTGGCGCGCGGAACGCGCAGCTCGTTGCCGCCGACAGCACAAGCCTCCGGCCTGCTGTCCGTGCCGCTGTTCCATGTGACCGGCTGCCACTCCGCGCTCGTCGCTGCCAGCTTCAACGGCAACAAGATCGTGATGATCCACAAGTGGAATCCCGAGCACGCGCTGGAGCTGATCGAGCGCGAGCGGCTGACCCAATTCGGCGGCGTTCCCTCGATGGTCTGGCAAGTTCTAGAGTCTCCGGACTTCAAGCGCCGCGACACTTCGAGTATCGCCACTGTCAGCTACGGGGGTGCCCCGGCTGCGTCGGAGCTGGTGAAGCGCATCAAGGAAGCTTTCCCGAGCTCGGTACCTAGCAACGGCTACGGTTTGACTGAGACCTCGGCGCTCGCGATCTCCAACAGCGGCGTCGACTACGAACGTAAGCCTGACAGTGTGGGCGTTCCCGTCGCGACCTGTGAGGTCAAGCTGGTTGGCAATGATGGCAGAGAGCTTCCGCCTGGGAGCGTGGGCGAGCTTTGGATCAAAGGTCCGAACGTCGTGAAGGGATACTGGGGCAAGCCGGAAGCCACAGCGCAGGCGTTCACCGATGGCTGGCTGCACACAGGTGACATCGCACGGATCGACGAGGAAGGTTTTGTCTACATCCTCGATCGCGCGAAGGACATGCTGATCCGCGGCGGCGAGAACGTGTACTGCGTTGAAGTAGAAGACGTGCTGTACTCGCACCCCGCTGTGATGGACGCTGCAGTCATCGGCGTGCCGCACCGCGTGCTCGGAGAAGAAGTCGGTGCGATCGTGCAAGTCGCACCCGGCGCGCACGTGACTGCGGAGGAGCTGCGCGCGTTCGCGGGGCAGCGCTTGGCCAACTTCAAAGTGCCGACGCACATCGAGTTGCGCGGCGAGCCGCTGCCGCGCAACGCCAACGGCAAGATCATGAAGCGCGAGCTGAAGCGCGAGCTCGGCTGGGCCTGACAGAGGCCGCGACCGCCGCTGTGATCAACCACTAACGCATGGCGACTGCGAGCGCGGAGTCCGCGTTTCGCAGCGCGGAGCGCACAGCCCCAGCGACGACGCGCTGCGCGATGTCGAGGCGCTGTTCGTCGAGGTTGCCTTGCGGCACCTCGAGCGCGCGCGCCGCACCCTTGAACAACGTGCGCAGCGAGCCGGACGGTCGATCGACGACCAAGAGCGCGACCTCGCAGTGAAACGACAGGTGACCGTCGTCGGTTGTGACAGCAGACAAGTTCGTGACCGCGCCGTCCAGGCGGAACACGGTCAAGCCGCTGCCAGCTGCAGTCTTCAGGTCCGATTCGCGCTCCGGCTCGAACAGCACCACACCCGGCACGCCGCGCAACTGCCGTTGCAGCGCCACGCCGAGCGCTTGACTCACCTCCGGTCGTACGAACGCGCTTTGATTGACCATGTTGCCGAGCATCAAACCGAAGCGCGGCTTGATCTCCACCGGCTTCACAGGCAGATCGCTCGACGCGTGCGTTTCGATCGTTTGGATCGCGTTCTGCGCGGTGGTCGCGACCTCGCGCACGCGATCATGCGTCACCTCGCGCAGCGGTGGCAGCGATTGGGTCGAGCCGATGCGGCCGAGCGCGTTGGCAGCTGCGGCGCGCACAGTGGGATGACTGTCACCGAGCGCGCCTTCGAGCTCGGGGCGCCCGTTCTGGTCGCGACGCTGCCCCATCACGGCGGCTGCGCCTGCGCGAACTTGGAAGCTCTGACCTTCCTGCAGCATGCGCGTGAGGATCGGCTTTGGCCGGGAGACCGCCGTCGCTACCGCTGGCTCCTTCGCCACCGCATCCTCGGCCCAGGCGGGCTCAGGACGCGCGCCAAGGAGCGAGAGCGAGGAGCTCAGTACGCAGCCCGCCAGCGCCGCACATGCGCGCCTGGACACGCGCGCGACGCCTTGGGATCGGACGCTCCGACTACGCTCGCCCTGTCCACACTTCGCGCGATCCATCCTGCGCCACATGCTGTCTTGAGCGTCGCACAGCTCGACGACGGATGGGAGTGCAGAGGCGCGAGAACAACGCGTGTAAAGGCTCGCTCAAAACCGTCCGCTGCGTGCGCTCGCATGCGCAGACGCCAGCGACTGTGGGCGGACGGCCGGGCAATGGCCACCTCGATCACTTCTGGGAAGTTCCCGCGGGGATAGCTGACGAAGCGGCCGTCACAACGGCGCTGCGGCTGGAGACGGCGTCTCGGGCCGTCGACGCGACGGCGTGCAGCAGGAGCACCGCCGCGCCGCACAGCACGTACGCACCGCCCTGGTGCACCACCGCTACGCCGATCGGCACGCGCAGCATCACGGTCATCACGCCGAGCAGCCCCTGACCGAGCACCGCGCCGAGAAAGAACCATGCGGCCGCGCGCACGTTCGGACCGGCCTTGCGGCAGGCAACTGCGACCCACGCAGCATATCCGAGCAGCGCGAACGCGAGCACGCGGTGCAGGTAATGGATGGTGAGCGGATTCGAGATCAGGCTCTGGCCGAGGTCGGCGCCGAAGAAATACGAGGGCGCGTAGCGACCGTTCATATCGGGGAAAGTCGCCGCGAGATACCCGGCGCGCGTGCCAGCCATAAAGGCGCCGTAGATCACCTGCAACACCAGGAGCGGCACCACACCGATCGCGAGATAACGCAGGCGCGGTGCGAGTCGCTCCGTGCCGGGCTGACCGAGCAGAGACAGCGCTTGCCACAAGATCCACTGCCCCACTCCGAACGCGAGGATCAAGTGGGCAGCCAACCGGTAGTGGCTGACGCGCGGCTCGTTGACCAAGCCGCTCTTCACCATCCACCAGCCGAGCACGCCCTGCAGGCCACCCAAGATCAACAGGCCAAACGTCTGTGCGGCGACCTTGCGCGTCATGTAGCCGCGCAGCGCGAAGTAGAGCCACGGCAGGAACGTGGCGAGCCCGATCAAGCGACCGAGCAAGCGGTGAACGTATTCCCAGAAGTAGATCTGCTTGAAGTCCGATAGCTGCATCCAGCTGTTTTGATGCACGAACTGCGGCGAATGCCGATAGGCCTCGAAGGCCTCGACCCAGGCGGCTTCATTCAATGGAGGCAGCGCACCCGTCACCGGACGCCACTCCACAATCGACAGGCCGGAGCCAGTCAGGCGCGTAATTCCGCCGACCATTACCATGAGCAGCACGAGCAGCCACAGGCTGATCAACCACACGCGGAGCGCGCGTTTTCGTGATTCGAGCATGTCGCCGGGGGGCGTACCCAACGCCAGAGGCGAGGTCAAGCCGGCGGGCCTGATGGGTCCCCTATTCGCAGTATCCGCCCTCTTCGTTCATGAACGCTTTGCATTCCTTGTCGTCGTCGCACGAGCCCGACTCGGAGCAGTCCTGGTAGCAGCGCCACTCGGAACCGTCGCTCAGGCACAGGTTTCCCGGCTCGCAGAACCTACCCTTGGGCTCGTCACAAATCTCGCCGCGTTCGCTCGTCTTGGCGCACAGGCCCGTCTCGCCCTCGTCGATGATGTCCAAGCAAGCGAAGCCTGCCGAGCACGAGCTATCTTTACCGAGCTCGCAGGGCGACAGACATACGCCGGCGGCGATCGAGCGATCCTCGTCCTCGACGCGCAAACAGCCGAGATTCTTGCTCTCGTCGCACAGCGCGGTATGGCCTGGACCACATAACGCCAGCGCTTGGCCCTCGATGCTCCAGCACAACGAATCCGCTGGATCCTTGGTGACTGTCAGGCAACGCTCGCCGGTCTCACAGTCTGCGACGGCCTTACAAGGTCGCGCGCACACTTTCAGGTCCGTGACGCGCTCGTCGGCTCGCAAGCAGCTGAGGCCGGACCCGCAGTCTGCGTTCGAGTCGCACTCCAGCCCTTCTTTGCCCGAGCCTGTACCCTTGCCGCCGCTGCCAGCTGCGGCCGAATCGCCCGCGTCTCCTGCGCCCGCATCGCTGTTGGGGGCGGGCTCGTCATCATCACCTGAGCAGGCGTTGAGCGCGAGCAGAGACGCCAAAGCAATCTGCAGACCGAGTTTCGCACGCATAAGACCTCCAGAACGAGGATGTGACGCTAGCAGAAAGCCCTGGCATCCACAGCGTCACTGTTATTAAGGCTTCAGTGTCACTACGCGCGTGACCGTCTCACCGGGTCTGACGGTCACCGTCAGCTTCTGCTTTACGCCGAACTGAGGATTCTCGAGGGTGAGCGTGTGGGTCCCTGCCGAGACCTTGATGTTCATCTGAGGGGTGTTGCCGACTGCGACGCCATCTACGCTCACAGTGCTCCAGGGCCTCGTGTTGATGCGCAGGATACCGGTGCCGCGCGTGGCTGTTGCAGGTTTCGAGGTGGGTTCCGGTGCCTGCGCCTTTTCCGGCGCGGCTTTCGGTGCGGCGCTGACTGTACGCTTCGGACGTGCGGGCGAGTGTGGCTTCGCGGTGGGCTGCGGATCGGGCTCGCGCTCTGGCTCGGGCGCGGGAGGGGGCTCAGCGGGTGCAGGCACAGCTGTTTTGAGCGGCTCCAGCCTTACAGTTGGAAGAGGGAAAATCTCGCCTGCAGGCAGCTTGAGCGTGCTCGACCAGCTCTGATGGCCCGCGCGCTCCACCACGATCGTGTGACGTTCATGGGTGGAGAGCTTCGTCGCGATGAACGGGCTGTGCTGCTCGGGCAGGCGGTGACCGTCGATATGAACGATCGCGTCTTTGGGATCGGTGTCGATGCGGATGCCCGCCTCACCTCGACCGGCGAGCAGATAAACCGCCAGAAAGACCGCAACGGCAGTGCTCGCCGCTGCGAGCGCGATGGTCAGCGCACGCGACTCGCGAGGCCGGCGAATCTCCAAGGTCGGCATGGAACGCTGCCGACGCTTCCTCGGCGCGCGCGGCGCCTGCATCGCTTCCTCGGAAGGCGGCGCTGCTTCAACTGGAGCTGGCTCCTCCACTTTTCGTGCAGGTGCAACCAAGCGCGCCACCCCTTCGACCCCCTTACTGATCGTCGTCGGCTCCTGCTCATCCCAGTCCATGTCGAGCTGGTTCGGACCTGCCGGAGCAGAGGTGTCAGGCGCTTGTGCGTGTGGCGCGACAAGCTCGTTCTCGGGCGGCGGCAAGTCCTGGAACGCCAGGAGCCCTGTTGGCTCGTCGGATGGCGTGGTGAAAGCACCGTCGACAGCCGGTTGCGCGATGGTGGTCTGCTCGGACGCATCGAACAGCTCGGCCACCGGCACCTGCTTACGCGCAGTTTCATTGCCCCCGTTGGACCACTCGGCCTGTTCGACAGCTTCGACCCGCTTCGCAGCCTGATATTCCTTCTCGAATAACGCCTGCAGGTAGTTACCGAGATCCTTGCGCTCGATAAACAGGTTGGACTCTGACAGGAAGCCCTGCAGCGCACGCCGCAGCTCGTTCGCAGACGGATAACGGTCCTTCGGGTTCTTCGCGAGCGCCTTGCGGACGATATTCTCGAGGCTCGAAGGGATCTGACGGTTGCGTGAGCTCGGCCGGGGCACGTCCGCTTTGCGCACGCGCTCGATGGCTTTGTAGTCGTTCTCACCTGAAAACAGCCGCTCGCCGGTCAGCAGCTCATACAGACAGATGCCGGTGGAAAATACGTCGGTGCGCCTATCGAGCTTCGAGCCGCGGATCTGCTCGGGGGACATGTAGCCAAACTTGCCCTTCACAATGCCCGCTTCGGTGCGGACCTCATTGACCTCGCTGACCGCGATGCCGAAGTCGGTGAGCTTCACTTCGCCGTCGTAGCCGAGCAGCAGGTTTTGCAGCGAGACGTCGCGGTGGACGATCCCGAGCGACCTGCCCTGCTCGTCGGTGCGATCATGGACGAACTGCAGGCCTTCGCACACGCGCGCCATGACATAACAGGCGATGCCGAGCGGCAGCGGTTGCCCTGCGCGCTCGCACGCGCTGAATACCTCGCGCGCGTCTTGGCCCTGCACGTACTCCAGCGCGATATAAGGCGTGCCGTCGATCTCACCGACCTCCAGCGGCCGCACGATCGACGGATGGTTGAGCTGGGTCAGGAGCCGAGACTCGTCCATAAACATGGCTCGATAGTGCTCGTCCCCGCAGAGGTGCGGCAGGATGCGCTTGATGGCCACGATCCGATTGGCGTCGCGCGTGTTCCGTGCGCGAACGATCTCGGCCATGCCACCGATGTTGATCCGAGACAGAAGCTCGTACTTACCGAAGTAGATGACGCCTCCCCGCACGAGCCTCAGACGCTCGCGATTGTATGCAAACGCCGCGGAAATGGCACTGTTTTTGGGGCGGGATGCCGCGAGCGACGTGCGCGCATGCACTGAGCTTGCGGAGCGAGTCCCGCACCGCCGCTGTGATCAACGGTCCCGAAGGTTGTGATGAAACGGCCGTTGCGCGCTCGCTCGATCGCGCGCGGCACACGACTGTGACGTGATTCGAGCGCTTCGTGCATGCTCGGAACCTACAGCAGATCGCTCTCCAGCACGTTTGGCGCCCAAAACGAGGGCTTTTCGAATGCACGCGACCTGCGACTGCCTGTTTTTTAGGGTTTTCTGCACACAAACTCTTGTGGTGGCGCGCGGCCTCTGTCATGCATTGCAAACAGGGTCAGTGCAGCACTGAGAACTCTTCGCCATCGACTACCCGCGCTGTGCTCACGTTCATCAGGATCAGCCTGATGAACGGGGTCGAGCCAGGGTGCGATAGCTGACTCCACCCGCGGGCTAATTGGTTCAACGGTTAACGGTACGACACGGGTTGTAGACGCCGCGCGGGCCTGACTCGACCCCAACAACTCTCCAGAGAAAGAGGAATCACACATGGCCAAGAAAACTGCTTCGATCTCGTCGCCGCTCAACAAGTCACAAATCCTCGCGGACATCGCGAACAGCACCGGTCTCGCCAAGCGTGACGTGGGCAAAGTCGTCGAGGAGCTGGCGGGCGTGATCGAGCGTCACATTGGCAAGAAGGGCCCCGGCTCCTTCACCCTGCCCGGTCTCTTCAAGATCAAGACCCTGCGCAAGCCGGCGACCAAGGCGCGCAAGGGCATCAACCCCTTCACCAAGGAAGAAGTCACGTTCAAGGCGAAGCCCGCCCGCACCGTGATCAAGATCCGTCCGCTCAAGAAGCTCAAGGACATGGTCTGAGCCAGCCACTTGCGCGTCGCGCGCTGTCGATTGGGCGTAGAGCTTAGGTCTAACAACGCGGCTCGTGCTCAACTCTGGTGCTGCAATAGGGGCAGGTATTCCTGCCCTTTTTTGCGTCCCGATATCAGCGTGCGCGCCAGTGCGAGACGCGCGGCGCTGGAGTGGCTTCTCCCATGACAGCGCCCGATCCATAAGCGACGCCGCACTCCATCAAGACCTTTGCTTCGATCTCGGTCTCGATGCCTTGCGCTATGACCTGGGCGCCCAGATCTAGACACATCTGGACGAGCGCGGTGACCACCACGCGCTTGCGCGCGGATCGCTCGATGCCGAGCGCCAGATCTTCCGACAGGCGCACAAACGCAGGGGACAGCTCGATCAGCTGGCGTAAGTTCGACGCGCCACCACCAAAGTCATCGAGCACCAGGCCGACGCCGCTGCGCGAGCACACCTCACTCAGCACGTGCGCGCACATGGGCGAGAAGCTCTGCTGATTGACCTGTAAGAACACTTCGGCGTCATGACTGTACAGCGGGTCGTCAGGCCGAATCAGCCAGGCTTCCTTGAGCTCGTGCGGATGCGCGCTGATGAACACCGGCGTGCCTGGACACTCCGAGATCGCCGCCGTTCGGACCGCCCTGCCCAGCTCGCCCACCTTCTTCTCGAAGGCCGCACGCGCGTACAGCTCCTCCAAGCTCGAGAGATCCTCGCGCTCGCAATGTGCGATGGCCGCGAAGCCGAAGGTCTTGCCTGAGCGCAGCGAGACCACGGGCTGGAAGTACGCTGTCAGCGCTTCGATCGGAATCGAGCCGACCCTCACCTCATGCTCGTCTTCGAGGTAAGGTGCAGGCTGCGTTGGAGACTGATGCACGCCGCTCATCTGGGACGCAGGCTCGCTGGCGTTCGTGTACCTAGGCGCCTCGCGGTACGATCCCATCCATACAAGTATCGGCCGCCGCCACATGAACTTTAGGGATGTCCCGCATCTACCCGGTGGGATTCGCACCACCAGAGGCTCACTTCACGTCCCCGCCGTGGCGTGCACATGCCAGGATGTCGACCTATGTGGGTGACGCCGTTGGCGGCGAAGAGCGGCGGCAGGGTGCTGGCTGCGTTGCTGATTCTGCTCCTGCCGCTGGCTCGCACATCTGCGCAAGCGGACCCTCCCATGGGAGACGAGGACGATGGCGGCTACTCGGCGCGCGCTCGCGTGAAGGGGGTTCCGCCCGAAGCCTTTGCGCTGCGTGAAGCAGAGGCCGATGCGGTGGAGAGCACGCTCGGTCCAGCGTTCGCGAGCTCCGAGTCGATGCCGGGCGTGGTCCCGGTGTTCAGCGGCGTTCCGTATCTGATCGTGCGCGGAGCCACGCCCGCGGGAAGCCTCAGCTACTACGACGGGATCCCCGTTCCATCACTCTTTCACCTAGCGCTCGGGCCGAGCATCACCGAGCCCGGTCTCGCTGGGGCCACCCACTTTGCCGCTGGCGCCGCGAGCGTGCGCTTCGGAGCGCATCTCGGTGGTGTGCTCGACCGCTTGGGTCCAGACGCGCGCACGCTCTCGCGACCTGCTCGCTACCTACAGCTCTCGCTGCTCGATGCCGTCGGCTATTTGAACGTGCCTACACAGACGGGAGCGTTCAGCGTGAGCTGGCGCTTCGGTACGCCGGGCTTGATGCTGCGCGCGCTCGGGATCGACGCCACGCTCGGCTACTACGACTACCAGGTCCGCTATCAGACGGCGCTGTCGTCGCGCACCACCCTCACGCTCGTGCTGCTCGGCGCGAACGATCACCTCGGCGATCGCACGGTTCCTAAGGACGACATCGATCTGAACTTTCAGCGCGTGCTCGCCCGTCTGACCACGCGCGTGCGCAACGTCGAGCTGGGCAGCAGCTTGTTGCTTTCGGGCGACGCATCGACACTCGGGCAACAGCTCGACGGTTCAGCGCTGCGTGCGACCGAAAGTCTATACCTATTGTGGCAACGCGAGCGCTTGCAGCTGCGTGTCGGCGCCGAGGCGAGCTCGGTGGTGGCGAAGCTCGCGAGCGGCATGCGCGATCCTGAGCAAGATCCCTTTGGCACCGATCAGGGCTTCTCGCGTCAGCGCGATCTCGTGCTCGATCCCCAGGACTTCTTGAATGGGCAGCCCTACGCCTCCGTGCCCAATCGCACGCTCCTCGGTGCGTACGCCGAGCTGCGCTGGAACCCGCTCGATGAGCTCAGGCTGACGGGTGGCGTGCGCGCCGACGCATTCATCGCGAGCGCAGACATCGAAGGCGCTGTGAGCCCGATGCTGCGCGCACGCTACAACCTGACAGATCGCTTCGACGTGCACGCGGCGATCGCACTGGCGCACAAGCCACGGACCTCGCCACTGGCGCTGCCCGGGCTCAACGACATCTCGCTCGATCGCGGTGTCGAGCGGGCGTTGCAAACCGAGCTGGGTACGGGCCTGCAGCTCGACGACGCAACGGTGCTCGAGCTCAATGGCTTCTACCATCGGTACCAAGACGTCGTGTATCTGGAGCTGATCTTGGACTGTCAGGGCAACACCGACCCCAACGCGACACCTGGTGTACGCGGACCGATGGGTACGGAATCGATCTGTCGAAGCCGTGGCATGCCTACAGCTACAGGTGACAGTTATGGCTTCGAGGTCTTTTTGAAGCGTGACCTGACACAACGCCTGTCAGGTTTCCTGAGCTACACACACGCGTACGCGAGCGCGACGGCGCGCGATGGTACGCGCTTCGCGCCTCAGAGCGACGTACGCCACCTCGCGAACGCAGTGCTCTTGTACAGGATCGCTGCGGGCTGGTCGCTCGGTGCACGCATGCATTTCCGCACGGGCAAGGTTGCGGTCAACACGATCTTGGATTTGAACCGCGCGCAGGTGTCAAGGCTGCACTACCGCTTGCCGCCGTTCTTCCGCCTCGACTTGCACCTGAGCTACGCGTTCCCCGTGTCGTTCGGGCAGCTGACCGCGAGCATCGGGCTGCAGAACGCGACCTTCTCGCGCGAGGCGACCAACCGCGATTGCAGAGCGACGCCGGACGCGAGTGTGGCATGTGAGGTCGACTATCAACCTTACATTGTGCTGCCGAATGCCGCCCTGCGCGGCGACTTCTAGGCGAGCAGCAATTGGGTGGTGACCGTAGCTTGAGGCAGGCGCAGGATCTGTAAGCGCTCGGCGGGCACCACTTCTTTCGCGAGCTCACACAGATGCTCGTGATGGGTGAAGAAGATCACCTGCGTGGTGCTGGCGAACCGAGCGAGCGCGCTGAGCGCGGCGCGCGCGCGCCCATCATCGAACTGCACGAGGATATCGTCGAGGATCAGCGGCATCAGCTCACGTTGTGCTCCTAGATGCTCGATGCTCGCCAGGCGCAGCGCGAGAAACAGCTGATCGCGCGTGCCGGTGCTGAGCCCGGACACACCCACGCGCGAGCCCTGCGCGTCGGAGCGCACGCACTGGAGCACGGGCTGCCCCGCGTCGTCGTAGTCTACGTCCAGCCCCGAGAACATATTGATTGTCAGGTGACGAAACCACTCGGCAGCTTTCTCGAGCACAGGTCCGCGGTGACGCTCGCGGTATTGTGTGATCTCGCGCCGCAGCAAGCTCGCCGCGAGGCGCAGCTGCACGTAGCGCTCGGTGAGCTCGCGCACCTCTTCGAGGTGCACTGCCGCATCGCCAGCCGCGTCACCCGCTTGATGCTTCTCGTGCAAGCGCTCGAGACCGAACCGCTTGCTCACGAGCTGCTCCTTCTGCTCCAGGCGCCGGTCGTCGAGCAGCTTGTACTCGTCGTCGATCTCCGCGATGCGCACGCGGATCTGGTCGCTGGTCATTCCAACCTCGGCGACGAGCGCTGCGGCGTCTTGCCCTTCGGCGTGCGCTGCCAGATCGGTAGCATCTTTCGCGAGCTCGGCATCGAGGTCCTGCGCCCGCGCCGAGCGGCGCTCCGCTTCTTCGAGCGCGGCAGGGTCGTCCACGCCCGCTGCGCGCATCAGCTCGGCGAGGTGGCGATCAGCGTGAGCGAGCTCGTGCTGCGCTTCTAGCGCAGCTTGCTCACGCGAGCGCGTCGTCTCGGTCGCTTGCGCGATCTGCCGCAACGCGGCGTGCGTGCGCTGATGGGCAGCGATGAGGCGCTCAGCAGCTACGTCGGCTGGCAACTCGGCGAGCTCGGGCATGTGTGCCGCGCACAGCTGCAAGCTCTCCTGCTCGAAGCTCTGCAGCTCGGAGAGAGTCGCTTCGAGCTCACGCTCCAGCGCCTGTGCGGCGTCGTAGCGCGAGAGTAGCTCAGTGCGGGCGGACAGGATCGCTTCCAGCTCCGCCGTGCTGGTCGCTTGGCTGTGCGTGTCGATAAGCTCCAGCGCGCGCGCCAGGTCACTCCAAGCCTCGAACCAGGTGCGCTCGGCGCTAACAGCTGCACGGTGTGCCCGCTCCTGACTCGCGACCTGCAGCTCGAGCTGCTCGCACTGCAGATCCAGATCGCGCTGGCTCTCCAGCAAGCGCAGCGCTTCGCGCGGCAGGCGCACGATCAGACCGGCGCTGTTGAACACTTCCGCCCACTCGTTCTGCGTGCGCTGCGTCCGGACAGTCAGCCGCTCGAGCTCGTGCGACGTGCGCTCCAAGCTGGCCTGCAAGGTCGCATGGGTCGCTGCCAGCTGCGCCACGGCGGCGACGCGATCTGCCTCGCGCCGCATGTGGTCGGCGAGCCCGTCTGCGTGTGCATTGAGCGCGAGCGCTCGCTCCACGTACGCGACTGCGCGCGCGTCGTCCGGGTGGGCGATCAGAAGATCACGCAGCTGCTGCAGCGCGCCATCGCGCTGCTCGCGGCAGCGCGCGAGGTCGGCTTCGGAAGGCGGCTCCCCCAGCCGGCTCAGCTCGGCGCGCTTTTCTTCGATCGCGGCGAGCTGCTCTTCGATGCCCTGACGCTTGAGCTCGAGCTCGCGCTGCTTCTGCTCCAGCTTCTCGAAGCGGCCCTCGAAGTGCCGACACAGCTCCTCGGTGAGCGCAGCTGCGCGCGGCGGCTCGGAGCGCGACAGGAGCGAGAGCTGACGCTCGGGCTTCTTCGCCGTCCACAGCTGCCAGAGCTTCTTGCGCGCCTGCTCCAAGCTGTGACGCAGGTCCTCCAGCTTGCGGCGCTCGGCCGCGACGTCGGCGCGCAGCTGCTCACCCTTGCGCAGCTGCTCACGCGCGCGCACCTCGAGGTTCTTGGGCAGACGCAAGCGCTCGATCGTCGCAGGCTCCGCATCTTTCAGCTGCAGTGCGAGCCGGGCACGCTCGACCTCGCGGTGCGCGCGCCTAAGCGCCTCCCGCCGGCTCGGCAGCTTGCGCTGCGCGTCCCGATACAAGCTCAAGCGATCACGCAGCTGCTCCGCGCTGTGCGCGGGCATGGTCACGAGCGCGGGCAAGATGTTCTGCTCGAGCGCCTGCCGGTTCTGTGCCAGGCGCAAGAGCTCGGCTTGCGTCTGCTCCAAGCGCACTTGCGCGTCGCGCCGCTGCGTCATCGCGCGCTTGCGCTCGTCTGCGGCTTCCTCCGGCAAGCGCGCGACGTGGCCCAGCGCCTCGCGCTCTGCCTGGCGCGCACGCTGACGGGAAAGGAGCGGCAGGATGTTCTTCACGCGCTCGAGCTTCGCGCGCTCCGCACGCAGGGCGCTCAGCTGACGCTCGAGCTCGGCGCACGTGGCCTCTGCAGCCTCGACCTCCGACTGCTGTTGCTCGAACACGTCGGCGCGCGTGGCGAGCTCTCGGCTGTCGCGCTTGGCCTGCTCGAACTGGGCGATCGCCACGTTGAGCGGCATCTTCACGCCCTTCTTACGAAACAACGCTTCAGCCTCGGCTTCCAGGCTCTCGAGCACACGCCGCACCTGGCCGCCGTTCACAGCTGCAGCGAACAAGCTCTGACCCAGGTCACCGCCGCTGCCGAGCAGCTCATCCGCGCCGCGATGCAGCGTGTCGAAGCTCAGCCCGAACTGCGACTCGAACGTGCTCGCGTGCATGCCTGCGGTCACCCACAGAGCTTCTTCGGCCGACAATGGCGTCTTGTCGTCCTCGGCGCGCAGCGTGTCTTTTAGGCCCTTGCGCCGCACGACGTAGCGCTGCTGACCCTCGGAGTCGCAGAGCAGCGCAGCCACGCGCAGATCGGCAGGCTTGATGGAGTGCGCGTCGCGCGTGTTGTTGGCGATGCCGAAGAACAGGCCGCGCAGCGCGCGCAGCGCTGTGCTCTTGCCCGCTTCGTTGGGCCCGTAGATCACGTGGAGGCGCGGCGCGTCGTCGCTGAAGTCGAGGCGCACGTCGCGCAGTGATCCGAACGCACGGAGCTCCAAGCTTCGCAGCTTCATGCGTCACCCTTCGACGACAGGTCGCGCAGACCTTGCAAGCGCGCCGCCAAGAGCTGCAGCACGGCATCGAAGCGCGCGTCCACAAAACCGGGCTCCTCGACGATCACGCCGTCGCTGCCCTCGCGCAGCTCGGGCGGCAAGCGACTGCCGAGGTTGTCCGACAGCTCGACGGCCAGCGCATCGAGCAGCGCGCGATCCGTGCGGCGCGCAGCGAGCGACGCGATCAGATCTGCGATGACGCCCTGGTCGGTCGGCAGCGCGGTGTGCTCGGGTGCTGTGTGGACCTGCAGCTTCTCGATCCAAAGCTCGTCGCCGCCCACATCTTCCGCGAGGTTGTGGGCCTCGTGGAGCAGCGCATCGCTCGCGAGCAGCCGAGTATGCAGCGCAGTCGCACCTGTCAGCTCGAGCCGCAGCCCGAGCACGCGACCCTCTGCCTGCCCCAGCGCGTCTTCGAACAAGCGCGGCAAGCGATCGAGCACGTCGTCGTAGTGAGAGATACCGCTGAGATCGAGCGTGACGTGCGCGTAGCGCGCGACGTCGACGCTGCACGGCTCGACGCGCTCGATCCCTGACGCCGAGTACTCGACGAGCAGCGCGCCCTTCGCGCCCGTCTCACGCGCGTGCCGGCCCTGCAAGTTGCCGGGGAATGCGACCCAGCTCTCGGGCGCGCGACTCAAGATCTCATGCGCGTGCACGTGACCGAGCGCCCAGTAATCGTAGCCCTTGTTGCGCAAGTCAGCGATGGAGCACGGCGCGTACGGCTCGTGCCCGCGCCGACCTGTGACCGACGTGTGCAACAGCCCTATGTTCAACAGCCCAGCGACACGCTCGGGATAGCTGCACGCGAGGTTCTCCGTGACTGCACGATTGGCGAAGCTCTGGCCATGGATCGCGACACCGAGCGCATCGAGCGTGAGTGTCTGCGCCTGCTTGGCCGACAGCTCATGCACATTGTCGGGCAGGCGCAGGTTCTTGCTGATCTGGCTCGCAGCGTCGTGGTTGCCGCGGATCATCGCGACCTGCACGCCGGCATCGCGGAGGCGCGTCATTTGATGCGCGAAGAACAAGCCAGTCGAGTAGTCGCGCCAGTCGCCGTCGTACACATCACCCGCGATCAACAGCAGACCCGCGCGCTCAGCCACACACAGCTCCACCAAGCTCGCGAACGCGCGCCGCGTGGCTGTGCGCACGCGCTCCAGCGTCGCGCGCGAGCGCGTGCTGAGCCCGCGCAATGGGCTGTCGAGGTGCAGATCGGCGGCATGGATGAGCTTCATGATCGAGACCGAAACGCGCCTAACTTCTCGCAGGTACACGCGCTTGCGTCCAGTCGTGGCCCTCACCAGCCGCGTTGCGGCGGGCTTCTAACCCCCAAAATCCTGCGAAAAGGGCGCTGCACCTCTAGCTGCCCAGATCGCGGTGCGGTAGCCGCCAGCAGCCTACACAGCGGGCATTTTCAGCACCTGCACTCGAAGCTGCCCGCATGGGTCAGATTTGTTCGTCCTTTCAAACCCACCAGAAGCCGGCGTACGATCAAACAGGTTGGCCTGTGAGTGAAGAACGCAGCAGACAGTCCCGCGGCGCGCCGCTGGGGCGCGAACGCGCGCACGCTCTCGACAAGGCG
>Ga0190269_10000666_pt1 | contig 17212 bp, 22 predicted proteins | sample Popmic249IS_FD_133749 | JGI IMG/M metagenome (GOLD analysis project Ga0190269, IMG submission 133749) | Populus adjacent soil microbial communities from riparian zone of Blue River, Arizona, USA - 249 IS | ecosystem: Environmental > Terrestrial > Soil > Riparian zone | place: USA: Arizona... | reverse complement strand
TTGCTAGCTATATCTTTCTTTGTTTATCTATATCTCCCTTGCTAGCTCCTCTGTCTCTCCTACCGGCCCTGTTTCTATTTATCTCTCCTCTAGTCTCTATATCTCCCTTTGCTAGCCATACTTCTCTCTTTGTTTCTCTATATCTCCCTTGCTAGCTCCTCTGTCTCTCCTACCGGCCCTGTTTCTATTCATCTCTCTTTGCTAGCTATATCTATCTTTGTTTATCTATATCTCCCTTGCTAGTCTCTCTGTCTCTCTTGCTAGCCATACATCTCTCTTATATACACGTACATGTGTTTCGTGTACGTTTAATACTTATTACATATAAAAACGACAGAAACTTAATAATAAGGAACGTAAATGGTCTTATTATATATATTTATAATATTTCTAAGTAAATGTTAGGCATACAAAATTAAGAAGGCCATCATGATTGCAAGCAGTCCCATTGCTTCAGTTAAAGCAAATCCTAAAAACAAATAACGCAACAAAGCGTTTTGCATAAATGGATTTCTAGTGACTGAAACCATATAACCGGCAAAGATTATACCTATACCTATACCGGCCCCCACAACACCAATAACAGCCATACCAGCGCCAACATACTTAGAAGCTGAAACTAAAGATACGAACAATACAGAATCTTTCATTTTATTTATTTATTTGTTTGTTTGTTATTAATATGTTACGTATCTTAAAAATTGCCCAATATCAGACTCGAACTGATACCCGTAAAGGACTGGTTTTTGAAACCAACGCGTCTAACCATTCCGCCAATTGGGCACAGAGGACAAAAACAAATTACGTCAACAGCTTCATTCTAATAAAAAAATCAAAAAGAATTTTTGATGACCCTTTGTTCCACCAATGTATGTTGATAAATTTGTTGCATAGATCAGAGATATAAACGATTGTGAATTGAATTTTTATCTATCAATCTCTCCGAATACAATATCTTGTGTGCCTATTATTGTTACCAAGTCAGCTAACATATGACCTTTACTCATAAAATCTAATCCCTGTAAATGTAAAAATCCTGGAGCTTTTATTCTACATCTGTAAGGCCTACTTGTATCATTTGAAGCGATATAAACACCAAATTCACCTTTAGGAGCTTCAACAACAGCATAAGCATCTGATTTTGGTATGGAAAATCCCTCACTGTATAATTTAAAATGGTGTATTAAAGCTTCCATAGAATATTTCATAAATGCTCGCGAAGGTGCAACAATCTTTTTATCCCTAATTATCCTATTATCCATTTGTTTAAAACACCTTAAAGAATAAATTGCTTGCTTCATTAAACTTAAACTTTGCCTCATTTCCTCTACTCTTATTATATACCTATCGAAGCAATCACCATTATGTGCAATAGGTATATTGAATTTATATAAATTATAACCGTCATAACTTTGTAATAGACGTAAATCTCATATAACTCCTGAGCCTCTAAGCATAACTCCAGTGAAACCTCAATCTAAAGCTTGTTTATAAGATACAACACCAACATTTCTTAAACGTTGATTCCAAATTCTATTATTTGTTAACATATCTTCAATTTCATTTATTCTTTTTCTAAAATCATATATAAAGTCCCATATATCCATATAAAAACCATATGGGATATCTCTATGTACACCTCCAGGTCTAATATAAGCTGCATGCATCCTAGCACCAGAAACTCTTTCATAGAATTCCATTAGTTTTTCTCGTTCTTCAAAAGCTCACAAAAATGGAGTCATTGCTCCAACATCAAGGGCATGTGTTGTTAATGCCAACAAATGATTTAAAATCCTAGTTATTTCACAAAACACTATTCTCAACAATTTTGCCCTTAGTGGAATACTACATTCCATTAGCTTTTCCACGGCAAGAGAATAAGCATGTTCTTGTGCCATCATAGAAACATAATCCAATCTGTCGAAATAAGGTAAAGCCTGCAAATAATTTTTATATTCTATCAATTTTTCTGTTCCTCTATGCAACAATCCTATATGTGGATCAGCTTTTACAACCATTTCACCATCTAATTCTAAAACTAAACGTAGTACACCATGAGCGGCAGGATGTTGTGGACCAAAATTCATAGTCATATTCTTTATCTTTTTTGTTATCATTTGTTACAGTTTACGTCAAGCATTTTCTAAACGAAAATATCTAAACTCTTGACTTAATTCCAATGGTTCACTTACAACAGATTTCATTATATCGTCATATCTCAATTCTACATATCCCGTCAACGGAAAATCTTTTCTAAATGGAAATCCAACAAAACCATAATCAGTTAAAATTCTTCTCAAATCATTATGTCCTACAAAAATTATACCAAACATATCTCAAGCCTCCCTTTCAAATCAATTTACTGAATTAAAAAGACTTATAGCAGACAATACAAATGAAAACGGTTGTATGAATCCATGAACAAAAATTCTTACATTATATATTAGACTATTTAAAACATATATATACTCAAATCTTAAATTGGATTTATTCAACTCTAATCTGTCAACAACTATCAAATCCAAAAGTTGTTGACAATGGAAAAAACAATCTAATTTTAAAAATTTCAAAATTTTCAATGAATTATCATTTGCTATAAAAACATTTATCGATTTATCTTTCAACAAAATAAATGAGATATAGCCACGTATAGAATAATACAGATGATTAATTAAGAAAAATATCCTTCTATAATTATTTTTTATAGTAATTTTTTTTTTTTTATCAAATAAAAAATGTAATTTCCAATATTTAGTTATTGTCAATCTAATGCACCTTTAAATCATTCATAAATAAATCCAATCAACAAAATAAAAAGAAAAACTATCATCACCAAATATCCAAAAAAGGTTAGATCATTTAAAACAACAATTCATGGAAACAAAAATACAATTTCAAGATCAAAAATCATGAATAATATTGCTACAATATAAAATCTAATTTCAAATTTATTTCTAGAATCACTGAATGGACTAAATCCACATTCATAAACAGAAATTTTTTCCGGATTTGGATATTGGATTACTATCAAATAAGATAACAAAAATAAACCAAACGAAACTACTAAACAAACAAATAAATACTTAAATATTAAGATATATTCTATAAACATATTTAAATAATAAAAAAATTAGAAAAAAGCAGATCAAAGACAAAATTTGGAAATATACCCATAATTATTGTAAGAAAACATAAAAATGACAACAAATAAAATTCACGTCTACTTACGTCAGAAAAATAATAAATAAAGGATAATTTAAATGGACCAGTAGCTATTCTATTATATAAAAATAAGGAGTAAAGCATAGTTAAAAACATGCCAATGACGGTTAAAAAAATAACCAGGTTATTTACGAAAAAAACACCAACAAAGATAACAAATTCGCCTACAAAATTAACAGTTCCTGGAAATCCAAAATTAGATAATATGAAAATAAGAAAAATCGAAACAAAAACGGGCATTAATAGCACCAAACCACTGTAATAAAAAATGACTCTACTTTTGAAACGATCATAAAGAATTCCTATTGACATAAATAAAGCACTAGATACTATCGCATGACCAAACATCATGAAAGCAGAACCAAGCATTGCAATTATATTACCACTAAATAAACCAATTAAACTATAGTTCATATGGGAAATTGACGAATATGCAATTATTTTTTTCATATCCATTTGTGCAATAGAAAAAAATGACGGAAGAAGAATACCAACGACAAATATTGTAAATAAAATTTCAGAAAAATCCAACAATACATCAAAAAAAATAAAAATTAAAAGTCTTAAATAAATATAAAAACTCAATTTCAATACTATTCCGGCTAATATGACAGAACCAACAGTAGGTGCTTCCACATGGGCTTCCGGCAATCAAATATGTACAGGAACAATAGGAACTTTGATAGAAAAACCAAAAAATAAAAACATAAAACATAAAATTTTGAAATCAATTAGACGAATTGAAAAAACAAAATAAAAAAAATTACAAGAACCAGTAATAAAATAAAAATAAAAGAAAATAAATAAAGCAAATATTGAGCCAAATAATGTATAAACAAATAATAAATAAGCAGCATAGACCTTTCTTTCGCGTGAACCAAAAATTCCAACAATAAGAAATAAAGGAAAAACTACGAATTCAAAGAAAATAAACAATACAAAAATATCGGTTGTGAAAAATACATTCAATAAACAAATCATAGACAAAATAATTAGAAACAAAAATAAATTTATTCTATAACTCAAATATCAATTCAATATTATAGACATAAACAATAAAAAACTACAAAGTAAAACAAACAAAATGGATATGACATCTATACCAAAAAAATATCGCAAATTGAATCAATCCAATGCCGCAAAATATACAATTTCATTGAAATTGAATATTGATTTATTTATGAACAAAAGCATTGAACACAAATAAACACTCAAAAACATAAAAAAATAGTTAGAAACAAGTCTTAACATTATTTTAAAATAATCAAAATAAGGTTGAAATAAAAAATAAAAAAGAAAGCGAAATTGGCAATAACATTTTTCAACCTATTGACATTAACTGGTCATATCTATATCGTGGCAACGTACCACGGATAAAAATAAACAAAAAAATTACCAAACATACTTTAACAGAAAATCATAACCATAATGGTATATAATATAATATATATATATTATAGATTGGAAGCCATCCTCCAAAAAAAAAAATCACAGTTAAAATACACATAATTAATATATTTGAATACTCTGCTAAAAAGAACAAAACAAAAGTTGTTGCAGCATATTCCACATTATATCCCGAAACCAATTCGGATTCTGCTTCAGGTAAATCAAAAGGAACTCTATTAGTTTCAGCCAAAGCTGATATAAAAAACATGAAAAAGCTAACGAACAATGGAATTATAAATCAAATTTCAGTTTGAAAAATTACTATCTCACTAAAATTTAATGAACCTACACTTAATAAAATTGTCATAACTATTATACCAATAGAAACCTCATAAGAAACAAATTGTGCAGCGGAACGTAAAGAACCTAAAAAGGCATACTTATTATTCGATGATCAACCAGAAATAATAATGCCATATACTCCAAGAGATGAAATAGAAAATAAAAACATTAATCCCAAATTTATGTCAGATAAAACAACTGCATGAGATAAAGGTAGAACAGATCAACCAAGTAAACTAACAGTAAAACTTAAAACTGGCGCTATGATAAATAAAATTAAGTTAGAAAGACCTGGAATAATAGTTTCTTTAACTATCAATTTAATTGCATCTGCAAAGGGCTGTAATAAACCGAATACACCAACAACATTAGGACCTCTACGTCTTTGTATTCCAGCTAATAACTTTCTCTCCAATAAAGTAAAAAGTGCCACCATTAAAAATATTGGCAATATTGGTGGTATAATCTTCAATATGCTAATATCTATGAAAGTAAAGATAAACATACATACTGAGAAAAAAATAAATACCATTAGCACTGAATTAAAAACAAAGAACACTTAAATAAAGGTTTTCAAACGTACTAAATAGTCCAAAGAAGCCAAATGCATATTCTTCGAATTTAAACTATAAATGTTTGTTTTATAATAATTCAAAATTTCAGAATTAAACAAACTTATTTTCAAAAGCTTAAGTTCATTAAAATTATTATTGTTAAATTTTATATTAGCACTTAATACACCCTTATAATAATATTCTTCATAATTTATGCTTCAATCCATATCTAGAAATTCAAAGAATTGTATAATTCTTCTGAATTTCTTTATAATCGAATAATTAGTTGAAATATATTTATTATAACACAATTTCAAAATTGTGAATAAATCATATGAAGTAATTGAGTTATTAGAAATAACCTTTGTTAATTTTCTTATTCTGCCTTCCATATTTATAAACGTACCATTATATTCATAAATTGAATATGATGGTATGATAAGATTAGCATAGTTTGACGATATACCCATAAACTGTCCATGATAAATAACGAAATCATTTTTCATTATTTTTAGGGCCGACAAAAAATATTGATCATCAACATTTTCCAAAAAAATCAGTCTATCATTAACTAATAAATTGGTGGATTTTATCGTATTTAAAACATTCAATTCAAATATATTCAAAATACTAATATCATTATATATTAAACTTGATTTTAAATAAACAAAATGGGACAAAAAATTGTTAACATAATTTTTTATATCAAACATTTTACTATTATATAAACTATCTTTAAAGAAAATCATTAAATTTGACAATTTGAAATTTACAAACAGAGAATGCATTATGCCCTTATAATTAATCTCACAATTAATTTTATTTCTTCCTCTCAAAACATTAATGAATTCAAATAAACAGTTACCACCACTTATTAGTGGTATATTATGATAGGAATTTGATAGACCAATATAATATACTTTTATTCTATTTGGATAATTTGAAATCAATTTTCTCAATCTTGCATTTAACAATGGCAATTGCAATCTTATATTTATACCTACAAATAAAATATTATTAATATTTTCAAAAATATTGACGATCTTATCAGACAAATAATCACATCTAAAATCTAAATTAACGTTGTTTACTTGTGTTGTAAGATAAACTTCAGTACCTATAATATTAAAAAAATTAGAAATGTTTTTTACAAGTTTCAAATCATTAAATGATCCAAAAAAGGCATAAATGCCACTTAATACATACTTATTCAAATAAAAAAAGAACAAATATATAGCTTTTTTTCATGTTATAGAAATGGGTTTATTATCTATATTTAATAATGGATAAATAATTCTTTGAGAATTATTAGAATCATAAATAAAGCGAGCCTTGTTTGTTATTCAATCTTCGTTCACATTCTTGTCATAGATGGGCAATATTCTATAAACCTTGTTATTGAAAAAATCAACTCTTAAATTACTAGCCATACAATCCATAACATCTATACTTTCCAAACTAGATAATTCTCAAGGTCTTGCTTTGAAGGCATAAGGTTTTGAAGTCAAAGCTCCTACAGGACATAAATCAATAATATTAGCTGATAATTCATCTATTAAAGAATATCTAATATATGTTCCAATTTCACTATGCTCACCACGTCCCAACATTCCAAAATCATTGGTTCCAGAAATATCAGATAAAAAACGAACACATCTTGTACGATGTATACATCGTGTCATTAACATTTTTACTAAAGGTCCACAATCACGATCAAAAATAGCTCTCTTATTATATTCATAAAATCTACTTCTATCTGATCCAAAAATTAATGTAATATCTTGCAAATCACGTCACCTCCTTGATCGCATATCGGGCAGTCCAATGGATGATTTATTAACAGAAATTCTAAAACATTTTCTCTAGCTCTTTTTACTCTATAATTGTTTGTATATACTTTTATTTCTTCAGTCATAGGCATTGAACAAGAGACAACCAATTTCAAACTATTACTAGCTTCAACCAAACACATTCTACAATTACCAGCTATGGCCAAGGATTCATGATAACAAAAACAAGGCAAATCTATTCCGTTATCAGAACACTTTTGGAAAATAGTAAAATTCCCAGGTTTATCTTCGTAATATACATTATCTATAATATAGCCCATTAAGTATTTAAGTGTAATGCCCATCATCGGACTTGAACCGATACCCCGTAAATGGGATTAGATTTTAAGTCTAACGTGTCTACCATTTCACCAGATGGGCTAAAAAATTTATAAAAAAATTTTTATTTTAACTTTTTGAAAATCTTTTAGATCTTTTATCTTCCTTATGCCTTCAATGATCTACAAGAACAGCTTGTAGTATATCTTTTCTGAGATGCGGATCCACCTCATTAATACGCACAAACATATTTACAATATCAACTTTCTCATTTAAATCTACAACAATAGCACGAGGTTCACCTGTTACAATTATACAGAACTCTATTGATAGATCCTCAAAAGTTACCCTTATTTTAAATACTCTTTTTATAAAAGCTCTTTTCTTAGCTAAAGCATTTAACATAATAGTTTGGACAAATATTATTTTTGCATCTCACTCCAATATATGGTATCCATGTAGATTAACTCATTTATTTAATCTGTCCTTTACCAGGAGTCTGAAATCAACAAAATCCATCATATTAATTCCAGTTATTCCTGCCATTATTCCCTTTTATTGTTGTAATAATCGTCCCACATTTCACTTAAAATCATCCCAACCAAACTTAATCAAAATATAAATTCACAGATATTCATTATTTACAAAATAAAACTGTTAATGTTAATAACAACACAAAAAAATCTATAGAAAAAAAAAGAATTAAAAGCGAACATGAATTATCATTTTTGTCGAGAAACAACCAACCTAGAACATTTAACCATTTTAGCATAACTAAATCCAGCAATTTTAAATTTGTAACCTTTAGAAAAAAATATAGGATAATTATAATAATAACCATCTTTACCTATATAACGTCTTAATTGTATAGTGGAACCTATTCTCTTCATTTTCTTGTTTTTTAGTCAAATACACATAGAATCATTGACTAAAGTGGCCTTACCATAAGCCTTAAAAAGACCAGATATATTCCATCCAGTAACATTTCTTCTACGACGTTTGACAGGCTTAAAAACACTCAAATCCCAATATAAACCCTCAAATCTATAGTCCATTATTTTTTATTGTCAGCAAATGCTTCAGCTTGACCTAACATACCCAAAGCTCAAGACACTTTTGGATTTATCTTTACACCTTTATGAACTCAATAAGAGAGACGTGGTATATTTATTAATATCATGTCAACACCATGTTCTTTATAAAAAACTCCCAAACGTTCAACATAAGCTCCATTAGGCTTATTATTGAAACCAATAACAATTGCCCTTATTTGGACATTTGACGAATTAGCTCTAACCTTAAACAACTTAATTGTTAGCTTCTTATACAATGATTAAATTAACAATTAAAAAAAACAAAAATTCGCAAATAAAATCAAAGAAAAACATGAAGAATAAGCTAAACAAAGATAATAATATAAATGGTAACAAAGCAGCCGTAGTAAAAACTAATGAATTATCGGTTACAACAGTAAAAAAAATAAATCTAACAACTCTTAAATAATAATATCCACTAACAATACTCAACAATAAAACTACAAACAAAAGAATATAATTATACTCAATAATCAAAGATAAAAAAACAATAAATTTGCCAAAAAACCCTATCAAAGGTGGCACACCAGCAAAAGACAGGAATACTAATGAAATCAATATAGAAATAAACACATTATAATTTGGCAATACCGAAAGCTCAAACGAATCCACAAATTCATAGAACTCATATTTTCTATAAGATAATAAAAACATAAAAATTAAACAAACACTAACCATATATGAAATTATAAAAAAAATAGATGAAAAAAATCCGTGAAAACTCAACAAGCTAAAAGATAAAAACAAATAACCAACATTTGCTACAGCACTATAAGCTAGAAAACGCTTTAGTCTATATTGATACATAGCATTAACCATACCAATTATTATAGATAATAAACCAACAATAACAAAAAAAAAATTCAAATAATTATAATCAAATCAAAAAAAAAGGAAAAACAATTTAAAAAAAATAAAAGTATATACCAATTTAGGCATTAATGAAAAGAACATAGTCACAATAGTAGGAGATCCGGAATAAACATCAGGAATTCACCAATGAAACGGTGCACCACCCAATTTAAAAATTAATCCACTAATTAGAAAAAACACTGAAATAAAGAATAAAGGAGAATAAACCTGATTGAATTCTAACAGAAAATATATATCAAAAAGATTCAATGTGCCAAAAATGCCATAAATGATTGAAATACCAAACAAAAACAAACTAGAAGAAAAAGCGCCTAACAAAAAATATTTCAAACCAGCCTCAGTTGAAAAACTACTATAACGTTTAATTGAAGCCAAAACATAAAAACACAAATTTTGTAATTCTAAAGCCAAATAAATAACAAATAAATCATAAGACATTAACAATAATAATGAGCCTTCCACAGATAATAAAATTAATAAAGGATATTCATAAATATGTATTTTTTCATATATAAAATAATTTCTGGAAAAAATCAAACAAATGGCTAAAAATAATAAAAAATAAGATTTAAAAAACAAATATAATGAATCGAAAAAAATTGATGAAAAATTTAACAATACACTAATATGCTTTGCATTATAAGATAAAAAAAATGAGAGTAATATTATAGGTAATGTCAAATCCATAATAAGTCTACTAATATAGAGTGATTTAACGTGTTCATTTATATACAATGCAAAACATAAAAGAAACATAATAAAACCTATAAAAAAAATATCAGGTAAAAAAAACAGGTACTCAACAAAAAATAGTCCATTTAAAAATTTCATTTATTAAATTCTTCGTGGCTTTTTTTTCCTTCTACCAAAATGATGTGGAACAGGCTTTAACAAAGCTATATAGGTTACTTTGAATTTTAATGTAGAATAATTTAAAAATCTTATTGCAGAAATTATCTTCGAACTTATATCTGTCCTAATATGTATCACAAGATGTTTAATACGATGTTTCATTAACTTATGTTTTACTTTCTGCATCATAGCATAAACTAGCATCATTGAATTCTTTTTTTTTTTTGAATGAGAATGAGAAACCTGTCCTGTGGAACAAGACAACAAGACATTGCCTTGGAAATCAATTAACATTATATAAAAATTTGAAGCAAAAGCTTTAAATGTCAAAATATAATGTTTATATTTACGCATAATCTCATATATCTGTCGACTTTTTGAACGAATATAAATCTGATTGAATTTTAAAAGATGTTTTCGGTTTTTTAAACGTCTAATTCAATAACGTCTATGTTTTATAAAATTTCTATTTAATCTTAAAATCTTAGAATTGCCGTAAATACCAAAACGGCCTTTGCCTAGGAAAAATTTCCTTTTGCTACCTAATTCTCTTCTCAAACGTTCTATTAATTGCTGATGACTATATTCAACCATTTTTAAAATATTCTATTTCTTCTCGGCGTTTGTGAATTAGTGTGAGTGCGTTGTCCACGATTTGGCAATCCTACATCATATCTCTTAACCTTAACTAAACCTAAATCTCTAAAAAGAAAAAATCTGTTTTTTATAATGAATTTCAAACGATCTTCCAATGAAAAATTTTTCTTTAAAAATGCAGCCATAGACTCAAAATAATAATGATTCACTAGATTAATACTATAATAAGCAGAATATCCAAATGAAGCTGTAGCATATAACGCGCGCTGTAAACCAACACCATAAATTTCAGTTAAAGAATTACACACAGTTCGATTTAATGGTAAAAAAGTATCTTTAAATCTAAACATTTTTTATTTACGTTTTTTTATATATAATATTTTTTTTGGAACTATAAAAGTATTAGCTCTTTCATAGAAATCCATTTTTTTCAATTGTGTCACCTTAACAAATAAATCATTTAAAACAGGCAAATTATTTGAATAAAAAATAAACTTTCTCTTCAATTTTTTGAAAAAGACATATTTTGGAACATGTAAATAAAAAAAATGATTATAAGCAAAAAAAAACTTAACTATTCTACGTCTTACATGAGAATAAAGTTTATACCCTAATCCTCTCAATTTTAATTTAAAAAAATATATTTTGCAAGAATTGATTAGGATATTTTTCAACTGTCTTAACACAACATTATATTTATGATAATCACTAAATATAAATTTAATGCCACCTTGTACTTTTTTGAAAAAATAGAAATTCGGCAAAAACAGGGTTTTATATCCAAAATTTGTTTTAATAATTAATGAATTCCTATAAATAAACAGATTTTTTAATAGATTTGTATCTAAGTAATGTTTATAAGTTAATGTTTTTGACAATTGTTTGGTTGTATACAATTAAATAATACTACTTAGTGACAACTGCTATACCTATTCATACAGCAATATGAATAGTAGTACCTATGAACATTAATTTTTGATCAGATACCCCATGAGCAATAAAAAAATCACTAAAATTATCCCACAAAATTTGTAAAAATGTGAGGACAAACGGAATACCAACAAGACATGAAATAAAAGTTCTCATTATTTTGGTTTTTTTTTACAAATCTATTCTTACCACGATTTCACCACAACATTTCAAAGCAAAACATTCAGAATGTGTCAAAAATCCTCTTCCTGTTGACAAAATAAATATAGAGGCAGCATTTTTATCAGCAAGAAAATGTAGTTTTTCTAAAGATATTGAACCACTTCGACTTGATTTCCCAACTAATCAAAGTTTAACAAATGGAACACGTTTTTTAACATACTTCATATATACACATAACATATTATCCTCTTCAACATTAAAACCACGCAATATTCCCAATTCCTCCAATTTAAAAACCATAGCAAAATTAACTTTACTATTCACAATTTTAAAACTACTTATACGTTGTGCTCTAGCCAAATTTATTCTAGAAACTAATTGCGCTAATCTAACGAACATTACTCTCTTTTATTATTGTGATAATCATCCCACATTTCACTTAAAATCATCCCAGCCAAACTTAATCAAAATATAAATTCACAAATATTCATTTATCAAGATGCACGTCTAACTCCAATAATTTTACCAAAGTCTGCTAATTGGTGAAATGTCATACGCGAAACCCTAAACCTTCTTAAAACTCAATGTGCTCTGCCACTCAATAAACATATACTATTAATTCTGCACATACTTGAATTCACATGAAATCTTCTCATATACTTAAAAAATATATAGTTTTTATATTTCATATTTAATAAATATAATGAGATATTATACTTCATTAACATTCAATTCATTTCATTTTTTTGAAATCTAGCTCTAACTCCATAGTCTTTCTTTATTCTTCTTACTATACTTGTGTACATTAAACAAGTTTAAATAAAGATAAAAAAAATGTTGTTGAATCAAAATAATCTAGATTTTGTTTTTTAATGAAATTGACAAATAAATCATCAGGCATTCCCGAAAGGTAAAAATTATCTGAAAAACGAAGATTAGTAAATCCATTAATATTTCTCAATATTAAAGAGGCATTAGCAACATTTCCGGCCTGATCTGAAACAAAATAATGATTTCTAGCACCGATATATTCAAACAAACAATAAGACAAAAATTCTAGAAATCTATAAAATCTATAATTATCTATTATATCTAACTTCAACATAAATCTATAATATCTAACACCACGCCTCAAACTATGACCTATTTTTGCTACTTTGGAAAACTTACCTACCATTATTCATAACATTAATATATGCAAATAAACCTTAGTGAATTCTGGTTCAATGACATTTCTAAATAAAACTATAAATTTCATATTAGGTCTTATTATGTTGCGTCTAGATTTTATGAAGCTAATTCTATTCAAAGTAGATTTATAAATAAACTCAAAATCAACTTCGTTATACTTATTTAATGAATATGATTTCATTTAAACAATTCGAGTAGCAATAGAAGCCACTTTTGGATATTTATTCGCAACTTCAACCGGTATTATACCTTTAATCTTTTTTCCAAATGGTATATTCTTTTTATCAACTAAAACAATGGCATTCTTAGTGAACCTTATTCAAGTTTTATTCCACCTAAGAAATCTTTGTTTGGTCTGAACAACAATACCTTTATGAATAGAGCCTCTCCTAAATCTGTGCCTTTTCCTAAGATCCTTCATATTTTTTGTATTCAAATTCAATGACGAAATAACAATTGAAACACGATCTCCGATCTTGGCTTGACGCTTATTAGAATGGCCAAACACCTTAATAATTTTAACTCATACCACACCAGTATTATCTATACAATTAACTATACTTGGAACTCCCATTAATAAATAAATTAGGCTATAATATAAATCAACCTCGTACAGGACTCGAACCTGTAGCCTTTCGATTAGGAATCGAACGCTCTACCAATTAAGCTAACGAGGGATTTATCTCTATATTGGGGTGGCGGGATTTGAACCCACGATAATAGATCCAAAGTCTACTGCCTTACCAGACTTGGCTACACCCCTATCTACTATACTTAAAAAATGGGAGCGATGGGATTCGAACCCATAACCCGTAAGGGATTGGATTTACAATCCAACGCTTTATCCAAATTCAGCCACACTCCCTATGGCAAAGGGTGGAATCGAACCACCGTAAATAGCTTTTCAGGCTACTGCTCTACCACTGAGCTACTCTGCATGCATAATAATATAAATAGGCTGAGAGAGGACTTGAACCTCCATCCCACGATTTGCAATCGCGTGCATTTACCATTTATGCTACTCAGCCTACCTAAATATACAATCAATCAGGGCGGCGGGAGTTGAACCCACATCAATTGAACCCAAATCAACTATGTTACCATTACACCACGCCCTAGAATAATAAACCCCCGTACAGGACTCGAACCTGTAACCCCTGGATTAGAAATCCAATGCTCTACCAATTAAGCTAACGAGGGATTTATCTCTATATTTCACACGCACACGGTGGGATTCGAACCCACACGTCAAGGGACAACGGTTTTCAAGACCGCCGCATTAACCGTTCTGCCACGTGTGCAATCTGCCTGGCTGGAATTGAACCAACACCTTACGCTTATCAGACGTACGCTCTAACCATTTGAGCTACAGGCAGACACCAAAATATAATGTTGTAATATAATATAAAAAATCCCCCGTGCAGGAATTGAACCTGCATCACACCGGTTAAAAGCCGGGCGCTCTACCATTAAGCTAACGAGGGGTCTCTTACCGATGGCGACGGGACTTGAACCCATATCTTCGAATTTGGAATTCAATATTCTACCAATTGAACTACGCCATCTTTTATTTTGTCGGCCAGGACGGAATCGAACCATCATCATCCCGTCATGAGCGGGACACTTTACCTATTAAGCTACTGGCCGTAAAAACGCGCACGATGGGATTTGAACCCATAAGACTTTCGTCCATAGTTTAGCAAACTACCGCATTAGCCATTCTGCCACATGCGCAAAAAAAAAATTAAGTATTATTAGATCATATTTTTATAGCCCCTAATTTTAAAAACTCTATTTTTGCATTTTCCTGGTCTAACGTTAAAAGTTTATTAGAACTATAATCTATAAAAGCATCTTTAAATCAAATTGAATTCAATTTATCAATATCTTCAATAAATTTATCTATACCGATATGGAAGGAATAATATGAAAAATCTAAACCCTCAATTTTTCTCAAAAATGCAATATAATTCTCTACACCAAAATCTTGAATAAAAGATTTTATAATCAAATCAGATTGCTCTTCTCATCAACGTTGGTCATGCATCTCATCTAATACAAATGTAACAAACATATGATAGCGACTTTCCATTACATATACGTTTATTGTAATGGGTTTGATAGGATTTGAACCTATATCCACGGTTCCGCAGACCGTTGTTTTACCAATTAAACTACAAACCACATTAACAAACTAAACAAAAAGCAGGGAGTGGGATTCGAACCCACCTTTTAACGGCCACAACGTAATGTTTTACCAACTAAACTATCCCTGCCTTATTGCCTCGATGGCGACGGGACTTGAACCCATATCTTCGGACTTGAAATCCAATATTCTACCAATTGAACTACGCCATTTTTTATTTTGTGTATAAAAAACAAGACGCCTCGTGTAGGGATCGAACCTACACTCTTCCGGTTAACAGCCGGACGCTTTGCCAATTAAGCTAACGAGGCGGAGGGCCCAATGGGAATCGAACCCATGTCTTCACAGTGAAAGTGTGACATTCTACCACTAAACTATGGGCCCCCTATTTTATTTAATTCAATGTGTCCTTTTTCATCAATATTCCTGATCATCCGACCTTATATGCGGTGGATATAAATATTCTTTACCCCATTTTTCATTAAACTTTTTTACTTCTATCAATGATAATAATTTCTTTGGTTTCTCATTTTCATTATATATTTTTAAATAATCCTCTCTAGCTTTATCATATACTTTATATATACGACCAAGTATTTCCTTATGATACTCCGGATGATCTAAACCAAAAGGTATTTCCATTATATAATGATCTCGTTCTATACGCGGTCCTATATAACCAATAATATATCCTATATCAGTTATGTTCAAAAACTTTATTAATTCAAATGAATCTTTATAAAAATTTATCGATTCTATTTCATTAGGAACATTTGGATAACGAACATTAGTTTGTAATATACTATAATAATATTCTCAAACTCTTTTCTCATCTATCTCTTTACGATGCATCAAAAATACTGGATCCCTATCAATCCAATATATTAAATTCTCTTTTGTAAATCGCAACTTCGCAGAACAGTCCATATATATCCATATACTGCATCTAAAATGATCAAAAACTCTTTCTCTATGTCTACAAAAACTTCTTTCAAAATCTTTCCCATACAATTTTACACCATCTTGATAATACAATTCAAAATCAATGATTCGCATTCACATTTGACGCAATACACCGTAAAACAACAATGTACTAACTGTATAAGATTTCTGATAAAATCAAAAATTGTGTTCTGCACGTTTTTCTGTTCAGGTATTACGTCTAATAAAATCCATAGAATGAAAATCATAATCACAATTAGTTTTTGTATAATTATATCTTCTAGCAATATAATTATCATAATGTTTGTTACAATAATAAACAAAAATGTCCAAGAATCTATGTGAAACTGTTCTAATAGGCAGAAATGTTATGATGTCATGTAAACATGGATACAATATTAATACAGCATGTGGTTTATTCAATACATATAATGGAACGTAATTTAATAATGGCAGTAACACGGCAAAATATGTGTACACTATTACAATTTTTCAAAAACCTGGTATATTATATATATATTCATATATACCTTGATGAAAAAAAAACACCGAATACATAAATCCAATAAATCTAAACTTATAGAATTGTCATCAATATTTGCTTAATATTGCAGCTTTTATATATGATGGATACAATAGCATTCTGTTAAAAGGAAAAACAAATATACTTAATAATATATATCTAAATCTCCTATATGTCTTATTATCTTGTACAAATCAAAATGTAGCATCTATTCCAAAATAACGTTTAAATAATATGTCCTTACTTCCATTTATAAATACTAAAAAATAATATACTTTTTTCCAAAT
>Ga0190269_10000665_pt1 | contig 17235 bp, 17 predicted proteins | sample Popmic249IS_FD_133749 | JGI IMG/M metagenome (GOLD analysis project Ga0190269, IMG submission 133749) | Populus adjacent soil microbial communities from riparian zone of Blue River, Arizona, USA - 249 IS | ecosystem: Environmental > Terrestrial > Soil > Riparian zone | place: USA: Arizona... | reverse complement strand
GCGCAGGTCACGGCGTTCGCGACGCCGGGCTACCCGAGTCCGAACGAAGTGGCTCTGGCGGGGAGGTCGGGGTTCGGCAGCTGGGTGGGGCGGCGGGCGCTGCTCGGTGCGGAGTGGCAGGGCGTGCGGTGGCTCGCTCCGGTCCGTCCGCCCTACACCCCCGCCGGTGCGACGCCGAGCGGCTCCTCGCCGCTGCGTCCGGCGCACATGATGAAGTCGGTTGCGCATGCCCCGGTCGGTTCGCGCGCTGCAACCTGGAGCGACCTCGGGTTCCGAGGCCCGAACGACGTTCCGGAGAAAGTCCGGGAATCCGTGGTGCGGGCGAAGCCCCGTGCTCGCATGGTTCCTCCTGCTCAGATTGCGTTCACCCAGCGCTCTATTGGTAAGCGAACCCGAGACGGAGTCGAACTCGACGATCTCGTCGCCCGGGTCGGTCAGCAGTGGCGAGGCGGGCCGCTGCACGGCGTGCAGTGGGGAGACGGGTCGCTCGCCAGCCTCGACAACCGGCGGCTGACCGCTGCGAGACGTGCTGGTGTGGCTGAGGTGCCGTTTGTCGCCCACGCTCCGGGTGAACCACTCGCCGATTGGCCGGAGGACTGGCCGATGGATCGGCGGGTCTCCGCAGCGGCGACGGTTCAGATCCGCGAATTGACGGACGGTAGCTGGGTCGTAGGCGGCGATCGGGGCGAGATCGTCTACGACATCGGTGCAGTGCCGAACACCTTCGGCGAGGTAGCGCTGTTCCGGGCCGCGCTGGGGCGAGACCTGTTGCCCGGCAGCCTCTTCGGATCTCCGAAACCCCCGGTGACGGTCGGCCATCCTCGCCGCACGGCGAAACCTGCGGTCGCACCGGAAACTCTCACCCTGCTCGCGAGTGAACTCAAGGCTGCGGCGGACGCCGCCGCAGCGATCGAAGAGGACCTAGCGCAGGTGACCGAGACGCTGAGTCCGTCGTGGCGCGTCCGTGACCTCAATTCCGTCGCTCTCGAGTGCGCCGACACCGAGCGTTTCTTCGGCGGTCCCGCGGAGAACCTGTCGGAAAGGAGCGATTTCGTAAAGCTGGTGCTCAGCATTCCCGCCAACACCGCGTATCGGGAAACGCTGGTCACGCTCAGTGGCGCTCTTCGCGGGATGGGGTACGCGCCTGTGCGCGCGGTGGATACCTGGAATCCGGGAAACGCGCACCAAAGGTTGGTCATTGCTTACCGCTCGCCGCGGGACGGACGCCTCTTCGACCTTCACCTGCTCACGCCGCGCTTGATCGATGCCACCTCGACCATTACCGAGCTCGATCGCATACTCGAAGAGCCGCGCGAGGCGCCGGAGCGGAAGATCCACGCCGTCCTGCGGCTGCTCTCGCTTCACAAGCGCATCGCGAGCAGTCGGGACGTGCTGGGCCTCGGCGATCTCCCCGACTGGATCGCGCCCGTGTGGTCGACTGAAGACGACAGCCTCGCGATGTGGGTGTCCAAGCATCCGGAGCCGTTCCAGGGCTACCGCGAGTGGCTCGCCAGGGAGCACCTCGAGCTTCGCGATGTAGTAGACGAGTTCGGCCTTGATGAGAACGACCTGCCGATCCGGCCCGATGTCGCGAAGGAGCTGAAACCAGATGACGCTCGCGTACTACGCGCTTTACAGGAGCAACGTGACCGATCCGGAGTTGGCGGGAATCGTAGTGCTGGAGACGCAGAACTCCGACGCGCTCCTCTGGGACCACAGTCAGAAGGCATGGGTTTACGAACCGGAGACAGCCCATCGGATCCTGTTCAACCGAAAGAATCTCGAGCGCATCCGGCCGATGGACCGGTCGGAGGCGGAGCAGGTGACTCGGGGAGTGACCGGGGGCGAAGCGCTGCCGGACGAGGAGACGATCCGGTGGCTCTTCCGCTGGAAGGGCGAGCCACCGGGTCTGGACCCGATCTAGAGCCACCGCCCAACCCCGCCGGCCAGGCATTACGTCCACGACCGGCCGGGCCGTTCGCGCGGGAGAACCCGGCGCCGGCGCTCTCCGTCACTCGGCAGTACGGCAAGCGGAGGCTCCGCCGGCTCGAAGACCGCGCTTACCAGGCCGCAGTCGCACAGGCGCTGGCCTCGGGCGCTCATCCGGTCGTCGGAGCCGACCCGCGGACCCATCCCTTCGGCGCGCTGATCAACGACGGCGGACCGGAGCAGCCCGGCCGCAGCAACAACTGCTTGGACTGCTCCCTGGCGGCCCTTTCCTCCTTCTACGGTCGGCCAGAGGTCGCGCTCGCGCGGTCGGCGGACGGCACGTCGATCGGGGAGCGGAACGGCGTCCGGCGCGCCATGTGGTGGCTCGGCGCCGACACATGGCTGCATCACGACGCCCTTGAAGACATGAGTGACCAGTTCTGGGCGCTGCACGACCACGTCGCCTCGCTCGGGCCGGGAACGGCTGCGCTGGTGGTGAACGTCTGGCAAGCCGAGGACGATCAAGGCCCGTTGTTCGACGAGGAGAACTGGCCGATCCACGGCGACTCGCACGCGACCGTGGTCGTCTACCCGCTGGACGCCGACGGGCCGGTCTGGTGGGATCCCCAGCTCGGCGAGACAGCGGACGGACCGCCGGCCTGGCTGGTCTCGGGCACGGTCGAACTGTCGTACATCACGGTGGAACTCGACGGGAGGGTCAACGGTGACGGAACCGTTGGATACGAAGGAAGCAGTGCAGGCCTACCTGGATCGCGTACTCCGTCCCGGCATCAAGTGGAGCATGCACCGGTTCCCGTACGGATGGGCGCTGCGGTCGATCCCGGTGACGCCGGAGGAGATCGAGGAGGCCCGGGAGCCGGGCAAGTCCACGTTGGTGCTGGAGGAGAGCACCGGGCGCATCTCCGCGCACGGCCCACTTCCGCCGCGGGTGGTCATCGATCGGTACCTGACGGCGATCGCCGAGGGCCGCGAGCCCAGGGGAGCGCAGATCTACCCGGAGCCGCCCCCGCCGGATCCGACCCGCAACGCGGAGCGCCTGGCACCGACCAAGCACGACGGATCCGCGAAGGTCTACTACTACCTGAACTACTTCCAGGGCATCGAGCGACCGCCGTCGGGCGTGACGGTCCTGGTGAGCGGGGCGCGAGGCCACCGATCGATGAACCTCTCGCTGCCCGAGCGGGAGTGGACCGCGGAGCCGGTGAACTTCCTGGCGCAGGACCGTTACCTATCGATACTCCGGCCGGTCGCTCGGGCCGAGGCAGCAGCGTTCCTGCAGGAGCGCATGGCGGCGGCGCTCCCGAGCGAGACCGAATTCCTGCAGCTCTACGAGCGGAGGGAGACCGCCTGAGCCGAGCGGTGGAGAACAGTACGCGTGCCGACGTGGTGCGGGCGGCTGCCACCGCGTACGGGCTCACCGACCCCACCGACCTCGCGACCGTAGCCTCCGCCTACGACATCGCCACCCGCTGGACCGCCCCTTACCTGGTCGCCGCCGTCGACCACCTGCTCCAGCAGCTCACCTCGCGCACCAGCGACGACGTCCGCTTCCTGTTCGTCACCACCGACGACACCGTCCCCTGGATCGTCGGGCGTCTCGCCCCCGACTTCGCCCGCCGTCACGCCCGCTGGGTGCACTGGCCGCCGACGCCCACCGGCTGGCGACACCTGCGCGCCCAGCATCCGGCGACCCTGGTCACGGACGACCCCGCGAACCTCCCCGCCGCTCGTCCGCTGCTGTCGCCGACCGCCCCGGGGAGCCGTCTGGTGCAGCGACTCCACGGCCCGGCCGTCGACCCGACCGCGGTCACGAAGGCCGCGCGGACGAGTGCACGTGCTGCGCTCGCGTCCGTCGTCCGTGCAGCGGTGGACGCCGGACCGGCGGCGGGCCGTACCGCGGTGCACGCCGCCGCCACCGACCTCGACCGCCAACTCACCGGCGACCTCCCCGACCCGCTGCTGTCCGCCTGGTTGAACCGATAGGTCGCAGGAGATGCCGACGATGGAGCCACTCCACCCCGAGGTCCGACGGCGCATGTCCGAGCTGGCCGCACTGCACTCGGAGTGGACGATCCGGCACGCAGCCGACGCCGAACTGCGCCCCAACGACGCCGCCGACTACAGCGTCCATCATGTGGACGTCGACCCGCCGCGGGGCGCCGATGCGGAGTTCGTGCGTCGAGCCCGCGAGATCGAGGGCTGCGATCCGGAAACGGGCGAGTACAAGGAGTGAGAGCATGAAGCACCGGGTCGCCGTTGACGCCCCAGATTCGGAAATTGCGGTTCCGCACGTCAGGATGGCCGGACGGAGCGGCTGGGGCCGCGTACCGTGTCCCCGTGGAATCCTCCGGCCTGACGCTCCACGGTCTTCCGGAGCCGCCCGGTACGGCCAACGGGGCGAGCAGTGGCACGGTCGACGATGCCGTCCTGCCCGACCCTGACGTCGAGCGGATGGGCCCGCCGGAGGACGATCCCACCGCCACGAGGTGGTCTGCGGGCCCGGCGCTGCCCGCCAGCACGTCCAAGCCCTCGTTACCCGACGGCCCGGCGTCCCCCACGGACCTTCCGCGTGCGCTGATGCGCGCACCGCAGCTGGAGCTCGTTCACGGCGAGCGGGACGAGCGGCGATCGCGCTGGACGCGGTCCGACTTCCGCCTGGCCGCGGATCCGGACGTCGACGCCGGCCCTCCTGCACTCCAGGGCATTCCCGCGTTGCCCGATGCCAGCGATCGGATGAGCGCCGACCGGCGCCGCCGCTTCGTCGACGAGCCGACGCAGCCCTACCGAATGCCGGACCCGGCTGACTTCGAGCCCGGCCCCACGCCCCTGGAGCTGCTCACTCTGCCGGAGTTCGTCAGCGCTCCCGGCGAGCGGACGGCGGAGCCGGAGCCGTCGAAAACCGCGGAGGCTGCGCCTCCGAAACCCAAGTCCTTGGTCCCGCTCGCCCAAGCGTTCTCCGTCGATGCCGACGAGATGGACGCCGACGACACGGACGCGGACGAGACGGATGCCGACGAAACGCCGCTGGCCGTTTCGGCGCCACCGGATTCACCCGCGGCAACCGCGTCCACGCCGGGCGAGGCGGCACCCGCTCCGTCCACAGCGGTCCGGGACCGGGCTCAGGCCCCGGCCCACGCCGCGAGGCCGGACCGAGCTGGGCCCACCTCCCGTGCCGCGACCTCGGAGACGGCTCGGCCACTGGCGCACGCCGCTGCGTCGGACTCGGCTCCGCCAGTGGCCCACGGGTCGGCGCCGGACAAGGCTCGGACGCCGGCGCACGCCGCCCCGTCGGAGCCGACCTCCGCACCGCAGCACGCCCGCACTTCGCCCCCGGCCGAAACTTCGGAGCCGACCCCCGCTTCGGCCTCGTCGCCGACACCGGCCCCGACGTCGGGCCAGGCTTCGTCGGCTCAGGTCGTGCCCCCGCCTCGAGCCGGCACCCCGTCTTCGACGGCAGCCCCGTCTTCGACGGCAGCCCCCTCTTCGAGGGCAGCTCCGGGTACTGCGAAAGCTCTAGGTACGGCAGCTCCGGGCCCGGCGGGGACCGCCGCCTCCGTGGCGGCGCCCACCACGATCTTGCCGATCCTGTCGGACCCGATCTCTCCCGCGCCCGCCGCGCCGAGCCGCCGCACGGAGCGACTCACCGCGCTCCTGCAGCCCGCGGACGACCTCCTGCCGAACGACGTCGCCCTCGAACCGGTCGAACGAGACCCGTCGGGACCGTTCGGCGGTGCACGGGACTACCGGCAGGCGGTCGCGGACCGGCTGCCGCGAGCCGTCCGGCTGCTCATGCCGCCGCCGGTCGCGCCGCCGGACGCACTGCAGCGGACGCAGGCGATCGAATCCGGGCGTCGACGCTCCGACGTGGAGCTCCAAGTGCTCGCCCATCGCGCCGGGCGCGAAGCGATCGCTGCCGAGGGGCGGGTCGCCGAGTTGCGTCGGCAGGCCGCGCTCGCGCGCGACCAGGCGTACGAGGCGCGGGCCACCTGGCAGTGGACCTCTCACCGCCGCAGCGCGCTCGCCGACGAACTGCAGCAGATCACGGCCGAGGCGAACACGGTCGCCGACGAGCAGCGTCGGCTCTCCGAGCAGGCACGCGGTGCGATGCGCGACGCCGCGGCCTGGGAGGCGTGGATCGGGCAGCTGCGCGAGGAGAGCACCCGTCTGGCCGCGGAGGAGCGGGTCGCCGACGCCGAGGCCGCCACCGAGCGCGCCGACCAGGGGCAGAGCCAGCTCCAGCAGCTGCGCGACTGGCTGGATCGGGCCGAACAGCGCTTCCGCCAACTCGGGGCACACCTCGACGCGCTGGCGGGGGAGCGCGACACCCGCGTCGGCGAGTCGGTGGAGCTGGCCGGCCGGCAGCAACTGCTCGTCGACCGCTACCAGCGGCTCGGCAGCGACGCACAGCGCATGGAGCGCGAGGCCGCCGGGTGCGCAGCGGAAGCGATCGGCTCACGGCTGGAGTGCCGCGAGCGGCTGATCGACCTCGTCGGGTTGCGTCCGGAGCTGTGCCGGTGGGTGAACGGTGCCGCGGTGGCGCTGGTCCGGGAGAGCGAACGGTACGAAATTCCGGCCGGATACCGGCGGCCGCTCCTGTCCGAGCACGCGGCACTGGAACAGGTGCTGCCGCGCTCGGCGGACGGAGAGTTCCAGGCTGCTCCCGAGCCGACTCCTGGGTGGCTCGGCCGGTTGAACGGCGTCGGTCTGCGGGCCGACCAGAGCCGCGCTCAGAACTGCGTCGACGCGACGCTGGCGTTCTTCGACGCGTACGTGCGCGGGCGGCCCCGCGTCGCGGTGCCGCGCATCGTGGACGCCCATCGCAGCGGGTCGATGCGGTTGCCGTTGCGAGGCGAGTCGGCCGGGCGGCGGCGCCTGGAGGACGCGCTCGGCGGGAACCTCCAGCTGCTCTTCCGCCAGGCGGAGAACGTCCAGAGCACGGTGGAGACCGGTCAGGTGCACGCGGCGTTCGATACGGTCTCCGACGAATTGCAGCGGGCCGGCCACGGGGCGTTCGCCGCGCTGGTGACCGGCTGGCAGGACGGCGACGCACGAACCGCCGCCGCGGTGAACTACCAGGGCGACGTGCGGTGGGTGGATCCGCAGCTGGGCGTCGTGTCGGACGCGCCGGTACCGGCGGTGTGGGTGCGCACGCTGGAAGTGGTGATCGTGGACGGCTCCGGGCGGCCGGTGCCGCTACCGGGCATGCCGCTGTCGCCGTGGACCACCCGTACGGCGTCCGCGGCCTACGCCAAGGCCGTGACCGCGCCGGCGCCGGCGACGTTCCCGGCGCCGCCCGCGGCGGTCGGCCCGCTTCCGTCGGCGACGCCGGTCCCCGCCATCGATGGGTCACCCTTCCCCGCCGCGACAGTGCCAGCGTCCGCGTCGCCACCCGCGCACACCCCAGCCTCCGCGCACGCGGCCGGGCCCGCGCACGCGGCGACGTCCGCGCCCGCTGCGGTACCCGCGCCCCGGACGGCGTCCGCACCTCCGCCCATCAGGCCCGCGGAGCGTGCACCTGCGAGCGTGCCCACGTCCGCGACCGCATCGACGCCAGGGGCGGTCTGGTGATCGCGTCGGGCATCACATCGCACGAAGCGCGTCGCATCGCTGCCCGGTGGGTCGCGGAGAGCAGCCCGGACCTCACCCCGCAGCTGTACGAGTTCGACGCCGGGTTCGTGGTCTGGGGAGCCGGTACCGAGCCCCAGCTCGGCGCGGGCCGTGGCGTCATCGACCGGGAGACCGGCGAGCTGTCGGTGTGGCCCGCGCTGCCCGTGGAGGTCGTCGCTCATCGGTACCGGGTCGAGCGGGCCGGGAGGTCGCGCCCGCCCGGGAGCGCGGGCCAGCTCACCCAGGTGCGGCGTGACCTGGATCGGGTCGGCACGCCGGCGACGATCACGTACCTGCTGCTCGACGGTCCGCCGGTGACCGCCCGCAGCGTCAAGGGCGACGCTCCGCCGCAGCACCACCCGCTGGTGGCCGAGGCACTGCAACGGCTGCCAGGGGAGTTCCGGGAGCGGGGGCACGAGCGGTGCTCGGAGATCGTCGCGCTCTCCACCGCGCTGCTGGCCGAGGACGCGCGGCGGGCGGCCGCGAACATCCCACCGGCCACTCTCGACGACGCCCGCAAGCGCGTGTTCCGTGGTGCGGAGCTCGTGACCTACCGGGTGCGGGAGCCCGCCGACCCGCAGGACGCCGTGCCAGGCGCGCCGTGCCTGTCCTGTCTGGCGATGCTCGCCTACTTCGGTTTCGACGTCGCGCCGCCCGACGACTTCTGGATCGACGCGGAGACCGAGCCGTGAGCCGGGCTCCCGGTGCCGGCCGGGGCAACGGAGGGAAAGCGTGAGCCGGTTCTCCGCCGACGTCGACGCCGTCCTGCGCGCGAGCGGCTGGGTGGAGGGGCGCCGGGTGCCCGAAGCGAGCGCCGAAGCGATCCGCATCGTCTGCGCCCAGCCCGGAGCCGACGGTTCGCGGCACGTCCCGTTCCCGGCCGCGGAGGTCGCGCTCGCCGAGTTCGGCGGCATCTTCGTCCGGCAGGACGAGCCAGGCGTCGAGCTGCGCCGCCGCCCGTTCGCGCTCGACCCGACGATGGCCGCGGCGACCGCAGCCACCCTCGCCGACCTCGGCCGCCTGCTCGGGGTGCGGCTGTTCCCGCTCGGCGTGGAGGGGGACGGCGATGCGGTGCTCGCGATCGACGAGCAGGGCCGCGTCTTCGCGATCGACCACGCCGGTGAGTGGTTCCTGGGCCCCTCCGTCGAGGCCGCGCTAGAGACCCTGATCATCGGCACGTCACCACCGCGGGTTCGCGACGACGGCACCTGGTGACGCCGTGCGGCCGCAGCAGCCGCCCCTCACCGACCCGTCACGGCTCGTACGTCCTCGGCGGTCAGCGCCTGCAACTCCGCCAGCGACGGCCGGCGCCCCAGCCCTCGTAACCGCTGGGACTGCGCTTTCCGCATGCCTTCGAACAGCTTCCGCGCCTCCCGCGCGTTACCGAAGTTCGGCCCCCGCTCCACCGACTCGAAGTACGCCGACAGCACGGGCAGGGCGTCGGGCGCCAGCTCGTACTCGCCCGCGGTCACCATCCGGCGGACGATCAGCGTCAACTCGTCCGGCGTGTAGTTCCCGAACTCGATCGTCTTCACGAACCGCGACGCCAGCCCCGGGTTGGCGTCCAGGAACTGCCGCATCTCTCCGGTGTAGCCCGCCGCGATCACGGCGATCTCGTCGCGGTGGTCCTCCATCAGCTTGACCAGCGTGTCGATGGCCTCCTGGCCGAAGTCCCCACCGGCCGCCCCGGCACGGGACAGCGTGTACGCCTCGTCGACGAAGAGCACGCCGCCTTTCGCGGACTCGAACACCGCCGACGTCTTCTCGGCGGTGTGCCCGATGTACTGCCCGACCAGGTCCCGCCGGGACACCTCCCGGAACGGCCCACCGGGCAGCACGCCCAGCGCGGCGAGGATCTGGCCGTAGAGCCGCGCCACGGTCGTCTTCCCGGTGCCCGGCGCGCCCGCGAAGATCAGGTGGTGGCTCATCGCGCCGACCGCCAGTCCGGCGCTGCGCCGCCACTCGCTCACCTGGATCTCGTCGATCAGCGACCGGACCTCGGCCTTCACGTCCGCCAGCCCGACCATCGCGTCCAGCTCGGCGAGCAGGGCGTCGGTGCCGGACAGGTCGATCTCCGCGGCCTCGACGAGCACCGTCGTCGCGCCGTCGGCGATCAGGACCGATCCGGAGACCGTGCACCCCTCGATCCGCCCGCCGCAGGCTCGGTCGACGGTGACGTCGCCCCGCACCTGACAGCGCCGCAGCACCGGTGCGCTGCGCTGCGCCACGGCGATCCCGGTGCCCTGCGTCGACGAGATTTCACAGTCCTCCAGCGTCGGGCGGCCGGACTGGTAGACGTAGACACCGCGGTGCCCGCACCTGGTCACCGTGCAGTTGCGCAGTACCGGGTCGGCGCCCAGCCGCACGACGACGCCGTCGTCGTGGACGCCCTCGACCGTGGTGTCGGTGACCGTGCCGCCGGCGTCCTCGATGATCAGTCCCTGCTGGGCGCCGGAGATCGTGCAGTCGGCGATCGCCACCGAGGCCCGGTCCGCGGCCCGGACGCCCGGCCCGTACTCCGCCGAGACACGGCAGTTCGCCATCGACAGCTGCCCGCCGGAGGCGAGCACCGCCGGCGCGTCACCGCCCCGCAGCGTCAATCCGGTCAGCGCGACCGAGCCGCCGCGCGCAGAGATCAGGGGCGCATATCGGTCGCGGACGGTGATCACCACCGATGCGCCGTCGACGGCCGAGATCGTCACGTCGGAGTCGAGGAGCGTCAGGTTCTCGGCGTACTCACCCGCCTCGACCGACACCACAGCCCCAGCGGGCGCAGCTGCGAGCGCCTCACCGAGCGTCGGGTAGGCACCGGGCCGATCGGGAGAAACCAGCAGCATGCCCGACGATAACGCCGACGGAGACCTCCGACGGGCCGAACCGAGCCGCCGGGTAGGGTCCTGCGCATGCCCGCCGCCCCGCGTCCGCTGCCGATGACCGCGGGGGCGCTCATCGTCGGGGGGATGGTGCACTCGCACACGTCGATCCGGGGTGACGTCCCACCGAACCTCCACCCGATCGTCGCTCAGCTGCTCGACGGACTCCCGACCGAGCGGCGCGAGCGCTACACCGGTTGGTGCGCCGAGGTCGCGTTGATCTCCGACCGCCTGCACGAGGCCGACGAGGAAGCCGGGCGCCCGGTCACCGACGAGGAAGCACGCGAGAAGCTCAGCGGCGGCCAGATCCACATCTCCCGGATCCGCGAGGACGGCGACCCCACCCACGGACGGTTCCAGCCGCCGTGCCGGTCGTGCACGATCCTGCTGGAGGAGTTCGGCATCACGACGGTCAGCGCATGAGCCCCACCCCGGGCGCACGCTTCCCCGACGAGGTCGAGACGACGCTCCGCGCGGCCGGCTGGACGCCGGGCCGCAAGGACGTACAGCGGGCCAGGCACTGGGGGCTCACGCTGAGCGCGTGGGCGTCACCCGCCGGGCACCAGCACACGTTCTCGCCGAAGGCCTCGAACGCGCTCGCCGAGTTCGGCGGACTGGTCGTCGACCAGTCCGGCCCCGGCGTCGACGTGGCCCGCACCCCGTTCACCCTCGACCCGGAGCTCGCGCTGCCCACCTGGCTGACGCTGCGCGGTCTGGGAGGAGCCATCGGGTCCGGGCTGTTCCCGCTCGGCATCGAGGACGACGGCGTGTCGACGCTCGCGATCGACACCACCGGCCGCGTGTTCGCGCTCGACCACACCGCCGAGTGGATGCTCGGCCGCACGATCGACGAGGCGCTGACCACGCTCGTGCTCGGCCTGCGACCGGTACGGGTCCGCGCGGACGGGACCCTCGGATGACCCTCCCCGGATTCCCCGCACCGGGCATCGACGTCGCCGAGCTGATCGTCGTCCGCCACGGTCAGAGCCTCTCCAACGAGCTGCTCATCGCCGCGAACGAGGCGGGAGCCTCCGAGGTGAGCGGCTTGCCCGCCCGTGACGCCGAAGTTCCGCTCTCCGCGCGCGGGCAGCGGGAGGCCGCCGCGGTCGGGCGCTGGGCGGTGTCGCTCGACGCCCCGCCGGACCTGGTGGTCGCCTCTCCGTACCTGCGCGCGCAGCACACGGCCCAGGCCGCCGTCGACGCGCTGACCGCCGCCGGGCGTCCTCCGGAGTTCCGGCTCGACGACCGGCTTCGCGACCGGGAGATCGGCATCCTCACGCTGCTGCCCGAGGCGGCACTGCGCGCGGCCTTCCCCGAGGAGGTCGCGCGCCGGGAAGCCACCGGCTTCCTCTACTACCGGCCACCCGGCGGTGAGGCCCACACCGACATGGCGGTGCGGCTGCGCAGCTTCCTCGCCGATCTGGCCCGGGTCGCCTCCGGGCGGCGCGTCCTGCTCGTCGCGCACGACTCGGTCGTCGTCATGCTCCGCTACGTGATCGAAGGGCTCGTCGAGGCCGACGTGGCCGCGATCGCCGCCGCCGGCGGCATCAAAAATGCATCGGTGACCCGCTGGGAGTGGCAGGGCTCCGGCCTCCGGCTGACCGACTTCAACGACGTCCGTCACCTCGCCTGATCACGCCGCCCGGCGAACCACCGCAGGCACGCCCGCACCTGCATGACTGGTGACCCGCGTGCGCCTCGCCTCCCCCTCGTCCGGGCGCGTGTAACTGCTGTGAACTGCAGTTTTGCGCTCGGCGGCGGGGTCGCGCCTACGTCGCATTTGAGTAGGCTGCGCGGTATGGCATTACCGGTAGCACGTACCCGGGATGAAGCTCATCTCTACATGGATATGCGTCCCTGCCCCAATTGCGGTAAGAGTGACGTTCACTGGGACAGCGCGCTCACGTCCGACGAAGGTGCCCCCGCGCGGCGGTACAGCGGCTCCTGCCCGGGGTGCCGGTCGCCCCGGGAGTTCGTCTTCCGCCTCCCCGAGCGACCACTGCTTCCCGGCCCCGGCGACGTGGTCCTGTTCGGTGGCGAGGAGCCGTCCGAGCTGCTGGACGCGGGGGAGTGGCTCTACGTCGCCGATGTCTGTGCCCAGGCCGCCGCGGGCGGACCGGGCCGCGATCCGGGTCCGGTGCTCAGCGCGGAGGCCCGTGAGTCGCTGATCGTGGCGGTCGCCGCGATGGACGAGGTACTCAAGTTCATCCCGGACGGGAAGGACGAGGTGCCGCGCGCGGGCTTCTGGTCCGATCGGGGCCGAACGCTCCGCCAGTCCGAGCCCGGCCGCTTCCGGCGCCGGCGACTCGTGACCATCCGCAACACCTACCGCGACGCGCTCGCCCGCGCCGCGAGCTGACGCTCCCGACCGCTCACCAGGGCGGGGGACGATGGTCGTCGGGCGGGACGTCCCAGCCTTTCCGGCCGGTGCGCGGGCGCTGACTCAGCAGCGCGACACCAACCGTGCCGAGGCCGAGCAGCAACACCGCGGCGATCGCTCCGCTCAGCAGCAGGGCGCGTGACCGCAGGGTGTCGATCCGGCTCGCCAGCGGTGTCGGGCCGGTCGCGGTGTCGGGAGAAGCGGCCGGCCCCGGTGCTTTTACCGCCGATTGATCCGCGCTCGGAACGCTGGGCACCGGTGCCGCGGTCGGCGCGCTGCCACCCCGGTTCGTCGTCTGGCTGCTCAGCAGCGGGTTGCGGGAGACCGTCGGGACCGTGCCGGTCAACGCCGCCAGCGGGTCGAGAGCTCCGTACCCGTAGAGGCTGTCCCGCCCGGGCGCGCCCTCGTCGTCGGCGGTCTTGATCAGCCGGTTGACGACGTTCGCCGCGGACAGCGTCGGGAAGCGGGCGCGGATCAGCGCCGCGGCAGCGCTCACCATCGGCGCTCCGAAGCTCGTGCCCTGCACCTTCCAGTACCCGTGGTCGAGCCCCGCGGCGGTGAGCTCGGTCGCCGGTGCGGCCAGCACCGTCTCCGGCCCCTGTAGCGAGCCCGTCCAGAAGTCGCCGGTCCGCAGCAACCCGGAGACCGCGACGACGCCCGGCTCGCGAGCCGGGTGCCAGACCTTCGCGCCGCGGTCGTTGGAGAGGTTGCCGTCGCAGGCGACGACGACGACGTCCTTGCTGAACGCGTACGCGATGGCGTCGGTGAGCACCTTCGCGGTGTCAGCGCTGCCCAGCGACAGGTTGATCACGTCGGCGCCGTGGTCGACCGCCCAGCGCACGGCCTTCGCGATCGTCGCCGCGGAGTCGTACTCGTTGCGGGGGTCGAGTACCCGGATCGGCAGGATCTTGGCCCGATGCGCGATCCCGATGACGCCGTTCGCGTCGCCCAGGCCGGCGATGAACGCGGCGACCGCGGTGCCGTGTCCGACGACGTCGGTGCGGCCGTCGGTGCTGCCGTCCACGAAGTCGGCGCCGGGCAGCACCTGGCCGAGGAGGTCCGGGTGCGTGGCGTCGACGCCGGAGTCGATGACGGCGACCGTCACGCCCTTGCCGGTGGAGTACTGCCAGGCCGACGTCGCCCGGAGGAAGGCCAGCTGCCATTGCTGGTCGCGGATCGTGTCCGCGGCCGCTGGACCGGCGCCCGGCACCGTGGTACCGAGCACGGCCAGCGCGGTGAGTAGCAGAGCGAGCAGAGCGCGGCAGGCACGCGAAAGGGAGGGCTGGTGCCCTTGGTCCCGGGTGCGCACCGATGTCTCCGCTGCTGATCGTCGTATTGCCGAGTGACACGGTACGGCGAAACAACACCCCGTGCCCCGTCGGTCTCGAGAGGCGCAGTCGTCCGGTGCCAGGCAGACTGGGGTGAGAGACGCGTCCAGCGCCGCGGATGGAAGAGGCTTTTTTGGTGTTCGCCGACACGGATAGGGCCGAATCGGGCGTGGTAAGTGCGGGTCGCTGTGAGCAAGAGCACAGCGGTTCGCGGTTCACCCAGTATGAAGTTCTGTCCGACCCGGTAGTGGATGACGAGCTGATCGTCCTGCTCGACGAGGCCGGACGGTCGATCGGAACCGCTCCCAAGCTGGCCAGCCACCACCGGGAGACGCCGCTGCACGCGGCGTTCTCCAGCTACGTCTTCGACGGCACCGGGCGGTTCCTGCTCACGCGTCGGGCGCTGTCGAAGAAGACCTGGCCCGGGGTGTGGACGAACTCCTGCTGCGGACACCCGGCGCCCGGTGAGGACGCGGTGACCGCCGTCCGGCGCCGGCTGAGCCACGAACTCGGGCTGGCCGTCACGGCGTCCGACATCGTGCCGCTCCTGCCCGACTTCCGGTACCGCGCCGAGCTCGACGGCATCGTCGAGAACGAAATCTGCCCGGTGTTCGGCGTCCGCGTCGACGCGGAGCCGGTCCCGAACCCGGACGAGGTCGAGGAGTACCGCTGGGTCGACTGGCCGACGTTCCTCTCCGCGGCGCTCGCCGGGCGGGCCGAGGTCGGGCTCTCTCCGTGGTCGCTCCTCCAGCTGGTCGAGCTGGTCGACCACCCCGGTCTGGCCGAGCTCCGGCGCTAGCCGGCCTTGGCCCAGCGCAGCAGTTCGGCGGTGACCAGCTCCGGCTGCTCGACCTGGGGGAAGTGGCCGACGTCGTCGAGCGCCAGCCACTCGTAGCCGCCGGTGACGTGCGCGCCCGATCCCTCCGCCGTGCGCGGCAGCAGGTAGGTGTCGTCAGCGCCGTGCAGCTGGAGCGTGGGCGCGGTGATCGGGGCCTGCATCAGCTTGGCGTACCGCCACCCGGCCGGCCGGGTGAGCGACCGCACCGACCAGCGGTAGTACTCCATCGCGCAGAACGCCGCCTGGGGAATCTGGATCGCCGTGCGGCACGCCCGGACGTACTCGGCGTAGTCGGCGCTCTCGCGCCACCGCTTCCCCGCCCACTTGTCGAACAGGTTGCCCACGTAGGCGCCGTCGTTCGCGGTCACCCGGTGCTCGTAACGGGGGGTCTGGAACGCGAAGAGCGTCCGGCTCGCGGCCAGCTGCCCGCGCGGATCCCTCGCGATCGCCGCCCGGAGGCGCAGCGGGTGCGGGGCGCCGAGGACGACCAGGCGGCGGACCTGACGGGGGTGGAACGCAGCGGTGGCCCAGGCCAGTGACCCGCCCCAGTCGTGGCCGACCAGCATCGCGTCCCGCTCGCCGAGCGCGCGGATCAGCCCGCTGACGTCGCTGGCCAGCGTGAAGCCGTCGTAACCACGGGGTGGCTTGTCGCTGGCGCCGTAGCCGCGCAGGTCCACCGCCGCCACCCGGTAGCCGGCCTGGGCGAGCGGCTCGATCTGGTGTCTCCACGTCCACCAGTACTCCGGGAAGCCGTGCAGGAGCAGGACGAGCGGTCCGGTGCCGGCCTCCACCACGTGGAATCTGCTGCCGTTGGCGCTGACGAAGCGATGGCTCCACGGTCCGTCATGGAGAACGACCACGTCGTCCGGCGGGTTGGCCATGACGGCCAGCGTAGAGCGCTCACCATCCGTGCCAAGGTCCTCGGCCCAGCCGTTACGGTCCGTGCGGAGATTGGTCCGTCCGTGCCGAGACCGTCATCACGCGGCGTGAGAATTGGCGTCGGCGCGCGGAAAACCGCCGACGCCCGGGTGACGAGCCGGTATTTATCCTGCGTGCCTCCCTGCTGGCGTGCACGTTTCTCCGGCTAACCGAGCCGACAGCCTCTACCCTTGCGAGCCGGGGAGAGGAAGGTTTCCGTGATCGACGTGTACGCGCCAGCTGAGGTCCCCCGGTGCCCGGACTGGACGATGTCGTGGGACGCCGACCCGCCGGGGAGGGCCGCGTTCGCCGTCGACGACGGCGAACAGACGTTGATTCTCGCCGCCGACGGCCGGCGGGTTCGCATGGTGGGGGCCGAACGCCTCGACGACCCGGGGCAGCTGTCCCCCGACGGCACCCGGTTGGGGCTGGTCGTCGACCGGCCGGTGCCGACGGTCTCGGTTCTGGACCTGCGCGACGGCAGTCGCCGGGGATTTCCGGCGACGGTGCGGGGCGCCGAGGTCCTGTCGTGGCTACCCAGCGGGCGGCGTCTGCTCTACGGCAACGACGAGGGCATGTACCTGCTCGACCTGGAGACCGGTCGCAGCGACGCGTACGACCTGTCCGGCGAGGAGCCGCGCGAGGTCGCGGTCGCGCCGGAAGGGGCCCGCATCGCGGTCGACGTGGGGGCGTACGTGCGGATCGCGCCGCTGGCCGGTGGGCCTCCCGTGCGGGTGCCGCTGCCGGAGGACGCAGCGCTGGGGGCGCACGGCTGGTCGCCGGACGGCCGGATGCTGGCGGTCGGGCGGGAGATCACGCCCTCCCGTGACCAGCGCGGCGGGTTCGACCTGGTGATCACCGCGCTCGACACCGAGCGGGGCTTCCGCCCGGCGGCGCAGGTCAGCGTCGTCGGCGTGGTCGCGGGTGCGTTCGTCGGCTGGCGTTCGGTGAACTCGATCCTCCTGCTCGAGCGTCGGTTCGAGGAGCCGTTCCGGCTGGTCGTGCGGGCGCTCGACGGGACGGAGATCGAGACGCTGGCGCGCCTGCACGGATCGGTGTGGGAGGTTCGCGCGGCGGCCGGGCTGCTCGAGGTGGTTCGCCCCAACCTCGACAACGACGTCGTCAACCTGGGTGTCCCCCCGCGCTGGCAACGCTTGACCGGCGCGATGCGAGGAGCGTTCCGCCGGGAGCGTGGGTAGCCGGTCGGGCCGGCTCTGCGTGGGGGAGAGGCGCCTTCCGCCGGGAGCGTGGGTAGCCGGTCGGGCCGGCTCTGCGTGGGGGCGAGGCGCGTTCCGCCGGGAGCGTGGGTAGCCGGTCGGGCCGGCTCTGCGTGGGGGCGAG
>Ga0190269_10000664_pt1 | contig 17245 bp, 10 predicted proteins | sample Popmic249IS_FD_133749 | JGI IMG/M metagenome (GOLD analysis project Ga0190269, IMG submission 133749) | Populus adjacent soil microbial communities from riparian zone of Blue River, Arizona, USA - 249 IS | ecosystem: Environmental > Terrestrial > Soil > Riparian zone | place: USA: Arizona... | reverse complement strand
GTTTCCGCAAGGTCGCGTTTGCGCTGGCGCAGAGCTCCGTGGGTCGCTCGCGCGTTTTTCAGCAGATGGAAGAGCTCACCGGGCTCGCGCCGGTCACCACGCTGGCTGTCACAGAGAGCGATTTCCTGCGCGGCGGCTACCGACGCAAGGTCTCACGCTTCGCGGCGCGCATCCGGGCCGACCAAGCGGGTCAACCGATGCAGCAAGAGCCGGAACACTGTCTAGACGACGCCTTTGCATGAGCACGCTTGCAGCTGACGGCGGCGGCGGGGGGGACACGAGACCGTAAGTTGTCTCCGTTGATCGCAGCACAGGATGCGCGGGGGGCGCCGGAGTCTCGGGGCTGGAGCTTTGCTTAGCGTCTGCCGTTGAGACAGGGCACGCGCCCGAGACTCGCTTAGGGTCACGGTTGAGAGCCGCGCTTTTGCTTTATAGGCAGAGACCGAGGACTGGGCCTCGGCAGGCGATGACTCCGTCGTCGGACTTGGTGCAGCTGCAGGTGAGGCCGTCGCTGCCCGTGAGTAGGCTGCAGTCTACGCCGCACGCGCCGCAGTTCTGACCGTCGAGGAAGCTCGTGCAGACGCCACGGCAGCAGCCTGAGTCTACGCCGCACGGGTTGCCGCACATGTTGCAGTTCATCGGGTCTTCCTGCAGGTTCACGCAGCGACCGCTGCAGCAGGTGAGGCCCGCGCCGCACGCGGGATCGCACTGCGCGCCACCCGTGCCGCCGCTGCCCGAGGTGCCAGGTGCGCCAGCGCCGCCCGCTGGTGAGCCCGACATGCCGCCGCTGCCCCCGCCGCCCGCAGGCATGCCAGCCATGGGCATGTTGTTAGGCATGCACCGGCCACCCTGGCAGCGCGTGCCGTCCGCGCAGCGGTTGCCGCACATACCGCAGTGATTGTTGGTGTTGGCGAAGTTCACGCAACGCCCACCGCAGCAGTTCTGACCCGCAGGGCAGCGCGTGCCGCACGCACCGCAGTTGTTGTTGTCGCGGCCCAGGTTGAAGTCCTCGTCCGCGCGGCCATTGCAGTCGTCGTCCAGGCCGTTGCACATCTCCGTGGCAGGCATCGTCGCCGAGACGCAAGTCGGGCCCATCGTGCCCGAGCAGCGCAGGGTGCCGTTCGCGCAAGGCCCTTGTGCACCCATGACCTGGCAGCGATTGCCCAAGGTCGGCACGTCATCCACGGTGCCGTTGCAGTCGTCGTCGACGTTCGGGTTCGCGCAGCTCTCAGCGTCCGCGTGCACTTCACCCATGCACGCGCCGAACGCGCCGTTCTCACAGGTCTGCATGCCCGCTTTGCACCTGCCTACGTCCATGCGATCCGCACGTCCGCTCCAGCAGCTGCGCATCTCGCCCGAGCGGCAGTCGCAGCCTTCGTCGGTCTGATCGTCGCAGTCTTCATTGCGCGCGACCATGTTCTCCGGCGTGCAAGTCTCCTCGGCGGGCGTGGTCGCGCCCGTGCACTCGGTGAGGGCGCCATCGCGGCATGTGCGAGTGCCCGTGCCGCACGCACCCGTGCAGGTCCAGCGCCCATCCGCATCCCGCGTACAGCCCACCTGCCCATCGGGGAAACAGGTCTCGATCAGATCGTCAGGCTCACCGTTGCAGTCATCGTCGAGCCCATTGCAGGTCTCCGTCTGCGGCATCGGCTGAGGGGCGCACGCGCTCCACGAGCCATCGAGGCAGGTCTGCATACCGCGGTTGCAAGTCTCCGCGCTGACCGTGTCGGTGGGATCGACCAAGCAAGGCCGCTCTTCGCCATCCCGCGTGCACTCGCCGCCGACCGCTGCATCCCGGGGGATCGTGCTCATGCCAGCGTCCGGCCGAGCGCTCCCGTTGCCCGCGTTGGTGCCGGTGCCCGAGCCGCCGCGGCCACCGGTGGTGCTCGAGCTTCCGCCTCGGCCGCCATTGCCGGGGCGTGAGGTCGTGGTGCCACCATCGCTGCCAATCTGAGAGGACGAGCTCGTTTGCTTTTCTGAGGGAATACAGAAGCCCTCGTAGCAGCGGTAGCCTGACGAGCACGGGCTGCTCTCGCCACAGTGCGAGGCGCTGTCTTCAAAAGAGCATGCGACCGCCATGCACAGAAGCGCCAGACCGATCACGCATGTCGCTCGCACCTTCAGCACCACCCGACCTCCAAAAAACTAAGCCGCAGCGCCGGCAGGGGCGTCGCGTGTGTCCATTGCTTATCAGAGTCTCGGGATGCGGCCAGGTCGTTCGCAGCCAGATTTATCACCGAGCCATCGTTCGGGAGTGCACAACCCTGCGCGGTCGCGACATGCGTGTCCGGTTTGCTAGTCGCGCCGTGGCAGCGTGGCGACTCTGTTGCGGTGATAAGCGATCGTGGCTGGAGCCAGATAACCGGCGAACGCGGTCAGCGGCATCACGAGCGCCCGCCGGCCGAGCACAGCGCCCGGCTGCAGCACCGCGTTGCAGCCGACCTCGGCCTGATCGCCGAGGATCGCGCCGAATTTCCGGAGGCCGGTGCGGTGCACAGTGCCCTGGGCGTGCACGGTGATCGGCTTCTGATCGAGCCGCAGGTTCGAGCAAATCACCCCCGCCCCGAGGTGCGCGCCGTTACCCAAGACCGAGTCGCCGACGTAACTGAAGTGAGGAACCTGCACGCGGTCCAGGAGCAGGCAGTTCTTGAACTCACAGGAATTTCCGAGCACCGCACCCTCGCCGACGATCACGTTGCCTCGCACGTACGCGCCAGGCCGAACCTCGGTCCTTGCGCCGATCCACACCGGACCGATCAACGTGGCACGGCCGACGAAGCGAACGCTCGGGTCGATCCAAGCTGGTCCTTGCACGGTCACGCCGGGCGGAAACGAGATCGACGGCTGCGCTGCGCTGCATGCCTCGAGCGCGGGCCCGATCTGCTTCAGCCACTCCCACGGAGGCACATCGGCAGGGAAGTGGCTTTGAAAGATCGACAGCGACGCGGGGAGCTCGAAAAAATCGGAGGCCAGCATGATGGCCCCCATCGTACGCAAAACGGCTTAGCGCGCGAGCGGCTCGGTCACCACCGCGATGGTCTCGGCGCCGCCACCTCGGGCCAAGTCCATCGCTTTGACTGCCTTGCCGAATTCCGCGTCTTCATCGGCATCGAAGAAGATCGTGCGTTGCCCTTTGAACGCGAGCACACGCTTCAGCCTGTGGCTGAACTCGGCCTCGGAGACGACCTCACGATTGATCAGGATCTCGCCGGCCTTGGTGACCGTTACGACCACGTTCTCGTTCGTGTCGTTCGGGGGCGGCGGCTCGTTGTCTTCTTTCTTGTTCGGCAGGTGAATCCAGAACTGCTTGGCCATGAGCGGAGTCACGACCATGAAGATGATCAGCAGCACGAGCACCACGTCGACGAGCGGCGTGACGTTCATGCTCGGCGTCGCGCGACCCGGTTTGCTCGGCTTTTTGCCTAGATCCATGCCCATGGCGGTATCCCCTACTCCGGTTTGTTCTTGAGCTCGTTGACGCGCAGCGAGATGCCCGGAAAGCCGATCTCTTGGCAGGTCGCAAACAGCTTGCGGACCTTGCCATAAGGCGCGGCGCGGTCCGCACGCAGGATCAAGCGACGCGTCGGCTCGCGCTCGAGCGCTTCCACCAGCTTCGTCTTGAACGTGTCCGGGTCGAGCTCGTCTTGCTCGAAATACATGCGCCCGTCGGTGGTCAGCGAGAGTGTCCAGGGATCGGTCTTGCCCTTCGGATCTTCATCGACGTTGAAGATGCCCTGCAGCTCGATGTGCGCCGACTTATCGAGCATGGGCACGACAACCATGAAGATGATGAGCAAGACCAGAACGACGTCGACGAGCGGCGTGACGTTCATCACGGGCTGCGGACGAGAGCCTGCACGGCTGAGGCTGCGCATGCGATCAACCCAGCGCGGAGGCAGGGGTGGCGCCCGTCAGCTCGGGATGCCCGCTGTCGGTGGCGAGACCGTTCGACTCGTCCTGCGCGGCGATCTCGAGCTGGTCGAGCAGCTCGCTGCCGGCGTTGATCAAGCCAGCTTCGTACGCGGCGATCTTTCCTGACAGGTAGTTGAAGACCAACACCGAAGGAATCGCGACGACCAGGCCGTAGCCTGTCACGACCAAAGCTTCACCGATCGCTGCACCGATCGTTCCGATGCCGCCCGAGCCTTCTGCGGCGATCAACTTGAAGGCATTGATGATGCCGAGCACGGTGCCGAGGAGACCGACGAACGGAGCGGTCGAGCCGGTGGACGCGAGCACGTTCATGCCGCGATTCAGGTCGCGGCTGACGGCGTCACCCTTGCGCTCGAGCGCGCGCCGCGCGAGCTCCGCAGCGCGATCGTAGCTATCACCAGCGCGCACGCGCGTGGTGAACGTGCGCAGCCCGAGCGCGAGGTAGGTGGCGAGGTGGCTGCCTTTGACGTTGTTGGCGAGCTGGAGCGCCTTTTCGTATTGCCGCTTTTCCAGAGCCGGCTGCACCAGCTCGGCGAAGCTGCGCGCTTTGGCAGCAGACTGAAACAAGACGATCAAGCGATCGATCACGACCGTCACACAAGCCAGCGCCTGCAGGGTCAGAACGATCACGACGGCACGCACCGGCATGCCCATGCGTTCCCAAAGTTCGAGGAAATTAATTTCCATGGTGGTTCCTATCTCGCTCTCTCAGCTCGTGAATGTCCGGCGCTTGGTCCTTGTGCCGGCGTTTGTCAGATCGCTTGTTTGACCGTGGATCTAGGCATCGGTCAGTTGGAACTTGATGGTGCGCTTGAGACGAACGCGCGTGGCTTGGCCGCCGCGCTTCGCAGGCGAGAAACGCCAGCGCGCGACTGTCTTGAGGACACTGTCGTGAAACTCTTCGGGCCCGCTCAAGACTTGAGCGTTGGCCACAGTCCCGTTCTCCAGCACGTCGAATGCGACCAGCACGTCGCCTTCGATCTCTTTGCGCTTTGCGCTCGCGGGATACGCAGGTTGTGCGTTGCCCTTGTCCGCGACGGGCGGAATGACCGGCTGAGGCTTCGGTGGTGGCGGCGGCGGCGGCGCTGCCGTGCCGACCTTGGTTCCGGTCCCGCCTTCGACACCATTCAAAAATCCGTCGACTGGACCGCTCGGTTCCGCCGCTGCCAGCGGAGCATCTGATTCTTGCGGCTTTTCCTTCGGAACTTCGTCGGGCGGCTTGAGCTCTTTGCGCTTCGCCTTGGGACGCAGGTTCTTCAGCGGCTCCGACGGCGCTGCCTCGGGTGGCGGCGGCGGAGGTGGCGGCGGCGGAGGTGGTGGCGGTGCGAACTCGACCTGCGTGAGATGCTCAACAACCTTGGTCCCGGCTGCGGTGGTGGTGCCCACGACGAACGTGATCAGACCACCGTAAAGAACCACGGCAACCGCCATCGAACCGCCCATGCGCTTGCGGCTGTCCTTGGACGACTTGGCTTGGAAATCATCGAACATGGTTAAATCTAGGTCGGTTGGTCACTCGGTGAGGTGTGAGCTCGGTCCACGCGGGCGCGCTCAGCGCGAAGCGATCGTGTGCGTATGGTTTTGGCCACTGTGGGTGGCAGCGCCTCGATCAGGTCACCAAAAGAAAGCACCGGATCTGCGTTTCAGGTCTCCGTGAAAAGCGTACTCGTGGCCCGCGTTGGTTGAGCTAGGGCCGTTCTGTCATGTTTTCGGCGCGGAGGGAACTCACGAATTGCAGCGTCACCCCGCGTGGGTAGTGAGGCCGATCTGTTTGCGATCAGCGGACACAATCTCGGCAGAATCCTGCTGCCACTTTGCTGAGCCTGGTTTCAGGTTCGTGTTGTAGTCAGTCCTCACGCAGGTTGGTTTCTGACTACGGCGTTGGCGCACCGGGATTTTGCGCAGTCACACTAAGTTTCTGTCCAACGCATCAGTTTGGTTTGGCCCCGCGCGGGTACGCAAGCGAACGGCGTACGCTGGCCTGCAGCTGTTAGCTGCAACGCTCGCAGCGCGCTGGCATGTCGGTGCAAAGGAGCCGCTTTGGCTACCCACACGATGCGAATTCGAGCGCACGGCCGTGACCCGACGAGGTCCTCCGAATGGGGCAATTGCGCATCTCGCGTTGGCGCGCGGTGCACTCACCATTGCTCGTTGCGGACGGCTGCGTGGCAAATCAGCTCACGCCGGCCGCTAGGGTCAGCAATCTGTGACAGGTGCCTGACACGGTTTGATCTATAGTGCCCAGCGTGTCTGCTGATGCTCCGAAACCGGCTCAAACGCGAGAATCATCGGACAACCATCCAGAACCCATCACGAGCTTGACCCGCACTGCCAAAGCCGACGCGTTGATCGGCGGTCGTTACCGCGTGCAGCGCGTGCTCGGCATCGGGGGGATGGCGTGCGTGTACCTCACGTTCGACTCGGTGACCGGTCGCGAGCTCGCGGTCAAGCGCTTGACCGTGCGCGCGCGTGATCGCGCGTTCGAGGAAGCGGCCGCGCTGTTCGTGCGCGAGTTCCACACGCTGATCGCGCTCAGTCATCCGTGCGTCGTCGAGGTCTATGATTACGGCGTCGATGAGCTCGGCCCGTTCTATACGATGGAGCACGTGGAGGGCGGCGATCTGAAAGAGCGCGCCCCGTGTGACTGGCGCAGCGCCTGCTCGCTCGCGTACGACGTGTGCTCGGTGCTCGCGCTCTTGCACTCACGGCGCTTGGTCCATGGCGACATTAGCCCGCGTAACGTGCGCTATACGCGCGATGGTCGCGCCAAGCTGATCGACTTCGGTGCGCTGTCGTCGATGGGTCCGTGCGACAAAATCATCGGAACGCCGGCGTTCGTCGCGCCCGAGGTGGTGTCGCGCCTGACGTCCGATGCGCGCACGGATCTGTATTCGCTCGGTGGCTCGCTGTACTACGCGCTCACCGGTCAGCTGCCGTATCCGGTCAGCGACTTTGCTGGGCTCGCCGAAGCTTGGCAAACGCCGCCGCTGCCGCCTTCGCGCATGGCGCCCGAGAGCGAGATCCCTGCTGCGCTCGATGCGCTGGTGCTCTCATTGCTCGCGCAGGATCCGGTGGAGCGCCCGAGCAACAGCTACGAGGTGATGGCCCGGCTGTCCGCGCTCGCAGGCTTATCTCAGCCGGACGAGCTCGAGCTGGCGCAGGCGCACCTGTCGACGCCAGCATTGCAGGGCCGAGACGACGCACTCGCGAGCATGCGCGTCGAGCTCGCGCGAATGGTGGATGGTGACGGCGGGGGCGTGCTGATCGTCGGCGCTCCCGGCGAAGGGCGCTCGCGTCTGCTCGACGAAGCCGTGGCGTTGGCGAAGACCACAGGCGCGGTGGTGCTGCGCATCGGCGGCGTGCGCGGCGCGCGCGGTGCTGCCTTCAGCCTTATCGAGCAGCTGTTGGAGTCGTTCCCCGAGCTCGCTCCAAAGCTGTTTTCGGTGTGGCCGATCCTGGCGCCGCTGCCAGCGGCAGTCCGTGCCCGCGATACGTGGGCAAGCAGCGCCGACGCGCACCGCGCGTTTCGACCCGCGCTCGTCACTGCGCTGAGCGACGTGATGTTTGCGATCGCGGCCGACCACCCGCTCGTGGTCGCAGCAGACGACGTGCAGCGCCTCGAGCACGCGTCGCTCAGCTTGCTGGTCGCACTCGTGACCGGGACGGGCGTGCCGCGAAAGAAGCGCTTGAGCGTCATCGCGACGGCGGAGGGTACGCGCGAGCGCGCGGCGCAGCACGAATCGCCTGCGCTTTCGCTCCTGACTGCGGAGAGCAGAGTGATCGAGCTCGCGCCGCTCAACGCAGTGGACACCCAGCAGCTGCTCAGCTCGATGTTCAACGATGTGCCGAACCTGTCGCTCTTGAGCAAGCGCGTGTACGAGAGGGCGCGTGGCAACCCGCGCGCCACCTTCGATTTGCTGCAGTATCTGATCGCAGAGGGGCGCATCGTATACGCGCGGGGCGCCTGGACGCTGCCGAGCATGCTGAGCGACAGCGACCTGCCGCTCACAGAGGCGGCCGCCGTGCAAGCGCGTGTGGCGAGCATGCCGCGCTACACGCGCGAGATCTTGTGGGCCCACGCGCTCGCGCCGCGCGCGGCGTTTCGGCGTGAGGACTACGCGGCATTTTTAGGCGTTGCGCTCGGGCCCGGCCAGCGCCTCCTCGACCATGTCGTCGCCGAGCTGCTGCGGGAGCGTTGGCTGCGCTATGACGGTCTGTGCTTCAGCGCGGCTCATCCCAGCGTGGCGAGCCTGGTGCTCGCCGCCGCTGACAGCGGCGACGAAGAGGCGCTGCAGCGCGTGCACCGCGGGCTCGCCGGCTACTATCAGAAGCGCGGCGGGGCGGTGTTGTTGATCGCCAAGCACCTGTTCGCTGCGGGTGAGCGGGCACGCGGGTTGTCCGAGGTGCTCGCATTCTTGTCCGAGGTCGAGACCTCCGAGCAGCTGGTGGCGGCGGCCCAGGAGCGGCCAGCCGAAGCCGCAGAGGTGCTCGCGCAGGCACTCGACGTGGCGCAGGCGAGCAGGCGGCCGGCGCGCGAGATCATGTGCCTGGAGCAGTGGCTGATGATGCTCTCGCCGGTGGTCGACTCCGCCTACTACGCCAAGGTGGGCCCGTCGCTGCGGGCGAAGCTCGCGCGCGACTCGGGCCAGCTCGCGTACCGCGCGGCCCTCGTCAGCGCTCCCAAAGAAGAGGCCTTGCCGCAGGCGCTCATGCGCGCGAGCGAGGCGTACGCGCACGCCTCGGCAGCGGAGCAGGGCTTGCCGCCGGAGCAAGCGATCGAATGGCTCGCGCGCTACGTCGCGGTGTCGATCGCGATCGGCAGCAAGACGCACGACGGCGCGCTCCTGGCGTCGCTGCCCGAGCTGCTCGAGCCGTTCACAGGACTTTCGCCGCTGCTCGAGGCGCTGTGGCAGAACGCGCTCGCCGTCTGTGATTCGTCGCTGCACTGCAAGTACATGCAGGCGTGCGCGCGCTGGCGCGACGTAGTCGAGCGCCTGCCGAACAGCACCTCCAAAGATCTCCAGTACGTGCAGTACATCCGGCGCGCGATCTTGTTTGCGCTGGGCTTGCTCGAGGTGCGCCTCGGCTTCGCGATGGGCGGCGATTGGACCGAGCAGCTCGACGCAGATCCTACGCAGGCGGTGAACGCGATGTATCTGCGCAAGTGCCTCAGGCTGCAAGCCGGTGATCGCAAAGGCGCGGAAGAGTTCCGCAAGCAAGCTGAGCTCCTGCATCTGCGTTCCGCTGCGGAGCAGATGTTCACCTCGAACCTGATGCTCGAGCTGAACGCGCACGCGCTCGCGCGCGATGTGCAGGGCGTGAAGCAGATATGGGATCGCATCATCCCGCTCGCCGCACGCTATCCGGGTTGGGTGGCCGTGGAGCTGATGGCGCGAGGCATGTTCCATCAGCTGATCGGCGAGACCGAGCAGGCGCGCGAGGCGTATGAAGCCAGCTTGCGCGAGGTCGACCTCGCGCGCGACGCCGGCACGAAGGTGGTGCTCACTTGGCCGACAGCTTCGGCCGGCTATGTCGAGACGCTCAGCGAGCTCGGCTTGTACGAGGAGGCGCGCGCGCATGGTGAGCGCATCCTCGCGATCTGTCACGAGCGTGAGATCGGCGTAGCCGCGCATGCGACCGTGCGCGCGCTGGCGCTCGCTGAAGCCAAGAGCGGCGAGACGGAGCGCGCGAGCGCACGTCTCGGTCAGCTGCTCGACGAGCAGCGCGCGCTCGGCATCAAAGGCATCATGCTGGCAGCGACGTACGAGGCGCGCGCCAAGGTTGCCCTGTGCATGCGAGACGACGCGAGCTATCGTGAGTACGCGCGGCTCGGAGCGGCGGAGTACCACGACGCGCATACGTCATCGCTCTCGACGCGCTACAGCGGTTGGATAACGGACACGCGTGAGCGTCCGAGTCAGCCGCCCCCGATGCCCGCTGACGAGTGCTTCGACACCGTGCAGCTGCGCGGGCGCGGACAAGCTCGGCACTGACGGCAGAGTGTGGGAACGGGACGACACCTGATCGGCGCGACGCCGCTGTGAGCTGCGAAGACAGGTATCGCGCTGGGTCCTGCGGCTGTTGCTGGCCGTTTGGCTGGTCAGATCTCTCAGCCAGCGGGGCTGTTCAACCCACTCACCAGCTAGAAGTGCACCCAAACTTGCTCATGAGCGTGTGATGTCAGGACGTTGCGTGCTACCGTCTCGCTCCGCTGAATGCCGTTGCGGAAGCCGTAGCGTTTGTACGTCTCGTAGGAACGTAGGGTCCACCCAGGGTAAGTAGACAGCGTCTAGGTATGTCAGGTTATACGATCGCTCCGAAGGCTTCACACGTTATCGTCACGGTTTCCGGTCCAGACCGACCAGGCATCACCGCGCGTCTGACCGGCATCCTCGCCGATATGGGCACGGTGCTGCTCGACATCGAGCAGAATGTCGTGCGCGGTCATCTCTCGCTCGGCATGCTGATCGGCATCCACGAGGATCGTGGCGCGCTGAAAGAGCTGCTGTTTGCCGCGAAAGAGCTCGATGTCGCCCTGGACTTCTACCCGGTTGCCGATGTGCTCGCGACCGCACCCAAGCGCTTGCCGCGCTACGTGGTGACAGCGATCGGCAAGAGCCTCGGCGCGGTCGAGATCCACGCCTTGTCCAAGGTGCTCGCCGAGTACCACGCGAACATCGCCAAGATCTTCCGGCTGTCGCACGGTGAGCTGCGCTCGATCGAAGTGCACGTGGAGCTGGCTGAGTCGCAGAATCCTGGGCCGCTCAAAGAAGCGCTCCTGCGCCTAGGTATGAACAGCGCGTTCGACATCGCGCTGCAGCGCGAAGGTATCTTCCGGCGCAGCAAGCGCCTGGTCGTCATGGACATGGACTCGACGTTGATCGCCGTCGAGTTCATCGATGAGCTGGCGCGCGCGCATGGTGTGTTGGAGCAGGTGGCTGCAGTCACTGAGGCTGCGATGGCCGGCGAGATGGACTACGACGAGTCGCTGCGGCGGCGCATGGCGCTGCTCGAGGGCCTCGATGTCGCGGTCATGAAGCGCATCGCCGCCGAGGTCCCGCTGACCGACGGTGCGGAGCGCTTGATCCGCGCGCTGCGCCGCCTGGGTTACCGCACGGCGGTGATCAGCGGTGGTTTTTCGATTGCCGCCGACATGCTCAAGTCTCAGCTCGGCATCGACTACGCGTACTCGAACACGCCAGAGATCAAGAACGGTAAGCTCACCGGTCGTGTGCTCGGCGAGATCGTCAACGCCAGTCGCAAAGCGCAGCTGCTCGATACGATCGCGCAGTCAGAGGGCATCTTGCTCGATCAAGTGATCGCGGTGGGTGACGGTGCCAACGACCTGCTCATGCTCGAAAAGGCGGGCCTCGGCATCGCGTTTCGCGCCAAGCTGAAGCTGCGAGCTGCAGCAGACACCTCGATCTCTGCGGGTGGCCTCGACTCGATCTTGTATCTGCTCGGGCTCAATGGTCACGAGGTCGATGAGGTGTTGGCGTTCGAAGAGTCGACCTGACCGCACATGACCTTACGCTTGTTGTTGGCTAATTCCACTTAGTTGACTTGGCGCGCGCTGTCGCTTCACCTCGCGGGTCGTTGTTCCCACTCCACGAGGAGAACGGAGTCGACATGGATCACATCGACATTGCGGAAGCTGGGCGCGAAGCCTGGTTGGGTCAGAGTCACGGATATCGCATCGCCGGTGATTGGGCGTGCCTCAATGCAGAGCTCGCGCTCTCGGAGAGCTCGGAAGCACTGGCGCAACAATGGGCGCTGCAGCTGTGGGCGTGCGACCAGCCGTACAACGGTGGCGAGTTGCAAGGCACGAAGATCGCCGAAGCGACGCTCGATCTGCAGTCATCGCAGCCGCAGCACTTGTACGCAGAGACGTTCGCGCGCTTGCCTGCCGGCGATCGCGAGTACGCGATGGTGCTGGTGTTGGCGTCGCGCACGGATGGTGCAGAGCAGGTGCACGACTTCGCGAACTATCCAGCGCTCGAGCACTTCCACGTGCCTGCGCTGCGTGGTGACGTGCGTCACGCGCTCGATGAGGAGCAGCTCACGCTGCGTGCTGAGCGCATCGAGAATCCGCGCACGGAAGAGAACCTCAGCGGGACGCTTGCGTTGGAGCTTTGGGCGCTCGATGCGCCGTACCGCGGCGAGCAGTTCTCTGGCAGTGCGCTGGCTGGCGTCGAGCTGGGGCGGCTCGCTGGGCAAGCGGCCTGGCAGGACGTCGAGCTGCGCGTAAGCGCGGGTGCGCTAGCAGGGCGCTCAAACCTGACGGTGATGCTGCGGGAGTGGACGGCGTCGGGTTATGTCACGCGTGACTATCGGGAGCTCGCGGTGTCCCTGCCGCTCGCTGCTGCAGAGGTGGTGACTGGCGCACAGCCGACTGTCGAGCTTGTGTCGGTGCAGCACGCCACGCTTGAAGTGCTCGCTGCGGTGCCTGGGCTGAGTCGTAAGGTTGCTCAGGAGATCATCAAGGCGCGACCTTTCGGGGCGCTCGAGGAGCTTATTCGGGTGCGGGGGATTGGCGAGAAGACGCTGCGGAAATTGCGTGGGGTTTTGACGTTGTGACGGTTTGAGCTATCGGGATTGGCGCCCACGTTCTACGTCCGCGCCGACGTTATGAGTCGAAGAGGGGCGCGCGGCTTGCGCGTCCCTGCTGGGCCAGGGAGGCTAATCGCCTCGGGTTTGGCCGCGCACTGTTAGATGCGCAAGGGGCCCCCCGTGTGGTTTGCCGAGCGATAGGGTAGAAGTTACCCTCCGGAGCCTGGAAAAGCGCATGCGTCGTGTCCCGTTTTGGTCGTGGTTGCCCTTGTGTGCGCTGTTCGCGCTCGCTTGCGGCTCAGAAGATCCGCCCATCGATCGCGTCGGTGTAAACGTCGTGGAAAAGGCCCTGTTCGAAGGGTCTTGGTACATGTCGCGAACCGTGATCGACGTCGACTACGAGGCTGGTGGCCTCGGGACGTTCCCTGGTGACGTTGCGAGCGACCAGGCCATGGATTTCACCGCGATTCCGCGGATCCGTTGGGTCATCGACGAAGACACGCTGTTTGCGTACCGCGACTATCCGCTGGTCCCAGGCGGCGACGGTGATGACAAATCAGACGCCGAGCGGCGCGCTGCGGCAGTGAAAGATCAAACCGACCCTAACAAGTCGGACGAAGAGACTGACAAGCAGAAGCTGAGCTCGCTGCCCGTTGCCGCGTACCGAATCGAGAAACATTTCGATATCCGGCGCGCATACGAGCCGAGCACGGGCGAAGAGCGCAACCTGGTCGAGGAAAACGACCTCGATCAGCCCTGGTACGCGCGAAAGTACATGCGCGTCGATTGGTCGCGTAACTTGTTGCCTGGCTATTTCGGGCAGACGCAGGACTTGAACGAGCTGCTCGGCATGTACAAGCGCGAGTCGACCGCGTTGTACGTCCAAGACTCATCGCAGTTTCCGGATTCCTACAAACCGCGCTTCGATCGCATGCAATGTGACGGTCTGAAGGACGACAGCGACAAATGCACGACGCAGGAGCGCGATCTCGCCGCGGACTACGAGAAGGACGAGCTCTACCACATGAGCTTCGTCAGCCAGGAAGTGCTGTCTCCGGGCAAGGTGCCCGACCCCGAGACCGGCGCGCCGATCAACTGGTGTGCTGCGAAGCTCTACGCCGACGCGCCGCCCTGCACGAGTGTCGTGACGTACGTGCGCACGAGCTTCCTCAGGGTGAGCGACAAGCGTCAGTACGAGCCGCTCAACTACAGCGACGATCTGTTCGATCGCTTCGGCTACTTCCGCTTGTCGTCGCCGACGGTCGATCGCTCGACCGGCTCGCCTGACGATCCGGCGCACGGCATCACCGACTTTCGCAACTACAACGTCAATCGTCACAACATCTGGCTGCAGTGGCACGACGACGAGGGCAAGCCGGTTCCGTACAAGGAGCGCGACGTTCGCCAGATCGTTTGGTACACGACGCCGGAGCTACCCGCACACCTTGTTCAGCCGTCGTTCGATCTGATCGCTCAGTGGAACGAGAACTTCATGGGCATGGTGCGGCGCCTGCGCGGTGAGGCGCTGCCGCAGTACCCCACGGTCGACTGCCAGCGCGAGGATCCGGACGGCTACTGCTTCTGCGATGTCGATCCTGACAACGGCACGGTGCACAACCCGACTTGCGCGGGCAAATACGATCCGTTCAAAGCGCCTGACGAGTACGGCAGCAACGTAGCAGACGCCTACGATTGCTACGTCGAGGTACCGAAAGAAGCCCGCGAGATCGACATGAACGATCCCGGCCTGACGGACGCTGCGTTCAATCCTTGGTTCGGCGCGAAGTTTGTTGGCAGCGAGTGCGTGACCACGCTGCGCGTGAACACGTGCAACAAAGATTCGCTCGCGAAGCACGCCGAGGCGAAAGACAAAGACAAGAACCTCGCGGACCTCGCCTGCGAAGAGCGCGGCGACATGCGCTACAAGTTCTTGAGCTACGTGGCCATGCCCGGCACGGGCTTTCTCGGCATCGCGACGTTGCGTGGCGACCCGGTCACCGGTGAGATTCTCGCGGGCGATGCGAACATCGGCGGCCCGGCGCTCGACTCGTACCGAACGTCGGCGCTGCAGACGTACGACCTGGTCTCGGGTCGCTTGACCGACACGCAGCTGCAGGTTGGTGAGGACGTGCGCGGTTACTTCGAGAACCTGGGTAAGGTCTCGCTGCCGCCGCGTCCACGCAGCGACTTCAACGTCGCGAGCCGCTCGCTCAGCGCAGACATGACGCGCGATCTCGACGAGCGCATGAAGAGCGCGATGCAGCGCATCAGCAAGCTGCAAGGTCCAGATGGTCGGCAAGCGGTCATGAGTGATCGCAAGCAGAAGCTGATCGGCTCCGACATCGAGCGGCGCTTGGTCGCGGGCATGGAAGAAGCCGCGCTGTCTCCCACGATCGCGCCGGGTACCAGCGTTTCGGCGCTCACCGACGCGCAGCTCGACAAGATCTCGCCGCTGCGCAACTCGATCGATAAGCGCCTCGCCGACGCGCGCGACCGCGCGACGAAGTACTCGAGCCGCAACGTCGAGCTCGGCAACGAGTACACCGATGATTCAGTGCAGTGGTTCGTCTCGCGGCATCAGGACTGGCCACGCGCGCGCCTCGAGTTCGAGGTGAACCGCTTGCTCTATCGTCAGACGCAGCTGCACGAGCTCGGGCATTGCCTCGGGCTGCGCCACGACTTCGGCGCGAGCGCGGACAGCTCGCACTACAGCGACGAGTACTACACGATCTCGGCGCGCTATCCGCTGCCGACCGAAACAGAGTTCGACGCGGACGGCGACGGCGCGTTGTCTTCGGACGAACGGCAGGCTTACCAGGACCAGTACAACCTGCAGCGCAGCAAGCGCGAGAAAGCGGGCATCGACGGGGCGATGAGCTCGTCGGTGATGGAGTACACGGCGAACTGGTACGAGCGCATGCAGCCGCTCGGCAAGTACGACAACGCAGCGATCTCGTTCGGCTACGGCGGCCTCGTCGAAGCGTACGAGGGCGAAGCCAAGTACGACACGCCGCGCGCTGCGCTGCACTACTACCAAGGTGGCCAGACCTGCTCGGTCGACGCCGATTGCCCCTACTCGGCAGGAGGCTCGCGCAGCGCGGAGCTGCTGCAGAGCAACATGGACCAGGGCATCACGCAGCGCTGCGTGCAGAACCCGCGCGCAGCCAGCCTCGGCGTGTGCTCGAGCACCGATCAAGATCTAGATGCCGCCGCTGAGGGCGGCGGTGCGCTGCAGCCGCTGCGCTATCGCTTCTGCACGGACGAGCGCGCCGACTCGACGCTCGGCTGGTGCAACCGCTTCGATGAAGGCGACAGCTACCGCGACATGGTTCGCAACATCGAAGAGTCGTACGATCGCATGTACTTGTTCTCGGCGTTCCGCCGCTACCGCAGCAACTTCAGCGCGCAGACCTACATGGACGCGCTGATCGGGCGGCGCTTGAACATCCTGCAGGTGATCTACCAGAACATGATCTTCCAGTACCTGAACGACCCGGATTACCGCACGCAAACGGGCAGCTTCGGGTTCTACGATCAGTTCCTCGCGACCACCGACATCGTGAACTTCTACGGGCGCATTCTCGGGCAGCCGAGCATCGGCGGCTACGTGTACGTCCCGCAGACCGGCAACTACCAGCGCGCGTTTGTCGACGCGGGCGACGCGCGGGCCGAGCTGTCCGTGCCGCTCGGCCTGGGCCGCTACTTCAACTCTGACTATCAAGCCGGCCTGACGGGTATCGAGCGCTTGGAGCGCGTCGGTTCGTTCTTCGACAAGATCCGCGTGCTCGAGCTGCTCGCGCAGCGCGGCATCTCTGTGGACTACACGCGCGACGTTCCGTTCTTCGCCAACTACTACGATCTGTTCCCGAACGAGATGCAGCAGATCTTCACCGGCATGATCCGCGGCAACGCCGAGGCGATCTCACCGCGCGTGATCTGCTCGAATGGCGCGGGCCCCGGCGCGCGCTGCGAGAACCCGCGGCTGCAGTACATGGACTTCTACCGCGGCGATTGCAGCAAGGGTTGCCCGGCGGGTCAGTCCGACATGACCTACGCGGCTCAGCCGGCGCTCGACAGCGGCGGCAACGTCACCCTGCAGGTGTACGCGGCGCTCGCGGGCTTGAGCGAATTCCCGGTCTACTTCGACACCACGTTCCAGAACCAACTGTTCGTGTGCATCGAGGGCCAGTCGGACTGCTATCAGCCCGGCAGCAAGGCGGTCGAAGGCAGAGACTTCGTGCGCTACACGAGCCCGCGCTACCGCCGCACGTTCGTCGCGTTCCAGGTCGAGCCCACGCAAGCCGTGGCCAACCAGACCTCGATCGGCTTCGCGATGGTGAAAGAGGCGCGCGACCTCGACACGATCCTCGCCGCGCTCGAGAAGATGCGCGACGGAGCGACGCCGAATTCGCCGAACAACCTCACGGACGAGGATCGCGCCGCGCTCATGGCACTCGGCTACGAGGTTCCGACCACGCCGCCCGCGATCGCCGAGGAGATCAACCGAGTGTCGCGCCAAGTCGCTGACCTCGAGTCGTTCTTCAACCAACTCATCGAGCTGCAGCGTCAGCTAGGCATTCTAAACATTGCGATCTTCGAGTGAGAGCCATGCTGATGTCTAACCGTCTAACCGTCTTCGCCAGCATCCTCCTCCGCTTGCTCAGCGCGTGCGCCCCGAAGCCCCAGAACGTCAATCGCGTACAAACCAACTCGGTCGAGAAGGGCATCTTCGAGGGCCAGCGGTGGTACACGAACACCAGCC
>Ga0190269_10000663_pt1 | contig 17257 bp, 8 predicted proteins | sample Popmic249IS_FD_133749 | JGI IMG/M metagenome (GOLD analysis project Ga0190269, IMG submission 133749) | Populus adjacent soil microbial communities from riparian zone of Blue River, Arizona, USA - 249 IS | ecosystem: Environmental > Terrestrial > Soil > Riparian zone | place: USA: Arizona... | reverse complement strand
GCTCGGTGTACTGGCAGACGGCGAGCGCACGTTCGCTCCGGGCGCGCCGCACAGTGGAGGCATGCGCCTCGGCGAGGGCGCGGCGTACTTTTGCCTGGAGCAATCCGAGTTCGCGCGTGGGCGTGGCGCGTCGATCCGCGGCGAGCTGATCGGCTACGGCAATGCGTTCGAGCCGCCGCCGTCGGAGGCGCTGATCGTGCACGTCTCGAGCGACTCAGTTTCGCGCGCGATTCGCATGGCGCTCGCCGACGCAGAGCTGTCACCGGACGAGATCGACGTGGTCGCGAGCGCCCAGAGCGGCATCGCAAACTTCGACGCGGCGGAGCTCGCGGGCATTCGCGCGGTCGTACCTTCGGCACCCATCGCAGCACCCAAGGCGATCTTCGGCGAGACGTGCGGCGCGGGTGGGGCGCTGGCTATCGCGTGTGGGCTCGCTTGGCTGTCCGGTGTGCCCATCGCGCCGATCGTGAGCGCGGCGGCGGCGACGCCAGCGCGCGAAATCAGCCATGTCCTCGTGACGGCGGTCGGCTACTACGGTAACGCGTCAGCCGTGATCCTACGCAAGCCCATTTGATCGCAGCTGTCCGTGCATGTGCGCAGCGGCGAGCGGCGCACCTGTGCGGATTCGCGTCACGCGCTGCGCTGTTGCGCTACCCGAGAAGCGAGCCCCCTTTTTCCTGGCTGTCCTTGGGATAGAATAGTTAGCTCAGTGGTGGGCTCTTCAAATCCGCACGACGGGGCTGCTCCTCGGATCAACCAGAAGCTGCTCCGGGCTCTGGTGGCAGAGGGCGTCGTATCTCAGGCGGATGCGGAGCAGGCGGAGATCTTCGCCAAGCGCCGCAAGGTGCACGTCGAGGAGGCGCTGCTCGAGGGCGGCGCGCTCGACGAGGGTCAGCTCCTGCGCTTCCAGGCGGCGCACTACCGCACCTACTTCGTCTCCACGAAGAAGCTGTCGCTCGCGCCGATCAGCGACACCTTGTTGCGGCTGGTCACGCACAAGCTGGCCGCGAAGCTGTGGATCTTCCCGGTCAAATACGACCAGCGCACGGGCGAGCTGTCGATCCTCACGGTCGAGCCGGACGACCCCGACGTGCTGAAGAGCGTTCAGTTTGCGACGCGCGTATCGAAGGTGCGCGCGCTCGTGGCGCGGCCCGCGGCGATCGCGGCCGCGATCCGCATGCACTTCATGAACGAGGTGGGCGCGTTCGCCGCCGTGCGCCACACGACCGATCGCTTCGCGACTGAAACCGCGCCCACGCGCCGGACGCTCACGGCCACCGAGATGCTTGGCGCTCAGGACGGATCGGTGCCGCCGGGCATCCTGGACCGCGGCAGCATGGCGGATGGTCGCAGCATCACCGGGCAGCACGCGGCGCCGGCTCCGCACGCCACCGGGATCATGGCCACGCAGAGCATGCTGCCGCAGAACATCGGCTTGCCGCAGCCGACCGGCCCGCACGCGGTGCCGGCCGCGATGCTGCAGGCGCCGCTGCCAGCGGCAGCGGCGTTTCCCTCGAGCTACGGCGCGAGCCTCGATCTCAAGCCAGCGGGGGGCGGGCTCCCGCCGCGCCCGAGCTCGCAGCCTGCGCCGCTCACCGTAGCTGCGCACGATTACATCGAGACGCTCAACGTGCTGGTCGCGTTGCTCGAGCAAGAGCGCGGCGAGCTGCGCGGCCACTCCATGACGGTCGTACGCATCGCGCGTCGCATGTGCGAGCGCCTAGGGCTGCCCGCCGAGGAGACCGATCCGATCGTGGTCGGCGCGTACCTGCACGACCTGGGCAAGACCTCGTCATTGCATCTGACCGCGCTCAACGTGGCCCAGTACGAGAACCATCGCGTGCAGGCGAAGAAGTCGTACCTCACGCCCACGCGCCTGTTCGAGGCCGTGCGCTTGCCGGAGAAGGTTGCGCCCATCCTGACGCATCTGTACGAGCGACCGGACGGCCAGGGGTTTCCGGACCGGCTGTCGGCCAAGGAGATCCCGCTCGGCTCGCGCTTGCTCGCGATCGCCGAGACGTACGCGGATCTGACCGGCCAGTCGGCGAACGCCTATCGCCGCAAGCTCACGGCCGAAGAGGCGCTCGACGTGATCGGCCGCTACAAGGGCAAGCTGTTCGACTCCACCCTGGTGGACGTGCTGAAGCTCGTGGTGCTAGGGGGCGATCTTCGCGCCAAGCTGCTCGCGGATCGCCGCCGTGCGCTGCTGGTCGACCCGGACGCCGAGGAGTCCACCGTGCTGGAGCTGCGGCTCGTGGAGCACGGCTTCGACGTGACCATCGCGCGCACGTCGAACGACGCCGAAAACGAGCTGGTGAACGACTTCGACATCGTGATCTGCGAGGTCGAGCTGAAGCCGCTCGATGGCTTCGCGTTGCTGCAGAAGATCCGCTCGAACGGCAACGAAGTGCCGTTCGTGTTCCTGAGCCAGAAGGACGAGAGCGACATCGCCAAACGCAGCTTCGAGCTCGGCGCGGGCGATTTCATCACCAAGCCTGCGTCACCCGACGTCGTGGCGCTGAAGGTGAATCGCGTGCTCGAGGGTGGCGCGCGCAAGAAGAAGCCCGGTGGCGTGAGTGGCTCGCTCACCGAGATGGCGCTGCCGGACATGGTCCAGATACTGTTTCACGGGCGTAAGAGCGGGAAGCTCGTGATCCACTCCGAGGGCAAGCGCGGAGAGATTCAGTTTTCTGACGGGCAGATCTTCGACGCGTCGTTTGGGGAGACGCTGCGCGAAGATGCGTTCTACGAGATGCTGCGGCTCAAGGGTGGTGACTTCGAGCTCGACCCGAACTTCCGGGCGGGAGAGAGGAAGATCGCGCTCGCGCCGGAGAGCTTGTTGCTCGAGGGGATGCGGCGGTTGGACGAGGCTGAGCGGTAGGCGGGGGCGGATTAGCGCGGGTTCGCGGGGATGTCGTGATGGCCGGCGGCTTAGTTGCCGGCGTGGTCAGGGCTACGAGGGGGCGCGGGGCGTGGTCGGATCCGGAGGCGTCGGAGGCGCTTTTTGGCGCTGTGCTGTGGGCCGGCCTTGTGCGCAGCGGCGGCACGGTGAGCTTGAACGCGTCGGGCGCGCGGCGGCGTCGGGGTGAGTGAATCCTTGGGGCCACGGCGCGCTCCGCGCGCCTCTTTGCGTCGTGCCGCGCGCGGAGTGGACGCGTCGCCTCGTCGGAAGCACCACGCGTAGCCCGTGACCACGCCGCACATCACGGAGCGGCTGCCAGGGTTTGCGATAGGCGAGCGAGCGCCGCTGGCAGGTCACCCCGGGGTAAACACATCGCAAGGAAAGTTGGCGCTTACGATGGATTGCGCGCCCACGAACTGCTCGCAGGCGTTGCCCATGAGTTGCACCGTCCTCGGGTCGACGAGCTTCCAGCCATTCGTGTCGTTGCACTTCAGCGATTGGCTGTTGAGCTGCACGCTGCCCGCGCACTCCTGGCCTTGCGCGACCTGCCCATTCAACTGGATCAAACAGCCGGCACCTCCCACGATCTTCTGGAAGGCCGTGATCAGCTCCATCTGGGTCGCCGGCGCGTAGGGCGGCGTCTTGCTGACCGTGGCCGCCGCCACCGTGTTGAGATGCGACTGCAGTCTCGTGTCCGAGCCCGCTAGGCTGATCACGAACATGTTCATGCCGTTCTTCGTGCCTCGCGTGGTGATATCCACGACGCGCTGCTCGACTTCTGCATTCGCGCCACCGCGGCCTCCGCCCAGGCCTCCGCCCGCGCACATGTCGTTCGGGGAGCCATCGGTCGCGAGCACCACGTAGACGGGGCCATCGGTCGCGTCCAAGGTGCCGGTGTTGAGCACCGGAAGGTTGGTGACCACGTGGTCGAGCGCCTTGTCCGTGGGTGTGCCGTTCGCGACGGGAGCGTTGGGATACTTGGCCGCGAGCATGGACAGGTTGTTCAGCGCAGGCTCGACGCTGATGAGCTGCACGCAGCTCGCGGGATCGCCGCCGCCCGCGTAGATGACCATGCCGAAGCGCACGGCGGACTGCAGCGAGGCGACCACGCCGCCCGGGTCCATCAAGGTCGCGCGCAGCGCCGCCCAGCGTGAGCGGCCGCCATCGAACTGCTGGTCCATGCTGCTGCTGCCATCCACCACGAGCCACACGGTGGGGGTGACAGGGTGCGTGGTCTGCATGCCGGACGCACACGTGGTGGCGCCCGGTGCACCGCCGCGCGCGATGGGACCAGCTGCGCTGCCGCCCGTGCTCGGCAAGAGGCCGCCATTGCTCGGGTTGCTGCTGCCGGACCCGGGAATGGCGCCGCTGCCCGCGCGGCCACTGCCCGTGCTTGCGGGCGTGGCGGTTGTGCCGGTGCTGCCGGCTGTGGCACGCGAGCCGGCCGGCCGACTGGTCTCGGCTCCGCAGCCGACAGCGGCGAGAGCAAGACCGGCGAGAGTGAGGATAACCCCCCAATCTGACGCGTGTTTTACGAGCGGGCGGGCGATGACTGCAGAGCAATTGAGCATGGTGGGTCCGGGCGCCGGGTGGCGTTACCCCCATGTGTTCCCCGGGCCTGCCACAAAGGTTCATCGACGTGCCAGTAGCTGCGGCCATCTTGCGCCGCAGCGACGCTAGCCACGATGGCTAAACCCTCGAGTGGGAACGCTCGCCGCATCGGATCAGTTGCGCGCGATGTGCTGAATGCGAGACGATTTGCGCTCGCAGCAGAGCTTTATGATGCAGCCCTGGGGAGCTGCATTGACCCGGAGCGCTAGGAAGCGCTCACCTCAATGTGCGGGTTCGTGTCGAACCAGCGCTGGATCGTAAGGTTTTGCGCGATCGCGCTTGCTTGTGCCAGCCATAGACGTAGAAAGGAAGGCCTGGGTTTGAGCTTGCTTAACTGACGTTTGGCGTGCTCGGGCAAGGGCGCGAGGCATCGAGACATGGGCTCTGGTGAGGACTCTTCGAGTCAGCTGCTAGATCGGGTGGGGACCCTGATCAACGACCGTTACCGCGTGCTGCGCCTCATCGGCAGTGGCTCGACGGGTGCGGTGTACCTTTGCCAGCACGAGGGCCTCGATAAGTGGGTAGCGCTGAAGATTCTGCACCGCGAGATGGAGCAGAACGCGAGCCTGGTCGACCGCTTCAAGCTGGAGGCCAAGGCGGCTTCCCGCCTGGAACATCCAAATTCCGTGCGGGTTTTGGACTTCGGGCACGACACGGTCACCGGCGCGCTGTTCATCGCGATGGAGTACATCGAGGGCCGCGACCTGCTGCAGGTGCTCGAGGAAGATGGCCCGTTCAGCGCCGAGCGCGCCGTGAGCGTGATGTGCCAGATCCTCGACGTGCTCGGGGTGGCGCACAGCCTCGGCATCGTGCATCGCGATCTGAAGCCCGAGAACATCATCGTGCGGCCTGTCGAAGAAGACGGGGCCGTACGCGAGCTAGTTACGGTCTGCGATTTCGGCATCGCGCAGTTCGCGCCGCGCCGCGGCGGCGGTGGCTTCGAGCACGAGAACACCGGTGACGATGGCGTCGTAGCGGGTACACCTGCCTACATGTCGCCAGAGCAAGCGCGCGCAGAGGTCCAGGATGCGCGCAGCGATCTGTATTCGGCCGGCGTGGTGCTCTACCAGCTCATGACCCTGCACCTGCCGTTCGAGGCCGATGATGCTTACGAGCTGGCGCTCAAGCACTGCGTGGAGGTGCCTCCTCCGCCGTCGAGCTTCGGCGCGGTCAATCCGCAGCTGGAAGAGGTCTGCCTCAAGGCGCTCGCGAAGAGCAAAAACGCCCGCTATCAGACCGCGCGCGAGATGCGCGTCGCGCTGACGCGGGCGCTGATGGCGACGCCGGTGCCGCTCTCCGAGGCGGATACGATGCCGATCCGGACCCTCACACCGGGTCGGCACTGGGGACAGCCGCGGCCGCTCTTGCCGCAGTCCACGCCTCCATCGCCGCTCGAAAACTCCGGGCACAAGCGCTTCATGCAGGACCTCGCGGCCGGCTTGCCGCGTCAGCGCAGCTGGCTGTGGTCCTACACGCTCGGCGCCGCCGCGGTGGTCGGGCTGATCTTCGTCGTGCAGCTCTATCGCAATCGAGCGGAGACCAGCGCCAAACGCACGCCCGCGGAGCGCCAGCACATGGTGCGGCCCTCGACGCGCACGCCAGCGGCCAACACCGAGACGGATACGCGCGCGTCGATCGCGGTGGACGCGTTCGCTGGACATGCGTCGCAGTCCGGGTCGGCCGAGCTGCCGCTGGCGCTGGCCGCGCCTGCCAACCACCCGCACGTCACGACGCCGGCGCCAGCCCCGGCTACGAAGCCCGCGCGTGCTTCCGCGCGCGAGCCGAACGGCTACGCGGCGGCGTCTGCTCCGGAGCCGCCAGCGGCGGACTCGCCCGCGCCTGCCCCGATGCTGACGGCGGCGGATTTCGTCGTGGAGTCGAGCGCGCGCAACGCGCAGGAGCACGGGGACGTGGGGCACCCGCTGCCGGCAGGCGGCGGAGACAGCGCTTCCGGGACAGAGTCCGCGCCGCGGCAGGGCCCCGTGCTCACGCAGACGCAGCCCGCGACGTCGCAGGACGGAGAAGGCGCGGCGGGCGCGCGGGCTCACCCGCGCCAGCCCACACCGGTTGCGGTCGTCACCCCGGCGAAGGGCGCAGACGAGGCGGTCGCCGCGACAAAGAAGCGCGCGCGGCCAGAGGAACCTGCGTCCGCGGAGCACGCCGCAGCGGCGCACGAGTCGCTCGCCTCGGTCGAGCTGGTGCGGACCATGTCCACGCCAGCGAGCGCCACTCCGGCGCCGACGCCACTCGCCGAGCGCGCCGAGCGCGCAGCAGAAGACAAGCGCCCGGAGGAGCCTGCGATCGCCAGGCCGAGCACCGTCTACGCCAGGGCCGAGCTCGAGCCGCAGCTGCGAGCTGCGAGCGACACGCGCCGGCCGGCCTCACACGAGCCCGCGCTGATCGAGCGCGCGCACGTGGAAATCAGCGGCATCGCAGCGAAGTCGGCCGTGTCCAAGTCGAGCATCCGCAATGCGCTCAACGTGAGCGCGATGAGCGAGTGCTACCGCACGGCGCTGCGCGGCGGTGGCCTGTCAGGCGAGCCTCTGACCGGGCAGATCGAGCTCACCACGAGCACGAGCGGCAGCGTCACGGGTGCGAATCTGGAAGCGCCAGGGCTGCCCGGCGAGCTGCGGCGCTGCGTGGAGCAGGTCGCGCGCCGTGGCCGAGTGCGCGAAGCGGACACGGGCGCCGCTCAGGCAAGCATCACGCTCGCGTTTCGGCCCAGATGAACCTGGTGTGACGCTGCTTGCCAGCACGGTGAGCGCTCACGCGAGTTGACCGCGATTTGCGCAAACCACTGTTGCTTTTGCGTACATGTAGCAGGATCTTCCGCGCATGAAACACCAGCACTTGCCGCTTACGGCACTCATTACGGCCACGCTCTCTTTGTTTGGTTGCGGGGGCGGTGACGACACGAGCGACGGCAGCTCGGGTCCGGGTTGCGCTCAGATCCCCGCATGTGGAGGTGACATCACTGGCAGTTGGAAGATCGTCGACTTTTGTCCGGACACCAGCGCGGTGCCGGAAGCCATCAAGCAGATCTGTGAGACGGCGAAGCTCGAGTACGACGAGCCGAGTCTCTCGGGCAACGTCGAGTACAAGGCAGACAAGACGTACACGCAGACTGCGAGCGCGTCCGGCACGGGCTACCTCGTGCTCGATCAGGCGTGCCTGAAGCAAGACAGCGTGACGCTCACCTGCAAGCAGATCGAAGACGCGATCAACGAGCGGGCCAAGACGAAGGTGGCGTGCAGCACTGCCGGCTCGGGCTGCCGCTGCGGCCAGACCATCAACCAGACGGCGCCCGACAACGGCACGTACGCGATCGCTGGCCAGAACCTGAGCCTGACGAACAAGTCTGGCACGAAGAGCGACAACGCGTTTTGCGTGCAGGGCAGCAACGCGTACATCAGCGTGACGCTCTCGCCGCAGGACGACGCTTCATACACATTCAAGGGTCAGCTGCAGCTACAGAAGCAGTAGACCGATGTTCACGGCATGGGGAATGGAGGCAGTTCCGGGGAACAGCTGCCTCCAGCGCGGTCCCTTCAGAGATGCGGCCCGCCGAGTACGCACTCGATCAAGTGGTGCATGCGGGGCGTGAGTGGCCAATGGAGATAGCGGTAGCTGTAGCCCTCGGGCAGCAGCTCCTGGCTGCGGTGATCGTTGAGCTCGATGCGGGTGCGCGTCGGATCGCCTTCGTAGAGCGCGCTGATCTCGGCGTCGCTCAGGCGCTTGGCGTGCGCAGGTAGCGCAGCGTACGGCGGCACGTCGCCAGAGACCCGATCGTGGAAGCTCGCCCACGGCGTGTGCTCGAGGAACGGAAACAGGCTCGCGTGCCACTCGCGCACGAAGCCGGTGTACTGCCCGGGCTCGAGCATGTACGGCACCTGGCCGATGATGTTGCTGAAGAGGAGCGCGCAGCCGTCGAGCATGCTCGCCGGGATGCCTTCGCCCTCGTTCACGGGCCGCAGCCACGCGTCTTCTTCGATCCAGACGATGGGCCGGCCCGGCAGCGCCGCCTGCATGCGGCGCTTCAGGATGTGCCGGGCCAGCGGATCGATCTCGAAGACCACGAAGCGCTCGAACGGCGCGAGCGCCTCGAGCGGCAAGCAGTGTCCGGCGCTCGGACCCACGATGGCGAGCGTGCTGCGCCCCGGCCGCCAGCTCGCCAGCCACGTCGCGAGGCCTGCTCGATACGCTTGCCAGTCGCGCGTGCGTCGCCACAGCGCGCGCAGGTGGTAGCGCAGGCCCCCCGACGGGTTGTTCCAGGCCGCCGAGAACATCAGCGGGGTTCGAACTGGTACAACCAGGTCTCGGTCAACGTCTGCTGGCCGCGCTTCAGGAACGCGCGCAGCTCGATGGGATCGTTGCCCGTGTATTGCAGGTCGAACTGTAGGCGCCAACGCTTGGTGCTGCCGACGGGCTCCACGAACACGTACGAGATCTTGCCGCTCCCGGACGTGATCTCCGCCGCCAGCTTCTCGTTGGGCGCGAGGCTCAGTGTGTCGAGCGGCTTGCCCTCGAACTCCACCACGAACTTGGCGTGACCGCGCGGTGGGCGCGGCTTGCCCGGCTCACCACCGCGGCCGACGCGCGTGGCTGCGACGTGCGCCACGTTGGTGGCAGGCGTGGGCTCGTCCGCCAGCCAGTGCAGCTTGTAGTGGTAGCGCAGCTCGCTGCCCTTCTTGGCCGGCGCGGTGGGCGTCCAGAAAGCCACGATGTTGTCGTGGATCTCGTCGTCGGTCGGGATCTCGATGAGCTTCACCGAGCCTTCGCCGAAGTCGCTGAGCGGCTCGATCCAGACGCTCGGGCGTTTGTCGTAGTTCACGCCGTCCAGATAATGCTCGTAGTTGCGATCGCGCTGCAGCAGGCCGAAGCCCTTGGGCTTCTTGTCGAGGAAGCTCGAGGTGACCACACGGCCGGGGTTATTGAGCGGGCGCCAGATGCGTTCACCCGCGCCGTTCCAGATGGCGAGGCCATCCGAGTCGTGCACCTCCGGGCGCCAGTCGACGCGGTAGCCGCGGTCGTTCTCGCCGAACCAGTACATGCTCGTCAGCGGCGCGACGCCGAGCTGCTCGATGTCCGCGCGCAGGAAGAGCACGTTCTGGATCTCGGTCGTGACGCCGGTCTTGATGCGGTGGCACGTGAAGCGATACGCGCCCGCGATACTGGGACCATCCAAGAGCGCGTGCACGATGACGGGGTCTTTGTCCGTCGCGGCCGGCTCGATGTAAAACTCCGTGAAGTCCGGGAACTCCTCGGGGCCCTTCGACGCGGTGGTGTTGATCGCGATGCCGCGCGCCGACAGACCGTACTGGTTGAGCGCGCCGATCGTGCGGAAGTACGAGGCGCCGAGGAACGCGATCCAGTCCTGCGTGCGCCAGTCGTTGCGCTTCTTGGACTCTTGCAGCCGAAAGCCTGCGAAGCCTGCATCGCCCGGTAGCTTGCGCGCGATGGAATCCGCAGGCATCTGGAAGTAGTCCGGGCTGTAGAGCACCTCGCGCGCCTGCCCGCCGCGCAGCTCGTGCATCTTCACCGACTTCGGGAAGAACTGGCCGAGGTGGAAGAAGGTGACGGGGTAGGTGGTGGGCGGAGCATCCACGAACAGGCAGTTGTCCGTGCGCCATTTGATCTGCCCGTGCACCTCGTAGTCGATGCGGGAGGTGACCTCCGGCATGGGCTTGTATGGCGACTTGTACGGCTGCGCGGCCAGCTTGCGCGCGCGCTCGATCAGACCGTCGAAGCTGAACGCAAAGGGCTGCCCGAAGCGCAGCGAAGGCGGCTTGGCGTGCGCTTGCTGTGGGCGCAACGCGACACGGGAGAGCGCAGCGGCGGCGAGGGTGGAACGTACGAAAGTGCGACGACGCATCATGAACCTGTGTCACTCCAAGGGGTTATCGCTCGGGGACCATCGCCCCCCGAGAAGTGGGTGTCAACTAAGACTGGCTTGCCCCCTTCGACGATCGGGGCGGGCTCGGCTTCAATCGCGTCGCACGTCTTCACACCTATGTTCTGCCGCGGCGGAGTGCGAAACTGGGACTGCATGGGCGCCTCACGCGTGTCGCTGCCCGCAGTCGAGCAACGGGTCGACGACCGCTACGTCCTCGAGGATGTCATCGGGCGCGGCGGCACCGCCGAGGTGTACCGCGCGCGCGATGAAAAAACCGGTCAGATCGTGGCGCTCAAGCGCGCGCTGCCGGGGCATCCACAGCTCACGGAGCGGCGGCGTCTGCTTCTGGAGCGCGAGTACTACACGCTCGCGCAGCTGGCGCATCCGCGCATCATCGAGGTGTACGCGTACGGCATCGCGGCGGGCGGCGCCTATTACACCATGGAGCTCCTGACCGGGGACGACTTCTCGACGCCGCGCAAACATCCCTGGTCCGACGCCTGTGCGCTGCTGCTGGACGTGGCGTCGTCGCTCGCGATCCTGCACTCGCGAGGCCTCCTGCACCGCGACGTCTCCGCGCGCAACGTGCGGCGCGGGCGCGACGGGCGCGCGAAGCTCCTCGACTTCGGCGCGCTGGCGTCTTTGGGTACGGCGCTCGAGGTCGCGGGCACGGCCCCGTACGTGCCGCCCGAGGCGCTGCAGATGCAGGTGCTCGACGCGCGCGCGGACCTGTACGCGCTCGGCGCGCTGGCGTATTACCTGCTCGCCGGCCGCCATGCCTACGGTGCGCGCAAGCTCGCCGAGCTGCGGGACGTGTGGCGTTCGGCGCCGCCGCCGCTAGCGCGCCTGTCGCCCGACGTCCCGGCCGCGCTCGGCGCCCTGACGCTGCAGCTCCTGTCGCTCGATCGCATGGCGCGGCCGCCGAGCGCTGCAGAGGTGATGCGCCGGCTGTGCGCGATCGCCGGCCTGCCGATCGAGGAGGATCTCGCGGTCTCGCGCGCGTACCTCACGATGCCTGGCCTGGTCGGACGCGACACGCTGCAGGTCGCGTCGCGCAAGGCGCTCTTGCGCCTGACGCAAGCGAAGGGCGGCGTGCTGCTGATCGAGGGCGCCGCTGGCAGCGGCAGGACCCGCGCGCTCGGTGCGTGCGTGCTCGACGGTCGTCTGCTCGGAGCGCACGTCGCGCGTGCGGATGCCAGCCTCGGCGCGGCAGGTGACTGGGCCGTGGCGCGTTCGCTGTGCGCGCAGCTGCTGGAGCTCTTGCCTCAGCAAGCCAGCGCCGTGCTGCGCCCGCTCTCGCCCTGGCTCGGTCCATTCCTGCCCGCGCTGCGCGGCGAGGACGTGCCGAGCGCGGCGTGGCCCGAGCGCAACGCGCTGATCCGTGGGCTGCGCGACTTCGTGCTGGCGCTTGCCGAGCGCGAGCGCCTGCTGCTCGTGGTGGACGACGCCGATCGCATCGATGAGCCCTCGCTGGCGTTTTTGGCCGCGCTGTCGGGTCACGCCGAGTCGCGCTCGGTGGTGCTGGCCGTGACCCTGGACAGCGCGAGCCGCACGAGCAGCGACACCTCGCTGACGCTGCTGCGCTCGCGCGGTCAGCCGATCGAGCTCTCGCCGCTCACGGCGGCGCAGACGCGCGCGCTGCTCGGCTCGCTGTTCGGCGGCCTGCCCGAAGACTCGCAGCTCGCCGAGCGCGTGTTCGCGATCGCGCACGGCAACCCCCGCGACACCATGGAGCTGGCGCAGCACCTCGTGGAGCGCGGGCTCGCGCGCTACGAGGCCGGCAGCTGGAGCTTGCCGCCGGAGATCGCGGAGCACGACCTGCCGCGCAGCATGGCCTCCTCGCTCGCGGCGCGCGTCGGCGCGCTGTCCGCGGACGCGCGCGCGCTCGCCGAGCTGATGGCGGTGAGCGAGCAGCCGGGCCTTTCGTCCGAGCAGCTGGAGCGGCTGTGCCCGGACTGGGATCGCACGCGGCTATTCGCGGCGCTGCAAGAGCTCGTCGGCGCGCGCTTGCTGCTGTCGGCGGCGGACCACTACGCGTTCCACCAGCGCGGCGCGGCGCAGGTGTTGCGTGACGCCATGAGCGGCGAGCGCAAGTGCGAGGTGCACGGGCGCTGGGCGGACGTGCTCGCTGCGAGCGGTGCCGACGCGCTGCTCCTCGCCCAATTCATGCTCGAGGCCGGGCGCATGTCCGATTCCATCGAGCTGCTGTTGCGGCTGGACCTCCTGGCGCGCCACCCGAACATCGCGCTGATCGAGCGCGCGCTCCTGTGCGCGGCCGAGCTGAAGCTGCCCGTGCGCAAGCAGCGTGAGCTGCGCCTGGGCCTCTTGACGTCGGCGGTGGTGGCGCTGGATCTCCAATGCTTCGCGCGCTGGGCGCCGCTCGCGCTCGCCGACCTCGAGCGCGAGAGCGGCCTCGCCGCGTACCGTGAGCTCGACCAGGTGCCCGAAGCGGAGCGGCTTCAGCGTGCGTTCGAGCTCACGACGCGCCGGCAGCAGGAGCTGCCCGAGGCGCAGCGCGGCTTCGAGATCGGCGACGCCATCGCGCGCCTCTTGCGCCTGTCGAACGGCTACGCCGTGATGACGGTCTGGACGCTCGACCCCGAGCTGCAGCGCGACTTTCCCTCGCTCGCGCCGCTCGGTTCGCTGACGCCGGTCGTGTCGATCATGAGCGACCTGCTGCAGGCGACCGAGCGCTGGGCGAGTGGGCAGCTGGAGGGTGCGCTCGCGCTCTTGTCGCTGCTCGTCAGTGCGCTCGATGGGAGCACGCCCACGGGCTTACCGGCCGACCACCAGCGCGCGCTCCATCAGCTCTGCCACGTGCTGCTCGGCATGCTCAAAGCGAGCAGCGGCTGCGCCGACGCGGAGCGTCACGCACGAGAGCTGGAGACGGATGCCTACTCGCGCGCGACCGCCTGGCGCATCCGGCAGTTGTTTCACCTGTCGCAAGGCAACGCTCTCGAGGCGAGCAGCTGTGGGCGGCGGGTCGAACTGCTCAAGCTGCAGCAGGGCGTGGAGCTGATCGGTGCGGGCGGCACGCAGACCGTGGAGCTGCTGAGCGCGATCCGCGTGGGCGATTTGCTGCTATTGCGCGCGGCGCTCGAGCCGGTGCGCGCGGGGGCGGCGCGCTATCGCGGCTGGCTGCCCGTGCTCGCGCTCGGCGAGTCCGAGTACGCCGCGCTGCAAGTCGATTGGAGCAGCGCGCTGGCCCACGCCGATCGCGGTCTCGCGCTCGCCGGTGAGCGGCACCTGTGCTCGGGCATGCTGCTCGCCGCGCGGCTGCGTGCGTTGTGCGCGCTCGACCGGGTGGACGAGGCCGTGGAGCAGGGCGAGCAGGCGACTGCGCTATTCGCGCGCGACGGTCGGTTGCCTGCGCTGGAGCTGTCGACTGCGTTCGGCGCGGCGCTCTCGGCGGCGGGTCGCTACGCGGAGGCGTTCGCGCAGTTCGAGGCGGCGGCCGCCCAGGCAGCGCGCCACGCGATCACGGGCCAGACGCTCGGCTACGTGTTCGAGACCGCTGCATACGTTGCGCTCGCCGCGCACGATGACGCGCGCTTCGAGGTGGCGTTCGCGGCCTGCGCGCTCGAGTACAAGAAGGGTCACAACCCGCATCTCGGCGCGCGCCTGTCGCGGTTGTTCGACGCCGCCCGCAGCGAGCAGCTGCGCGTGATCCAGCTCGCGGGGCTGCTCGACGAGGCCGGCTTGCACATCTCGCTCGGCATCGAGCAGGCGCTCTTGCGCGATCGCTTCGGCGAGTGTGTGGATCGCGTGGACCGCGCGCACTGCGCGCTCAGCCTGGTGCTGTCGCAGAGTGAGCGCGCCTCGGGTTTCTTGTTCGCCGTGTCGGACAGCGGGCTCGTGCTCCTGGGCGGGATCCCGAGCGACGAGGCGTCCGAGGAGCTGCGCGGCTGGTCGCAGAGCTGGTTCGACAAGCTGCCGAAGGCGCTCTACGAGGAGCAGCCGGTGACGGAGACGTTCGAGGTGAGCACGGAGGTGGACGCCGTCACGCAGCCCGGGATCGTGCCGCCGCTCGACACCGACGCGGCCACGCCAGTGCGGCTCGTGGCGGCGGACGGGCGCGAGTTCGAGCCTCTGCTGCTCTGCAAGGGCGACCGGCTGCCCGTGGGCGTCTTCGTGCTCGAGGTGGGGCGCGGTCCGCGCCTGATGCCCACGCGCGCGCTGCTCGCGGAGATCGCCGACGCGCTGGCGCGCCACGGGGACCTGCCCGCGCTGTGATCTGCGGGAGTCAAGCCGCCGAGCTGGGCCGCCGCCGCTAGCTGCGAGCCTGCGCGCACTGAAATGCCCAGTGGTTACAGCAGCTAACGGCGGCTGACGCTGCGCCGCTGACGGCGGCTGTACGCGACGTGCACTTGACCGAAGTTGTGGGCGGTTCCCATACTGACCTCAACCAGGGGTCCTCAATGCAGTACAAGTGGAGCGGTTTGGCTTGTCTGGCTACATTGCTTGTGAGTGGTTGCGGGGGTGGTGATGCCGCTCCTGGCGGCAAGGCGGTCGCGGGCTCGGAGAGCCGTCCGGCGACGGCCGGGAAGGCGAGCGCCGGTACGGGCGGCAAGCCGACCGCGCGCGCGGGCACGAACGCGCTGGCAGGTGCCGGCGGCGAGACGTCGTACGCAAATCCCGACGCGGGCCAGGTCGAGATCGTGCCGCCGAGCGGCGAGGTCTGCGACGGGCTCGACAACGACGAGAACGGCCTGGTCGACGACGCGGACGTCGAGAGTGATGGGGTGTGCGACTGCCTGAAGATCGCGAGCATCGGCCGGCCCGGCGGGTTCGGCGATGGCGACCTGGCGTTCCGCGAGTGGCCGAACGCGCGCGCGCAGAACCACGTGGTGGCGCTGGAGAACGCGGAGCTCAGCGACGCGCGCCTCTCCGGCTACGACGTGCTCATCGTGTTGAACGTCTCCACAGTGCCGTCCACCAGCGACGACGTGCCGCGCAGCGCGTTCACCGACGCCGAAGTGGCCGCGTTCGAGCGCTTCGTGCGCGCGGGCGGCGGTGTGATCACGACGTCGGGCTACGCAGCGGATCAGGCGAAGGACGTGACGAACGTGAACAAGCTCCTGGCACCGTTCGGCCTCGGCTACAGCACGAGCAAGATCGGCCTGAACGGCATGATCACGAGCTGGGTGCAGCACCCGCTGACCGCGGGCGTGCAGCGCGTTTACACCGAGGTGGGCGCGGAGCCGGACGGCGAAGCGGCGCAGACGCTCGCGAAGGACGCGAACGAGCGCGTCGCGCTGCAAGTGCCGAAGACTGAAGGCGCGCGCATCCTGGTGTGGGGCGACGAGTGGATCACCTACGGCTCGCAGTGGCGCGCACAGGGTGATCAGCAGGTCGAGCGCTTCTGGCTCAACTCGCTCACCTGGCTGAGCCGCAAGAGCTCCTGCCAGCAGTCCATCAAGCGCTAGTTCCCGTGAACGGAGTCGGTTTGTCTGTGCGGCCGCACATGTGTGGTGTGGCCGCATAGTCAGGCCAGCACGTAGATTTACTGCTATACAATTGTACTTATGTTAGTTGTTGCGCTGCGACGTTGGCAGTGTGTTGGGTTTACATGTCTGATCTTGGCTGCGGCGGGCTGCACGGGCTCCGGGTCAGACGACGCATCTCGGGTCGATGCGTCGACGCCGTTCGAGCCCACTGCTCCGCCAGACGCGGCCACGTCCGGCTCTGACGGTGGCATGGGCGCGGGCCTCGGCCCGGACGCGGGCCACCCGATCCCGGTGCCTGACGCTGGTGGCGGCGGTGCGCTCGATGCAGCCACGCACGATGCCGCCGTGCACGTCATCCCGGATGCTGCCGCGCCTGACGCTCACACAGGCGCTGTGACTGACGCGGGCCAGCTCGACGCCGCCACGAGCGACGCGGCGCCGGACGCGGCGAGCCCCGACGCCGCCGTGGACGAGGATCACTTCGCGATGCGTGTCGTCGCGCAGGGCCTGGAATCACCGTGGGAAGTGACCTGGGGCCCCGATCAGCAGCTCTGGATCACAGAGCGCGAAGGCCTGCGCGTGGTGCGCGTCGATCCGCAGAGCGGTGCGCGCAGCACGGCTCTCACAGTCGCCGATGCCTATCAGACATCGGGACAGGACGGCCTGCTCGGCATGGCGCTCGATGCGCGGCTCGGCGGGGGCACGGACGGCCAATACGTGTATCTGGCGTACACCTACGACGCGAATCCGGGTGGCACGCCGGAGCCACGCGCGCGGATCGTACGCTACAGCTACGACGCGAGCAGCGGCAGCCTGAGCGCGCCGCTGGTGCTGCTGGAGGGCTTGCCCGCGAGCAGCGATCACAACTCGGGGCGTCTCGTCTACGGGCCAGACAGTCAGCTTTACTACACGATCGGCGATCAGGGACACAACCAGTTCGCGCACATGTGTGAGGTCAATCGCGCGCAGGTCCTGCCCACGCAGCTCGAGATCGAGCAGGGAGACTGGTCCGCCTATCAGGGCAAGGTGCTGCGGATCGGACGCGACGGCTCGATCCCCACGGACAATCCCGTGCTCGACGGCGTGCGCAGCCACGTGTGGAGCTACGGCCATCGCAACGCGCAGGGCATCGCCTTTGGCGCGAGCGGCAGGCTGTACGCGTCAGAGCAGGGGCCCAAGACCGATGACGAGCTTAACCTGATCTGGCCTGGCAAGAACTACGGCTGGCCGTTCGTGGCCGGTTACCGCGACGACATGGCGTACGCGTACGGCAACTGGTCCGCGTCGAGCCCGGAGCCGTGCGCGTCGCTCGAGTACAGCGACTACTACGTGCCGGAGTCTGTCCCGCGCACGCTCGAGAGCGCGTGGTGGAGCGAGGACTTCGTGCCGCCGCTGGCCACGTTT